>OBJA01000219.1_pt1 | contig 55703 bp, 81 predicted proteins | sample 1519751 | NCBI WGS metagenome assembly OBJA01 (sample SAMEA3881238, study PRJEB22517) | soil metagenome | biome: lake sediment; feature: soda lake sediment; material: sediment, water from around vicinity | place: India | collected 2013-12-23 | depth 3 m
TCTAATCGACGTTGAACAACTCACCCCTGACCAAATCCACATCGAATTTATCGACCTGGACTCAGGACTGGGTGAGCTCCTCGAATCAGCACCCATCCCTGATTCCTACATAAACTCCATAACATATACCATCTGTGCAAACTTCCATGATGTAATAGAAGCAACAAACCAAGCATTCGAACGCTGTCGCACCCACATTTCCACTCATGGCATCACCGGTACATGGGTAATTGTCGATAACATGCAGAAAGCGTGGGATTGGGCTCAGGATGATGTCTGCCAAATAATCTACGGAATGTCGATGGCAGAAAAAATGGCACAAGCCCGTAAATCTCAAGTGAGAGCCAAAAAGACAGGCATCAAAGGCGAAGGTAAATTCAATCAACAGCTCGACTATGCAGTAATCAATCCTTGGCATAACGATTGGGCTCAATCCTTCAAAACCTATGGTGGTAATTTCCTCTGGCTTTCCCCTTGGCATCTTGAAGATATCAAGGATGAATCAGACAACGTTATTGAAACTGTCCTTAGATTTGGACAGAAACGCAATGACCTCGAAGTCTCTCACATCATAATAAAGAAATTCGACGACAAGCGCAATTGGCTTGCAGATTTCTACAAAGCCCGTGGCCTCTCAACCCTTCCAAAAAACATCAAGGACTGTACTTGGAAAGGTATGTTTGATGCGCTCGCAGCAGTAGAAAAAATTGAACAAAAACAAAAGGAACAAACTATGAAAACCCGTAAATTCCCAACACCTATCAAGGATATGCCTATCCCTGATGAACCACAAGTTGAACAAACTCCAACAACAGAAGGAGATGATTGGTAATGCTAACAATAACAACAACAGCGGGAGACCTTACTTCCCTTCTTAAACTTATGAGCCTTCCACTGGCGAAAAAGGACTCATACATCTTCAACCCAGTAGCACCAACCTTCAATCCGGACAACAGCATATCCTTGATAGCTTCAGATGGTGCAATAACTCAGATTTCAACCTTCAAAAATATTGCCATATCAGGGATAACTGAACCCGTCAAGTACCCTATAAAGGCTTCAAAATTCCTTTCCTATCTCGACATATATAACACAAACGACACAATCCAGCTTATATATGACTCAAATAGACAGGAATGGCAAATCCTTGACCTCTCAGAGTCAGGCACAAAAGATGATATCTTTATCCCATCGATAACTCTTGATGATGTGAAAACTACAAAAGATGATGTCCCCTTCCACAGAGACCATAACGGGCGTCCACTATACAAAGGAGGAACTATATCACCTAATGTATTCGCCTCAGTCAATGCATCCCACATCCACTCCCTATTCAAAAAGGCAGATAAGGTTGGAGTTGACCCGCGTGTCTTCTACTTTGATATACTCAACAACAATTCAATTTCTGCAAGGATAGGCAACCCCACCAAGAGAGATAAAGACCGCATTGAATCACTTATCCCTGCAATTGAAACCCGCAACATCACTTCTACATCTTCAGGTGATATCCTTGCTACAGTTTCATATGCTCTTGGATTTGAGGAAGTCATCTCAAACCTAAAAGACAACATTGACTTCTATGTCCTTAATCAGGCACCTCTTTGGATTGAACAGGAAACACCACAATACAAAGTAGGCTACCTTATAGCCCCAGCGGTGGTAAAATCATGATAACAACATCCCTCCTCCTAAAAGACCTCGAAGTTTCAGCTGCCCACTTCATCCATACAGGATGCCACACTTCACCATGCCAGCGACTCCATGGTCACAATTACTATGTGACCATTGAAATAACAGCACCAGTCCAGGATGACGGTATGATAGTAGATGTGCGTGACCTCAAAACTCTCATATCCCAGCTTGACCACCGCACCTTAATTCCTGCATGTTGCGTCACCAACGAAAATCTTACTGGTTCTGTAGAATTTACGAATCCAGTAACCCACAACACTTACGTTATCCCTGAATGCGACACGTATATCCTTGATATACCAGCTATCTCAGCTGAATTCCTGGCACAGTATTGGGCGAAACAAATCCTCCTTACATGGTCTTGTCTTTCATCAGTAACAGTCCATGTATCCGAAACCAATAAAATGGTAGCAACAGCAACAGTGCGGTGATTTAAATGCTTAATCATCATATCTCTGACTACTATGAAACTATCCAAGGTGAAGGCACTCGAACAGGGCGCCCTTCCCTTCTCATTCGTTTTTCCGGATGCAATCTTCTTTGCGACTGGTGTGATACTCCCATTCACCCACCTACAAACGTTCCATTCGAAGACATCCTCAATCATATCGAGGATAAGACCAATCAAGGATATGACCTGATAATTACAGGTGGAGAGCCTATGCTCTATCAATCAGAGATTGCCAAAATAGTTATGATTGCCAAACAATCTCATAACCTATCAAGGATAACTATCGAAACGAATGGTACATTTCTTCCAACAGATGAATTAGTACGCCTATCACGAGATATTTTATGGTCAGTATCACCCAAACTTCCATCGTCAGGAAACCCGTGCCTATCAACTATGTATGAGTGGTGTGATTTACCAAACATACAGTTTAAATTTGTGCTTGGAAATCTCTCATCTGACCTAAACTATCTTAAACATATCCTTGATAGTATTTCCTATCACAAACCAATCTATCTGCATACAGTTGCTTACCCAACAGACAGTCCAGAAATATATCTGCATAGAGTTAGAGCACTTGCATTGCTAGCCAAAGACCTCTTACCACACCATAACATTCGTGTAGGTGTCCAACTCCATAAACTATTATGGGGATTCGATACAGAAGGTGTATAAAATGACAAAACCAAAAGCAGTAGTCCTCCTTTCCGGAGGTTTAGATAGTTGTGTAACACTTTCGCTTGCCCTTAGAAAAGGCTATGAGTGTTACCCACTATCATTCGACTATAATCAGAGGCATTCCTGCGAACTGGATTCAGCTAAATCCATAGCTGCACACTACAATCTTAGACACAAGATAGTTAGTGTTGCCCTTGATGAAATAACAATAAATTCCTCCCTTACAAACAAGGATATGTTGGTTGACCTTGATGAAGACCCATATCGTGCAGGAATCCCGTCAACATGGGTACCGCAACGCAATTCTTTGTTCCTGGCCTATGCCTTCGCATATGCTGAAACAATAGGTGCCTCCGCTGTATTCATTGGTGCAAACCAAGTCGATTACTCAGGCTATCCGGATTGTCGCCTTGACTTCATTACGCAGATGGAGCTTGCCCTCAACTACGCATCAAAAAAATTCGTAGAAGATAATGATGTAACAGTCATCCATACACCTCTTATATCACTCACGAAGGCAAAAATCATTGATATAGGACTACAAAATGATGCACCACTCCACCTTACTCATTCCTGCTATTCAGGGACAGTACCAGCATGCGGAGAATGTGATTCGTGTCAAATCCGCTTGGAAGCATTCAAAAATCTTGGAGTAAAAGACCCAATCTTATACAGGTGATATTATGGAAGAATCATGGAATTTTGAAGATATGGAAAATGAATTGACCCGCTTATTTAGCGAAATCCTTTTAGTCCTCCCTGATGATGCTCATCGTGAAGGACTTGTCGACACTCCTCGCAGAGTGGCAAAAGCATACTCTGAATTTTTCAGAGGTTACCAACCCATAAATTTCTGTATGAGAGATTTTGAAACCTCTTATACAGGATTTGTAGTGCGCAAGCGCATTCCTTTTGTTGCTCACTGTGAACACCACATATGCCCGTTCCCAGGATTCATCGACTTCGCCTATATACCCGGTGATAGAGTCCTTGGCCTTTCAAAAATTATTCGGTTCATGCAGCACTATGCTTCCCGCCTATGGACTCAAGAAGATATGACTGAATTCCTCATTGATGAATTTTGTCGTATAGTTGAACCAAAGGGTGCAGCAATCATAGTGGAAGCATGCCACTCATGCGAAGGATATAGAGGAGTTCGCGAACCAAATGTACCAACAATAACAGCGGCAGTTCGTGGCCTCTTCCTCGAAAAGCCAGAGCTTGAAGAAAAATTCTATATGCTAGTAGGAAGGCGCTAAAATGAGAAAAGGCCTATTTCACCTCCCGGTCATGACCACTGACCGGGAATTTGTTTCCCAAACCCTTTCAAACGAAATCAAGGATATCTACGATGGTAAATCTATCGCATGGTATTCCAAAAATCCAATAGTGCGTCATCCTGGTACCCTCATATCTGCCTACTACGGGATGACAGCATTCCCAAATCGAGATATCCTTGATTTCGCAGACGATGTTATTTTCTTCGGTGACTCCGGTGGTTATCAGCTGGGTACCCTTGGTACTAAATATCCTGACCAGTTACCCAAACTCAAAGAAAAACTAAGTCCTGCAAAAGTGCTCCAATGGCAAGAATCTGTCTGCGATATAGGCATGACCCTTGATGTTCCTCTCAAACGTGACTTCCCTTACTATTCGCCTGATGAATTCCTACATGCAGCCCGCGAATCCAAACTTTATGGTGACATAATGAGAGCAAACCAAACCAACGAAAAATTCCAACTCTTCAATGTCATCCATGGACGCACAATCGAAGAAATGGAAACATGGCGCACCATCACTGAAGCTGACTATACCTTCGATGGTCATTCACTTGCAGCTCAGCGCTCCCTCGAAACACTTGCCCTTAACCTTGGATATGCCATCGAACACTTTCCAAACACTCCATTCCATATCCTTGGAGCTTCAAAAACCCAGGCATGCATCCTTATGGCTCATGCCAACACCTACACCAAATCCACTATCTACTATGATTCCTCTACTTACATAGGAGGTAGGTCTTTCAGGCGCTATGAAAGTCCATTTAACTATGGTGGTGTTGGATTCACTATGCTCCAGGACGATGACCATCCCAACGGTGACCAAATCTCTACTATGTTTTGTGATTGCCCTATCTGCCACCCTATCAAGGATAGGCCTAACCTGTTATGGGATTCAGGCACAAAATCCGGTGCCCTCTGTTCCCTGCATAACCTGTACTGGCAGATAACATACGGAAAAATGACGGAGGCAATATCTGAAAATAAAAATACAGATGGGTGGAATTCATTTATGGCAAATAACGCATCTGAGAAAACCCGCAAATACATCAGATTCCTTGATGACGTACACGATAAAGGACTTGAAGATGCTTACTGTATTCACTTCAAACAGAACACAGATAATCTTGGAGAGTGGTACTGATGCTCAAAACTCTTTCCCACTCAAAACTTGAACAGATAAGAGCTTGCCCCTTATCTGCCTATTTTGACCACATCCTAAAAACTCCACCCGAAACTCAATTCTCAGACATATCCTTGATAGGCAAATCCACTCATACAACAATTTCCACATCCATAAAGGAGATAAAAACACTTCATTTGAACACATTAAACCCTGTATTGACACCAACCATCCTTGATGACCTTAATCGCTCAATTCAGGAGGGGATGTTAGGGGTATTACAGGCAAATAATGCGGACGATGAGACCTGCGATATCGTTGCGAATTGTCTTACCAATTTCATGCAACTAATGGAAAGACGTTACTCCTATTGCGAACAGAAAAATCTCTCTCCAATCCAATTCCTCCCTTCCATAGTTGAAGAACGTTATACAACTACTCTCAACGACATAACTTTCAGAGGTGACATAGATGCCATCTTCAAAGATTCCAAGTTGTGGCCAATTGACTGGAAAACCAATTCCAACACTACAATAACCCCAGCCATGATAAGGCAAGCTACATGCTATGCCCTTCTTTACAACTCAAACATAGGCATCGACCAAACTCCCATAACAGAATTCTTTATGGTAAATCTCCGCAAAAAGGTCAATCTCAACAAGTGCCTTATAAAAATAACTCCTTCAATGATTGAAGAACAAAAACAAGAAATACTCCAATCATGGGAAACATTTAACGGAAACTACTTTCCGAAAAATAAATCCTATACTTCTTGCCTATTCTGCAACCACAAACTTCTCTGCCTAAGTTATGACGACGAAGGCCACCCTATTCAGTAAGGTGATATCCTTGATAGAAAACATTTATGACGGGAGAAATCGCGCGATGCGAATTCTATCAAGGATATGTCCTGCTGATTATGAACCTCTCTATGGAGAGAAAAATGGAGGAATAGGATACTGTTCCTTTAAATATACGTTGGATAAGGTTTATTGGAAAGGCGCATCAGTCAGGACAAGTAAAACAGATTACATAAAAGTAAATCCTGCATTTTTATTAACAAATAGGGATAGGTGCGAGCTACATGATATTGACCACGAGCTAATGTTAGGTTTTTACTGGGATACTCAATGCTCTTCAATTTTCATTATCCCTGATAAAAACATCGATAATGCCCGTTCATCAATAAGTGAAAATTATTGGATATTCAAAAAATCAAGCTTGGAGGGACAAAATGGGATTACTAAATTGGTTTGAAACACCACGCACAGTAGGAGACCCGTATCAGTTCCGGGTCGATACTCCTGACCAAATCCACTCATTTATCAAGGATAGGTGGAACACTCGTCCTATTTATATTTCTCATAATTCTTATCCTGTATGGGATGGAAATGAACCCTACCAAATAAAAGTCAATAAGTTGTTTTTTGACTTTGACTCAAAAAATAAAATAGAAAACGCACTCCTTGATGTAAGAAAATTATCAACTTGGTGCACAGAAAATAATCTCTCTCACTATGTTGCTTTTTCAGGTGGAAAAGGTTTTCATTGCTATATTCTCCTAAAACCACAAATTTATCTCAATGGTGAATTCCTAAAGAGTGCGACAAAAGCAATCCATCTTCACATACAAAAACTTCTATCACTTCGCACCCTCGATAGTAAATGTAGTGACCCACGCAGGATGGTTCGCGTATGGTACACTCCATACTGTACCCTCAACAAAGAAAACAAACCTATAACAAATAATCTCTACTGTTGCCCCTTATCACCTGACCAAGTCCACACAAACTCTATAACTGAAATTCTCACCTATGCTTCTGCACCAACTCTCCTTAATCATATCCCTGATAACCCAACTGTTGACCTTGGCGAATTCCTCATGAAATTCCAAATAGATGTCCAAAAAACACTACGACAAAATATGGATTCTCATGCTCTTACTTCATCAAGGATACAATATCAACCCTGCGAAGATGAAATTATCAAGGAGCTGCTCCCACGACCCTGTATCCACAGGCATATAATGTATAGTCAAAATCCTCCGCATATTGTTAGGTTTGCAGCTGCCGTCCAACTAAAATCACTTGGTTATGACCGCGAGTGGGTATTCAACTTTTTCCAAAAGCGTAATTATGTTGATTCCTTCCGTAAAGATGTGTGCGCCTATCAAATTAACCATATTTATGATAAGCGCCCACCTTACCAGCACCCAACCTGCGCAACATTGATAAGAGAAGGACTCTGTATTGGAAAAGAATGTAACAGATATATGAGATGAAACCATGAAAACTATACTAATAGACAATAGGGAAATATTGCCTGACCGTGGTGGGCTTCCAATCTACCATGAACTTCAAAAAATGGGAGCACCTGTCCAAATTGAACAATTGGAATCCGGCGACTTCGTAATGAATGACTGCGCCCTCGAACACAAAACAATTGAAGACTTCTCCAACTCTTTATACAATAATCATCTCTTCAATCAAATAAATACGATGCAGCTCAATTTCCGTCACTATGCCATCATAGTAACAGCATCACCACACCAAGTAATGACAAGTGCACCCCTTATAGGTGCTGTCGCCTCATGCGCAGTTCGTGGTGCTCCTGTCCATTTCTGTTCTAATCCTCAACTTGCTGCTCGCTTCATCTTCTCCCTTCTCAATAAGTGGAATGATGGAAAAGACCGCACCATAAATCCCTCAATAAACCAAAAACTTACCAAGGATACAGCGCTCAACATGATAACAGGGATAAAAGGCATCTCTCAAGAAAAAGGTCTCGCTCTTCTTGAACACTTTGGCAGCATATCCTTGATAAGTCAAGCCACAGAAAAAGACCTCATGGAAGTATCAGGGATAGGTAAAAAGATGGCGGCAAACATCTATAATGCATTTCATGAGCCTCGTTGGTAAACCAAACATTATATATATACCTATCGACATATTATGTTATATCATAATATGGTTTAGGAGGAACCTATGACAGTATTTAATAAACAAAATTTCAAAGAACTTGGAATAGCTGTAAGAAATGGTATGCCTGAAACGGAAGCAGAAAAAATAATTGATGCTCAACGTAAACAGGGAGCCACAGGTGAAGAAGCATATTGGCTTGAACTCATCAAGGACTCGCTCCACACAAAAACAACGATTGCCTTATCCAACTATATGAGAGATAAGCTGTCTGAAATTAAGGAGCCAGGAGAATCATATGAGGACGTGATAAAGAAACTCATAATGATGTATGAAGTATTGAGTGAGGAGGAAGAACAGAAAGAGGTAACAAAATGAAAAATCCAGGAAGACCAATTAGAGAAGTAACATGGGATGAATATGATAAACTTGTTCGTCAGCTCGCAACAAAGATAGATAATAAATTGGGGTCTGCTGACTATAGGTACTTTATAGGGATTCCAAGAGGAGGCCTACCTATTGCAGTTCATTTATCTCATCTCCTCAAGACCTGCGCAGGTTCATATCCACCCCATATCGATACGCCACTCGAACAAACAATTATCGTTGATGATATATGCGATAGTGGAAAAACTATGAAAAGTGTTAAATGGGCTCTTCATAACAAACCATATACCGCATCCTTGTTTAGGCGTAAGGGTTCAGAGTTTATCCCTGACTATTATGTCGAACTCATATCAGATGAATGGATAGTATTTCCATGGGAGATATAAATGCATTATATTTCGAATAGTGACCTTGATACAAAATGCTGGTGGTGTGGAAATATGGTAAAGGGCTTTGATGTAAGCACTGGTAAGGATATCCACACAAAACATAGGCATTTCTGTAACGATACATGCTATCAAAGCTTCAGGGATTGCCCATTCGAAGAGGAGGGAATTGATGTCGTACTTTGAAAACTGGGACGAAAAATATAAGCCAACAAAGTTATCCGAAATTGTTGGTCAGCCCATAGTTCAAAGAAGGGCGCAAGGATACGTCAATAAAAAGAGGATGCCCCACCTACTATTCGCCGGGGCTGCTGGTGTTGGAAAAACAAGTACACTCCATGCCATTGCTCATGAGATGTTTGGTGATAAGTGGGAATATAATACACATATTTTTAATGCCACCAAAAATAGAGGCATCGAATTCGTGCGTAAGGATATCGCTGACCTTACAAGCGTAACACCAGTGGGAGCTCCTTTCCAAATAATATTCCTTGACGAGGTCGATGGTTTTACAAAGGATGCACAAGAAGCCCTGCGTGAAATTATGCAAGCGCACACAGCCACAACTAAATTCGTATTAGGCTGTAACTACATAAACAACATAATATCGCCCATCCAGGATAGATGTAGGGTGTTTCGTTTTACACGACTTACTCCTGAAGCCATCAAGTATAGGTTAGCTGAAATTGCCAAGCTCGAAAATGTATCGATTTCTGACGATGCATTATGGTATTTAGCACAAACAGCTGAGAACGGCAGCCTTAGAAGTGCAATTCGACATTTACAAACATTCGCAGAAGATGAAAAAGTAATAACATTAGAAACAGTCCAACAAGACTTGCCTAGTGTTACTATCCCGGCAAAAGTTTTGCTGGATGCAGCTCTCAAACACGATATAAAAACATATGAAGAACAACTATTTAAACTTCATTATAGTGGAGGTTTCATAGCAACAGAAATACTATCCAAAATGTTGAGCGAAATCCTTGATAACAAGGACTTCAAGCCCGAATATAAACAAAAACTGATAGACCACATAGGTGAGTATGAATGGCGCATATCTCAGGGAGCAAATGAACTCCTCCAAATGCGCTGCTTCCTCTCCGGCCTATCAAGGATAAGGTGATTTACATGCTAGAGAAAACAAGAAATGAAGATGGAACAGAAACAATAAATGTTTCTGGAGTATTTACAGATGAAGAATTTAAAATTCACTCTGAGATAATCAAGCTGATATTGGAGAAGGTTCATGCAAAACTATTTAATCCGTTTTTCACTGATGACCCATTTTTCGCAGCTATTGATACTATCAGGAAAAGTGACTGGGACTATGATAAAATAAAGACAGCAATCCTCATAGTCAATTCCATGCGAACATATCACAGTGCTTACTCCAAAATGGTTGAAGAACTGGCTGAAAAAGCTATGCATAAAATGATGAGTGATGACGAAAACTCCCTTGATAAAATCATCAGTAAAATGCTTGATGGTGAAGACCCTGAAGCCGAAGCCCAGGAAAATAAGGCTGAAGGAGTCAAGGCTAAGAAGGACACAGACTACTATTTCGCATAAGAGGAATATCATGGCAGAAAATTATGATGTTGAGTCGCAACTCGAAAGTTTCAGACCTATCCTTGATGAACTGATAAGTCAGTTCACTGAGTATCTTTCAGAAATGATGATTGAAGGCACCACAACAGAAGAAAACGAACCTATTACTAAACTCCAGCGTTATATAATTGACCAGGATTATAGTGAGGAAACCACTCAGAAATGTCTCTCATTTTGTGAGGGTATGAAAATAGCTCTTTCTACAATAGTTACATTACAGAGGATAAGAGATATTGATATTTATTTTATTGGAGAGGACGAAAATGAAAATTCCCCTGATGGTAACAACCACAATTAACGAAGATAGGCAAGTCCTTGAGATATGGAGGAATGGGAAAAAGGAGGTAGTAGAACCTCCTTTTAGTCCTTATTTCCTTGTTAGAAAGCCCGTAGGCCTATCTGTCGAGCCTTCAATTATTGAACAAGTCACAGTTAAACCTTTATCAACATTACAGAGCACTAAGGCATATCGTTATTATTTTCCTAATACCGCATATATAAATCAAGTTAATAAGGGTTTAAAGAAAACAAGTTTTCACGAAGATAAAATCAATAAGCTCTTCCTCGAAAATCGTACTGAGTTTCGTGAGCGCATAATCATAGATTTGCCTGATTATTTCACCCAGTTCCCACAAACAGAAAATATAAAACCTTATTTCTTTGACATAGAGACAGGCACAAAAGATGGATTTGACCTGGGCTTCATCATATCAATAGCATATGCTGGTGCTGACCTCATTATCCACTCCAAACAAATTCCTATCCACTATGATAGAGACCTCCCTTACGTTCTTGAATCTGATGAACGTGAACTTATCCTTTGGTTCCTGCAATCTATCCTTGATAACGACCCAGACATTATAGCAGGTTATTATCTCAAAGATTTTGACTTCTCATACATATTTAATAGATGTGTTCAACTCGGTATCAACTATCAAAAGATAGGGAGAGATGGAACAGTTGATTTTTATCCTGACCACGAAAAAGTAAAAATAAATGTTGGTGGGCGCATCATCTACGACATATATGAGAGTGTCAAAGAAGACCAAACACTCTTTGGTATCAAGAGCAGAGGCCTTAAATCTGTTGCCAAATGGATGAAGTTTTCCAATGTCATTGAAGAAGATACATCTTCAACAACAGATATAAGCCAAAAAGACTTAAAAATATATAATGAGTCTGATGTAAACCTTACAATTCAACTCTATAATGTTTATATCCTAAACATCATAACACAAGCTGAAATGTTCGGTATTCCCCTTAACATGCTCATCGAAGGCTCACCCTCATTCCTTGCTAACGTTTTCCAAGGGCAAGGACTACATGCTGCTGGGATTGTTTCTGACGGGATGAATAGGGATAGGCACCCGGAAATCTATGACAGATATAGAGCTGACGATGAAAAAGCAAATTATCAGGCAGCATACGTTGACATATACAGGACTGGCAAAATTGACAAGCTGTTTAAGGTTGACTTTAAAGGGATGTATAATGCCATTGAAATAACAGTTAATGCATCTCCGGATACAACCAAGATAATAGGATATGAACCACTTACTCCTGAATCTGAATTCCTTATGACTAAGGAAGGCTCCCACATCATTTATAGAGTCCCTGATAACGTCATTGGAAAGGTTGTAGTCATTGATGTAGACAATAGTTTTGATGGCATCCTTAGAACTGAGCTGAAGCGCATCAGGCAAGCCCGTGCCGAAATAAAAGCAATAATGAAAACTTGCTCACCCGAAGAACGACCCCGTCTTGAATCCCAACAGTGGACTTTAAAAGTTGCAGCCAACATCCCATCTGGTTATAACGGGCAAGCTGTCTGTCGTTGGGGAGACATAGCAGTCTCAATCCTTACTGTAGGTATTGGGCGTGAACTTATCAAGGATACTATCAAGTATATAGAAAAGAAGTATGCAGATAACGATATTTCACATCTCGACCTATCCTTGATGACTGAAGAAGAAAAGAAAAAACATATTAAGGCTTGTGTGGAAACGGATACAGATGGTGTATATATTGACAGATGGGTAGATATTGATGACCTGAACGATTATCTCAATCATAGGGTAGAAGTTATATTCGGGGTAAAAAATGAACTCGAATTGGAGCTTGATGAATATAAGACAGGGTATTTCATCAAAATGAAAACCTATATTTACAGGACTCTTAGTGATGAACTTGTTATTCATGGTGCAGCTCTTAAATCCTCTAAACAACCAGGATGCTTCGATAAAGCCCTTACTCAACTCGGGGAACATATCCTGTCTGACCACCCCAAACAAACCATAAAAGAGCTCATCCAGCATATCCTTGATATAAAAACATACAGTAAACATGACCTTATATTGCGCGTGAATCTGGGAAAACCACCTTCCGGTTATGATGCTTCGACACTTTGGGGAAAACTCATAAGGCAAGCTGACCTCCTTGGAATTCCACTAAAGGAGGGCTCAATGATTGAGTACATCAAAACAGTGGACGACTATCAAATAGCGAAAACTGTCACATCACCTCAAATGGTAGATACACTCTACTATAAATCAATCCTTGAGCGCCTTATAACTACGTTTGGATTTGCGCATGAGTTAAAGGTAAAGGATATTGCAGATATGGAAAAGGATTGGTACTAATGTATCCAGATGCCCTTTATCTTATTTTATCGAAAAATGAGCGCAAGGAGCGATATCTGAAACACGTCAGAACAAAAATATTCATACATGACGTTAAATCAATAATAAGAAGGAGGAAACTATGAGTCAGGAAAAAGTTGTGTATTTTGGGAATGAGATGGCAGTATCTATTGCCACTTCTTTTTTACAAAATTATCACGATAAAAATGCAAAAAAGGCACTACTCCTCAATGGAAGGCCTGGTGTTGGAAAAACTCATCTTACCAAATATCTCGCCCAAACCCACAACATGAATATAACAATATTTAATGCCTCTGCATCTCGCAAACAAAAAGATATCAAACACATTATAACTCATGCACAGATGGAAGACCCATCCATTATAGTCCTTGATGAATGCGAAGGCATGAAGCCCTCAGACATATCCTTGATAATAAAACACTCTAAACACCCTGTTATCCTTTGCTGCAACTTCATTGATGCAATAGACAGGTCTATCAAGGATATGGCGATTACTGTTAAGGTTGAGAGTCCGCCATGGTGGGTATATAAGCAGTATGTTGAGTATTTGCTTGGTGATGAGTATTATAGTAAAGAACAAGATGTATTGACTGATATTGCCAAGAAAGCCAAATCGTTTAGGCATGCAGAACGACTCCTTGATGACCCCGACGATGAAGGCACAGATAGCATCCTTGATGAAGTTGAGCAGGTCAGAGAATCACTAAAGGGTAATTTTTCAGGGAAATTTGAGATGAAGCCTGAAGAGCTTATCCACTGGGTCAATGATAATAGTGACTGTCCAGACATAATATCACGTGCAGACATTTACTTAAAAAGGACTCATAAGGACTCTTATGTATTTTGGAAGTATGCATATGGTTTATTGGGACAAGTAAGGTCAAATCTCAAATTCTCATATCCTCGTTCATTTATTACTATGGGTAGGGTGAAGAAGGCAGTTAGTGAGAAAAAGACGCAGGACTTGGTGCCTGAAGTGACACTAACTATAGATGAAGATACATTGGAGCAGCTCCTTATGGATATTGAGCATGAAGATGGAAAAAAACCAGGCATAGATAAGAAGGTGGTTGCACAACCAGCAGAGATAAGTGGAGCAGGCAAAGATATGCAAGTTAAGATTGATGATTGGTTATAGGCGTAACGGGTATTACGTTCGTAAAAGAATTAAAAATACCCTATTATTCTGTAGGGTGTGAAATGCCCCAAATGTCGAAAATTTGCCGTCATCCTTTATATAGAACTCAGCATAAAAGCAATTATTCAGACATATGGTTCATGTAGGGACAAATCCCCCTTAAATCGATTATAATTTACTCTATTAGGAGGAATAAATATGGGAGAATTTCCTGACTTAAAAGTATGGAAAACACAAGATAAAGTAGAAGAAAAGTTAAGGGACTCTAACTGGGTCTTTGAGCGCAAATATGATGGAACAGCAGCAATCCTCTCTATCAAAGATGGGTCAGTCACATTAACTGGTAGAGGTATTTTGAAGGATGGGTCTAACCAGGACTATGCCCCGAAGTTTCCTGAAATTATAAAGGCCTTCAGTAAATTTTCTGATAAGAACACATCCTTGATAGGTGAACTCGTTTATCTGAAGGATGGCATAAATGAGGACTTTAGTAAAATTCAGAAACGAACATCTCGGAAAGATAAAATTGATGAGATAGCAAAAGAATTCCCTGCCACTTTTATGATATTCGACGCATCCTTGATATATGAAGATATCAGGCATGAGCCATATGCTTATAGGCGTGCCCTCATCTATAATGAGTTTGGATTTTGTGGTGAGAGATTTAAGGTGGTTCAACAAGCAAGAATGACTAATGACAAAATTACTCTGTTAGAGGCCATGAATAAAGATAGGTGGGAGGGAATTGTAGTAAAAGATTTGTTTGCCCCTTATGGAGTCAATCAATATAAGTACAAGTTGACTGATACCCATGACGTTTTCTGGGAGGGAGAATATGTTCCTGGTAAAAATAAGAATGAGGGTATGGTTGGAAGCCTTATTTGTTATCAGTACTTTGGTGAAGAAAAAAGAGAAGTTGCCCGCGTATCAGGGATGGATGACCTGATGCGAATTAAATTTACGGATTTAAAGGATGAAATTAACCAAACAAATCCGATGGTATTGGAAGTGCAGGCACACGAAGTGCTCAAGAGTGGCAAGCTAAGATATCCTGCTTTTATTAGGATAAGGGATGATAAAGGCGCCCGCCAGTGTATTTGTTCGAGTGAGAAAAGTGAGTTGCCCGCGAAAGTGGGGCAACTCGACACCTGGTATTAACATTCTCACTTTCTTTTTTTATCTGCCTATGCTTATAATGATGTTTTTTGCTGTTTTCGTGTACCCTATAAGGCCATTATATTATACCATAAAACTAATCAGATAAAATTAATTTTTCATTAAAAAACCGGTATCTGATGCCTTCACCTATCCTTGATAACAGTTGATTTTTGACAATAAAGTTTATATACCACCTACTCTATATTATATATTGGGGATGAGAGCCCCAAGAGGAGGAAAATCAAATGTTCGAAAGAGAAGTTGGATACCCAGTGATTGATGGAAAGATAATCAGACCAAAGCCGCTGATAAATGCTGACGATAATACTCTGGTCAAGATGACGGGAATTCTGGGTGTTGTTGCAATTATCATAGCAATCATTTAATCTCCGTTTCAGAAGCAGAGGGTTCATGACCCTCCGGAGACTTTAAAAATGGAAAATATTAGGAGGAACAAAGATGGAAAAGATTCTGGGAATTTGCGGTGCCTGTAAGAAGAACATTCGTAGCGTAAGCAACTATATCAAGATAGTCAGTGAAACTATCCCTGCCTATAATGGGAAGATTGTCTGCCGAAACTGTTACAAGACCAAGATTTGAGGAGGATTAAATAATGATGCTGATAGAGGAAGTTTATGAGGGCGATGGCCATCATGGCCTCATCCATGATATGAAGGAAGAGCTCGAACTGATAGCAATAACCACTGCGGGCATGCTCATCACCGGCATGCTCATTATACTCGGAATGTAAGGAGGAAATCAATATGAAGGCACAAAATATAGGACAAATAATCCAACAGATGATAGCGATATATAATGCAAAACAAGCTCAGAGCAAGGGAATAAAGTGGCCGGGCATCTGGGCTCCTGCAATCTAAGGAGGAAATCAATATGAACACCTTTAAGAATGTTAAGCAAACTTCAATCACTCTTTACATCAAGGATACGGCGAAGGTATTAAATGTCTCTCATGAGGATATAAAACTCCTCATGAAGAAGGGGTATAATATTAATGCCCTTATCCTTGATGGATTCAAGTACAAGCCCGAGATTATTGGGAATTTGTTTGAACAGATAGAACAGTTCAATGAACAGATTTGGAATATGTCTTACAACTATTAGGAGGAACAAAGATGGACAATAAGGTTAAGTTTGAATGCCAGGAATGTGGAAACAAGTTCAGTAAGAAGCTTCCTAAGAGTCTTGAAGTCAAGTGCCCAAAGTGCGGAAGCTACGACGTTGACCTGGGATGAGGAGGAACAAGAATGCACAAGAAAATACCGGAGATGGTTGGAACAACCATCAACACCATAAAAGGAGAAGCTCTGTATAGTCATACTGAACTCGAAGATAAAAATGGTAATTGGTATGATAACTGGTATACCAGTGCTGGTGAATATGTTATCCATGATGGAGATGAACATCACGTTTACATAGTATGAAGTACGAGGAACAAATAATTATATATAAGACATAGCCCATAATATAATATAGGGATTTGATTTATTTTCCCTACATCATTTAGAGGAGGAGAAAGAGGAATGATTGATTTTATGTACGATGGGTCAGAAGATGACCTTTATGAAGAGCTTGACGATATGTATTGGAGAGAAATAAGGCTGGGTGCTGGTGAATGAAGCCATATGTTAAATTGGTGGGAGAAGACGGAAATGTCTTCTCAATCATTGCTCGAGTTTGCAGAGCATTGAGATACGAAGGATTTGAAGATAAAGCTGATGAATTCAGGGACAAGGCAACGAATGCTGACTCCTATGATGAAGTCTTGCAGCTGGTACATGAATATGTGGAGGTATATTAAAATGAAGGAATTATCGTCTGATGAAATTGCCATAATAAGAGGTTCACTCTTGAGAACAGCATCGGATACAGGAAATTTATTTTCTGGAAGAGCTAAAAAGCTCTATGATGAAATTGGAAATACTGGGTCAAGCAACTATAAGAGAATGTGGATAGAGGAATAAATGACTTACAAAATACAAAAAGCAAATGAAGCTAATGAGCACCTTCAGATAATTTCTGAAAGTGCGGTATCAGGAGTAAAGATTGACGAAGAAGGTAAGATTATTGGTCTGTATGAGAAGTACAGGATTTACAGGGATTTCCACTCTGCTTACATAGAAATGTTTGAGTCCGGGTGGTTTGCCCGAAACACATAAGGAGGATACATGTTGGAAAAACCAAAGATAAGTGATGCTGCATTAGTAATTATCCCTGATGCTCAAGGACTGGTAGATAAGGGATTATGTCCACTATGCAGAAAAGAAACTGGAGCATTCAGAGATAAAGTATCAGAAAAGGAGTATAGCCTATCAGGGATATGCCAAGACTGTCAAGATGAGATATTTGAGGAATGAAAAATGGGCGAATCAATATTGGTATCGGTACTGGGCGAAGGTGTATTGTGGTCGAAAAAAACAAGAAAGTTTGTGGAGATTAGTTGCCCCAATTGTTCATATTATAGAGGAACAAAAGACGAAAAAGGTCATGTTTGGTGCGCCCAGTGCGGGCACCGTATATTGATTTAAGAAAAATGATACTCCCAGTAACTATATATAGGAAGGAGTATATATTATAATTTGAGGATGAGTAACTGACTTATCCGGGAGGAAAGACATTGGAAGAGGAAGTAATCCTGCTGAAGTGTTTCGAATGTGGAAACATATTTGCATGGACTGAAGATGTCGAAAATGAGAATGAAGATATCATCTGTCCAAAGTGCAAGAGTAACGACATACACCTATATTAAGGAGGAATAAAATGAAGCTCGAAAAGACATTGGAATTTATTAAGTCGACAAAGAACACCCATTGCTTCCAGGAAGTGGATGGCATAGACCGGTGGTACATTCAGAAGACTGATATGCCTGAACTGGTAAAGGAAATCAAGATAACTATCGAATGGGAGGAGTAAAATGCCTCGTGAACTGACTGACGAACAAAAGGAACGCAAGAACTACAGGAACAAGATGCTTCGCCTTTTTAAGAAGGTGGAGCAGGGATATGTCCCAACAGATGAGGAACAGAAAATGCTCATTGCTGAGGGTTTTCTTGGTGAGAATACAGAAATAGTGGAGGATAAGGAAATGAGTCAAATACAGGATGAAGAAGGACAGGGAATAGAGGGCGAATATAACGAAGCAGTGCTCATGGGTGGAGAGCCAACTGAGTATGTTGTTGACCCTGAAATCGAGGAATATATGAAGGGTGCAGAGAGCCCAGAACAGGAAGAACAGGTTGAAGAGCCCGTGTCTGTAAAGGAAACAGGAGTGGTGAAGGTCAAGGTTGAAAGGCCTGCCATAGTACAGGATAACGAAATCACTGAGATAACCGGTCATCTCCTGAAGCTGGAAGTTGACGATGATGTAGCCAATGGTGAAGTCCTGGTTAAGGATGTTGATGGAAATGAACACGAGCTATTCGTTTCAGGAAAGCAGAAGATATGGAGTATCCTTTACAGGACTGCACCAAAGCGTTACATTGACGGGATGAGCGCATTCACTGAGATGAGTGATGCTGAGCGGGAAGAGGAAATCAACTATCTGATAGGGCTTGAGAAGCCTCTGGTCTTCAGGGTAGAAGATGACCAAATTTTCGCGACTGTAAGTGTCAATTACCAGGCACGGAAGATAGAGGATGTTATTCCCCTTATCAAGGATATGCTCCCTGACGTGGAAATGGAAATTGAGCCAAGCACCGGAAAGCATGGTGGCTATGCAGTCATACAAACCGGTGGAAATGACATTGCCAAGTATAATGTAAAGGTCGATGGAAATATCCTTGATGGAATGCACTCCATTACGCTGACTGGAAGGGGAGAAATCCTGTTCTGCTCAAACCAACTTATAATGGAAGTGCAGAAGATGGTAGCAAACAAGGTGCCGAAGTTCGCCTTTGGTGTTCGCCAGGCTCATCAGGGTGACGAGGAACAGTTTAAGGAAAAGCTAAATGGTCTGCTCAATGATATTAAGGCCTTCATGGAAGTCCTTGAGAATGCCAAGAATGTAGAGGTTAAGCCCGAAATGGCGGAAAAGATATATGACTTCTACAGGGCGAAGGGCATGATAAGTGAGAAGACCAAGGTTGAGCTAATGGAAGCATATCCTGACCTTGAAGTGCAGCAAGTCGAAAATACCCTTTGGGGGGTTGCGATGGTAGCGACATATGTCGGAACTCACCATGAGAAGCTTCGTGATGGTGTAAAGGGTACCCTTGCCAAGATTGGTGGTGAACTTCTCATCGTCAGTGAAGTCTGGGATGAGTACAAGCAGATGATAGAGGATGAATGGGTCAAGAGTGAAGAAGAACGCAGGATAAAGGCTGAAGAAAAGGCCAAGAAGGAGGCGGAGAAGGCAGAAAAGAAGGCGCTTGAACTGGAAGCAGAAGCGGCAAAGCTGAAGGCCAAGGTTGCCCAGGAAATTGCTGAAGATGCGGAATTCATGGAGGCTGAGTAATCAGCCCCATATCTTTCCAGATAAGAGCCCCAGCATTAATAAGATAACACTAATCAACAAGGATACAGATGTCCAAAATGTCTTATCCATTACACTTTTTACTTCTTTTATTTTACAGGTAAAGTCCTTGTTTTGTTTTTCTATCATCTTTTCGAATCTACCACAAATTTCCTCCATTTGACGGTTGACCTGTTCTTCATGTCTCTTTACATTTCTTTCGACTTCTTCTAACCGATACATATATTCAGAGCTGGCTCCACAAATACCACAGTCTTTTTCCACACTATCACCCTATTATTTTCTTTAATTTGTGTTTGAGTTTTTCAACCTTAGTGTGACCTTCACCATCAACACGAGGAGGCAAAGCTCCTATATTATATGTTCTAACTAACGGTTCATCTGTTATCGTTATATTACCTACTTTTATTTTCATATTACCTCCTCACAATACATATGCGATATCGCTAACTTGGAATATACCTTTGACTCGAATTGAGTTAGTTTCTGTACCAGCAAAAATATACCTTATATAGATATTGATGATTGGCATATAAACACCATTAACATCTTCCCAATATTGATACGTGGTGTTTTCTGGGAACCAATCCATATCAAGACTTGTACTGCCCTTCTTCAATTCTACACGAACGAGATTTCCCTGCATATTTAATTCGTGTATCTCAAGCTTGTATCCTTGTTCGAGTAAAAGTGTTGAACCAGTATATAATGTGCCTTCAGTATTATCGTTGATGAGTATTTCTACTACTGTATTTCCTGTAAAAAGAGCATCTGATGATACAAGAGTAGTAAGGCTTGACTCAAATCCCTTAATCCACTCATAGTTTTGTGTAGCTGACTTGTACCATTTAGTCATCTGTCCCCACTCAGTTCTGGCAAACCACGCTATATATGCTGAGAGTCTTTCGCCACAAGAAAATTGAAAAATGCCAGTATTACGAGGGTCTTTTATCACGTATTGGATTTGACCGCCACTAGCGAGATTTGTTGGTGCTATTACTGCTGTCGTTCCAGGAGCTACAGTATAGTCACCAGATGCAATCCATAATGCCTTATTGTTAGCTACTGATTGAGCACCAGCAGTTAATGTCTTTTTAGGATAATCCCAATTAAGACCACTCCAATTATCATTTCCATTAATGATATCTATAAGCCATTCATTTTGTGATACAGTACGATATCCTATTTCAAGCTCAATGCGACCTCCAGCAAGAGTTGTTGCACCATTACAAAATAGATAGAGACCATGAGAATAGTTAACATAGTCATAACGACCATCATAGACAGCAGATTCATTAGTACTTACTATATCTCTCCACTGTCCCCAACACTCCCACCAATCAAAAGTCTCAACATGTCCCCAAGGCCAAGTAATTCTTATTCGTATATACCAATAAGACCCTATTTGTACTGCTCCAAGATTTTCAACTAAGAGATTATTCCAATAATAAGAACCACCATTTACTATATAACCAGTATTTATATAATTATTATTGCAGTACCATCTCCAATAATCTCTCCAGTCAAGATTAGATTGTTCAGTACAAACCATGGTATCACGCAGGTTTCATAAAAATGAAGACGCCAGTAGCAGATTCAAAAGTTACAGCTCCACCTGTATTCTTAATTTTATAGCCACCAGTAGCAAGGTCAGCAGTCATAGGATTAGTGACGCCACTTCCACCACCTCCACCTGAACCAACAATATCCCATGATGAGCCATTCCAGGACTGGAGTTCCTGTCCTGCTGTTGCATCAGTCACATAGATATGTTGTCCCTCAAAAGGATTATTCGGTTTTGTGGCATTAGTACAAACTCTAATTCCAGCGTTATTTGAGTTATTAAAATCCTTTACTACTCCATCGTGTGCCATATTATCTGCTCTCCATATAGAACATTATAGATAGTAATCCTGTTATTCTACATTCTCCATCATTACTTCCATCAGGGACTATTCTTATTCTTTTGATGCCACCATCTGCACTAAAGAATTCAGTCATATTAATGTTTATCTGTTGTACTGTAGATAAAGCTTGTCCTAAGACATCTTCAATAGTCGAAGTCACATCAGCATATCCTTGCCCATCGTCAACAAGGATAGCAACATCAGTCAGAGATGCTGATTGAACAGTTATCCCGAAATCTATTGGATGTGTGTGAGTATCGGATGCTTGTACTGTATCAATGGAAGTAAGTGCGGTATTGGCAACAAGATAGTTAGCCATTCCATACGTTTGAACTCCTACGACACCAATTGTAGAGTTATCGAAGGGAGGGCGCACTTGAATTCCATGAGAGTGAGAGCCTCCAGCTTCGGCTGTCCCAGAAAATGCTCTAAATCCACTAACTACATAAGACATAGTTACCCTATCAATAAATTTGACTTCGTTTGGCATCTGGAAAACGAATTCGTATGGATTGTCTTTATCGCAGATATCAGGAAAGTTGAATGAGATTAGGTTAGTTGCACCAATCCCTGTTACATCACCTATCAAGGACTCGCGCTGTACTTTAGCCAACATTGATGCGAGTTCTTCGTTTGGTGATATAAATTCAATAATCATCGAGTTAGTTAGGAATCTACGAACAATTCTCTTGACTCTGTTTGTTGTGTCGATGCCCTTCTTTACATCAAGGATGCGACACCATTCGCCTGGTAGAAGTCCTTGTATGTAGCGAGATACAGATACTTCTACGTTGTCTGCCATCTGATTGAGTGAAGTATCAAGGATGCGCTTAGCTGCATTAATAGCTACTTCAGTATCGAGGATTGTGTGGTTTATGTAGGGCTTGCCTTCCATGATGCCTACTTCTGATTGAGATTGAGAGGCGACAGGATGCAAGCAATCCTCGTTATAACCATTGAATCCTTGAGAACGAGCAGTATCAGGTATGCCTACATCAATGTAGGGGACGCATACTTGGATTTGATTAATGCCGTCACCTGCACCCAGTACACGCTGCCTATTGATTATGTCTTTAGCTGCACCAATAGTCTTGGCTTCAAATAATTCTGTTCCTGCTGATAAGATGCGATTCGGGTTTTCAATTGTTCCTATTTCATTATTTCCTATATGGAGTGTGAAACCCATCTCTCCAAAAGTGGGTGGATAGACATCAGGGAAGATGAGTTTTGGATAACCATCCATCTCCCAGGTTGTTCCAAAATCCCACTGATAATAGTTTTCTTGAGATTGCATCTGTGCAGTAGTCCTTGCGGGTGCACTTGTATCATTGGTATTTCCTACAACATCGCTATCGTAGTAACATGCTGTTGTTGTTGCTCCACCACTTAAACCAACAAATCCTCTACCATCAGATGCAGTTATGGGAGTTGCTGCAAAACTTCTTCTTATGTGAGCACCCGTATTGTTAAGACCAGTGAATCCACCAACATATAATCCGTTACTAGAAATTGAACAAAGAGAGAAACAATCTTCAACTTCAGTATTAACTCTTGATATAAGACCACCAACATAGTTATTGTTTCCGTGAACAGTTCCGGTTGCCCAACACTTCTTAACTATTCCATTTACGAAAATAACTAAGGGTGCAACATACTGATATCCAGTAACATTACAGTTAATAAGTCCTATATTTTCTATTACTGATGTAGCACCAGTATAAGCTATCATGCCTTGAGCATTAACTAATGGTCTATTAATATAGAGATTAGATATTGTAAATCCCTGACCATTTAAAGTGCCGGTAAATGGAGTACCGGATGTGCCTATTGGAGCAAATCCTGCACCATCATTCCAAGTACTGGTTATTGTCGCATCAATGTTATTAACGAGTATATAGTGAGAATTTAGATTGGAAGAAATAGCTTGTAGCTGTTCAATAGTAGAAATAGTATATGGGTCTTCTGGTGTACCTGAACCAGTACCTCCTGGAAGTGGGTCAGGATATGTTACTTGAGGAGATGATTCTATCCAGAAATCTACGTTCTGGGATTCACATAAGGATGCTATTGCTTGTAAAAGGTTTTGATGCTCAAATCGAACAGTTCCTGATATAAGATTAGTCAGGACATTACTACCTAAAGTCACTTTAGTAGAATATTGCATTAAATCATTTACTATAGTAGTCCCTGTTTGATTTATCCATCTATCACGCCCTGTCCTTTCGTCAAGAAGCAATACTTTTGTGTCTCGTCCCTCAAGGATAAGGCCGAGTCCTTGTTCCTGGTCAGAAACCTTTTCCAGGAAGCCTCTAAAGACAACTGTTATTTCATCTTTATCAAGGATTTCAACATAGTGGTCTGGATATTTGTGACCACCCTTTCCTAACAATCCTCGAACATCTTCTCTCGCAACAGGAAGAGTGCAAGAAAACTTATCGAAGTTATTGTGGTTAGTTTCGAGGATTAGGTCTTGTACTCTATATTGAATTCCACCAATAGTTAATCGTTCTCTGGCCATTTAGATACCTCTGTAAGATGGGATATCTACTGCTTCGAAATGCATCATTATCTCGCGGATTCCTGCTTTTGTCGCATCCCTGATTTCTTTAGCATCAGTACAGTAAACAAGGTATTGACGATGAGCTGAGTTTTCGCCTTCCTCCAGGATTAGTGGTGCTGCAAACTGAGAATCATAAATTGCATCTCCTCCCGAATAACTAATTTTCAGGTTGAGGAGTGCCATTAATTCTCTGACCTGAGATTCGCTGGTGAGGAATGCTTGTATAACGAAGTCATCAAGTTCACGCCCCATAGGCAAGTGATAACCGCCCTCATAATAAGGGAATCTAGCAGATGCTGCTTTTGTAATCCACTTGTAGTCTCGTCTTATAGGATTTCTGTCTACTGGAAAAGTAAAGGTAGTTGAACCTGTTATAACCTCGAAATAATCGTTTGTTGAAACTCCAGTCATACTTCCACTAATAGTAAGTGTGGTTGTAGTATTGCTTACTACTTTAAAGACAGTACCTTTTTTACTGCCCGAACGCATCTTGATGAAGCCACCAGCAAACTCATTGATAGTGAAAATAGAAGAAGAAACACCTAATGAATTACTGGTCACACTTGAAACTTGACCACCCTTAACTACAGTTGTTTTCGAGGATAGTGTTATGGGGAGGATGCCCCACTTATCGTAGAGGGCAATCCCCGCATTCTCGTTCGCTACTGAATCAAGCCCATTTGGATATCCTATTTTCCATTGACCCATAACATTACCTCATATCGAACCATGCTACTCTTTCTGCTTGAGTCCTACTTATCTTTTCGACAAATTGCTCAAAGTCCATACCATTTTGGAGGAGAACATCACCAAAATTATTCACTATATTTATTATTCTGTCTCCTTCACCTGAGCCACTACTACTCTTTGTACTGACTACTTCACCAGCCTTTAAATAGTGAAGTCCCGTATAGGAGGCAATTCCACCAACATCATGCTTCTGATAAACTTTCATAGCAACATGAGAAAGTCCTCCAGTCATGGGAGCACCTAAAAAACCCATAACACTACTAAACGTGCTATATGTATCTATAAATTTCTTAAGTAGGTCAATTGATTCTCTAACATGTTGTTTAAAGGTTCCCCACGATTGAAGTCCTGCAAGACTCATTAATGCAGAACCCATTAAAGCTAAGGGAGTTAGACATAGTTGAATAGCCATAGCAAGAGCATTTCCATCTGCTACTGCTTGTCTGAATCCCGCACCCAAATTACTAATCCATTCAAAGAATCCTATTCTATCTAAGGCAAGGATACCTAGATAACCTAAAAGGAGTCCTGCTGCTACTGCAAGAGCACTTGTGGCTGCTGCGCTTCCTAGTGCTGCACTAGCAAATTTCCCAAGACTTGCTATTGCACCAGACAATCCTAGACCCTTTAAGGATGCACCAAGAATACCTGCTGCTAAACCAACAGATATAAGAGCTGCTGTTGCTACAACTCCCCACGTGACTATGGCTTGTTCTGTTTTAGATAGGTTCTTGAACCAATGATATAGTTTTTCTATTTGGTCAACAAGGACTCTAACTGCTGGGCTAACATGCTCATCCATAATATTTGCTATCAAGGATAAGTAGGTCTTCATACGCTCAAGTTGGGCTGATGTTCTAGGTGCTGCAAGCAGCAATGATGCAAGACCACCAAGTGATATAAGACCGAGTGCCTTTGTAAGGAGGTTAGTTGATTTTTGAGCTCTCTCGAATTCAGTTCCTACATTTCTGGCAGATGAAGCTGCATCTTCTGATGCTTGTTTCGCCCTTGCTAATCCTGCAAGCAATCCAGCATCAGTCCATCCTCCAACTAATTGCATACTGCCGACTTCAGTAGTCATTATTTTCCTCCTTTGGCTTTGGTTTTGCCTGTTTATACAGGATGAGTGCCTCAATATCCTTGTTAGGTTGTCTCCTTACATCTTCCGGGAAGCAATCCATTATGTCCGCAAGGATGACTGGTATACATATATCTCTCGCTTCAGGTGGAACTATCCCGGTCATTGCTGCCTCTATCAAAAATGTTTTTCTTTTGGAGTGAGATAAATTGCACCCATTATGATGCCTGCAATTTTCTCTCTTAATTCAGGATGACAGACTGTTACCCATTCTCTCTTCTCTTCTGTTGTAAGTTCAGTCCATGGCTTACCCTGATGAGTAGTATTAATATCAAGGAGCCCTCTAACTATTCTTTCCTCAATGAGCCCGGAAACATCTATGTCTGCTATGCCTCCTAACATCTCAGTAAACTCCTTATTGATATTGTCTACTTCCCTATTGGTCATAATCTTTACCTTGGCAACGACTTCATAACCCATAAAATCGAACTTCTCAACAGATTCTCCTCTTTTAACTGTCGTTATGTTTTCTGGTATTAATCCCATTATATATTCTCCTTTTTATATATACCTAATATCGCTTCGACGTGTACACTAAACAGACCAAATACCCTTATATAAATATAGGCTTATATTAAGCCTCCACTGTATCGTAGTCAGTAGATATTGAATTTACCTCTACCATAGTCAATTTATCAACAAGGATATCCAAATCCTGAATAACTATTCCCTGTCCAACGTCAATTGGTTCGTTTGCGGAAGGGAGCCAAACACCATCAAAGTTGAAAGTGATTGAGTCATCTCCTCTCTGCATCTTGAACGAACAGTTATTGACTTTTCCTCCTGCCCTAAACAAGTCCCAATACGTTGATTCCTTCATCCTTATATTGAGACCGGCAGTTATCCTTGCTATCTGCGCTACTGGTGGTGCAATAAAATTTCCCACCACTGCATCAAGTGCCGGGTCAACCTGCAACGAATTCTCCAAAGAGAGGCGTCCTTGCGTAACCATTCCACTAATGTTAGTGTTATTAATGGTGAAAGTTGAATCGCTGCCTCTGTATGGCCTCATCTGAGCAGTTGTATACTTCCGCATACAATCTACAGATGCTTGGTAAGGTTTGAAAGCAGTTATCTTTTCTGCTTTTTGAGCTACAATTGCTCCCACATATCTTATCCAATCTCCCATACTGAAATTTATATCCATCCGGTTAACAACGCATCCTTGATATTGCTTTCCAAAGATTGCAGATGAATGATAGTGTCCCACTTGCATAGCAAAGCTTGGAAGAACATTACCTACTTGGATAGTGTGGGTATATGACCCAGTAACAGTATCTGCACCAATTCCAAGAGCCAGCATTCTACCATGTTGAACTAGCATCTCAAGAGTACCACCAAAAGTAGGAACCATTGGATAATACTCATTTATTTGCCTGCCTGAATCTGAAGAATCCATACCTAAAAGTGGCTGAATGTCTTGTTTGTCGTCAGGAGTCCACCTCTGCACTACACCAGGATATGACCAGTTTGTCGCTGTGTTTCCTGCACCATACGTTGCTTCCTTTGCTATACTCGCATAGGAACGTTTTCCCAAATAATATTCGATTGTACTCATGTTCTATCTCCTATATTTATGCCAGTAAAAGATACTTGTAATTCATGCCTATATAATCCCATCTCCATTTCGAAAGGAACCGGAGTAAAGCCAATTTTTTTAAAGTCAAACAAATATGGTACTAAGTCTGTCATCCACCTATCCCGCAAACAATCTGCTATATCCTGAGCTATTATCCTTGCTAACTCACCTTCTGAAGCCACATAAGTAGAATTGACCACAAATAAAGATTCTACATCAGGGATAGTATTTCCTGTAAATGCAACATGGTCGTAATATCCATCAGAATCAGAGTCAACCAGCATATAGTCAGAAGTTAAAAACATATAAGGTTCTCCATTAACGACTCCTGTGATTGATTGGATTTTACTGATTGGAATTGTCTCTAATGAATATAATGACGTTCCTGGATTATAAAGATATGTAAATGTATAATTATCAATCGTAAATATTTCTTTAGCCCTAGTATAAACATCAATGAAGAAATTTATTGTCTCTTCCAAGTCAGGTTCACCTATTCCCACTTGTCTAACTGTATTCATAGATTTAGCTTCAACAACCACAAGTGGAAACTTATCAGGATGAGCCATAATATCTTTAATATTTGGCCTAAATGGAAAAATCCATTGAGAACCTCGTCCTGCATAATCAGTAAGAGATTTCGAAAGTAAACCAACAATTCTATCTTCTGGTGATATCTTTTTTGTTTGCATTAAAATTCCTCCTAAATATATCTCCCTTAACCGATTCTCCATAAGCAAGTGCTTGCCTAAATGGTGCCATCTTATCTAATTGAACAGTTATTCCACCAATCTCTCTCAATATTTCTTCCCTTCCTTTCCTGCGCTTTCTAGGCTTAAAATCATCTCGCTCAGTAGTAAAAGTCAACTCATTGAAATTTCTAAGTGCCCACAATCCCAAAGAAGTTATCTCACCATTTCTATCAAAAAATGGAAGCCAGTGTCCTTCAGTTCCAAACTCATGCCAAATCCCATACTCAACAGTATCTGCTACCTTCCAACCATAACCATCATCTGTAAGCTCATTAAAAATACCATTAATAAATTCGCCTGTATCTACTCCAACATTATGCCCCTTCTTATTAACGAACGTCTCAATAATCTCTTGTGCTTTTTTAGCAATTGCCAGCGAAATATCATACATCGAATCCTTAATGGTTTTATCAAGGACTTCATCTATCAAGGATGGGTCTTTGAATGCCCCTTTAAAATGATGCTCAACCCTCATTGACTACTCCTATCCTTGCTAACTCAGCCGTTATCGCTATCTCATTTTCTATATCAAGGAGTCGCCCATGAATCTTTACCACTTCATAGATTTGGTTATCATAGATAAGTTGGTCGTGTTCCCTAACTGTAGTATCGAGTAAGAAGCCTACCATGTTTTGACGATTGAGCCAACCCATATCAAGGAGCTTACTATCTTCAGGAAGACTTCCAATTGTCCCTCTTATGATGCGGTCAACATGAGTACGCCCTGTCGTCCTACCAACTAAGTCAGTTTGTTCAGTAAATCTTCTATGAACAATTGGCAATCCTTCCCATGAAGTAAAAACATGATTGATATGCTTGGCAAATTGCTTGAGCTTCACCATCATATCACCACACTATTCGACCTGTATCTACCTATCCTTGATAATAAATCGTCAATCTCTTTTCTGAGAATTTCGATTGCTTTAGTCATATTCATGTAGGGCTGACCAATCATTACTGAGACTCCGGTTGGAAGAGTATAAGAAGTTACATCATCGTAGGTTGTTCCAACTTGCTCAGTCAATATTCTAAGAGCGCTCATCGCAGTGCACAGATGCTTTATGTTGCGAGGAACCTGTGGATATCCATACTTATATGTGACCTTTACAGATTGCTTCTGGTTTGGGAAATAGCCTTTGATGAGTGTTATCATACCTATTTTAGGGTCAAAGTAGTATTCGTCAGGCAATATTTCCCTATCAAGGATTTTGCGTGAATATAGTTCGATTGAGTCTATTTTCTGTACTGGGCGATATTTAAGGAAGATTTGGTAATGTTCCCGGTTGCGCACTGACTCATCAGAGTGAGTTGAGATAGTATCTATCCATTCAGTTACTTCTTGTTCGTTATAGAATGTGCGTCCCATTATCTCATCTATTTCTGACTGACTATCAAGAATATGGTCGATTACATCTTCAGGAATGACCACATCAGAAGTAATGCCTGCTTTTCTATAGACATCATAGATAGTGCAGTATGTTTTAAGGGCACGTTCAACCACAACAAAATACTTTTCTGAAACTGTTGGTATATCAAGGAGCTGAGCCTCAAACCTATATTTCCAGTTCCCTACTGGTGAGTCTGCTGGAATCACAAATATGTATCGAATGGTGCCTTGAGTAGGATTTGAAATATCAGACCACTCTACAGTATCTTCCAACAATCCTAGAGCATTATATATTTTTAAGGTTGCAGTTGTAGGATTTACAGGTTGCCCTTGAGCATTAGTAAAAGAAGCCTGGCAAGTTATCGAATCACCAGGCAAGTATGTTCGCACCATTTAGTTGTCCTCCAATACTACTCTAAAGGTTTGGGAGTCTGATAACTCAATAGCCATCTTCTCCCTATGTGCATCTATCAAGGATATGCCTATGCTGTTTAGAGTTACTTGGTTTAGTTGGTATGTATTGAGCATCAGATTCTACCTTCTTATTCTTTTTCACCGGGAGTTCTCGCAACCTTTGCTACCTGGACAGTTATTTCCTGGATGCCCATTCCTGAAGCGAGGGCTGCAAGAGCAATGCCTGCTGATAACTGTATGTCTGCGGTTGCATATATTGCTGCCGTGCCTATCATGGCAACAACAGTCGCATCCACATAGTGAGGGTCAAATACAATATTCGGGTTTGCTTGCTTGGCTTTGTAGAAGCCCATTACTTGCCTATATAATACACCCATCATGGCTATTACCATGACGATGATATAGTCCGGTATTCCTGCTATCATTTCTTTATCTCCTTTGGTTTCTTTGTGTTATACTACTATATGCATATGTTGCTACTGTAAAGGTGAATACGAAGAACGTTATTATAGCAATCTCCTCGATAATTCCCATTACAGTAAGAGTCCATGATTGAGATATACTATTCTCATCTGAGAACTTGAATGTTGATGTATAGAAATCCTGCTGTTGACCCTGCACTAATGCTCCTGTATCAATGATAAGGTGAGTTGCATTTCTACTTATCTGAGCATTAGGATTTGCAGTTGTCATAGTGGTAAGTCCCTTAAAGACTCCATCTATCTCATATACTATTATTCCTCCTGTATAGCTAGTTTCAGGCACTACACTTATATTGATTAGATGCCTATCAATAGTGATATTTTCATTTACCACTATTCCCTGACTCTGTACCATTCCAACATTAAGAGTACTGATTGATGTAAGACCAGTATTCACTATCTCTAGATATTCTCCTTTTGGATTATTAAGAGTAGTTGGTACACTTGTTATTGGAGTGAATGAGAAATCCTGTTCTCCCTTAACAGCAAGTCCTTGATGGTTGGCATAATATTGTGCAAGTTGGGACTCAGTCAATACTCCATTATAGATTGCGAAGTCGTAGATGTAACCTTCAAAGAACAGAGATGAACCTTGATAAGCTCCTATATAGAAGTTACCGGATGTAGGTGCTTCTCTCCCTACTGCACTATATGAAAGTGTTGACCCACCATAATGCCTAAGATGGTTTTGGACAGATGGATTGCGTTGGTTCAATATCATGACCGGCTTATCCATAGTGGTGTCTGCTGTAAATGTACCACTCCAAGTATAACGAGTATCACCTGTTACATACCACTGCATCGCGTATCTATCAAGGATGCCTCCTGTATAAAGCCAATCAAAGGATGCAGTTGTTGTCTGTGGCTTCCTATTATAGATTGTCTTGGTATGAAGGAAATCCTCGTTATTGACTTTCTGTTTCCATACTATGGTGTAGACATCACCAGTATTAAGTAGAGCATTATCCTGGATAGTCACATAGGCTGAACCATCAAAGTAGGCATATCCTGATGAGAAATTTACGTTTGTTGCACTTGTTGATAAGCCGTTTCCACTCATATCATTAGCGTTAGTTCTAAGTGGGAGATATGCAACAAGATTAGAAGTTGGAATTCCTGGTGTTGATGTTGGAAGCCCTGTCGGAACTCCTATATTGACTTGACCACCAGGGTTTGGTATTCTATCAAGATTTCCTACATTATAGTAGGTTGCTGTTGAATATCCAGTAAATCCTGGAACAGTATCGAGGATAGGTGGTGCTGGTGGAATAGGAGGCTCTGGCGGTATTGGAGGTTCTTCTTCAATATAGGTATCTGTGAGAATTGTTATTTGACCACCATACTTAGATGAATCCTCGTTAATCAGGTTAAGATAGAATCTGTTAGTGCCTGATGTAAATCCAAAACAGTGGAATGTTCCTACATTCGAGTAAGTGTTTCTACTTATATTAGCGTATTGAGCTGCAATATTTTCTGGAAATAGTTTGATGCCTCTTCTTGCTCCACTAATAGCAAAAATATCAGACATATCATTCCTGTCTATTACTATGTTTGTGGAGGCTCTAAGTTGAATCCCTGTTCCACCTGTATTAGTGATGGTGTTACCCTGAATTAATCCACCTTCAACGTTTTTAAAGTAGATGCCACCATCATCAGATTGTAAATACTTATTTACATCAGTTATATAGTTGTCTTGAACTGTAACATTAAGATAGGGTTTTCCTACTGTTCTTCCCAATACAGTTATACCTGTCTCCTGAATAGCATTATTGAGATTTCCTCTAATGTAGTTATCCTTGATAAGAACATCCTGGACGGATGTAGGATATAGGCTGTCGGAAGTTGCTTGCGCAATCACGATAGGAAGCCTTACATTTATTATAGTATTATTCAGGACATAGAGGTTATTTGCGCCATGACTATCAATTCCTTCCCACTGAGGATTGTTCTCAATGTAGTTATCCCTGATGTAAATAGTATGAGAATATGGAATTGTAGATGAGCCTGCTGCTAGCGCAACACCATAAGAGTTAACATGGAAACCTTTGGTGTTTATGTTAGTGAAACTATTACTATCAATATAGATATTATTGTTGTTCTTATAAACCATGACTCCTGCATATCCAAAGAAGTCAAAATTGTTACCTCTGACGTGGATATTTTGAGTCTGAGCACCCGCACTGTTCCCTATCATTACTCCAAAATCTTTGTAATTGTAGAACCAATTATCAAGGATATGCACATTGGAGCAGGAGCGGATTTCTATGGGTGCTGCTGTTGCTCTGGTTGATAAGTAGGAAGCATCAGGGTTGGTGAAGAAAAGCCCTGATATTTCTACGTTGTTGCCCGTTACCAGGAATATTCTGTATCCTTGCATAATAGGTGTGCTCCCAACACCATTATGCTTAATGTTGACATTAGGTTTTACTGTGACTTGAGAAGAAAACTCATAGGTACCTGAACCAACAAGAATGTCTCCCGTACTGATATAGTTCATGGCTTGATTGAAGGCAGTAGTCCCTGATGTTCCTGACCAAATAGTTGTCGACCCATCCTTGACATAAATGGTTGACCCAACTTTAGTAATGTCTATAGTTTGAGCTGAAGCCATCCCAACCATCAAGGATAGAGCTAAAAGAAAGAGAAGTATTTTTCTCATATTTCCTCCGCATATACTCTAATATTATAGGTTCCTCTAGATAATCCTGTCACTACATATTCACTATATCCCACATCATAATCTACTTTAATTAGTTCATTTCCATTATACCAATAGTGATTTGCTGGTGCTGTAGTTATGCTAAATGTCTGGGATTGGTTTTCAAAAACACTTGGAGTTAATGATACTGGGAAATAACTAATAAAATCAAATCCCTCTACGGTAAGCGTCCACGAATGACTAACCACATCTTCACCACTTGTCACTGTCACGGTGATGTTATACGTGCTTGCTGCAAGTCCTGATGCAGTGTAACTGTCCGTAGTCACTCCCGGTGTGGTTCTGACAGTTGCACCGTTACGAGTCCATACAAATGTTCCCTCGCCATTTGTTGTGGCTGAGAACTGTTGGGATTGTCCAGACTGGATTGTTGGTGTGGTGTCATATGGGGAGAACTCTGATATTTCTAAAAACAATTCCCCGCTGTCTACAAATTCAAATGTCCCGTTCAGACCAGAATATGAAATAGAAACATACCCTGTATCGTTTGCATTTGCTGAACCTACATACACTGAATCGTGATACAGTGATACATTTCTGTTTGCAAATGTCGGGATCGTAGAACTGATGTCAACATTTAGGGATCCTACCCAGGTCATCACAGATGAATTGTCAGCAGTGGAGTCAACCGTGATTATGTTGTTTCCGTTAATTTCAGTAGATAGCGACATGTTGTAATTGATGTCTTTCAGTTCGGAAATACTGACCTGTGAGGAAGTGATATTGACTAGATTTGAGACTCTGTTTTGGGAGAAAGTCAGGTTTGACGAATCCATAATATCAAATGACATTGATGACGCGGTAACTGTATTATTCTCTACTATTGCATCGAGTTGGTCATTTATCAAAACGCCGCGCGAAGCTCCAGTAATTACATTGTCTGATATTATGTTACCTCGCTGCGTAGGATATCCGGGGTAAGGAGAACAATACAATGCCGTGGATGTACTCATGTTTGTCATCACATTACCTATTGCGGTCTGATGACTGCCCCATAATCTATGCCCAATTGCTCCAGCAGAGGGCATACCACTCGAATGGATGTTGTATTCGTACCGTGTACCGTTGTGCCTGCTGTTGACGGTTGTGTTGTAAAAAGTGTTATTGTGTACATAGTTGTTCTCTCCTTGACCCGGAGTAGAACTGTCGCCCACATTGAATGCTGAACTTTCAACTATGTTATTGCGGAATTCTACATTTGAAGATGTCATCAGGTTTAGTTTTGTTCCGCCTCCGTTGAAATATGAATTATAGACCAATCCGTTATTTGCTGGCTGGTATAATCCCTCATAGGCTGCTCCCATGTTGACATTGTACCATTCACTGCCGCCTATGAACAGAACACCACCTGAGACAGTGGTGATATTGTACACAGGGACACCTGCACCTAGGGAGATGCCATACCAGCAGTTTGTCATCATAATGTCGTGAACATCTGTAGCTGCGTTAGGTGTGCCAATGTTTACGGCATAATACCCAGTTCCGCCCGCCAAAGCTCCCAGATTTGACAGGTCTACATTATTCATTTTGAGAATGTGCTTTTGACCTGTAACCGAATTTACCCACACCCCACGTGCCCGGTATTCTTTTGATGGTGTTGTTATAGTTGAATTGTATATCTCAAGTGTAGATAATTTTGAAGCGCTGTAATCCACTTTGATGCCAGAATCGCCATTGATTACAGCATCATATCCACCATAGCTTGCAGATGCCCGTGGGAGTCCTGTTGATGCTGTAGATGTTCCAGTTGTGACATTGAATAGGATTGTACTGGATTCGATCAGTACATTTGAGAGAGTATCTCCGCCCATTATCATTTTTTTTCCATTGGGGAATGTGAGATTGCAGTTTGATATTGTGAATGTAACACCGTTGCTGGTGTTTGTCAGAACAATGTTCCCACCAAGATTTATTGAGCCGTTTGACCATACAGTATTTTCGGTTATTATTGTATCTCCGGTTAAATTTGCTTGAATCCCATTCATTATTAAATTGTTTTCTTGTTCTGTCGCCATTATCAAGACGATATCAGATTCATTAAAAAATGATTTATCATACACTTTTAATTCATCGAATGTTCCCCTCGCATAAGCAGTGTACGATGGATGTCCGCTTCTAGCAATAGCGAAATTGCGCTCCGGGGATGCCCATGCAATCGGTGTTGTGAAATATTTTCGTTCTGTTTCAACACCGTTTATAAATAAAATAGAAACGTAGTGAGTGTCATTATATTTTCCATACGTTCCTGCAAAATGATTCCATTCATTAAATGTGGTTGTTTTTGTTATTTCCGTTGTACCAACTTTCCAATACACATTAGAATTTTTCCTATAGAGAGTATATCCATACCCGCCAACAACAGCATCCTCTTTTGTTACTAGCACATCATATGTTGAGCCAACATTATCGCCTTCGTCATCCATATACCAGAATGAAACTGTAAATCCTGTATCTCCGGTGTACTTGTGTACTGTACCAAAATTGATATGTCCTGCATCAGTGTCTAATCCAGTAAAATACAATCCGTTACCACTTTTCCCACCAATCCATGAAACATTTGAGCCTGATATTGAAGCATTATTAAATCCAGTTTTATCATATACACTGTTTCCAGAACCTTCATTAAAATCCCAATATGAAACATAAGATTCTGTTGCACTCGCCGTGCCTATCATCATCAGCAATACAAGGGTAAGTAGAATTACGCGCGCAGTTCTCATAGCTTACCCTTCAATCATCTGGCAAAATATAGTTGTAGCTCCATCTGTTGCTATCTCAAGACAAAACGGAGTTCCCCACATTACTTCCTCCGGAAACATCGGATTCCACTTTGTTGAGAGTCCGGCAGGAATTTGTAGATTCTGGTCAACAGAGGGATTCCATGCCATGCCTCCCTCTACCCATTCACCAGCAATATAATACTTTCCTGTAACTATTATATTGACTGACGAGGATGACCGGAAAGCAACCTTAGCCAGCTTATAACAATCTTCACCACCCTGATTAATGAAGAATTTTGCTACTCCTCCTCCACCACCACTAATAGTCTCAACATATACTCCATTATTCAATGGATTTCCAACTAACTGATGCTGCTGTCCACCCTCATTATACAGGGGAATCACTTTCGGTGCTGCTCTTACTGGTGAGCCATACTCTTCACTTATCTTCATTCTTAATCACTTCTCCTTATATTTCCTACCTTACTCTTATATATCTGTCCATTCCATGCCACCAATACCCATGCATCATTAGGTGGACTTATCAACTCTTCTGCATCATCGAGGATTGCCTGCAAATCGAGGTCACTTCCTATTGCTGGGAGATACTCAAGTGACACTTTTCCTTCATCGTTGAGAGGAGCAATTCCATTAGGAACTCCTATCTCACTAATAGAAATTGCTCCTATCTGTTCAGTTGTCACCTGATGTGGATTATCCAACAATCCTCGATGAATGATATTTAGTCCTACTTGCTCATTTTCTACAATCGCACTATCCACAATATCCTCTAGGATTCCCTCAAGAGATAATGCGACTTCAGATGAAATAGCTTCCTGCATCCCAGTTATATCGCCTGCATCGTGTCCATGAGCTGTGGGAGTCCTTGCATCAGTAAGTCTACTATCTCCCTCTACCACATAATTTTTCAAGTTTGTTATCTGGGATTCTGTGTGAGTATGGGCAGTTGGAGGTCTTGCATCAGCCAGCCTATAATCGTTACCTTCACATACTGTTCCTGCAATTATCCCAAAATTCTTATTAAAGGCACTATTCTTACTGAATGCTAACTCATATGCCTTTAAATCTGATATCTGAGCCTCAGTATGAGTATGAGGAAGAGGCGTCCTTGCATTACTTAACCTACTATCATTACCTTGGCAAACAGTATCAGCAATATTCCCATAATCCTTATTAAATGCAGTTCTCTTAACTGCTATCACTGGCTCATAAACACCACTATGATTATGAGAGACAAGAGCAAAATCTGTGCTATCTAACCCATCCAGTAAATCTGCATCCAACCCACTCCCTACACCATCAACAGTCTTAATCGCACTTAGCAAATCCTCGGGAGTTATCTCTCCACCTGCACCACCACCAACAATCCCATCCAACTTCGTCTTATCCTCTTTACTCATCAAACCATCGAGGATTGTTGTTGCATTAGGAATCTTATCTATTCCTGTGGTATGAGATGTTGCATGAATTGAAGGAGTGAAAGCTGTTGGCTTAGCTTCTACATTATTCCAGTGAACTAGCTCTGCTACTTCAGCTATATCCACCTTCCCATTATTATTAGTATCATATACTTCCTTCCGCATATCCCCGTCAGGATTCTCGCCAGCAATAGTCCTTAATATGCCATCTTCAATAGCAAGTCCTTGCCCCACCATCACCCCGCCCACCATATCAGGTGAGGCGACAGGTAGCACATAATTGTTCGCCCCTGCTTCTATTCCAGCAAGCTTCGTCTTCTCACTAGGAAGCATATGTATGCTTGCATTGCCCACGTGTGCCAGGAAATTTGTTTCAGACCCATATATAGCATCCTTGAAATATGCCTTAGTCAACAGGAGCGCAACATTACTCCCTATACCATGCTCTTTTACACCCGACCCACCATATCCTCTTGTAACTGTCAAAGTATTTCCAGATTTCCCAGTCACAAGAATCTGTTCCATATTACTATCGTCACCTGGGTCAGGATAAACCACACTATCCCAGATAGTCAAAACATATGGAAATTCGTTAGGGAACCTGCTTCCATCAAGGACTTGAATAGTAGTCCCTATCCCTGATGGACTCACCAACGTCGATTTCGCGTTATTTTCCAACTTCAAAAACATTCATATCACCTGACCCATTAGTGATTTATTCAGGATTTTCGGGAGGCTCCTCAACTACCTCTTCTTCCTCATACACCAACACCACAGTTATATAACCGGTACCCTTTGGAACACTTGTAGCAGCGTACAAAGTTTTTATATCCAAACCTTCAATCCACTCATCTACATCAGTTCCTTCTTCAATCTGGGCGTCAGTGAATCTCTTTCCAATAACTTTAATAGTCATGTATCCTCCTTATACTAAGGGAGCAATCAAGCTCCCTTCAAAGTCAGACACAACACTACTTTTCCTGTTCCAGTCTTTCCACCTGCACACGAAAACGTTATGATGTCTCCTGCTGCAACATCATCCTTTGCCAAATCCAGTACCTTCGTGTATCCAGCTTCCTTACTTACTTCACTTGCTTCTGCGGCAACAAAATAAACCGCGCTGTCTGTCCCAACAATAAGTTTACCCACACTTACATTGACTCCAGTATTAGCACTGGATGCCTCAGTATAAGCAAGCGTTGCTTCCTTAATCGTGTAGGGCTTACTTGCATAAAATACAGGCACCAGAGCGGCACTTCCACTCAGATTTACTTCTGCACTTATTACGCAAGTCTCGTCGATATCATCAAGGACTGTTGCTAAGCCCTCCGCTTTACCGACACCAAAAAATCTTTCGTGTAGCTGCACACCAGCAGCTTTCTTACTTAGTGGCATCTTCAATCACTACTCCATCTTTTCCATTTTCTTTCCTCTGGCAATTTCCTTTTCTGCCTGTTTCTCTGTCCCGGTATCCTTCCTCATCTCTTTTCCATCAAGGATTGGCTCATAGTCATTTACGATTGCCTGACTACCAGCACCGGAGGGTGCAAATTCTTTTCCAGAATTTTCTATGAGATTTTTGCCCTCAATATCAAGCATATCAAGGATAGCACCCGGTTTGACTGTCTTGACGACTCTATTTCCAAAGCCATCAGTAACAATTACTGTCTGAGAAACAGGTGAAATATTTTTCACCTGCATATTCACACCACCAGGAAAAGTCCTGTCATCTCACCAGTTCCCACTGAACAAGTGACAGTAAGTCCTGTAACTGCTGTTGCTGGGTCTTTCACAAGAGTGCTTATCTTGCACATATCACACCATACGACAGTACTTCCATATCCTGCTGGCACTGCCACTGTATCATTGACGTTTGCCTTCGTGAAATTGACCCTTAACAGAGTCATCCCGGTATTCTGTGCGGTACTAACCACACCAACTGCTGTTGCTGCTGCCATTCTTCATTCCTCCTTATGCAATTCCAAGAAGCTGTCCCATGCCTTCTGGCCACTTGTTTATCAGTGTCCTGTAAGTCTTCAGGAAATACTTCTCGCTGTCATCTGTCTTAGCCAGCTTCTCGAAAGTGATGTCCTGCAATACTCTCCACTGGACATGCCTTGTATCAATAGCGAGAATCCTTCTCTCACCGGCAGTTGTTGGCATGAACTGACTTACAATAACAGGTATCCTACCCACTACTGTATTCAGGCTGAGTGCCTCAAGACCCCACGCAAAAGTCTGATACGGGTTCACATATCTTACTGTATCCATCATCTGGTTTTCCAGCTTAATGGCAGTGTACGGGTCAGTTACCAGCAGATTCGGTCTTCCCTTAGCAAGGAAACATGCAGATACCAGATTCCTTACATCAGTCAGGCTCACATCTGCGTTCCCCAAATCCACATTATTGGAGGTCAACATCTTGATAAGCCCGTTAGGCTCAAGAGGTCTGGTTGCTGCATCTCCATTAACAAGGATATTCTCAAGCTCCTCGTTCATGGTCTGGGTCTTATTCACAATATCCTGGCGCATGCTGTCTACAAAGTGCTGACTTCCGGACTGTGCAACACCAGTTACCCTACCAGTGATGCGGCAATATTTAATTGCTGAACTGACCAGCTGGCTGGTATCATCCGCTTCATTTAGTGCACCCTGCTCAGTACCCCATCCTGCGGCACCCCTTGCTGTTATCCTGTAATAATTAGCGGTTGTACCCTGATTGGTGATTTTAGGGATAAGTCCCTGAAGCGGAGTCATCCTCCTGGTAATATCCACAATATCCTTGTCGTATGCCAGCGGAATCATGGCATATCCAGCTGCTCCACTTGCCGCCCCAACATTAACGGCCTTCTCAATATTCAGGTCAACCATTCTCTGAAGTTCAGGACTCTTGTCCACCTTCATGAACGGGTCATAATAGACCGTTTCATCTCTCATTTCGCCAAATGCCTGGTCATACACGTCACCAGCATTTATCTTTTCCATCTTCTCAAAGCTCATATTTTCACCCCGAAAATTGCTCCCAGACTCTTCGTGAATGTCTGGTCTTCACCTTTATTCTTCAGGTCATCACCTGCACTATCCTTATGCCCCTTTACAAAAGGCATCTCCTTTATCTTCTTCTGGAAAATTTCCTCTACCTTTTCGTCAAGGCTCTTCTCCTCATTTCCACCCTCACCTTCTTCTCCCTCTCCCTTCTTCTTTTTACCTTCGGGGCTATCAGGGATTTCTTCAGGTGCTGCTCCCTTCTCAAATTTCTCAGATATCTCTTTCAGCATCTTCTCAATACCATCAAACCTATCCTCGATAGATTTCTTGTACTGCTCTTTAGCTTCCTCTGTCTTCTCATTCAACATCTTTTCTACGCTATCCAATTTCCCAGTGAGCTTCTCATAGTCTTCCCGGGAAATTGTATATACTTCTGTTTCGCTCACTTTTTCACCTCTGCTATTACTTAGTCATGAACCGGGAACTCCCGGCATGAATATCATTCATAACTCTTTCAAACCTGTCTACCTTATCAAGGATGGGTCTGATATCCACTTTCTTGGTGATTTTTTCTGGTTCTGGTTCTGATGTTTCACCCTGCATCTTGACGACATTAAAAAAAGAACCTTTTGCGCTGGGAGTATCAACAACACTCGTTTCTATCCAAGACTGCACAAAAATCCTATTAACGGCCTTGCCAATCTCTTTATTAAACTCCTTCACCTTCTTAAGAGCTTTGCCACCAATACTAAGCCCTTTATACATCCCCTCCTCAATCATTTTCCAGATAGGGTCTACAACAGGACTCTTACTAATCTCGATGACCAGAAAAGGCTTCTCACCAAATTGCGTCTTCAATACCGTTCCATCAGCAGTAGTATACTCAGGGATGACCTTACCAATCGCACCTTGCATAATCGTACTTTTATTATGCATGAAGCGAACCACCGGATTCTTAAAATACTCATCAGATGCGTTCTTCAGGCTTTCCATATCCATAACTTCATCGTCACCATCTACACCATCATTACTGGCATAACCGGCAATAATGCGTCTCCCATCGTCACCACTGATGACTTTCTCAAAAGGAATAACATACTCCCAATTAAACTCTTCCTTTTTCTCAGTCATAATTTCTCCTTTATACCTAAATATATAATCTTGTCTATTTAAATCTATGTTATCGACGTATCGTCTCTACAACTTTTATATGATTCTCATCGACCTCTTCCTCAAAAAATCTCGTCATCTTTTCCTTATTCCCTTCCCATTTACTACACCAGTCATCACCATATACACTTACCCATCCATCAAAAACATCCGGTGGATTATACCTACATTTTCCCAACATCCCACCCTGCCCCTTCTCATACCACTCACAACACCTACAAACTTTAATCGTTCTTTTTCTTTCCATCCTTCTCATCTCCCTTCTTTTTCCTAAGTGTTCTCAACCACCTATCATTTACTTCTTCCTCATCCAAATTTACTTTTTCTTGTTTACCCATGATATTAACTCCTCTACATCATCACTACTCTGTCCCGGAAACAAATACTCAAAACCAAACGACCTAATTGCAGACATACTCTCCTTAACTCTACCTGCATCTCCCGTCTTCAATCCATCATCTAACCACTGATTTAACATAACAAAAAATTCTTTATCTATATCATCCTTTGATTTTCCGAGTGTCTCCTTTATCCTATCCTTGATAAGACTTATTGCAGAAATCAATTTTTCATCACTCATTTGTTTATAATCTGAAGCTATTTCTGCTAACTTTTTATCATCACTACTATACTCCCATTTCCTATTACTATCACTATAGTTAGCATACTCAATTACTGATGTATCTTCTTCAACTTCCATCAAAAACTCATCAAGTTCTTTTGCTTCTTTCTCTTTTTGTACATTGGCCTTACTTCTAAATTCTTCTTCACTCTTGGCTCCTACTTCCCTCCTCGAAAAACCAACTGTCCCGTCATCTATTGCATCATACAACTCCCCTTTAAAATTCCTCCCCATAACAGTTATCTCTTTTTCATGGTCAAAGTCAGAGTGCCCAACATTCCAAGTAAGCAAAACCTGCTTCTTAGGAACCTCCATCTTAATAACAACTCCACCACCACCTGTCACCCTTGCTGCCTGATTCTTCATAAAATGATAGGCTGCTTCAGGGTCAAACGACCAACAACTCAAATTATAACAACTATACTCTACTTCATCCCCTACCTTACTATCCTTAAACTTCTTCCAACTATTCCCATTAACCCCTCTATAAACAGTAATCGTATCCTTGCCCTCACTTATCATACTTAAATACTTCTGAGTACAATAATACAACTTAATAACATCTTTCACATACTCACTAGACATGGAACCTAATTTTTTACTTATATCTTCCGCATAAAGTGAATCATGTCTAACTGGTCTTACATTTCCACTATCCATCCCAAAAATAGTCGTTACAAACTGGTCAAGCCCTGCCATATCATGCCCATTATACCAATTAAGAACATCACCCCTAAGTCCTTCTTCATTATACACCATGGTTTTCCTGGCAACATCAAAAATCTCTTTACTTCTCTTCCCTTCTAAACTCTTCTTAAACTCCCTCAATTCCTCAATATCCTTAGGCTTCATCTTCCTTCTTCTAGCCTCCAACGCCGCTTCTCTAGCTTCGTCAGTCCACACTTTCACTATATCAAGGATATGCCAATTTTTGTAGATTGATGCTTCTTTTTTAACAGCATCTCCGTCATACATCTGACCAGCAATAACAACAACATTTTTTGGAAGTTGCTGAAGCGGCTTCATCCCACACCTACAATTCGGCCTATTTGGAGGAGTCATAACAGCCTCGCCTGTCTTTACATCAATAAAAGGCTTATCCAACTCCTGTATCTGACCATGAAACCTCTTACTATCATCAGCTGTTCTTATCGAGGATATGTCTGGATTCCACCACATCTTATAAGCTACTCGCCCGCTATCAATCCATGCAGCATTTCTACCACCATTTACTGCATTGCTGACCTCTGTCCTTACTATCCTCTCACTTTCCCAATCCTCTAACCCTATAAAAATCTCATCCACCCGCTCCATTATCTGGCTCAAGGACTCTCTCTTGTTTGCACCCTCAACAAGGACTTGTCTTAAATCACCAATCATGCGAGCGGTTGTTCTCTCACTTAACTCAATAATTTGAGCCCTCAACTCCTCCAGGAAATAGTCATCCTGCAAAGTAGGCTCAACTTCCCCTACTTCATCTCTTCCCACTGCATACCCTTTTCTGTACCCATCTCTGACTATATCCATGATAAGGACAGTTAAATCATCTGCATTAAACAACCCTAAAATATCATCTATATCCAAAGATTTCACACTCCACTATTCTTTAACTTTCTTTCAATTTCCCTTTTCTTTGCTTCCCAAAACTCTTTTAACTTTTCCTGTGCCTTCCTCTCTCTTTCATCCAACTCTTTCTGATTTACCTGACCATCCACAACTTCTGGAATTGGAGTAAATCCTGGCTCACCACTCAATGCTCCCACATTCATGGCTTTCCCAACATCCTCCTCCTCTTCCTTATCCATCATCATATCCATCGTATCATCGCTATACTCCTTCAACGCTTTCTCACCTTCTAAAAATTGTCTTAATCTCTGTTCATTCTCATTATCCATATTTATGCCTCCTTCTCTTTAATCAATTCGTAAGGCTTGCCCCTACCTACATCTGTACTATAAATAGCACCCTTATCAACAAACTTTAACAACTCAAACATATTAATATTGGCCTGTTCCGCAGTCTCAATCACCATACCCAGCGGTACATACCTCCCTTCCTCACCTTCACCAACCAACCTACCTATATTCCTATCAATTACCTTATCCAAGGGTAAATTAGTACCCATCATCTCTACCCTATATCCCTTTTTCTTATACTGCTCTATCATCTTCTTCGTTTTCTCAAAGTCTTTCATCGTACCATCTACAATAATATTCGACTCATCCTTGAGCAACCTATCCTTGATAGCATTAACGATATCCCTGCACTCCTCATGATAGTACGCACTATTTTTCCCATTATAGCCAGGCAACTCTCCCTTTATATCATCATTATTCAAATAGGCAAACTCCTCAAACCTATCACCCATCATTTTGGCCAGTCCACCTTTTCCGCTTCCTGAAGCCCCACCAAACAACATCAAAGTCTTATCTCCTGTTTTCGCCTTCTTAGGCTTTGCATACTTCTCCACTATCTTATCATGGAGCTGCTGCCTTTCCGGCACATACTTTCCATCCTTCTTAAACTCCTTGATAGATGTTTTACCCTCAACACTAACTATACGAGTCCACTTGTTCACTTCATCCATCACACCAGGATATTCTGTGATAAGCTTCATCGCCCCACCCTCATAAATCTTCTTTTTCTCTTCAGATGTACTTACATATACATGCTCAGGCTTCACTCCATACTGTTTCGCCACCTTATCAGCATCATCCCACGCCTTTCCCTTCCTACCAGTCCCTACTTCATCATCGCCCTTCTTCCCTTTCCTCCTCCTGGCCTCTAACGCTGCTTCCCTCGCCTCCTCAGTCCAAACTTTCCCAAACTCATCGTCAAAAGACCCGGTCTCCTTTTCCTGTTCCTCATCCCCTTCTTCATCATCTGTCGAATCATCACTAAACGGATTCCAATCACCAAAAATACTCGAAGACTGTGACTGTTGTTGCTGTTGTTGCTGTCTCTGAGCCGCCTCTTCCTGCAACTTATTCTGATACGAAATATGGGCTAACGGCATATCAAAAATCTCATCCTCAAACTTATCCTGCCCGTCTCTCTCCCTCAACTCATTAACAGTAACCTTACCTGCCTGCAAATAAGTATTATCTATCTGAGCTTGTTTCATCTCATCCTCATAATCCAAGCTCTCAATAAACTTAAAACTCACATCAGGATACATCTTCCAAATTAATCCCTTATTCAGTGTCCTTTCCACCACTCTCATAACTGGTCTGAGCGCTCTGCTCTTATGTATGTTCTGCTGCTGCAACCCTGTCGCCCTATTTAAATCCTCTGTAAATCCAATCTCACTTGGCGCAATCTTGAACATCGCCATAACTAACTTGGCATACCACCTCTGACCATCCAACCACTGCATCTGTTGCTGGCTAAACGGAAATGTCTTAATCTCAACATTTCCACCAGTTATCAACCACTTCCCACTTTTCTTAGCACCCCTTAAAGCACTCTTGTACTCCATCGCTTTCCTTTTTAACTCCTCAATATCCTTGATATCCGGGTGGTCAATTTGCCCACCAACAAACAGCCCATTCTCCAACACCTTGCTTCCCTGTTCGGCTGCATCAATCAAATAATTAACAATATTCTGTATAATCTCTAACCTACTAATCCCATACAGTCCCCTACTACTTGGCCTCATCCTAAAATACAACACTTCATCCAACTCAAATCTTGTTGGCATTCCACCAGGATTCAACCAACTATACTGCCAGAACCTTCTCCACCTACTTCCAACCGGGCTTGCCTCAATCATAAAACTGCGCCCATCTCTGGCACTCAAGTCCACAACACCATAATTCTCGTCATCAAGGATAAGATTACCATCTTCATCCCACTTATCCATGCTAAAATTCTTTACTATAACTCCACTATCATACAGGAGTAAGTCTGGTAACATCGCAGCTAAACAATCCTCAAAACTTTCCTCACTCTTCCAACCCTTAATCCACTCCTTACACTCCTCAATCTCCTTTTTATTTTCCTCACCCTCAATTCTTGGTACTATATCCCACTCAGCACTCACCACACCATCAATAATACAGTCCAAACATATCTGTATCCACTCACTTCTCTCAAACTGCAATAACGCATTAAAATCAATATTTCTTGGCCTGCCATAAGGAGGATTCAACCAAAATTCCTCAGTACTAACTCCTTTTATCGCCTGCCCTTCTTCTCCCTCACTATAAATCATCACCGGTCTCGCATATCCTGGTTCCCTTATCACATCAGTATCTCTTACCAATATGCCAGTAGCACCAGTCCAAAACGATGATGCCATCTTCTCAACTTTATCTTTTATGCCCATATTTCTTCCGCTCCTATCTCTCCATACTCATCCAAATCCATAACTATCCCAGGATTTTTATCCATTGGTTCACTTGCTAATAACAACGCCAATCCATTACTCCAGAAACTATCTCCATGACCTTCATCTGTTTCCACTGCCTTTAACTCACCATTAACCTGCAACATCACATTAATCTGTCGTTGGTCATTTATCAAGGATATGTTCTTCTGTCCAACCCTTTTTTCCAGAGCACTTGCCATTGCCTGCTTACTTTTGTTAGTGAATGAAATGCCTTCCAACCAACCCGGCAGCTTCCCCTGTTCTTCCAATATCGAGAATTCGCCCCTCGTACTATCATACGCGACCTTATCAATCATTAACCGCTCCTTCAATCTCATGACCCTGCCCAACTGCACGTTATAATCAACACCATCCCAAAACTCCTGGTAAATCTGAACTGCCTTACCACCAACCATTTCAAATACCGTAAAATGACTGGGATGTCTCTTCTTCCCCAAGTCCCATCCCGCAAAAACATTATTATCAGTATTCAACTGCATTAAATTCTCTCTATCTTCAGCCACAGCTTCCAACTCAGCCCTCTTAAAGAATGCATTCTCACTTCTCACAGGACTACACATATACTCTTTATTAAACGCCCTATCAAGGATTTCATCTCTAATTTCCATCAACCTGTCAAAAGTGAACAACTCTTTCCATACAACTTCCTTATTCTTCCAATTCTTTATAGCAGGCTCCCTGCTCCAATGGAAACCACCCGGATTCTCTTCACTCTTAACTCTCCCTCTTTTCTTAATCTGGAAGAACAAATCCGTATCATCCTGTGGAGTTCCCCATACATGAAGCTCACCACCCTCCTGTGGCAAACTCATAACATCCTGAAAGAACACATTAGTAATAGTATTAATGACCGCCATATTCAACTCATTCTTAGGGTCAGCCAACACGTCATCGCACCACACCACTCTCGGGTGCCTTCCTCTCTTAAAACCAAACATCCCTGCCGGTACAACTTTAAACCTAACTGGAAACTTCCCTTCCTCACCAGGACTCCAACTATAACTCAAATATGTCTCTGCCTTATTCAGCTCATAAACATCCTTAAACCAAGGATTATTCTTAATCAACTGCTTAATATTTGCAGTATGATAAGCGGCCATCTCCTCCTTAAAACTTAAATACAGCCCTTCAAAACTAACATCTTGACACTTCCACAACTTCCACATAACATGACTATACAGAGTTGTGCTCTTTAAATGTTTCCTGGCACACAATTTCGCAGTCAGCTTATTCTCTTCTAATTCCTGCGCCCACTTATGCGTATGTTCACATGGCACATACACACCCTCCGGAGGATTCACCCATGTACCATCCTCATTACCCTTCCACAACTTAAAACTATAAGGAAAAACCCATCTATTAAAATAAACAAAAGAGCGCCGAGCCTTATAAATAATCTTTATCTTCTCAATATCACTTAACTCTTCAAAAGGCTTCAGCTCCATTTCCTCACCTATAACTTATCAAGGATATCATCTAACTTATCAGTGTCAAATCCCACATTCTCTCCATTCTCGACCTTCGCAATAATATTAAGAATAGTACCTATCTTCAATTCAACACCATTCTTCTTATCCAACTCGTTCTCACTAACATTACCATCCAGTAACGCATGCTTTAACTTAATAGCTTCCATAACATCCTTAACAGTAACACTCGCCAATACCTGGTCGACTTGCCCTATTATAGTATCAAGGATAGCAACATCATCTAAAATCCTATTCCCGGTAGTTTGAGGAACTGGTCTGACCAATCTTCTTGGTTCAATCCTTGCGACAGGCAACACTTCTCGCGGAACATCACTTACTTCTTCCTTATCATCACCTTCCGCCACACCCTCTTCGCCCTCCTTCACATTCGCACTATCCTTGATAACCTGCATATGCAAACACTTCTCATAGGCATCTCTTGCCTGGCTTGCACTTAAATGCTTCTTATGTGAATAAATATTACTCTCATTTAACTGAGCTTCAGGATACTTCTTAACAAGGCTTGTAACACCAATACCCAACAATATATCTCTTTCAATCCTCCACTTAATCTCATCATCCAAGCTACAAACCTTGCATCTCTGTGCCATTTTTACCAATCCTAATTCCAATCCTAATCCTAAGTCTCAATCCTAATTCAAAGCTAATTCCAATCCTAACTTATCCTAACCATATATTATCTAATTTCCCCATATAAACCTACCTAAGCCACTTCTCCTACACCCTCCTCCATCCCCTTTTTACCCTACCCCATCCATCAACCCAGCCATTAACCTATTTTTCCTCCCTATTATACACATACATACATACAATATATGTATGTGTATAATAAGGGGCAATTTTTACCTTAACGCTGGGGAGGAGGACGGGGATGCATGAACCCCGCTGGGCATCTATATAAAGCCCCATCCCATTTCTAACCTACCCCACCCTTCTACCCAGCCTTGACCACAAAAAAACCCCCTATTTATACATACATACATACATATTATGTATGTATGTGTATAATAAGGGGACTTTTTCCCTCTAACGCTGGGATGAGGGGTGGGCTAGCATCCATAGGGGATGGGGGAACCCTCACTTTCCTGCTCCCTCCTCTATACCCTCCCTACCCTCTTTCCCCCACCCACCAAAATCCCTATATACACCCACCCACATATTCCTATTGATAACATGACAACCAAACAAGAACTTAAAACTGAACTCAACCGCTTAGGACAGCTCCTTGCCTCTGGCATCTCGGGCACTGACTATAAACAAACCCTCTCTGAATACAAACGCATAAAAACAACCCTCAAAACCCTCGAATCCTCTCCCTCCTCAACTGTCATCTCAGTCAAGGACTTGCCTGCTGACTATGCAACCTCTGTCTCTTCCTTCATACAATCCATCGATGAACTCGAACTCAAAATAAGTGAAATTGTAGGCATCCTCTCCTCCCTAAAATCCCAACGCGAATTTATCCAAACAACCCTAACCCTAATCGAAGTAAAATCTGCATCTCTTGATGCCTGTCCCAACGGCATGCGCCCTGTCGAACCCGAAATTCTCGCCAACTTCGTCTCCCGCTACGGAGAATCAGAAGCAAAGAAGCGCCTTGCAGCCCTCAACCTCTATATTCCGGAGTAATCATGCCACTATACGCCCCTTCCACAATCTCAACCCACATCCACATCTCCTCCCTCTCTGACTCAACAGGCACTTCCATCCCTTGCTCAACAACCTATCCTGGTTGCATAGGCATCCTTCCCATTTTCGACAACTATAACGATGCCATCACTGCTTTCCCAGACACTCCCATAATAACCCTACCTATCCACAAGGAGCTGCCAAAATGAACACATCCAACTCCATCTTCCAATCCCTCATCTCAGCCATGGAATCCAAATCCACCCGCAACACCCATAAGCGCCCTCTCTCCGAATACCCACTCCCTGCCCTCATTTTCCGCCTCGACGAAGAATATGACGAACTCCTCGAATCCTACAACCTTCTCCAGGATTGCCTAAAAACAGACTCATCTTCAGAAACCATCCAACCCCACCTTGACCACATCTCCTCAGAAATAGCAGACTGTGCCATCCTCCTCTCAACAATCCTCGAGCTCTGCTCATATCACCCATCTGCATTCCAAGCCCATGAACGAAACGCTTGTATCATTACCAGGAGCCACCAATAATGTCTTCCACCTTTAAAGAAGAATGTACAATCCATATAGAATATGATGGAGATGTATTATGTGCAAAATTTTCTGACTTCGAAAACTTAGAAGAAAGTCCGGCAGGATTCGGATTAACTGTTCAAGAAGCCATAAATGACTTACTTAACCAAATGGAGCCTTAACCATGGAAGTTGAACACATTACTATCCCCACTGACCCTACCCACATCCAAACCCACTATGGAAACTCCCTAATCGAAGATAATCGCTCCCTCTTCTTCAAAATATATCCCCGCAAGGACTCGGCGCTTGCCGACATCCTTTTCCATATGGTGATAGGACAACTCCCAAACATCCGAAACCTGCGCTACACAATTCGTGGCTCCTCCCAGGATATGCGCCTGCACTGTTCAATCCTCTCACCATCCGGCACACAAAAAGGCGCTGCCTACTCTTACCAAGCTCAACTCTGTTCCCAACTCTCCTTAAAATTCAAACCAATGGGACTCTTCACTGACTCAGGCCTCGTAGGCTACCCTGACGGAAAAAACACAACCGGGCGCCGTGCTCGCCCTCGCACTAATCCCAATAACCCTCCCACTGCCACCACTGATGATGAACCACCAGCCTATGAAGGTGACCTCTCCCGCGAAGCTGGCCACAACATCCTTGCATGGTCAGAAGGTACTGACGTCTTCGATGTAAAAAAATTTGGCTACAACCAACATACCATGAATATCCTCCAAAAAGCAATGAACCCCATCGATTCCCACGATAACATAATCGAAAAAACAACAGGACTCGGCACCATCACAGTCAAACCAGTTTGCTCCCTCCTCTTTACCACATACCCACCCATAACCCTTACCACTGAAGTCCTCGGCACTGGTTTCATGCAGCGTCAAATAACTCTCATCCGTGACCTTGAGCTTTCCCAACGTGAACAGACAGCCCTCGATTCTGCCTCAAACATAAACACAAAACTCCCCGAAAAAGACTTCGCCTCAATAATCTATCGCCTCAAAGTCATCAACAAATTTTCTGAAACTGCCCACATCACAGTCCCCAAAGAAATAGAACCCCACATCCGCACTCTCATCTCCCGCTTCTGGACTCATGTTTACTCCAAAAACATCATAGCACAACCAAAACTTGGTGAATTCGCATCCCGCTGGTCATCCAACATCCTTTACACCACAATCTTTCACCACACCCTCTGCCGCCTCTCAACCACTGTCTCTTACGAAGACATAATCTACGCAGAGTCCTTGCTCCTCCCTATTTGGCATGACCTATGCGACTTCATCGAAGGAGTCCTCAAACAAGACACCCCTGAATACAAACTAATAGTTTCTGACATCCACCTTATCCTTGATACCTATCTTGCCTCACCCTTAAAACCTGCACCAGAACATCTCCTCATCGATATTCTTTCATCTTGTTGGCGCATCTCACCAGGTGGAGCCCTCAAACGCCTTCGCCGGTACGAACAATTCCTTTTTACTTACCAAGACACCCCTGATATCCCATCTGAACTAATCGAAATGATACATCCCACAGAACTAGAACTTATGCAAGACTCCTTTACCACAACTCGCTATCTTACCCTTAAAACACAAATAGGCGACATTTACTAATCAAGGATACGACCTATCCTTGATACACTTAACCCGGAGCTATAAAATGTATATCTACACATATTGCCCTAACTGCAACCGCGAATTCAAAATAGATACAGAAGATGGTTATGACCGCTTTTGTCCTGACTGCAACACTCCTCTATCCCAATACGATACCTGACCAAAACCTATATAAAATTCTCACCCATATTCATAACAAGGATAGGCCAACCTTATCCTGCCATGATATGCACGCCAACGTGCAGTACATAAGCTCAGTAAACGCTTGCCGGTGCGTCTAATACCGGCACTTCATCATGGTTCTATAGTGGTTTCGAGCACCACTGGAACCAAAGCCCGCAGTAACATGTTCTAACAAAGATTACTAACTAACCAAACCTCTTTCGGCTGCGGGCTCCTCCCTATCATGTCTCCAAACTCCGAACTAAGAGAAAGAAAATGCTGTCCTTATTGCTCATCCCTCACCATTGAGAAAAAACTTAAAACTTCTAACTACCTCTGTAAAATCTGTTCTCTCTCTTTTTCTTGTCCTGCAACTCGTAAAGCAAAAACATATACTGCCCTTCCAAAATACTTCAAAAAACCACAATAAATCACTACCCTCTTCCTTCTTTTACTACTCTTCTAAAACAAACTATTTTTACAACCAAAACATTTATAACACATAATGCCCTATCAATTATCAGGAACAAACATCATCATCACCAACATGTACCACCCTCAAATGTCTATATCCAACCTCCACTTCTGATGTTTGTTCCTTTCCATCGTGGCAAGAAAAAGATTCAATATCTTTTCTTGCATGGTTATAGTGTTCCATAAAAACACGTGTCTGCCTAAAGACTCAATCAAAGAAACACAAATAGGGCTTGTCTAGTGAAATGTGAACGTTTGCCTGTACGATAACAGGCACTTCAACAAGACTCTTATCTGGTTCAAACCCAAAAAGAGCCAAGGAAACGATACCATGAAAACCATAACCCCAACACTATTAACCCTTGCCATCATCCTCATGATGGTAATGCCCGCATCTGCATATCCTGTATCCATCAACATGGATATAGACAATCTTACCCAGGACGACTTCCTCCTTATCGACAAAATTTACAAAGACCTTCGCGGCCTACAAAACACCACAATCTCCATTAACGGCATTGATATGACCCGCTGGGAATTTTACCTGCACTACTGTTCTGTTCGTGAAGACCAGTGGGTAAACACTCCTTGGATGTCTCCCGGTTCAAAAAAAGTAAAATCAATCCCCACCCCTGACCCAATCCCTGACCCAATTCTTGACCCTGTCCTCCCTCCAATCGATGATGAAGACCCATCTGACGATAATGATGATGATGACGACAACGAAAAGAAACCAGGAAAGGGCAAGAAAAAAGGCCACAACAACCCACGTAATCCACACTTCAACAACTAACCCATCTCCTCCCTTCCTTTATTTCCCTTAAACCAGGAGCTCGAACCCATGTCCCAACCCCAATCCCAATCTCTCTCATCCATCATCGAACGATATGCAACCCTCACATCTACAATAAAAACCCTTACCACTGAACTTAAATCCCTTGAGCCACTTATCCTTGATGCACTCTCTACCTCTCCCTCCATTGACGGCACAACTCACACTATTTCCCTTAAACCTGGAAATTCACGCTTTACCAATTACTCCAACCCTCAGACCATCCTTAACATCCTAATCGATAAAGGAGTTCTTGAGGACTGCATTAAACTTGATAGGACAGCCATAAACGCTCTTATCAAGGATGGGTACTTGCCCGAAACAATTCGCGGTTATGAGCAATATGCTCAGAACAAACCTTCTCTAATAATTGAGAAGCTAAATACTTGGACAGAAATGTGCGAGGAATAATATGAGCGAAACACCACTGGTTGAGAACTTGAAACTTCAATCCCTTAACTATCTTAAAATGCCAAAAGCATTCAAAGATAAATATCCGGGATGGAAAACTTCACCTTCTCCAAAAGCAAAACTCCACATAACAGACGATACTATTTCTCTCTGTTATGTATGGAATCGCACAGATTTAGAAACACCCACAAAATAAGGAGCTAAACAATATGTCAAACCTAAGGTCTACAAAACCACCAGAAGATGTGATTTCTGAACTGAAATCCTATGCTGAAGCCACGAACACACCTATGGATGAAATAAAATCCAAATTTTATGACATCCTCGAACAAGGATATCTCTCTTCCCTCGAGATAACTGAACGTTGCCGCCAGGCATCAAAAATTCTGCTTGCCCAGCTTGCAGAAAAGTACGCATATAGTTCAGGCACTTTCGAATTCAAAGTATTCGATAAAACTTCAGTTCGTGAATTCGAAAAAGAAGAAGAACAGGAAGACCCACAAACCGGCCAGCTTGTCAAAGTCAAGGTCAAATCCTACATGGCGAAAATCTATGGTATTTTCGCAGGCACGGGTGAAGTTGCAGCTGAATACCCAACCAAACTTGGCATCCTCACCCTATGGGGAGATGCAGCTCAGTGTGTTACGCAAGTAGTCCCTGATGGAATATATACTGGAGAATTCGGTCTTAAAGCATACGAAAACAAATACGAGTTGACCCTTAACGAACCCATAAATTTCGGACAGGGCTCAGCTGTCATCCCTCCCATGAAGGACATCATAACTCAGTTCATGACACCAATCCCTGTATCGCTTGTCCCTCAAAATCTTTCCGAAGACCGTGGTGACTATCGCCTCATAAAAGGACGGGTACGCTCATCAAGGATAAGTCTGTCTAAGAAGGGCAAGAATATGGGCTGGCTTGACCTCATTGACGAAACAGCATCACTCCAGGATATCAAGACTGCTGGCAACAACAATCCATACAAGCTTTCAGTAATATTCTTTGATGCACCTGAATTCGCCACCCGTTACACAACTGGCTCCCTCGTATATGTCCTTGCGGAAACATCTCAGGGAGAAAGAGGTACGTCTGCTTTCGGGCAGCTGGTAATTCCTATTGTTGGGATTCCAGGCAAAACAGCACCAGGATACAACCAATCTGCCCCAACAAATACAGGACAAGCTCAGGTTCCTCCAAAGGCACCCGTTCAACAGCCACCGATACCAAGCACGGGAAACCAAGCCCCAGCGCAGGCATCTGTCCCTCCAGCAACAGGAGCTCCTGTCCCGCCTACAAATGAAACCAAAAACCCGACAGCTGAACCTGCTGGCACACCAGCTCCTGAAGAAATGACCGGGTGGTAAAATGGGATTGACAGCAGCACCAGCTCCTGCTGCTGCAACTTCTACTTCCTCCACAAAAAAGGCAGATATAAAACCCATATCTGCCCTTTCCCTTAAACGTGAGATGAAGGTAAAAAAAGTTGCAGTACTTGGAAAAGCAGGCACCGGCAAAACATTCACTTCCATATCCCTGCTTGACTATC
>OBJA01000220.1_pt1 | contig 55460 bp, 48 predicted proteins | sample 1519751 | NCBI WGS metagenome assembly OBJA01 (sample SAMEA3881238, study PRJEB22517) | soil metagenome | biome: lake sediment; feature: soda lake sediment; material: sediment, water from around vicinity | place: India | collected 2013-12-23 | depth 3 m
CCCTATCTATATCAAGCAGAATCTTTACCTGGCCTTCCACCTTGGCAATACCGCGGATATAAGCGACATCGACGCCCTGGCCGCAAATGGCCGGTGGTGGTTCGACATTATCCGGCTTGATATCCAGTACCTCGGAAACCGCATCCACCACCACTCCCGCCACCAACCGGCCTTTGCCCACCGTGAGTTCCACCACGATAATACAGGTCCGTTCGGTGTATTCCGCCTCCGGCATCACAAAGCGCAGCCGCAGATCGATAACGGGAATAACCCGCCCCCGCAGGTTGATTACCCCCTTCATGTGCTCCGGCATTCGGGGCACTTTGGTTATCGGCTGCATGCCGATGATTTCGCGAATCCGGTTGATATCGATACCATACTCCTCATCGCCCATCTTAAAAGTCAGGTGTTTGCCGCCAGCCATCGTTGTCTGTTGCGCATTCATGTGGGATGAATCCCCTGTTGTTCGGTAGTTTTCAAAATCCTCAACCCGTTAACTTACTGATCCGGCCGATTAATGAACCCTAAAAGTCCTTAAAGCCGTCATCATCGAAGAGGATCGCTTGCGAGGCACTCTTTTGGGCGGAAGCATCGCCCCTCTTGACGGCCCCAGACTCGGGCAACTGTGGCCACCGTTCTTTTTTTACCGACCGTCCTCTACTGCTCGGGGCTGGTCGCTGTCGCCCGCCGCCGCCAGAAATTGCCTGCCGGCTCGGATTAACCCCTCCCGTTTCATTGAAAATAGACTCATCAATCCCCCCCACGGATCTAATCATCTCCCGGACCGTCTGACGCAGGGTGGCAGACTGGGCGCTCAACTCTTCGGAAGCCGAAGCCGCTTCCTCAGCAGTGGCGGCATTGCGCTGCACCACCGTCTCAATCTGATTCAAGGCCGATGCCACCTGCTCCACCGCCTTGCTCTGCTCCGTAGAGGATTCCGCCAATTCACGAATCAACGTTGAAATTTTTTCCACTGATTCCGTGGCATTGCGGAACGAAGCACTGGTTTCAGCCACCAGGCTGGTGCCGGCGGCGACCTTGGCCACGGTGCCGTCGATCAGGCTGGAAGTGGTATGCGCCGCTTCCGCCGCCCGCATGGCCAGGTTTCGCACTTCGTCGGCCACCACTGCAAACCCCGCTCCGGCCTCACCGGCCCGAGCCGCCTCCACCGCCGCGTTTAAGGCCAGCAAGTTGGTCTGAAAAGCGATTTCGTCGATGGTTTTGACGATTTTCTGGGTTTCGCCGCCGGCTTCGGAGATCTCCCGCATCGAAGCCACCAGACGCTGCATCGAGGCACCGGCGGCGGCGGTCACCCTGCCGGCCTCCTGCATAAGGGCATCGGTCTGCCTGATGTTGTCGGTATCCCGGCTGGTCATGGCCGTCACTTCCTGCAAGGCCGCCGACACTTGTTCAACCGAAGCCGCCTGCTCGGTGGAGCCCTCGGCCAGTGACTGGCTGGAATCGGCTACCTGCCCGGCGGCCGCCGAGACCTGACTGGAGCCTTCCGCCATCTCCCGCCCGACTCCGGCCATTACCGCCACCAACCCCCTCTTGGTCAACAAACCAACCACCGCAACCAGCAAAGCACACAAGAACAGTGAAATCGTCACGGTCAACACGGCCGTACGCATCGCTCGCGCCACAATCTCTTCCTGCCGATCCACCGCTTCGCGCACCACGACCCGCATTTCCGCCAATACAGCCTGCACTTTTCTCAGGGCCGGAGCGCTGTGCGAGGCATAAATTTCCCGCGCCCGGGCCACTTCCGATGTTCCGGCGGCAACTGCCTGTTCCACCATCACCGCCGAACGATGCAGGTCAATATGCGGTTGTTCCAGGCCGGGCAGCAACTCGGCCAACGGCGGAACCAGGGTTTCGGCCCGCCGCCGGCCGTCACCATAAAACCAGGTGCCCAGGCCACAAAGACGAAAATCTGTTTCCACCTGCAAACGGGCCTGGGTTCGATCATCCATGAAATCACGCAAACCGGCGGCCCATTGAAAGTGTTGCAACTCCCGCATAACAAACTCGCCGTCCAACGCTCGCATTTCCGCCATGACGGTGTTCTCCCGGGCAATGGCGCCCAACGACCGGATGTTGGTCAACACCACCCCGATCAGCAGCAAGACAATCAATAAAAACGCCCAAAAAATACGGGTCACTATACTGATCCCGATACCCATTTCAGACCTCCTTTCTTAATCCCTAAAGACCGTCCAGACACATCGCCTGGAGTAATTCGGCAATAAAAATCGGACGACCAGCCGTCTAACGCACTGAAGTAAGCAACGCCGTCGGGCTTGCCGCTGCCTGCAAAGCCGTGGACGGTACGCCAAGTGACCGTTGACTTCAGGACGGACCCCATGATCAACTACGCTTACGTTACCTCAAAGATGGTATCCAGCCGCAGGGACTGAAACAGTTCTACGATACAAGCGGGCGGTGAGGCCAGTCGCATCCTGATGCCATGGGGCTCCAGACGCTTATACTGACCCACCAGAGTGCCGATAGCGGGACTGCCGAAAAAAGTAACCCCTTCCATATCGACTACGATCTCCTCAAGCTGCTCTATTTCCTGTTCGCTTATGGCGGCAAAATGCTGCCGCAAAAGTCGGCTTTCCTGTTCACGGACACCCCCCCGTAAACTGATCAACATACTCTGCCCCTGCCGTTGCATTTCCAAGGTCATAGCCATACTTTTCCCCCAAAATTATTTATTTCCCACTCCCCCCCTGCCAGCCAGCCAATCCTCCAGTTCTTCCACCGGCATGGCCCGGGCAAAAAACCAGCCCTGACAGGCATCGCAACCATGGCGCTGCAAGAACACCAGTTGGGCCGCCGTCTCCACTCCCTCGGCCACCAGATGCAACCCCAGCCCCCGGGCCAGGCCGATTACCGTCCGGACAATAAGCTCGTTATGATCACCATCGCCCCCCAGCCCCCCAATAAAGGTCCGATCGATTTTCAATTTAGTAATTGGTAGATTTTTCAGGTACGCCAGCGACGAATAGCCGGTGCCGAAATCATCAAGGGCTATACCCACGCCCAGTCGGCGCAGCCCGGCCAACTGCCGGGCGGCCATGCCGATATTCTCCATGGCGGCGGTTTCGGTAATCTCCAGCTCCAGGCATCGAGGCGGCGCGCCGGTGAGCTCGAGAAATTCCCGCAACCTTTCCACCAGGTTCCATTGCCGGAACTGCTGGACCGACAAGTTGACCGCCAACTGAAAATCGTAGCCCCGCCGTTGCCAGTCGGCCAATTGACAACAGGCGTTATACAGCACCCATTCGCCAAGCGGTAAAATCAAACCGGTGGCTTCGGCCACCGGAATAAAACGATCCGGCGTTACCTCCCCCAGTTCTTCATCGCGCCAGCGCAACAGGGCCTCCACCCCCATTAACCGACCTCCACCAACCTCCACCTGGGGCTGATAATCAAGCGTGAAGGCGCCGGCCGCCAAAGCGTGCTTCAAGCGACCATGCAAGCGCAGATGCTCCGCCTGGCGGTGATCAAGCTCCGAGGAGTAAAAGGCGTAAGTGCCGCGGCCGTTGCGCTTGGCCTGCCGCATGGCCAGATCGGCATAGCAAAGCAGGGTTTCTTCGTTATCGCCATGTTCCGGATAGCAGGCAATTCCCAGGCTGGCACCGGAAAAAAGCTCCCGGCAGTTGGCGGTGGCAAAGGGAGTGGCAAAAAGATGCAGGAGCTTGGCGCTTACCTCGGCTGCTGCCGCATCCTCCTGCAGTTCCGGCAACAGCAGCACAAATTCGTCTCCACCGTAACGGGCCACGGTATCGCTTTTGCGCAAAGCAGCCAGCAGGCGGCCAGCCAACTCCACCAGCAGTTGATCACCGTCGGCATGACCGAAAGTGTTGTTGACTTCTTTGAAGTTGTCCAGGTCCAGCATCAACACCGCCAGCCGGGTTCCATGTCGCCTGACCCGATAAATGGCCTGTTGCAGGCGATCACTGAACAAAGTCAGATTGGGCAGACCGGTAAGGGGGTCGTGGGTGGCCTGATGGCGAATCTGGTCCTCCAGGTGGTACCTTTCGGTGGCATCACGGAAAACCACTATCGCCCCGGCCTGCCCGTGCCCTTCGCGCATGGGGGTGATATTAAGACGAACCGGAAAGGCCCGGCCGTTTTTGCCGATGAACCATTCAAGTTCATCCCGCCGGGGGTGCCCGTCCGCCAGGGCTTGCCGCACCGGACACTGCCGGTCGGCGGACACTCTATCATGGCGGTGAGGGGGGCTGAAATGGAAGCACTGGTGTTGCTCATGGCCGATGACCTCGGCGGCGGCAAAACCCAACATCCGCAGAGCGACTGGGTTGATAAAGGAGATGCGGCCGCGACGATCCACACCATAAATTCCCTCATCCAGGGAAGAAAGCAACAGGCCGAGATATTCCCGTCGCCGCAGGACAGTGAACGCCTGCTCCAACCACTGATTATCCGCTGGTGAACAAACGGACTCTCCAGGCCCATCAACGCCCGGGGGTCTTTTTCTGCGTGTCATGTAGCATCTTCAGGTTTAATCATTACATTTTGCAGCTATAGACCTACGCCTCAAATCCGCCGAACCTATCACGGCAATTTTTGTCAATCAAGTTGCCATTCGCGCTGCGACAAAATACCGCGGCCTTCCTCGCGGCGCGTTGAGCAGCTTATTATTACGGATAAACAGCAGCGACACTCCGCACTCGAATTATCACCAACCACCCCTAGGTACTCTAATTGAGAATTGCAACAAGCGCAATATACTCTATTGTCGAATTGAGAAAAGCTGCCTGCAAGCGTACATTCCACTTCATGTTAATCTCGATTGCGGATTGCGCTCGGGCGGTACTGCTCAGGGCCATTAACACGGGAGGCCGTGGCACACAGGCTGATATAGCCGATCGGGCAGGAGTGTCCAGATCGGCCCTGAACGATTTTATCAAAGGGCGCAAGGCTGGTTCTGACGAGTTTCGCGCCCGGATCGCCGCCGCTCTCGGCCTGACCTATGAAGAGATGCTGGCCAGCGGCCGCGCCCTGCTGGCGTCTTCCAAACCGAAAGAACCACCGACCCGGGTTGGCGTAAAACCTTGGGACACCACCATGGTACCTCTTCTGCCCTGGGAAAGAGTCGGCCACCATTCAACCCCGCCCCCCCCAACATCTGCTTCCACATCCTCCTCCGCACCCATCTTCGGCCCAAGCCGGCAAGACGAAACATGGCTGGCCCCCAGCCGCAAGTACAGCCCGCGAGCTTTCGCCCTGTCCATTCGGGACGATTCCATGTTGCCGGAGTTTACCGAAGGCGAAATAATTGTGGTTGACCCGGAACGCCCGGCGATCAGCGGTTCCTTCGTGGTAGCCAGGCTCAACGGCCAAACGGCAACCTGCAAACGTTTGATCATCGACAGCGGCCGCACCTTTCTCGCCCCCTTGAACAATCGCTATCCGGTGCTGGATGTTACCGACAAAAAACTGGAGATTATCGGGGTAGTCGTGGAAAAACTGAAAAGATACTAAGCGCAGACGGCTGCCGGGCGGGGGACCCGGCAGCCGTCCAGGTCCAGTACTGAAATCAACCGATCCCGACGATTAAGCAGCGCCAGCAGAAATTACCCTGCCACCTCCGCCGGGGGCCAGCGTCACCGGACCAAAAATCTCTCTGATATTGGAAACCGCAATCCCGTATTCTTCGCGTCCAACACGGAAGGCCAAATACGCAACCGGCTCCTCGCCGCAATTCCATACCCTACATTTTCTCCGCACCACCCACCCCCGGGGTATCTTGCAAGTCCGCCGATTTCACTTTGAACCACCATCGCCGGAAAGAGGTGCGATCCAAAGTTGCCTGACCACCTGACTTTTGCTAAGCTGAAAAGTACGAGTCACCATGTATCAGAGGAGCGTTCTCTTGACGACCGAACCTGCCCTCTCGGGAACCGGCACCTGAGCCATGTTTCCGACAGAGCGCCAAGCCACCTCTGTCCAGTTTTTTCCAGCAGAACCAGCCACTCCATCTTATCTTCCCGATCTCCGTTTTCGGGCATTGTATGTCCGAAAACGCACCAAGTCAACAGCAATTTCCGGGACAATACTTACCGGCTCCCCGCGTCGACAAGCACCGTCGCCACCGAACGGTTGCCGGCGGCTCACCGGAATCGGTAATCTCTTGCCGAAAACCAGACCGCCTCCGGTCAGCAGCTTCCCGGAGAAGGCTAAGGTTGGTTCAGCGGGAGCGGGGTCCGGCAAGCCTTCCCGGTTTTATGATCGTCAACGATGATTTATTAACGGGGCAGCCTGAAGGTCGTTCATTGAAAAACGAAAAATTTGACCAAACAAAATTCCGGGAACGCCTGGCGCTGGTCATTGGGCCGGAAAAACCCTTTGCCTGGGCCAAGCGACTGGGGATATCCTCGGCCACCTTTTCCCGCATCTGGAACAACGGCGCCACCCCCAAAGTGGAAACCCTGCTGCGGATATCCAGGACCACCGGAGTCTCCCTGGACTGGCTGATGGGTGCCGATCCGCCGGCAACCTCCACCCCCGATGACAAGACGTCCCGCCGGGAGCCCGATGATTTTCCGGAACCGGGCAACGACATTGCCGGAGTCGACCTGCGGGAACCGGGCAACAAACATGGCCCGGCGGTGGGCATGGAAACCGCCCTGGGGATTGTGGCGGCCATTTACCGGACCAGCCACCTCGGCCTGCTCCGGCTGGTGGCCACCAACCTGCTTGCCTGGGAAGAGATGAGCCGGACCTTGAGCGATGCCGACAAAACCCGGCAACACAACGGCGAAATAATGGCTCGACTGAGCAAGCTGGAAAAGGAACTATCCCGCCTCAAAAGACTCAAAAATGAGAAAATACCGGGAAACATCGGGGAATGAGCAGGCCCAGCCTTTCCTGACAGAATGGTACCACTTTTGCGCGAAACAGAACTGGACGACCCCGCAGGATATCAAGGATACATTCAGGCATGTTTCCTTTGTGGCCGGCAACCGTGTCGTGTTCAACATAAAAGGGAACAGCTACCGAATAGTTTGCGCGATGGATTACCAGAGACAGGCCATGTTCATCAAGTTTGTGGGAACCCACAGAGAGTACGACAGGATTAAAGCCGAGGAGGTTTTATGAAGCCTATCAAAAAAGAAGCGGCATATTTAATATAACAAATAGGGCTGCCGGCGGCGGGCAAAATCCGCCAACTCTCCCTGCCAGCCGGCTTCCAGTTCCGCCACCGGCTCGCCGGCCGCCAGGCGCGGCCACAGTTGGGCGTCGCCCAGCACCAGATTGATGGGCGGTTTTTCAAACTCGTACTCGTAGGGCGGCGGCTTGAGGGCGAAATCATCGGGGTAGAACCTGGCGATGGCCTGGAGCAGGGCCAGGGTGGTGCGGTAGGGCTTAAAGGCCACCGGGTCGGTGACATGGAGTTGGAAGCCGCCGCAGGCCCGGCCGCCCCACTTGCCGGCCACCGGCTCGAAGACCAGGGGCCTGAGCAGACAGCCGGGCAAGTCCTGACCAGCCAAGGCCTGGAGGATTTCCGCCGGCCGGCAATAGGGCGCCCCGAACAGCTCAAAGGGCAAGGTGGTACCCCGGCCCTCGGAAAGGTTGGTGGCCTCCCAGATCACCTGGCCGGGGTAGACCAGGGCGGTGGCAAAGGTCGGCATGTTGGGTGAAGGAAAAACCCAGGGCAGGCCGGTGGCCGGAAAGAGCTGCTCCCGCCGCCAGCCGGCGGCCGGCACCACCTCCAACTCGCAAGCCACCCCGAACTCGCCTTTGATCATCAAAGCCAGCTCCCCCAGAGTCATGCCGTGGCGCATGGGGATAGGATAGAGTCCGACAAAGGAGCGGCAATCGTCCCGCAGCAGGTTGCCTTCCAGGGCCAGGCCGCCCACCGGGTTGGGCCGGTCCAGGATCACCACCTCCTTGCCCTGCTCCCCGGCCGCCTCCAGGCAGTAGGCCAGGGTGTAAAGAAAGGTGTAAACCCGGGTGCCCACATCCACCAGATCCACCAGCAACAGATCGCAGTGGGCCAGCATCTCGGCGGTGGGCTTGCGCACCTCGCCGTAAAGGCTGAACAGCGGCAGCCCACTGGCCGGGTCGGTCATATGATCGCTTTCGATCATATTATCCTGCTTCTCGGCAAAAAAGCCGTGCTGGGGGGAAAAGAGGCAGGTCAGTTGCGCCCCGAACCGCTCCCGCAACAGATCACGGGCATGGCGCAGACGGCGGTCGGTGGAGGCCTGGTTGCAGAGCAGCCCCAGGCGTTTGCCCCGCAACCGGGCGGGTGGATTTTGCAGCAAATTTTCCAGGCCGAGAATGGTCATAAGCGAAAAACTCCTTGGAGCGAAGTTATCCTTTTTGGTTGCGATTTGCCACCGGCAAGTTACGATTCCGTTCAATCTGCCAGGGTTACTGAACGATTCAGCCAAAGATTACAAGCGGAGAATGGAAGAACCATGAAAATTGCCATCAGCGGTAAAGGCGGGGTGGGCAAGACCACCATTATGGCCCTGCTGGCCCGCCATTATCGCAACCTGGGCCGGGAGGTGCTGGTGATCGATGCCGACCCCAGCCCCCATATGGCCCAAAGCCTGGGGGTGAGGGAGGTGGAGAAAATCGTACCCATCTCCGAGATGAAAACCCTGCTCACCGAACGCGCCGGCCGGGTGGAGGGCTCGCCCTTCTATAATATCAACCCCAAGGTGGACGACCTGCCCAAGCGTTTTATCGTGGAGGCGCCGGGGGGGATCAAGCTGATGGTGCTGGGGGCGATCCAGAGTGCCGAAAGCGGCTGTGCCTGCGCCGAAAACACGGTGCTGAAAAGGTTGCTCACCCGACTGCTGCTGGACCCCAGCCAGGTGATCCTGCTGGATATGGAAGCCGGGGTCGAGCATCTGGGCCGGGGCACCATCGTCGGGGTGGACCGGCTGCTGATTGTGGTAATCCCCTCACAATCGGGCATCCGCACCGCCTTGAAGATCAGAAAACTGGCCGAGGAGAGCCGAATAAAAAATATCGCTTACGTGGGCAATCTGGTCCAGGATGAGGAGGATCGCCGGTTTTTGCAGACGGGTTTAGGCGAAGAGCCCATCGCCTTCTTTCCCGACTCCCGCGAAATCCGCCGCACCGAACGCAGCGGCACGGCGGTGGTGGAAGCCCTGGAGGCAGTGGCAGCGGCCACCGCCCAACTGGCCGCCAATTTGGACGGTAAAGCATGAGCGAACCTCAAGGCGGTCTCCAACCGGCTCCGCCCGCACCAGTGGCCCAGGGCACGCATGGGATAATATCCGGCGGTCACTTTCACTTGCTCTGCGCCGATATCGGCGGCACCAACAGCCGCTGGGCTTTTTTTCGCCTGGCCCAAGCTGGCGGACCCGGCTTGAGCGCGGGTCTGGAACTGGTGGCCGAAAAGTGGCTGGCCACCAGGCCGAAAAACACCATCGGCGACCAGTTGTGGCAGCTTTACGCCGCAGGCTTTCCCCTGCCCCCCGAGCAAACCGACCTGGCGGTGCTGGCGGTGGCCGGCCCGGTCCAGCGCCAGGGCCGCTACAGCAAATTACCCCTGGCCGGCCTGGAGGTGGACCTGGATCGGCTGGCCACGGAATTCCCCTTCCGCCGCTCCCTGCTGATCAACGATTTCACCGCCCAGGCCCTGGCAGTCCTGGCCCCGCCGGGACAGAACGCCCGGCTGATCCTGCCGGCTCAAGCCGCCGCCGGCCAACCCCCGCCCCAACCAAGCGCCCCCCTGGCCATTATCGGCGCCGGCACCGGCCTGGGCAAAGCCCTGCTGCTACCCCACGGAGCCCCAACCTTTGCTGCGACCGGCTTGCAGCCGCTGCCCGTCTGCCGACATCCGGCCGACTCCGCCCACCCGCGATGCGCGGTACCGCCGGAGCCGCCGGCAACCGCCTTCCCATCCCCATTGCCGCTGGTAATCCCCTCCGAAGGCGGCCACGCCGACTTCCCTTTTGCCGGCGGCCGGGAGCAGGATTATCTGAACTTCCTCATCCGGGAACGGGGGGAAGAACTGATCAGTGGCAACACCGTGGTTTCCGGCCGGGGCCTGAGCTACCTCCACCACTTTCTCAGCGGCCAGCGGCTGGAACCGGCGGCGGTCACCGCCACCTTCACCCGGGAGTCGGAAACCATGGCTTGGGCCGCCCGGTTTTACGGCCGGGTTTGCCGCAACTTCGTGCTGGAAACCCTGGCGACCGGCGGCCTTTACATCGCCGGCGGAGTCGCCGCCAAGGCCCCGCAACTGCTCACCCACCGGGAGTTCCACAACTCCCCCACCATGGGCCACCTGCTGCAAAGCACCCCGGTCCACCTGATCACCGCCGAAAACAGCGGCCTATGGGGTGCCGCCATCCAAGCCCGCCTGCTGCTGAACGGTTACATCCCGTAAAATCGACAGGTTGGTACCCCTGGTGAACGGTTACTAACTGTTCAAGCGGATTGGCTGCCCATCTGCGGGTTTTTCTGATAAGCGGGGCTGGGGGCGCCTCTGAGGAAAATATTTTCCAGATAGGCGAGTTTGCGGGGAAGCTGGGCGGCGCTGCCTCGGGTTACCAGGAAGGTGGCCGGGCGGCCGGGGGCCAGCAGGCCCAGGTGAGCAAAGTTGAAAAATTCAGCGCCGTTGACCGTGGCGTAACGAATGATTTCCGGCAGGGAGCAACCGGCTTTGGTCAGCAGCTTCAGCTCTTCCACCACCGCCTCGCCATGGAGGATGCCGGGGCTGCCGGCCCCGGTGCCGACCGCCATTTTCACCCCCAACTCACGGGCCCGGCCCACCTGAGCCAGTTGCGCGGCCAGGATTCGCCGCCATAAAGCCTCGCCGCCGGGAGAAGCCTTCCCCGGCGCCACGTAACGCTGGGAAAAACGGCAGCAGACATCACCCCCGCCCCGCGCCGCATCCAGGGCATTTTTGGCCCGCAGCAGGGAGGGAATCCACAAGACCTGTTGCGCGGCCAGCCGCCGGAGATTCTCTTCCCCCATGGCGTAACCCTGCTCGATGGCATCGCAACCGGCCGCCAAAGCCGCAGCCACCGCCTGCGGGCCGTTGGCCACCACCACCGACTTCCGCCCTCCCTTGCGCCGGATAATCCCGGCCAAATCCTCCCCCTCCGGTTCCTCCCCGGATGGCCGGGCGGGTAACTGTTCACCAGGACCGGGTGAAGGGGCCGAAGCGGGAACTGCGGTGGCGAGGGGGTCGTCTTCGATGGTGGGTGAATGGAAAATCCGCAGAAAATCACCGGCTGGAGCCAAGCCGGGGGCCTCTGGTCCGGAGCCGGTCATTGCCGCCGCCTGGCCTCGGTTGCCATCGGGAGCATGGACACCTGCGAAAACCGGAGCGCCGATACGAATGGCAACCAATCCCCCAGTCACCGCCGGCGGCAGGCACCGCAACTGCTCGGCAGTTGCGTCTGCCGCTGACTTTAACGCACCACAACCGTTCAGCAACCCGAACAAATCACCACCATCGGCCACCGCCAACACCCCATGGCTGTGGCAGTCATGCAGGTGCCGACTGAGCAGTTCTTCCAGCCAAGCCGCCCCGGCGGCCGGCGGCCTGGCCCCATCCCCAACATTCCCCTGCCGCCCACCCCGCTCATCCCCTCCGCCTAAAGGGCCGTTAAGCCGGCATTCCCCCGCTGTCAGAGAGGACGAACGGGCCAGGTCCACGCTGCAATCCACCAGGGGCGGCACAATGGTACAATGGCTGAGATCAACCAGCCGGTCGGCAACCCAGGCCGGCAACTCAGCGCCGGGGCCAAGATGATCAATGGCCTTGATCATCCCCTCTTCCACGGCCAACAGCACCCGGCGCCGCACCGCATCTCCGCTGCCATCAAAAAAATTACCGGCCAGGATATAGTTGATTTGCTTCATCATCCCTCCCGCTTACACAACATTGGTACAATTAAATTCAACAAACTCAAACCTCTGATGCCCCCGAAACCGGCAAAGCATTGCGGGCGGGAATCCGCAAACCACAGGCCGCAAGAGGTGGTCCGGCGGCGGCGCGGTTTTATGCGGCGGCGACAAAGCTGGACCTACCAGGCCGCCAGCTCACTCAAGGCGGTGGAGGCCAGCAGATAGGCCACCTGGCCGGCCAGGGATCTCTTTTGGGTTTCCCGCAGCAGGGCGGCCGGCGACCAGGCGGCAAAATCCGGGGGCTTGCCATCGGCCGCCTGATCAGAAACGTAGCCCCACATGTGCTGCACCGCGTTCTGCAGGCCGCCGGGGCCAGGGGGCAAACGCAGGGTTTCGGTCAGCAGGCGGGCCAGTTCCGCGAAATCTCGGGCACCGGGACGGGCCAGGTCGCGGCCCAACTCCCGGTACAGCTCAGGATCACGGGCCAGCACCGAGTACTTGTGCTGGGCCCAAAGCTGCTGACTGTTGCCGGGCAGGGGAATCCGGCCCTGCTCCTTGTCCCGGTATTTTTCCTCCAGCCGCTGATATTGGGCGGCCGGTTCATCCAGGTAAACCGCCGGCCAACGCCCCTCGCCATCTGCCAACGCCACCGGGCTGCGGTCGGTGAACCCCCGCAGGGCCATCTCGCAGGCCAGCAGCCGGTGGCGCTGCCGCAGCGCCCAGCCATGGCCAAGCCAGCGCAGTGTTTCCGGGTGGCGGGAATAGCCTTTTTTGCCCTGACTGATTATGGCGACAATCCCGTGCAGTTCCCGATGCTCACCCAGCAGGCTTTGCCGGTTGAGATAACCGGGGTGAATGTCCCAAACCCGCATGATTACCTCCTGTCAGCCCCTTGCCACCTTTTTATCACTATCCGGCAGCCCTTGGACAGTTACCTTTAGCAACTCCCTTGAAAGCAGCTTTACCATGGGGGCCGCCTGATGTTATCTTGGCCCCATGAATATTATACTGGGCACATTTGTCGGGCTGCTGCTGATCTATCTGATCGCCTACACCGATTTCGTTCTAAGCCGCAAACTCAAGGAGCGGGTGGCGCGGATCAACGAGCTGGGACGCCGGGGCTACTCCTTCCGCCCCCTCAACTGGCCGCTGGCCGCCGCCCTGGCCGTCTCCTGCTGGGCGGTACCGGGACTGCTGCCCCGCTCGCTCCTCTACCTGGAATACCGCATCCTGCTTACCCTGCTGGCCTGGGGAGCGGCGGCCTGGGCCTTGCGCCGCTACCTGCTGGGCCGCACCGACTCCGAGCTGGCCCGCCAAGCCCTCCCCCTGCTGTTGGCCTTTGCCCTGGTGGCCGGTCTGCCGCTGGCCCCGCTTTTCAATCTGCTCGCTAAACTGCTGCCCTGGTAGCCGGAAACCAAAGGATTTTTTTATGCTATGAAAGATACCGCAGACAGCCCGGAGAAAAAAGTTCTGAAATTCGCCAGCCCCCGGGAAATGGCCGAGGCCGCCGCCGAACTGGTGCTGGACCGCGCCCTGGCGGCGGTCCACGAGCGGGGGCTGTTTTCCCTGGTCCTGGCCGGCGGCGGCACTCCCCTGCCCCTCTACCAACGGCTGGCCGCCGAGCCCTACCTGGCCCGGATGCCCTGGCCACAAACCCATTTGTTCTGGGGCGATGAGCGCTGCCTGCCGCCCCGGCACCCGGAGAGCAACTTCGGCCGGGCCGCCGCCATCCTGCTGGCCCCCGGCCAGGTGCCGGCCGCCAATATCCACCGGATGCCGGGCGAGTTGCCTCCGGCCGAGGGTGCCGCCGTTTATCGCCGGGAGTTGGCCGAGCTGGGCCGCGACTTCGATCTGGTTCTGCTGGGAATGGGCGAGGACGGCCATGTGGCCTCCCTCTTCCCCGGCTCACCGCTGCTGGCCGAAGAAGAAGCCCCGGTGGCCGCCGTCACCGAACCGACGGGCCAGCCCCCGGTGACCCGACTGACCCTGACCCTGCCGGCGATCAACCGGGCCGCCACCGTGCTGATTATGGTGAGCGGCCCGACCAAAGCGGCCATTGTGGAGGAAATCAACCAAGACCGCCAGGCCGCCGCCCACCGCTACCCGGCGGCCCTGGTCCAGGCGCGAAGTGAACTGCTGTGGCTGGTCAGCGCCTGAAAAACCTCACAGATGACTCGACGGCGGCCCTGCTACCGGCGACATTGCTCCTGGCGGCAATGCTTTGGCTGGCACCTCCCGTGGCCACCGCCACCGGCGAACCGCAGGCCGCCCCCGGCCCCCGGCTGGTGATGGCCAGTGATATGGCTCCCATCCCCGGCCTGCTCCATGGCGGCCGTTTCCGCCTGGAGCTGGCCGGGGCCGATCTTCGGCAAGGCCGCCTGGAACTGGTTTTGGAGCCGGACTTTGCCGCCATCTTCTCGCCCGAGGCCCAGGGTGAACAAACGCAACCATCCCGGCAGAATCAGGCGGCGCAATCAGGCCAACCGGGCCAAACGAGCCAGGCTGGCCAAGCGGGCCAATCGGGCCAGGCAATCCCGTCATTCCGGCCGGCCGGGCCAGCCGGGAAGCCGCAACCAGGCTATCCCCACCGGCTCCACCTGGAAATCACCGGGCTGATCTCACCGGGCCTGGATGCCGTTGAACAGGCCCGAGCCACCCTCCGGCTGGAATTTGCCAACCAACCGGACCTGCACCTCGGCGCCGACTTCAACGGCCGCCGCGACCCCGCCGCCCCCGCCAACCTGCAAGCCGCCATGGTCCTGGACCCCATCACCTTTCCCGCCGCCCAGGCCCTGACCTCCCTGCTCCCCGGCTGGCCGCCCCTGCTCAGCCTGGAAAAGGGGGAGGTGAGCCTGGAGCTGAACTTCCATTACCGCGACGGCCAGCCAGGCGGCAGCGGCCACCTGGGCCTGGAGCACGGCGAAGGTATTTATAATACCGCCTTTTTCCGTGGCTTAAGCCTGGCGGCACCCTTCAGCCTGGACGATGATTTTTTCCAGGCCGAAATCACGGCGGAGGTGGCCGAATTCAACCCCGGCATCGCCATCCGGCCGGTGCGGGTCGCCCTGGCTTACCAGGCCCCCCGCGCCGCCCCCGGCCAGGGCCTGCTGCAAATCAGGCGACTGGAAGCGGAACTCCTGGGCGGCCGAGTTCGAGCCCAACCTTTGACGATCTCATTGGCCACCACCGCCGGGCAACTGCTCCTGCAGGTGGAGGGCCTGGATCTGGCCCGCCTGCTGGAAACCCACCCGGTGGAGGGCCTGACCGGCAGCGGCCTGATCGACGGCCTGCTGCCCCTGCACTGGGGGCCGGACGGCCCGGGAATGCGCGACGGCCACCTGCAAGCCCGCCCCCCCGGCGGCAGTCTCCGTTACGATTCGGCGGCCGCCACCGCCCTGGCCCTGCGTAATCCCGCCGTTAAACTGGTACTCGACGCCCTGGCCAATTTCCATTACAATGTCCTGTCGGCCGGGCTCAACTACCGCGAGGACGGCACCCTCAACCTGGCCCTGCGCCTGGAGGGCAGCAACCCCGCCTTCGAGCGGGGCCGGCCGATTCACCTGGATCTCAACCTGGAAGAAAACATCCCGGCCCTGCTGGCCAGCCTCCAGCTGGGCAACCGGATCAGCGACACCATTCGCCAACGAATCGAGGAGCAATACCGATGAACATTCTTTCGCTAACCAAGCTTTTGGGGCGGCAACTCCCCGGCCCGGCAACCGGCCAAGGCCCCAAACAGCGTCCGGCTCCGGCCCTGGCTTTGGCCCTCCTGCTGCTGATCGGGCTGGCCGCCGCCTGTTCCCCCACCGTCCAACTGGCCGCCCCCACCGAGCCCATTCACATCAAGCTGGATGTTAAGATTGAACATGAAATCCGGGTCAAGGTCGAACAGCAGCTCGACAAGCTGCTGAGCCCGGAAAGCGGCCTGTTCTAGGCTTAAAAAAAATCCGCACCGAATTTGGATCGTTTATTTTGGAGGTATCAAATGTTTAGCAACCGTATTTTTTCCCCGCGCCCCGGTTCTTTTCTTGCCCCCGGAGCCCTGCTGCTCCTGCTGCTTCTGCTGGCGGTTCCCGCCGCGGCCATGAATTTGCAGCAGGCCATGAGCGCCCTGCCCGCCGCCAAGGCCCAGGGGCTGGTGGGTGAGCAGGCCGACGGCTATCTGGGGGTGGTCCGGGCCGAGGGCCAGGCCGCCGAAATCGCCCGCCTGATCAACGAGGCCCGCCGGGCCGAATATCAGCGGGTGGCCCGCGACAACAATATCGCTTTAAGCGATGTCGAAGCCCTGGCCGGCCAGAAGGCCATCGAACGCACCCCGGCCGGCCAGTTCATCCGTCCGCCCGGCGGCCCCTGGCAACGCAAATAGGTAATCGTTCAGCATGAATAAAAATAACCAGGAAACCGGTGCCCTGATTTTGGCGGCCGGGGGGATTGTGGAGAAGCTGTTGGATGGCGAGCAGCGCATCGCCGTGGTTTACCGGCCCCATTACGACGACTGGAGCCTGCCCAAGGGCAAGCAGGAACCCGGCGAAAGCCTGCTGGAAACCGCCCTGCGCGAGGTGCGGGAGGAAACCGGCCTGACGGTGAGTTGCACCGGCTTTGCCGGCTGCGTTCATTACCACCACGGCAAATTGCCCAAGGTGGTGCTCTACTGGAAGATGGGCGCCAACCACCAGGACCGCTTTGTTCCCAACAAGGAAGTCCAGCGCCTGGAATGGCTCTCGCCCGCCGCCGCCCTGGCCAAGGTCAGCTACGAGGATGAAAAAAACCTGCTGCGCCAGACCTATAACCTGTAAACAGGCGACCGTGCCCTCCCGATCCCGGCACCGGCAAGCTCGACGTTTTTTGTGTCGCACCCGAAACCGGCCCCAACCGACCAGGCAATAACCCCAAGCTTACCTCGCCTTCCTGAACCGAAAACATGCCCCCACCCGCCCAACTCCCCGTCCAGCAGATTCTACCCTCCCTGCGGGCTGGTTTGAGGGACCATCCGACGGTAATCCTTAGCGCCCCGCCCGGCTCCGGCAAAACCACCGCCGTGCCGCCGGCCCTGGTTAACGAACCCTGGCTGGCCGGTAAAAAAATCATCATGCTGGAGCCCCGGCGGCTGGCGGCCCGGCTGGCCGCCGCCTTTATCGCCGCCCAACAGGGTGAGGAGGTGGGCCAAAGCGTGGGCTACCGGGTCCGTTTTGAAAGCCGGGTTTCCGCCGCCACCCGGATCGAGGTGGTCACCGACGGCCTCTTTACCCGCCGCCTGCAAAGCGACCCCGAACTGAGCGGGGTGGGGCTGGTGATCTTCGATGAATTTCACGAACGCAGCCTCCAGGCCGACCTGGCCCTGGCTCTCTGCCTGGATGTAATGGCCGGCCTGCGGGCCGATCTGAAAATTCTCTTGATGTCCGCCACCCTGGATGCCGCCGCCTTAAGCGCCCTGCTGGACCAAGCCCCGGTGCTGCGGGCCGAAGGGATCAGTTATCCGGTGGCCATCACCCATCGGCCGCCGGTGCAGCCCTGGCCCGGTTCCGGCGGCGGCCAGGGCTTCAGCCAGCCCGGCATCCCCGCCCCCCGCACCATCGCCGCCCAGACAGCCACGGCAATCCGGGAGGCGCTGGCCGAGTTGCCCGGCGACCTGCTGGCCTTTCTGCCGGGTACTGCCGAAATCCGCCACTGCCAACAACTGCTGACCGCCCGGCTCAACCCGGAACAAATGGTGGTTCACCCCCTGTTCGGCGACCTGAACCTGGCGGCCCAAACCGCGGCGGTCCAACCCGACCCCCGAGGCCGGCGGCGGGTAATCCTGGCCACCCCCATTGCCGAAACCAGCATTACCATCGAGGGGGTCGGCATCGTGGTGGACAGCGGCTGGCAGCGCCGCCCGCTCTTCGACCCCGACAGCGGCCTGGACCGCCTGCTCACCCGGCGCATTTCCCAAGCTTCGGCCACCCAGCGGGCGGGGCGGGCCGGGCGGCTGGGCCCCGGCCACTGCCTCCGGCTGTGGAGCGAGCACGAACACGGCGGCCTGCGCCCCTTCGACCCGCCGGAAATCCTCAACGCCGACCTCAGCGCTCTGCGCCTGGAACTGGCCTGCTGGGGAATCAACGACCCCGCCACCCTGCGCTGGCCCGAGCCGCCGCCCGCCGCCCATCTGGACCAGGCCGAGGAGCTGCTGCAAGCCTTGGGCGCCCTGGACCAACGGGGCCTGGCCACCGAGCTGGGCCGCCAAATCAACAAATTACCGGTGCATCCCCGCCTGGGACTGATGCTGCTCGACGCGCCCGCCGCCCTGCGGCCCCTGGCCTGCGACTTGGCCGCCCTGCTGGCGGAACGGGATATTCTCAAGGGGCGGGAACGTTCTTTGGATATCGAAGAACGGCTGCGGCTGCTGACCACCTTTCGCCGGGACGGCGCGACAGCGGCCAGGGCGCGGGGAGCCGACCCGGAAACCTGCCGCCGGGTGCTGCGGGCCGGTGAACAACTGGCCCGGCTGCTGGCGGAAGCGGAAATGGAAGCAGAAGAGAAAACGGTAGCAAGTGAACGGACTGGACATCTGCCCCCGGCCGAACAGCCAGCCAAGATTGGGCAGTCGGCGGCGGCAGCCACGGCGGCCAAAGCAACCGGCCGACCAACATCAGCAAACGCCAACGGCGGGGACAACCGTCGGCAAGTCACAACAGCCACGGACCAAGCCGCCCGGCTGCTGGCTCTGGCCTTTCCCGACCGCATCGCCCAGCGCCGGGCGGAGGGGCGCGGCCGTTACAAGCTCAGCTCCGGGCGGGGCGCCGCCCTTTCGCCCCTGGACCACTTGGCGGCATCCCCCTATCTGGTGGTGCCGGAACTGGACGCCGGCCGCAGCGAAGGCCGGATCTTCCTGGCCGCCGCCCTGGATGAGGCCGAACTGCGGGAAGTTTTCGCTTCCCGTCTACAGCGGGCTGATGAGGTCTATTGGGATTCCCGGGCCGCCACGGTCAAGGCCCGGCGCCGCACCCTGTTGCAAACCCTGGTGCTGGACGATGCCCCACTGGCCGATCCCGACCCCGAGCAGGTCCAACAAACCCTGCTGGCGGCCATCCGCGCCCAGGGGCCGGAGTTGCTGCCCTGGAACGACGCGGCCCGCGAGCTGCAAGCCCGGATCGCCGCCCTGGCCCACTGGCAGCCGGAAGCCGACTGGCCGGCGGTGGACGACGATTTTCTTCATAGCCACCCGGAGGAATGGCTGGCGCCCTGGCTGGGCGGGATCAAAAACGGCGACGGCCTGCGCCGCCTCAACCTGGCTGAAATCCTGGCCGCCCGCCTAAGCTGGCCCCAACGCGACTATCTGGAACGGGAGGCCCCCAGCCATCTCACCGTGCCCAGCGGCTCCAAGCGCCGGCTGAGCTACCGGCCGGGCCAGCCGCCGGTGCTGGCCGTCCGCCTCCAGGAGATGTTCGGCCTGGCCGACACCCCCCGCATCGTCGAAGGCCGGGTGCCGGTGCTGCTCCACCTGCTCTCCCCGGCCAACCGCCCGATCCAGATCACCACCGACCTGCGCGGCTTCTGGGAAGGCGCCTATCAGGAAGTAAAAAAGGAACTGAACGGCCGCTACCCCAAACACCACTGGCCCACCGACCCCTGGCAGGCCCAACCCACCGCCCGCACCAAACCCCGCCGCTGAACGCTACTCCGCCGAGCTGTCCGAGCAACCGGGGCCACCTCTTTCTTCCTGATCCAGTCAACGAGTTCCGATACATTCTCGCCGTGCAACGAAAGTTCAATATGGGGCTTTTTCACGAGAGCCAACATAGTACACCTCAATCACAATCTCGTTCTTCCGGCATGTCCAGCATGGCATCTTCAGCCATTTCCTCTATACTGGGCGGGCGGTTCAAAAAGTCTTATTTGAGCGTCATCATGCCCTTTACGAAGAGCAACGCCACGAAAAGAATTCTCCTCTACATCCTCATTGCCCCACTGATCCCAGCCATCTCTTTTGAAACGAGCAAAAAGCTCCAAATATGGGCCAGGGGAACAGCTTTCGACCAAATCATAGATCTCGTCCGGTTTTCTCGAATGCTCCCGTTTGCGAGTTGCTAAAATATTTACCTGAGTTCTTCCCGGTGGCAACGTTCGCATGCTACCCCGTGTGCCAAAAAGAATCAGTTCGGTAACATTCCGAAAATAGAACCCTACTCCTCGTCCATCGGGTCCACCGTCTTTTCTGATTTTATACCAAACAAGGTTGCATTTGTAGGTGAACCCCCATGCTTTCATCACCTGCAATCCCTCTTGGAGTAATGCATTCGGAACCCAGAGATAACAGTGGGATTTTGCCGCCGCCAATTTTGATACAGGCAGGTCCATTATCTCTTGGAGATCCATCGTGGGGTACCTCAGCAACCTTCGGTGTTCGGGCGCCATCTTCCCTGTTCGATTCTGAAACTGCCATGGCGGATCAGCCAAAATGGTTGTGTAGCGCCCTTTTGCCTTTCCCATCAAGTCATCGGAAGGGTTAGGCTGAGTGATATTAACAATTTTGATCATAAAGCGTCTCCTTGATTCCGAAAACTAAAATAGGGCAACCACCTCCTCCACCACCTTCGATCTTTGGCAGCAGTTTGCTCATGTGAGTGGTTGATGCTCCATAACTTTTTCCTCTGCCAAGCTGGCAGAATATGGGCTGGAGCGCGTCACAGCGAGTTACAATAATCCCGACCGAAATGACGCGAAGATCAAAAAGGAGCCTGAAATTGTTTAAATCTCTGTCGAAAAATGGATCTTTGTTGTTCCATTCAATTTCAAGGGCTACTCTATTTTTGTAACAGTCGACCGAGTGAGTGGGGCTTTCTGTTACATTGCCATCGACGACAACCGACGTATCAAACTCTTTTTCAACCCAGCCCTTTGCGTATAACTCACTATCTATCCAATTTGACACCTGTGACTTTCTTCCTCCAGGGGTCGTCAGGTAGGATTTACATAACCTGAATCTCCCTAACACGTCACATACATCATTCCATTCACCAGGAAAATCACGCTCAAAAATGGCCGTGGCGTGCCGCCATTCATGAATCTCGAAATTATTCCGAACAACCTGAGGCAAAGCTTGTATCGGCATTTTTTATCCTTATATTTTCACAGTGTTTTTCGATTGAATATTACGCACGGGTTAACCTGACCGCGCCAATACGCTAACCGCGTCGTCACCGGGCTACCCGCGGTCAGGTTAACCCGATTGTTGACCGTTTTGCTATGTCCACTTTTCCATCTGAAGTAGCGCCAAAGTTCTTCGGCTTGAGGATGGCTCTCCGGTCCGCATACCTGCTCCCAAGTAGCTGACCTAAGGGCGATCTTCCCCGGCGTTGTATCTGTGAATGCACCGAGGAACAGGCTGATACCAATCACCGCGAACTCAGTTCTGTTTGGAAAAATTCGTGAGCCGTACTTTGCCAGAAATTCACCACGGAGCTGGATCTGGTCTTTGCCCCTCATTTTTCCCTGTTTGGAGCCAACCCCGGATTGCCATTTTGCCTCAACAAGAATGACAGTGTTTTCCAGACGAGCGGGTATCCCTAACCGGTCTTTTTCGCAAGGTAATTGCAAACAATATGGTTGACAAGCTGTTTTTCAATCCGGTAATCCTCCCCCGGGTGATGCGTGATTGAAACACCGAAAGGAGCGAAAAATGAAAAGTTATCGTCAGGAATTGTGGTTCAATGTGCCGGGGCGGCGGGCCTTTATCAATATTACGCCCCGGGTGGATGAGTGCCTGCGGGAGGCGGGGGTGAAGGAAGGGTTGGTGCTGGTCAATGCCATGCATATCACCGCCTCGGTCTTTATCAATGATGACGAGCCGGGGTTGCACCATGATTATGAGGTCTGGCTGGAGAAGCTGGCGCCCCATGAGCCGGTGAGCCAGTACCGCCACAACGGCTACGAGGACAACGCCGATGCCCACCTCAAGCGCCAGGTGATGGGGCGGGAGGTGGTGGTGGCGATCACCGGCGGCAAGCTGGATCTGGGCCCCTGGGAGCAGATTTTCTATGGCGAGTTCGACGGCGGCCGCAAAAAGCGGGTGCTGGTCAAGATTATCGGCCAATAAGGTTGGCCGGGCTGATCGCCCGGGTCAATCGGCGGCGGAAAGCCTGACAACCGGCGGCGCTGCCGGCCGCTTACCCGAAATTAAGGCCGCAGTCGGGGCACTCGCTGCTGGTGGGGGGGAAGCGGTATCCGCAGGCCGGGCAGGTGGTTTCCGCGGCCTCGGGGTTGAAGACCGCCTCGGAGTTCAGCGGGCCGTGGTCGTCCAGCCGGGTTTGGCGGCGGTATTCGGCTTCCACGATCCGGGCCGCCTCGGGGGCGTCGTCGCGGCCGACCTCCAGCAGGAAGTTGGAGGGGCAACAGCTTTTGCTGCACGATTGCTCGTCGGCGCTGATCCGCGTCGCGATCCGCTCCTCCTTCAGCAGGGCCTCGAGCCGGCGCAGATCGCCCAGGGGGCCCCGGTGGATCACCACCAGATCCTCCCCGCCGCTGAACTCGCCGCTGCGGCCCTGGCGCCGGGCCTCCCTTTCGCTGTCCCGATTCTGCATCTCCGCCCCGGACAGCAGCGCCACCTCGCAAATTCCGCAAATCTGAATTTCAGCCCTAAACTCGCCGCCGCAAACCGGGCAATATTTCAGCAACAGATCGTACATTTCTTCACCTCCGCCGGCCGGCCTCAACCAGCCGCAACCTAAAGAATAAACCGGCTCAGATCCTCGTTTTCCGCCACCTGGGCCAACTGCTCCCGCACGTAGGCGGCGTCGATTTCAATTTTGCGCCCGCCCAGATCCGGGGCATCAAACGAAAGTTTTTCCAGCAGCCGTTCCATGATGGTATGCAGCCGCCGGGCCCCGATATTCTCGGTGCGGCCGTTAACCTCGGCCGCCAGCCGGGCCAGCTCCCGGATGGCGTCTTCGGCGAAGGTCAGCTCGATCCCCTCGGTGGCCATCAGGGCCGCGTACTGCTTGAGCAGGGCGTTCCGGGGCTCGGTGAGAATCCGGTAAAATTCGGCCTCGCCCAGGGAACCCAGCTCCACCCGGATGGGAAAGCGCCCCTGCAGTTCGGGGATCAGGTCGGCGGGCTTGCTGAGATGAAAGGCCCCGCTGGCGATGAACAGGATATGATCGGTGCGGACCATCCCGTGCTTGGTGGTCACCGTGGCCCCCTCGACAATGGGCAGCAGGTCGCGCTGGACCCCTTCGCGGGACACCTCGGGGCCGTGGCCGCCGCCCCCCTTGGAAGCGATCTTGTCGATCTCGTCAAGAAAGACGATGCCCGACTGCTCGGTGCGGCGGATGGCCAGCCGGATCACTTTCTCATGATCCACCAGCTTTTCCGCCTCGCTCTGGCGCAGGATTTCCCGGGCCTCCCGCACCTTGGCCTTGCGCTTGCCGCTTTTGGCCGGGAACATCTTGCCGAACATCTCCCGGATGTTGGATTCCATTTCCTCCATGCCGCCGGCCGAGAAAATTTCCATCATCGGGGCCGGGCGGGGCCGCTCCACCTCCACTTCCACCTCCCGCTCGTCCAGCTTGCCTTCCCGCAGCATCCGGCGAAATTTTTCCCGGGTGCTTTCGCCGCCGCTCTCCCGGCTGTCCGGGGTCATGGCCGATACCGGCCCGCCGTCGCTCCCGGCGGCTCCGGCGGCCAGCGTCAGGTTATCCCGGCCGGAGCCCAAGGCGGCGGGGCCGCCGGGGATGCCGGGGGTGCTGGGGGTAAAGGTTTGGCTGCCGGCGGGGGGCCGGGGCGGCGGCGGGGGGACCAGCAGATCCAGCAGTCGCTCTTCTGCCATCACGGCGGCCTTCTCCATCACCTTTTCCCGCTCTTCGTCCCGGACCATGGCGATGGCCAGCTCCAGCAGGTCGCGGATCATCGATTCCACGTCCCGGCCCACATAGCCCACTTCGGTGAACTTGGAGGCCTCCACCTTGATGAAGGGCGACTGGGCCAGGGAGGCCAACCGGCGGGCGATCTCGGTTTTGCCCACCCCGGTGGGGCCGATCATGATGATGTTTTTGGGGGCGATTTCATCCCGCAGCGGCGGCGGCACCTGCTGGCGGCGCCAGCGGTTGCGCAGGGCGATGGCCACCGAACGCTTGGCCTGGTCCTGGCCGATGATGTAGTCGTCCAACCGGCGGACGATCTCGCCGGGGGTCAGGGAGTTGACGGTAAGGGCGGCGGAATCCGCCTCCTCGCCGGAGGGGGTTGCTGCTTTCATAATCATGGTCTTGTTTCCCGCGACGGCTGCGCTGAACTTTTACAGCGTTTCCATGGTTTCAAGGTGAATCTGCTGATTGGTATAGACACAGATGGAGCCGGCAATTTCCAGGGCCGCCCGGCAGATTTCCGGGGCTTCCAGCGAGCTGTGGGCCACCAGGGCCTGGGCGGCGGCCTGGGCGTAGGGGCCGCCGGAGCCGATGGCCAGGATGCCGTCATCGGGCTCAATCACATCGCCGGTGCCGGAAATCAGCAACGAGCGCTCGGCATCCACCGCCACCAGCAGGGCTTCCAGGCGGCGCAGCATCCGGTCGGTCCGCCACTCCTTGGCCAGCTCCACCGCCGCCCGCAGCAGGTTGCCGCCGTACTTTTCCAACTGCTGCTCCAGCTTGTCAAACAAGGTAAAGGCATCGGCGGTGGCCCCGGCAAAACCGGTGATCACCTTGCCGTGATAGAGGCGGCGAATCTTACGGGCCTGGTGCTTGACCACCACGTTGCCCATGGAAACCTGGCCGTCCCCGGCCATGGCCACCCGGCCCCGGTGCCGCACCGCCACCACCGTCGTCGAACGTATTTTCATCAGTGTTCACCTTGAAACAGTTTCGTTAGCATAATGAGTTGTCAGCCATTGGCCAACGGGTGTGCTTTGTCGTACACCGCCGTTAAATGGTCCAGGTTAAGATGGGTATAACGCTGGGTGGTGGAAAGGCTGGCATGGCCCAACAGCTCCTGCACCACCCGCAAATCCGCTCCCATTTCCAGCAGGTGGGTGGCGAAGGAATGGCGCAGGGCATGGGGGCTGACCCGCGCGGCGATCCCCACCCGCTCGGCATACATTTTCACCAGCCGCTCGATACTGCGGGTGGTGAGCCGCCCGCCCCGAGCGTTGACAAACAGCGGCCGGGATTCCCTGCCGCCGGTCCGGCGGGCCGAGCCACCCCGGCGAACCGCTCCGCTGCCGAGGCTTGCTGCGCTGCCGGGGCTGACCCCACCGCCGGCTTGGTTGGCCGCAGCGTTGTCGGCTTGCCCGGCGGTGCCTTTGCCCGCCGCCGCCCGCAGGAGAATTTCCCGTTGGGGCAGATAGGCTTCGATGGCGGCCACCGCCGCCGTGCCCATGGGAACCAGCCGTTCCTTGTTGCCCTTGCCCAGCACCCGCACCATGGTCGCCGCCAGATCAACCTGTTCCAGGTCCAGCCCGGCCAGCTCGGAAACCCGCAGACCGGTGGCGTAAAGCAGTTCCAGCACGGCCCGGTCGCGGGCCGCGAAGGGGTCGCCGGGGCCGGGCGCTTCCAGCAGGGAAAAGACTTCATCCACGCTTAGGACCACCGGCAGGTAGCCTTCCACCTTGGGGGCGACCACGGCGGCGGCCGGATCTTCGCTGATAATTCCGTTTTTGCGTAAATAACGAAAAAACGTGCGCAGAGCCGAAAGCTTGCGGGCCACCGAGGCGCTCTTGTTGCGACCATGCAGGCTGTAAACAAAGGCCCGCACCCGAGCGCCGTCCAACTGGCCGACAGTAAGCTCGGCCGGCTCTTGAGCCGCCGCCGGAGCAGCCCCCGGCCTGGCCGGCAGCCTGCCGCCCACCGCCAGGAACTCCAGCAGATCACGGCGGTAATTGGCGACGGTGTGGGGGGAGTATCCCCTTTCCACCTCCAGCCAACGCAAAAAGCCGTCGATATGAGCCTTAACCCCGGACTCCATGGTAGCGAGGAAATCTACCACAGGCCCCCCTCTTTGTCGACGCACCGTTTCGCCAAATCTGACGGCCGGGAAAGAGATTGCCCTAAAGCCCGGCTTCATTTATGTTGGAGGCTTGATCAAATCCGACGCCACTGAAATTACCCGCCGGGCGAACCGGCTTCCGGATATTTGCCCGGGACAGCACAAGACAGGACAGGACGAAATGGCGAAACAGAACTTTGAAGATGCCATGGCCCGGCTGGAAAAAATCACCCATGAGCTGGAGGCCGGTGAACTCAGCCTGGAACAGTCCCTCAAGCGTTTCGACGAAGGAGTCAAGCTGGCCGAATTCTGCAACCGCACCCTCAACGAGGCGGAAAAAAGGGTGGAAATCCTGCTGGAACGCAACGGCGAACTCACCCCCCAGCCCTTCCTGCCCGAGGACGAAGCTTGAGACCGACTGTGGAAATCGTGGAGACCGTGGAGATCAAGGAGGTCAAGGAGATCAGGGAGTATCTCAACCAGCGCCGTCAACTGGTGGAAGCGGCCCTGGGCCAGGTGTTGCCGGCGGCAAACGGCCCCCTGGCCGGCCATATCGAGGCCATGCGCTACAGCCTGCTGGCCGGCGGCAAGCGGGTGCGACCCATCCTCTGCCTGGCTGCCGCCGAGGCGGTGGGGGCGGAACCCCAACCGCTGCTGCCGGTGGCCTGCGCCCTTGAGTGCATCCATACCTATTCCCTGATCCATGACGATCTGCCGGCCATGGATGACGACGACCTGCGGCGGGGCAAGGCCACCTGTCACAAAAAATTCGGGGAAGCGGAGGCAATTCTGGCCGGCGACGGCCTGCTCAGCTTCGCCTTTGAACTGCTGGCCCGACCCCTGGGCGCCGAAATAAGCGCCGCCGAGCAGTTGCGGATTATCGGCCTGATCGCCGCCGCCATCGGCCCGCTGGGGATGGTGGGCGGCCAGGTGCTGGATATGGCCGCCGAGGGCCGGGGCGCGGCCATCGACCTTGATGCCCTCCAGGAGATTCATCGGCGCAAGACCGGAGCCCTGATCACCGTGGCGGTCCAGGCCGGGGCCATCGGCGGCGGAGCCACCCCGACCCAACTGGAGGCCCTGACCATTTACGGCCAACAGCTGGGGCTGGCCTTTCAGATTGTCGACGATCTGCTCAACGTGACCGGCGATACCGCCACCCTGGGCAAAGCCGCCGGCAGCGACGCCGCCCGAGGCAAGGCCACCTACCCCGCCCTGCTGGGCCTGGAGGCCACCGACGGCAAGGCCCGGGAGGCGGTGGCGGCGGCGGTGGCGGCCCTGGAAAGTTTCGACCAGCGGGCCGAGCCCCTGCGCCAACTGGCCCGCTACATTTACGACCGCAAACGCTGAAAATATAATGAGCTGAAAATTATGCCCGAACCAGGCGATGACAAAAAATTGAACCCAGGCTGCGCATGTCCCGCCCCGGCCCCCGGCGGGGGTGAATCCCTGCTGGGGCAAATCGATGCCCCTCCGGATCTGCGCCGCCTGCCGCCGGACAAGCTGCCCATCCTGGCCGCCGAACTGCGGGAGCGGATCGTCAGCACCGTGGCGGCCAACGGCGGTCACCTGGGCCCCTGCCTGGGGGTGGTGGAACTGACCCTGGCCCTCCATTACGTCTTCAACACCCCCGGCGACAAAATCATCTGGGACGTGGGCCACCAGTGCTACGCCCACAAGCTGCTCACCGGCCGCCGCGACCGCTTTCACACCCTGCGCCGCTACCAGGGAATCAGCGGCTTTCCCAAGCGGGAAGAGAGCGAATACGACCCCTTCGATACCGGCCACAGCAGCACCTCCATATCCGCCGCCCTGGGCATGGCGGTGGGGGCCGAGTTGAAGGGCTCGACCAACAAGACCATCGCGGTGATCGGCGACGGCTCCATGACCGGCGGTCTGGCCTTCGAGGGCCTCAACCAGGCCGGTCATCTCGGCAAAAATTTAATCGTGATCCTCAACGACAACGAAATGTCCATCTCCCCCAACGTGGGGGCGCTTTCCAGCTTTTTAAGCCGCAAGCTCACCGGCCGGACCATGGTGCGGATCAAAAAGGAGATGGAGCATTTTCTGAAAAATTACCGGGCCGGAGAAAATATTCTTCACCTGCTCAAGCGCAGCGAGGAGAGCCTCAAGGGCTTCTTCACCCCCGGGATGCTGTTTGAGGCCCTCAAGTTCAAGTATGTGGGCCCCATTCCCGGCCACAAGCTGGAGGTGCTGCTGGAAACCCTGAGCAACGTCCGCGACTACAACGAAGGGCCGGTGCTGCTCCATGTGTTGACCACCAAGGGCAAGGGTTACGCCCCGGCCGAAGAGCGGCCCGGCGATTTCCACGGGGTCGGCCCCTTCGAGATCGCCACCGGCAAGCCCCTGCCCAGCCCGGGACCGCCCACCTACACCAAGGTTTTCGGCGATACCCTGATCGAGCTGGCGGAGCAGGACCCCCGGCTGATCGCCATCACCGCCGCCATGCCCGCCGGCACCGGCCTCAGCGCCTTTGCCGACCGGTTCCCCGATCGTTTCTTCGACGTGGGGATCGCCGAGCAGCACGCGGTCACCTACGCCGCCGGCCTGGCCTGCGAGGGCCTGCGGCCGGTGGTGGCGGTTTATTCCACCTTCCTCCAGCGGGCCTTCGATCAGGTGATCCACGATGTCTGCCTGCCCGAGTTGCCGGTGATCTTCGCCATCGACCGGGGCGGCCTGGTGGGGGACGACGGCCCCACCCACCACGGGGTTTTCGACCTCTCCTTCCTGCGCATGATCCCAAATCTATTGCTGCTGGCCCCCAAGGACGAAAACGAGTTGCGGCACATGCTCTTCACCGCCCTCCACTGTCCGGGGCCGGTGGCCATCCGCTACCCGCGGGGGACCGGGCTGGGCGTAACTCTGGATCGGGAACTTACGAAAATACCTTTCGGCAAGGGAGAACTGCTGCGGGAGGGCGATGATCTGTTGCTGCTGCCGGTGGGCAACCGGGTTTATCCGGCCCTGGAGGCGGCGGCGGGGCTGGCCAAGATGGGCATTGAGGCGGCGGTGATCAACCCCCGCTTTGTCAAGCCCCTGGACGGCGAGCTGATCTGTCACTGGGCCGAAAAAACCGGCCGCCTGATTACCATTGAAGAAAACACCCGGCAGGGCGGCTTCGGCACGGCGGTTCTGGAACTCTGCCAGCGCCGGGGACTGCACAACCTGCAGAGCAAAATCCTGGGCCTGCCCGATCGCTTCATCGAACACGGCAGCCAGGAACGCCTCCGCCACCTGACCGGAATCGACACGGCGGCCATCAGCACCGCCGCCCTGCAAATGCTACAACCAAACCACTAAACGCCACCATCTTAATGCATACCGGAAGGTAATCGTGCAGCAGTGCCGCAGGTTCGGGCAAGCAGCCGGGCGCCGCGTACCCCAGGTACGCAAGCTTGGCTGATCGCCCGAAGATGCGGTGCTGCTGTGCGATTACCGTAATCTGCGATCCAATTCCTGGCGCACCTGCTCGCCGATGTCCAGGGATTCGTCGGCGTAGAGCAGGCCGGTGCGGCTGCGCAGACCTTTCAGGGTGTACTCCAGGATCAGGGCGTAATTATTCTCGGCCCCGAACTCGGCGAGAATCTTGTCCAACGCCTCCAGCACCGGCTCCATCACCTCTTGTTCCTTCTGCTGAACGGCGATCTGGGCATCTTCGTTGAGCCCCTCAAAGGCCCGGAAACGGCGCTGCAACTCGCGCTCCCGCTCGGCCCGGACCTGATCACTCCATACCGAACTGCGCTTTTCGATCTCCTCGCGCATGGCCTCAATGGCGGCCTGCTCCTTCTGCAAGGTCTGGCGCTGCTTCTGAACTTCGACTTCGATCTGCCGCCGGGCCGCCGAGGCGGCGGTGGAACGCTCCAGAACATCCTGGATGCTGATCACCGCGATCCGGGCCGGCTCGGCCACGGCGACGGCGGGGGTAAAGGCAATGCTCAAAACCAGGGCCAGGGTCGGGATCATCCCGGCAACAAAAAATGCTTTCTTCATAACTGGAACTACTCCTTATACGCTAAGGCTCAAGTTAAAAAAAATCCGGGGCCAGCCCAAAACCTCTCGCCCCGGATACCATAATGCCGTTAAGCCGAACATACATCCGTTGCCGCCTGCCAAGCCAGGCGGCAACGGGATTTGCACCACGCCGACATCAGCGCAGAATCACAAAGTCGGCCCGGCGATTCTGAGACCAGGCTTCCTCGTTCTGGCCGATGGCGATGGGCCGTTCCTCGCCGTAGCTCATGGTCTCCAGCCGGCCGGCGGCGACCCCCATGTCCATCAGGTACTTTTTGGCACTCATGGCCCGGCGCTCGCCCAGAGCCATGTTGTACTCACGGGTGCCGCGCTCGTCGGTGTTGCCCTCGATCCGCACCCGAACCCGCGGATTGTTGAGTATGTAGTTGCCGTTGTGAGTAATCCGCTCCACCTGATCGGGACGGATATTGGAGCGGTCAAAGTCGAAATATACCGGCCGCAGTTCAACACTGGTCCGGCCTTCGCCAATCAATTGGGCCCGCGCAGCGGCGGAGGCGGTGTCGGTCAGCAGCTCATCTTCCGCCGGTCCCGGCCAACTGTGCGCCGGCTGCCAGGGAGTGTGGGTGGGACGATCAGGCTGGGCCTCGGTGACGGTGGGCTCGGCCGGGGTCACCTTAACCGGCTTGGAGCAACCGAAGGCAAAGAGTGAAACCGCGCAAACAACTGCCATTACGGTAAAAATCTGCTTCATTCCATTCTTCATCTGACCATCTCCTCTTCTTGAAGTCGATTTATGATATTGTGGCTGATCCGGACAAACCGCCCAGCAGATATCAGCCGCTCACTCTAAAGAAAAGAAACCGGAAATTCAACTGGTTTTTTATTTACCGACGCTTGCACCCCAACGATTACTTTTCTCTTGGACTTCCGGCCGCAAGACGGTACTTTTGAGTGCTGCCGGGACCGCCGCCCCCGTAATTTCCTTAATTGCCGCGAACCCAACGCCTGACACTTAAAGAGGTCACAAAGCCATGGCAACCAAGAAGGCGAACAACGATAATTTGCTGGCCGTCAGCTCCCACGGCACTTTTTTCGGGGTTTCCCAGGAATGTTTCGATCGGGTCTGGCAGGCCCTCACCGGGCCGAAAGGCAACTCGGTCACCTACGTTTCCATGGAGATCGGCGCCGACCGCGATGTTTATCACCCCATCAAGAGCTTCCTGCAAGAACGGGCAGCCCGGGGGGATATCCCGCAAGCGTTGCAGCCCTGGGCCCGGCGCTTCCTGGACGGCCCCAGTAAAATTCCCATCTACAGCGGCGGCCTGGGCATTCTGGCCGGCGACACCCTGAAAAGTCTGGCCGACTGCCATATTCCGGTGGCGGCGGTTTCCCTGCTCTACCGTCGAGGCTATTTTTCCCAACTGGTGGACATGCATTTGGGGCAGGTGGTCTGGTCGCGGGAGTGGGCGCCGGAAAAGACCCCCGGCCTTTACCAGCTCCATGAGGCCGGCAAGCCCGACACCCCGCTGACCGTGGAGGTTCATTTCCACGACCGGGAGGATCGGCAGATCAAGGCGGTGGCCCAGCTCTGGATGAAGCTGGAAGTCGGCAGCGACCTGGATTTTTTTGTACCGGAGATTCTGCTGGATTACGACCTGCCCCAGTCGCCGGATTGGATCCGCAAGGCTTCCCACCAGCTCTACGACAGCAGTTCCGACGCCTCCAAGGCCATCCAGCGCCGCCTGCTGGGCGCCGGGGTGCTGCCGGTGATGCGGGCCCTGGGGCTGACCTCGCAAACCATTCACCTCAACGAACAACACGGGGTGCTGCTGGTGCTGGCCCTGATCCGGGAAAATCTCGAGCGGCGGCTGGGCCGGGATTACCGACGATCGGCCAGTGACCAGGACATCCTGGCCGCCGCCGACGAGGCGGCCCGCCACATCGTCTATACCATTCACACCCCGGTCAAGGCCGGCCATGACCGCTTTGCCCACAGCCTCTACCACGGCCTGGAACACTCCTTCAACCGGCGGATGCTCCACCTGCTGGCCCTGGATGAGCAAAACCGGGAGGAGTACAATTTCACCGCCCTGGCCATGCGGCTCAACCGAGCCACCAACAGCGTCAGCCGCCTTCACCGGGAGGTAACCCGGACCCAATTTCCCCAATTCAAGGAACGGATCACCGCCATCACCAACGGGGTCCATCACCTTACCTGGATCAGCGACACCAAGGCCGAGGTTTACGATGCCTTTTCCGAGCTGGCCGGCTGGCGCCGGGATCCCGCCGTTTTCGCCCGCACCGCCAAACTGGCTGACAACAAAAAATTCCGCCAGAGCTTCGAGGGGGCCTGGCGGAAGGACACTGAGCTGCTGATCGCCTACGTCAACGGCATGCTCTCCCAGCACCGCCAGCAGCGGATTTCCACCTGGATCGACCCGCCCAACCACCTCTCCTACCTGGGCGAGGGTGAAGGGCGGCTGGAAGCCCAGGCCTTCACCTTCGGCTTTGCCCGCCGTTTCTCCACCTACAAGCGGGCCGATCTGATCTTCGAGGATATCGACCGCCTGGCCGCCATCCTGCTGAAAAACCGCTGGCCGGTGAACTTCATCTACGCCGGCAAGGCCCACCCCGCCGACGAGCCGGGCAAGGTGCTGATCAAAAATATTCTGGGGATTCAAGAGGAACTTTATCGCAAGACCGAGGGGCTGGCCCGGCTGGTCTTCGTCAGCGACTACGATATGTCGGTGGCCAAACTGATGGTGGCCGGCTGCCACGCCTGGCTCAACAGCCCCAAACGCCCCCTGGAGGCCAGCGGCACCAGCGGCATGAAGGCGGCCATGAACGGGGTGCCCAATGTCAGCATCATGGACGGCTGGTGGGTGGAGGGTTATCACGACGGCCAAACCGGCTGGAAGTTCGGCTACGAGGGGCCGGTCAACGCCGAGCTGCTCAGCGAACACCCCTCGGAACTGCTCTACCGGGAAGATGCCGCCTCCTTTTACGAGATGCTGCCGGACCTGCTGACCACCTTTTTCCACCCCAAAGGCCGCGACGCCTACCTGGACCGCTGCCTTAGCAACCTGACCCTGAACTGCCCCATCTTCAACACCCACCGGATGGCGGCGGAGTACGTGGAGCGCTACGACCTCAAGCTGCCGTCGGCAACCGCCGAGCGCATGAAGCAGTTGCGCGCCCTTTACCGCAGCAACATCTAACGTTCGTAACCGAACGACAGCACTCTCGATTCAAGTTCTTACCGGCTCCTGCCGATGGGGTTTACAGGTGTTTTTTACCTTCTCCCGTCAGTCAACCAGGAGCCGGACCATGAACGATCTTTTTGCCGTAGCCCCCAACCTGTCCCAGGCCGCCGGCCCCATGCGAACGGCCACCCTGCCCCATGGTGGCCCCCATCCCGGCATGCAGAAAACCTCCTACCAGGAAGCCGCCCTGCTGGCTCGCCAGAGCACGATTTCCCTGACCACCAGCGAAGGGGATCGGGTTACCATCAGTGCCGACTGGAGCAGCGCCCATACTTTGGGCCTGCAGCAGGCCGCCAAGGGCGGGGTGATGCTCAGCAGCTACAGCCTCACCACCCTGGAGCAGCAGACTTACACCATCAACGTGCAGGGGGATCTCAACGAAGATGAGCTGAGGGATATTGAAAGGCTGGTGGGGGAATTGAGCGCCATTGCCTACGACTTCTTCAGCGGCGACCATGAAAAGGCCATCAGCGGCGCCCTGAACCTGGGCGAGCTGGGCACCATCAGCCAGCTCTCAGCCACCTTCCTGGAGGTCGGCTACAGCTCCCAACGTTACAGCAGCCAGGGGCCGCAGGCCATCGGCCACCTGCCGCCGCCGACCGGCAGTTTTGCCGCCGCCGGTGAAAAGTTGCCGGAGATCGACCAGGCTTATCGCTACCACGATATTGTCAAGGCCCAGTGGCAGCAACTCAAGGAGTGGCTGGAGGAAAAAACCGCCGCCGCCGGCAGCCCCGCCGCCCCGGAAGAGCCGGCGACCAACCGGGCCCCCGGCCCCTCGGAGCGGATGCTGGAGGCCATCAGGGAAACCATGAGCCGCCATCCTCGCCTGACCCCGCTAAGCCGCGCCCTGGCCGAAAGCGCCGTCGCCGGCGCCGAGGCCCGTTTCAGCAAGGATCATCCCGACGCCCCACCGGCCCCGGCCGCCAAGGAGCAGTTGCTGGCCAGCCTTGGTCGGCGCCTGGACCACTGGTTACTGACCTGAGCCATCATACATAAGCGGTAAGCTATCGCCATCCCGGTCAAGGCAGGCCGCTACAAGCCAGCACGGGTCCACCAGGCGGCCACCACTGGTCACCAAACACTCACTTTTTAGGTTGCCAACCATCAAGGCAACCCACTAACATGGCCAGGTTAGTGCCCTCGCGGTAGCGCGAGCGGAAAACTATTGCTCATTACGCGGAGGGCGGCGGCCATGTGGAGTTCCAAGGACATTTATTTCGTTTCCGACAGCACCGGTATTCTGGCAACCAACCTGGGGCATGCCATGATCCGCCAGTTTCCCGAGGTCAGCTTCCATGAGGAACGATTTCCCTTTATTCTGACCAAGGAGGAGGCCGAGAAAACCTTGGCCTACATCTTCAAGCACTCCGGCGGCCGGCGGCCCATTATTTTCAGCACCATTATGAATGAAGAGATTCGCCAGGTCTTCGACCACCCCGAGGTGGAGCTTTTCGATGCCTTTGCGGTCTTTCTCGAACGCCTGGAGGGCTGCCTGGAAACCAGGGCCTTGCGGGTGCCGGGCTTTTCCCGGCATGTGGACAACATCACCATGGCCAAACGGGTGGAGGCCATTCATTTCTGCCTGGAGCACGACGACGGAGTCCGGACCAATGAGTTGGACGAGGCCGACGTAATCCTGCTGGGGGTTTCCCGCACCGGCAAGACCCCGGTAAGCGTTTACCTGGCCACCCAAATGGGGCTCAAGGCCGCCAACTTTCCCATCACCACCGAGTACCTGAAGGATTACCGGCTGCCCGAGGCCCTGCGCCGCAACGCCCGGCGGGCGGTGGGCCTGACCACCACCCCGGACCTGCTGCACAACGTGCGGGAAAAGCGCTATCCCGGCAGCAGCTACGCCAAGCTGACCACCTGCAGCAAGGAGATCAAGCAGGCCGAGCAGATCATGCACAACTTCGGCATCCCCGCCATCTCCACCGCCGGCCGCTCCATCGAGGAAATCGCCACCCAGGTCACCCAGGAGCTGGGGATCAGCAAAAAACCGGCCGATCTCAACTCCGCTAGTTGAGTGACAGGGGATCGGCCTGGCCCAGCTCACCGGCCAGCTCGCGGATATGGCCGATATCCCGCCAGTCGCGGCCCAGCAGCCGGCAGCCGAAGGCGTCGATGGCCACCGGGTCGAAAGAGGCGGCCAGCAGGCCGGGGGGCGGGTTGCAGGGGGGACCGCCCAGGTGGGATTGGCTCAGCCCCACGGTGGCGTCCAGCAGGGTGAAGTCCGGACTGCGATAGCGATTGAGATCGGCCACCGCCGCCTGGATGTCGTGGTGAAAGGCCGCCTTTTTCCAGTGGCCGCCCTGCTGGTAGTGGGCCGGCGGGGCCGCGCCCATCATGTTTTTCAGGGTCAGGGTAACCCCGGCCAGGGTGTGGGCCTTGAGGACCGGCAGGGAAATCAGGAAGGAATCGAAAAGCAGTTCCGGCAGATACATTTCCGGCCAGCGCCGGCAGGCGGGGTTCCGCCGACGGCTGAGCGCAGCGTGGTTGAGGTCGACCAGTTCCACCCCACGAGCGGCCGCCAGTTCGGTGTAACCCAGCTTGCGAAAGCAGTGATCGGTTTCGTAAGTTTTGGAGCCGCAGCCCTCGGCGATGATCAGTGGAACCCCGGGACAAGCTGTTTGCAAATAATCAACCACCGCCGCCGTCAACTCCACCGGGGTGGTAATGGGCGGGGCGGCGGCCTCCACCAGATTGGGCTTGAGGATAATTCGCTTTTGCCCGGCCAGGGCTTGCGCCAGCCCGGCCCGCGTCAACAGGGCAGTCACCGCCGCCCACCAGTCACCGCGAAAGTCCTGCCGGTAAACCGCCCCTTCCTCCCGTCCTCCCCGCGCAAGTATCATCCGCTTTCTCCCATGTGGTCGGCCATTCAGGCCAGCGACACTTCCTCCAACTCCTGCTCAATGGTACTCCGCAGCCGCTCCGGCAGCACCCGGTAGGCCTCAAGGGGGCAAACCAGCGGTCGGAAGCGGTCAATGGTCAGGCCATCCGGCCCCTTACCCTGGCGCATCTCAATCAGCTCCTCGGTTTCCGGCAGAGGCTCTCCTTCCCGGTCGGTTACCGGCAGCAGCAGGGGGCCGTTGCTGTCCAGCACATAGGCCAACTGGCCGTTGCTCAGGGTGACCACGCTGCCGGCGGGGTAGATCCCCACCGACTTGATAAAGGAATGCAGAACATACTGCAAGAAGGGATCCTTGCCGGCGTAATGATGAAAAATATCGGTCACCACCCCCACCGGATTGAGCGCATCCTTGTAGCAGCGCTTGGAAGTCATGGCATCATAGATATCGGCCAGCTTGCAGACCTTGACATAGGCCGGCACCTGGCGATAGTCACAGGCCGGGTAGCAACGCTCCTCGTCCTCATGGAGGGGGGCATGATGATAGCGGCAGACATTGACGATATGGGGATCGAAGAGCTTGTTGCGCTGCAGAATCAGTTCAGCCTTGTCGGTTACGTGGGTTCTGACCTGGGAAAACTCCTCGGGGGTCAGGGCGCCTTTTTTGTTGAGTACCGCCGGGTCCACCAGCACCTTGCCCAGGTCGTGCATGAAGTAGCCGATGGAAATATCCAGCAGCTCGGATTTGTTGAAATAGACAAAGGAACCTTGGTCCCGGAGAGTGGCACCGGATTCACCGCCGCTTTTTTCGTTGAGGAACGAGTTGACCGCCGCGCTGAAGGAACTGTTGAATTTCTGCATTACCACCGTGCCGATGGTGCAGACGTTGATGGAGTGGTTGTAAAGATAGTCGTCGTAGGAGAAAATCTCCCGGGTCAGGTAGGCAAAGGCGTTGTCGTTGCTGGTGACGAAATCCACCAGCTCGCCGACGGTCCGGGCCACCGGCTCCATTTCAAACTCGCCGCCGGTCCGCTGGATGGATTCCAGGGTCTGGTTGATACAGCGGCGGGCTTTCTTATACTTGCCGGCGGCCGCTTTCTTGACTGCGACAATCTCTTCTATTTTACGATCGAGATCAAACTCAGCCATATCCCCTCCTTCACCCTCCCCGGCCGGCAGGCTAATCTCGTTGCCGTTCCGGTCCCAAAGGCCGCCACCGGCCCGAGCGGCAATGGGAACATCCACCGCCCCTTGGGCCTTGGCCTTGCGCAGAAGATCGGGGTCGGCAACAAGAACGTTCTTTTCCAGTAAGAGCAAACCCTGTTTGTTGCGCAGATCAATCCCGGTACGGACCCGGCCGCCACGCTCGACGATGGCAATCAGCCGATCTATGCTCAAATTCCGGGCCGCCGATCGGCGGCGGGAGGTGGCAAGAGGGGTGGTCTTCATGGCATCAAGTTATCACAGGCAACGACCGCCGGGCAACAGCCGCCGGACAACCAGGAACAACCAGAGCTATAGACACCGGCAACCGGCATAATCAGGCGGCGCTGATCAGTCGTGGTCGGCCATCAGCCGGCGGAGGTAGTCCGGAAGGATTTCGTAAGCCTCGATGGGATTGAGCGGGGGACGGCGGCGATCAATTTTAATCTCGACCGGGGCCTGCCCCTTGGCCATATTGAGCAACTCCGGCTTGCTGGTCAGCGGCTCGCCCGCCCGGTCGGTCAGGGGCAGCAGCACCGGGCCGTCGCTCTCCATCACGTAACAGAGCTGGCCGTTGGTCAGATAAACCACGCTGCCCGGCGGGTAAATCCCCACCGACTTGACAAAAGAGTGCAGCACATACTGCAAAAGCGGCTCCTTGCGGGCATAGCGGTTGAAGATATCGGTCACCACCCCCACCGGATTGAGCGCCTCCTTGTAGCAACGCTTGGAGGTCATGGCGTCATAGACATCGGCCAGCTTGCAAACCTTGACATAGGGGGGAATCAGGCGCGGGCTCTGGGCCGGGTAGCAGCGCTCTTCGTCGCTGTAAAGCTTGGCATGGTGAAAGTAGCAGACATTGGCAATATAAGGGTTATTAAGCCCGTTTTTATCCAAAATGGTGCGGGCATTTTCGGTAACATGCTTTCTCACCTCGGCAAACTCGCCTTCGGTGAGCCGGCCGGCCTTATTGAGCACCTCGGGAGGAATCAAAACCTTGCCCAGATCATGCATGAAAAAACCCAGCGAAATGTCATCCATCTCGGCCGGCAGAAAATAGGTAAATGAATCCTGCTCCTTCTCCCCCTCCCCCAGGTTGCCGGCCGGCGCATTGTTGAGAAAGGCGTTGACCGCGTTGCTGAAGTTGCTGTTGAACTTTTTCATGATCACCGTCCCGATGGTGCAGACGTTGACCGAGTGATTGTAGAGGTAGTCGTCGTAGGAGAAAATTTCCCGGGTCAGATAGGCGAAGGCATTTTCATTCTGGGTGATGAAATCCACCAGACCGGATACCGTTTCCGCCACCGGCTCCATATCGAACTTGCCGCCGGTTTTGCGGATCGACTCCAGGGCCTGGCGGATGCAGGTCTTGGCGTGTTCATATTTCTGGGCCGAGATCGCCTTGATCTCGACAATCTCGTTAATGCGTCGCTCGATCTCGCCGGCGGCCTTGCCCCCGCCCTGCCCGGCCCCACCCGGCAGGGTGACGGGATTGCCTTTGGCGTCCCAGATCCCGCCGCCGCCGGCGGCGTTGATGGGCACCAACCCGGCCCCCTGCTCCTTGGCCCGCTCCAGGATTTTGGGATCGGTCACCGGCACATCCTTTTCCAGCAGCAACAACCCCTGCTTGTTGAAGACATCAACCCCGGTTTTCACCGTGCCGCCGGCCAGCACCACCGCAATCAACCGATCAATGGGCAACCCCGTTGATTTATCCCGTCCCTTTTCCATCCCGTTCTCCATCCCGGCAAATACCGCCGCGGGCGTTCAGTTACGATATAACCGGAATCATTTCAATTTAACGGGCCAATGAAGAGTACAGCGTTTTCCAGTTGCCGGCGTCACTATCACCGACCTGAACCCCCATCAGGTACTGCGACTGATCCAGCAACTCCACGTGGCGCACCTGCACGGTAAAATCCCGAAAGCGGCCGTTTTTGGCCCCCAGCACCGCCCGGCAATGGTAATTGGCGCCCAGTTCCGGCGGAAAGTAGACCATGCCGTTGAAGCCCCGGCAACTCACGTCCATCAGGGCGCAGGGAATCCACTGATTGCCCCGCCGGATATCGATGGAATGAACGGTCTGCTCGCCGGCACCATCCCCCACCACCCGCCAGGCCGCCCGCCGGCGCGGAGCGAGGCGACGATCGGCCCCCACGGCCTCCTGCGGCACTTCCCGGTCGGCACCGATCACCCGGTTGCGACCGGCGGCCTTGCCCTGGTACAGACGGCGGTCGGCGATCTGAAACAGACTTTCCAGATCGTCGCCGTCATCGGGACAGGAAGCCACCCCGATGGTGGCGGTCACCACCCGCCGCCGCCCGGAATCATCGGCCAACACCAGATGCTCCTCGATCAGCCCCCGCAACTTTTCCGCCAAGCCACAGGCCGCCGCCGGAGCCGTGTCCGGCAGCAGCACCACAAATTCTTCGCCGCCGTAACGGGCCGCCACGTCGCTCTGACGGAGATTGGCGCGCAGCAGGGCGGCCAGCTTGCGCAGCACCCGGTCTCCCCGGTCGTGCCCCCAGTTGTCGTTGACCGCCTTGAAATGATCGAGATCCAGCAGCAGCAGGGATACCGGCACCCGGCCCCGGTGGGCCTTGCCCAGTTCACGTGCGCCGCAATCCTGGAAACAGCGCCGGTTGTAGAGCCCGGTCAGATCGTCGTGCATCGCCTCCTGGCGGGCCTTCTCAAAAAGGCGGGCCCGCTCCAGGGCGGCGGCCAGGTTGTGGGCCACCGCGCAGTAGAAATCCTTGTCTTGCTCCCGGAAGCCGCCGGTGGCCGCCTTGTGAATATTGAGCACCCCGAAAACTTTGCCGTCGCTGCCGACCAGCGGTACCGAAAGGAATGCGCCGATATCGGGCATGGTGCCCTTGTAGTTGAGAAAGCGGGGCTCCCGGCTGACATCCTGGATCAGAATCGCCTCGCCGCGCTCCGCCACCAGCCCGGAGATCCCCTCGCCGACCCGAAAGCAGACATCACCGGCGGCGGCCATTACCCGATCATCGGCGGTCCAGACCTCGAACAGATCGCTCTCCGGATCCCGCAGCAGAAGGCAGAATTCTTCCACCTTGAGGGTATTTTTCAGCAGATCGACAATGCTGTTGAACAGCGCGCCGGTGTGCAACGCCACCCCACAGGTGCGGCTGGTGGTATAGAGCAGGTAAAGCTCCAATAGCCGCTCCTTGAGAGATTCGCTCTCCTTCTGGGCGTTGAGAAACAGGTTGTCGTCCAGTCCGCTCATACTTTTCTCCTCTCCTGGCTTGCACTATCTCCCGATCCCGCCGGGCCCCCGCAAAAGCGCAACTTACCCGGATGCGCCAAAACCGGCAAGCCGGAATCGACTCGTCGAAGAAGAAATTATTGCGGATTGTTAACGAGTTGTTAACAGAGCCCTCCCGGACAGGCGGCGTTGGAAAGGTCTGATATTCAGGCGGTCGGCAGTTCAGAAACGACCCAACGGTGGTGGCGGTCTGATGTTGAACGGTTACAATTTCTACTGAAGCGACTTGGCGAAACGCCAGGTGTTCTTACCCGCCTTTTTGGCGGCGAACATGGCGGCGTCGGCCTGCTCCAGCAGTTGGCCGGCATCGGCAGCGTCGGCGGGATAGACCGCGACCCCGATGCTGGCCGAAACCGCCACCTCGATCTTATCCAGGCGCACCGGCCGGCTCAGGGCGGCCAGCAGCTTTTCCGCCACCCGGCCGGCATCCTCGCGCCCTTGTTCCAGCTCTTCCAGCAAAACCACGAATTCATCGCCGGCAAAGCGGGCCACCAGATCGTTGTGCCGCACCGCCTGGCGCAACCGTTTGCCCACCACCTGCAGCAGGCGGTCGGCGAAAAGATGGCCGTGGCGGTCGTTGATCGCCTTGAAGCCGTCCAGATCGAGAAAAATCAGCCCGAAGGTTTCCAGGTTCCGCCGCAGAGCGTGGTGAAGGCGCAGATTGAACAGCAGTCGGTTGGGCAGGCCGGTAAGATGATCGTGATAAGCCTTGCTGTACAGCTCTTCATGTTTTTTCCGCAAGCGCGACTCGGTGAGTACCCGCTCGGTGATATCACGGCAGCTTTCAATAATGCCTGCCGGCTTGCCGTCCGGGCCGGGCAGCGGGGTGGCCAGCACCTCCACCGCCCGCGGGCGACCGGCGGCGTCATAGTGCTCATGGACCACCTTGACGGCCCGGCCGTCGGCCAGCACCGTTTTCAGGGGGCAGGGATGCTCGCCGTCTTCCGGTTCATCGCAGGGGGCCGCCGCCCGGTGGAACACCTGGTGGCAGTAGGCGTCGCCCCGACCGTCAGCGGTCAATTCACGGGCCGCCTGATTCATCCAGAGCACGCGGTAGTCCGGGGCGATAACCATGATCGGCTCGGCGCAGCCGTCGATCACCGTTTGCAGAAAGCGGTGCTGGCCGGCCAGCTCCGCCTCGGCCCCGCGCCGGCGTTCCACTTCCTGGCGCAGGGCGGCGTTGCTTTTGGCCAACTCGCGAGTCCGGGCGGCCACCCGGGTTTCCATCTCCACGAACAGTTCCCGGTTGATCAACAGCCGCCCCAACATGGTGCAGAAAAGCAGCAGCAGCCGCTGATGCCAGAGGGTAAAGTAATCCGGTTGCGGATAAAAAACGTTGAGTACCCCCAACACCCGCGCCTCGGAACAGATCGGCACACAGAGCAGAGAGCCGTCGGCCACGGCGGCACCGGCGCTTTTTTTGAACCGGGGATCGGCGGCGGTGGAACGGCATTCCACCAGCTCACCGGAGAGCGCCGCCTGGCCGATGATCCCGTCGCCGAGCCGAAAGCGGGTGGCGGGTCTCCCGGAACGGGCGGCCATCGCCGCCGTCTCGCCGGCTTCGCCCCGCAGCAGGTCTTCCCAGTCCAGCCCGCCGGCGTTGACCAGATCCACCCCCGCCTCATCCAGCATAAAAATGGAACACCGCTCCAGATCCTGGTTGGCCATCAGGGCTTCCAGGGCCTTTTGCAGCAACTCCCGGCGCTGAAGATTCGCCACCGGCAGATCGGCCAGGGCGGCCAGGGCGGAGAGGGAATCCAGCAGATTGACGATATGCCGGTTCAACTCCAGCGACACCTGCCCGTAGGAGGCATCCCCGGCAACAATATCATGTTGGGGGTCGTGATCATGTTGGGGGTCGTGCTTGGATTTTACCATTACCACCTCGCAAGTAACCGTTCACCAAAGGCACCAATGCCGATTTACGGGACGTAAGCGTTCAGCCGGCCAGGGTGGCGGCCATTTCCCGGAGTTCCGGCAGCCGGGGCAGAACCTGCCGCTGGGCCGCCTCTGCGGCAGGCTGGTCGATTTCCAGGGCCCGCAACGACCGGATGACATCTTCGGCCCCGGTATCCAGGCCGGTGATCACCCCGTCACGCTCGATACCGTTGAGACAATCGGCGGCCCAACGGGCGCAAAAGCCGGTGAGCAGCACCAGGGGCCATTGGGCTTCACGGTAGGCCGGATCATGGTGGTGAGCCATCACCAGCAGCAGCTCCCGGGGTAGATGCCATTTGCCCCCCAGCCAGGCACCGGCCTGGTAGTGATCGATCTCGAGAATCCGTTGCAGGTGACCGGCCAACCGCTGCTCCGGGGCCTCGGCGTAGGCGGCGAAGGCCAGCTCCAACTCATCGGGAAACAGGTGAACCAACGCCAGCAGGCCGAAGTTGTGCAGCAGGCCACCCAGGTAGGCGCTTTCACGGTTGAGACCGAGACGGGGGCCCACCTGCCCGCTGAGCGCTTCGGCCATGGCGGCGGTGAGAATGGAGGTCAGCCAGTAGCGTTGCAGCTTGAAGCGGGGGCAGCGGCCCACCCGAAAGGCGCCGGAAAGGGCCAGGCCGGTGGCCACTGCCCGGACCATCGGCAGCCCGAGCACGGCAATGGCGTGTTCCAGGGTGAGAACCCGGCCGGACTGACCGAAGAAGGCGGAATTGGAAAGCCCGAGCAGGCGGGCGCTGATGGTGGGGCTGTTGTACAGAGCCTTGGCCAGCTCCTGGAAACCGATCTCCGGATCCTCGCAGGCTTCGATGATCCGGCGCAGGTCCGGTGCCAGGGTGGGTAACTCCTTCAACTGCTGGATATGCCGTCTGATCTGCTCATTTTCCATTTGCCCCTCGCCGGTGCCCCCAAGTAAAAAAATATTATGATCGTTACTGCGACCAACTATTACCCAGTGCCCCAACCACTGCAAGCGAAAAGAAAACCGGTATCAACTTTTGTTCCCGAAATACCTGCCCGGAAACCGGAGCCGACCATGGGGCCACACCCAGTCGTTTACCGGCTGAAATCCACAACAAACGCCGCGTAAATAGACAATCACATTTGTTGACGAAACCACCAATCAGGGCCAACAGCTCACAGAACGATTACCTTCTTGGCAAACGCAGGACCCATCGGGTAAAAGATATCATGATCACCGCCCGGCCCAAACCGATTACGGTTTTATTGATTACCGGCCGCCCCGGCGAGGCGCAGTTGTTCCGCCATCTGCTGCTGGCCGCCGGGGAATATCGTTTCGCCGTACACCAGGCCCAGAGCCCGGCGGCCGCCCGCGAACTGCTCCGCCGCCTGCCGGCGGAGGTCATGCTGCTGGCGCTGCCGCCGACAGTCAGCGACGCCCTGCCCGCCGTCCGCGAACTGCTCAACGGCCGGATAAGCGGGCCCGGCGATCAGCCACCCGACCACAACCCGGCAAGCCCGCAACCCGGCGGCCCCGAATATTTGCCCTGCCCGCCGCTGATCGCCATCGGCGAACGGGACGACACCGCCTTCGCCGAACAAATGCTGGCCGCCGGGGCCCGGGATTACCTGGTAAAACCCTTTCTCACCGCCAACGCCCTGGAACGGGCCATCCATCACGCCCGCATCCGTTCCCGCCTGGAAAGCGGCCTGCGGGAATCCCGCCAGCGCCTGGATCTGGCCTTGGCCGGGGCCGATCTCGGCCTCTGGGACTGGCACCTGCCCACCGACCACCTGACCCTGGACGGCCACTGGCACACCATCCTCGGCCGGCTGCCGCCGCCGAACCAGCCGGCCGCCGAAACCCGCCGCCGCCTGATTCACCCCGACGATCTGCCCCGGCTGCTGGCCGCCCTGGAGCGCCATTTCCAGGGCGACACCCCGGCCTTCGAGGCGGAATACCGCTGGCACCACGCCGACGACCGCTGGATCTGGGTGCTGGACCGGGGGCGGATCGTGGAACGGGCCGAGGACGGCACCCCGCTGCGGATGGCCGGCAGCAACCTGGATATCAGCCGCCGGCGGCGGGCCGAGGAGGAGCTGCAACTGAGCCACCGCCAACTGGAGGAGAGCAACCGCAACCTGGCCGCCGCCGGCGAACGGGCGGCCCGGCTGGCGGCCGAGGCCGAGGCGGCCAACCGGGCCAAGAGCGAGTTTCTCACCAACATGAGCCATGAAATCCGCACTCCCTTGAACAGCATCATCGGCTTCGGCGACCTGCTGGCCGCCGCCGAACACCTGGACCCGGAAACACGCCGCCAGGCCGGGCTTATCCGCGCCGGCGGCGAAACCCTGTTGATCCTGATCAACGATATTCTCGACTTTGCCAAAATCGAAGCGGGCCGCCTGGAGCTGTGGGAAAGGGATTTCGATCTCCGCGCCCTGGTCACCGAGGTCGCGGCGCTGAGCGAGGCCGGTGCCAGAGCCAAGGCCCTGCCGTTACGGCTGCACCTGGCGCCGGACCTGCCCGAGCGCCTGCGGGGCGACCCCGACCGCCTGCGCCAGGTGCTGCTCAACCTGCTGGGCAACGCGATCAAGTTCACCGACCGGGGCGAAGTGACTCTGAGTGTCGAACGGGAAGCTGATGCCCGCCATTTGCTTTGCTTTACGGTGGCCGACAGCGGCATCGGCATCGCGCCCGATCAGCTTGAGCGCATCTTCGACGCCTTTACCCAGGCGGACGACGCCCCCGATCGCCGCCGCTCCGGCACCGGCCTGGGGCTGGCCATCTGCCGCCGCCTGGTCACGGCCATGGGCGGCACGGTGGTCGCCGCCAGCCAACCGGGCCAAGGCAGCACCTTCCGGGTGACCCTGCCCTTTGCCGCCGCGGTTGAGCCGTTAAAGCGACAGGTTGGTGCTCCTGGTGAACAGTTACCGGAAGTCGCCACCAAACAGGCCGGTTCCCCCGATGAACGGTTGCCGGGAGCAGGGGACCACGAATTGGTATCGCAGGCCCCCAAGGGCCGGATTCTGCTGGCCGAGGACGATGCCGCCAGCCGCCAGTTGATTATCGCCGCCCTGGGCAAGCACGGCTGGTGGGTGGACGCGGTGGAGGACGGCACCGAAGCCCTGGCGGCCCTGCGCCGGCGACCCTACGACCTGGTGCTGCTCGACTGGCGAATGCCCAACCTGGACGGCCTGCAGACCGCCCGCGCCATCCGGGCCGCCACCGACCTCAAAAACCCGGTAAGCGCTCAGCAGCACCACACCTTCGGGCGATCAGCCAGGCTTAAGTACACGGGGTACGAGGCGCCTGGCTGCTTACCCGAATCTGCGGCACTGCTGAACGCTTACAGCCCGCCCAAGCGACAGGTTGGTGCCTCTGGTGAACGGTTACAAAACTCGCAGGTGCCGCTGATCGCCCTCACCGCCCACGCCGGCGACGCCGCGCGCCGCCGCTGCCTGGCCGCCGGAATGAACGACTATCTGACCAAGCCGGTCACCACGGCCGCTCTGGTGGCCATGGTGGAAAAGTGGGCGCGACCGGCCCGGAGGCACCACCCTGTTTCAACCGCCGCGATCTGCTGGACCGGAGCCTGAACGATCAGGATCTGGCCGAACAGATGGCCATGATCTTTCTGGCCGAAACCGCGCCCAAACTGCAAACCCTGGCCGAGCTGGCGGAGCGGCACGATCTTGAGGGTATCGCCGACCTGGCCCACCATCTTAAAGGAGCCGCCGCCAACCTGGCCGGCGAAGCCCTGGCCCTGGCGGCCTTCGACCTGGAACAGGCCGCCGCCGGCCGCGACCCCGCCCGCCTGGCCATCGTCCACCGGGAGCTGCAAGCGGAGTACCAACGCTTCCGCAAGGCGCTGACCGATTTTCTGGGCAAACAACGAACCCGCTAGCCCACTACCCACAAGACGATATTTCGCAGCCGTTCAGCAGCACCCCGACACGGGATCTTCGGGCGATCATCCAGGCTTAAGTACACGGGGTACGAGGCGCCTGGCCGCGGTCGGTGGCTATCGTCGGCGAACAGCCGATATTACATAACCACATCCTTGATCAGCACAATCCCACCTGACCAACTGAACACCATCCTTACCAAACTAATCTAACAGTTACCATCATCAATATCTATTCTACATATGACACTGACAATCAATACCAAACCCCAAAACAATAAATAAAAAAATTTTTCCAGGTTTACATCCTGTTTACAATCTGGCGGCATAATCATTGCAAAGGAGGCGCGGACCTGCTACAAGCAAAAAAGGAAGCAATCTTTGCAAATTGTCACCGGAGGTGCCCGCCTTGAGCAGCCAACCCGCAGACCGCGATGACCGCCGCACCCCCCACATCTCCCACATCTCCCTGGACAGCCTGCCGGCGCCGGTGCTGCTGATCGACCACGACTTCAGGCTGGTGGCCCGCAACCGGGCCGCCGGCTCCCTGCAATGCCGGGAGGGCGATACCGGCTGTCCGGCCCACTGCTTTGCCTTTCTCCGCGGCCTGGACCAACCCTGCCGGGTGCCCGTCGGCGAATGCCCGGTCCGCTTCTATTATGAAGCCGGGGAAGCGCCAGCCGCCCGCCCCCGCTGCTGCGACGGGCGGCTGGTGACCCCGTTCGACGCCGGCGACGGCCTGGTCGGCCTGCTGATCCAGGACCAGGCGCCCCCGGACCGGGAAGAACAGCGCACCATCCACAGCGGCAAGCTGGCCGCCCTGGGGGCCATGCTCACCCATATCGTCCACAACCTCAACAGCACTTTTTACGTGGCCGGCAACTATCTCGGCGTCCTGCGCAAGAAGCTGGCCGACCCGGCGCTTTCCCCGGAAATCGCCCACTGCCTGCAAATGCTGGAACAGAGCAACCGGACCGCCAGCGAAATGGCCGCCACCCTGCTGGACTACACCCGCAAACAGGCCTCCCGCCGCCTCACCTACCCCCACGAGGCGGTGGAGGAGGTGCTCCGCCTGCTGGAATCCGCCACCGCCGCCGCCGGCATCAACCCGCTGATCGTGGCCGCCGACGATGAGGCGGGACCGCAGCTCGATCGCCAGACCCTGCTGACCGCCCTGTTCAACGTGATCCAGAACGCCATTGAGGCCATGCCCGAGGGCGGCGAACTACGGGTTGAACTCAAACCCGGCCTGATCGCGATCAGCGACCAGGGCCGGGGCATCCCCCCGGCTCTGCTCGAACGGGTGTTCGAACCCTACTTCACCACCTCGGACACCGGCACCGGCCTGGGCCTTTTTATCGTGCGGCGGATGATGCTCCAACTGGGCGGAGAAGTCCGGCTCACCAGCAAGGTCGGGAGCGGCACCACCGTCGAACTGCGCTTCCCGCCCGCGCCGGAACAGCCCGAGACGGAAACGAAGTAACACAAGAGATTGACGAGCATTTATGATGATATCACCAATTACCCACCATACCGACCACGGCGGCACCGCCGCCGACATCGACCCCCCCTTGAGCATCCTGGTGATCGACGACCGCGGGCAGGATCGGGAAAGCCTGGTCGCCCTGCTTAAAGCCCACGGTTACCAGGCCGCCGGGGTGGCCGGCGGCAAGCAGGCCCGCCGCCACCTGGAAAACACCCCGGCCGATCTCGCCTTGGTGGACATGGTGATGCCGGGCCAGGACGGCATCGCCGTGCTCAAGGAACTGAAGTTTCTTCATCCCCTGACGGAGGTGATCCTGATCACCGCTTATGCCACCCTGGAAAAGGCGGTGGCCGGGCTGCGCGAGGGGGCCTACGATTTTCTCACCAAGCCCTGCCCCACCGACACCCTGATCGCCGCCGTGGAGCGGGTCCGGGAAAAGAAAAATCTGCAACGGATCATCAAAAACGCCGAGGAACGCCTGCGCCAGTCGGAATATTTCTTTCATGCCATCCTGGAGAGCCTGGGGGAGGCGGTGGTGGTGATCGGCCGCGATATGCGGATCATTTCGGCCAACGCCGGCTACCGCCACCAAACCAAAATGGAAAACGGCGAAATCCGGGGGCAGCACTGCTATAAAATTTCCCACGGCTACTCCCGCCCCTGCTGGCTGGAGGAGGAGGGCTGCGCCTGCGCCGTGATCCGCTGCTTCCAGGACGGCGGCCACCACACCGCCATCCACACCCACCGCGACAAAGACGGCAACCCCATCTACGTCGAGACCAACGCCTACCCCCTGCGCCGGGGCGACAACCAGGTTTACGCGGTGGTGGAGACCATCCGCGACATCACCGAACTCAAGGAGATCGAGGCAGAAAAGCGGGCCAAGGAGGCGGAAATTCACCGCCTGGCCTTCTTCGACCCCTTAACCGGCCTGCCCAACCGGCGGCTGCTGCTGGACCGGCTGAACCAGTCCTTCGCCGCCTCGGCCCGCACCGGCCAGTACGGCGCCCTGCTCTTTATCGACCTGGACCGCTTCAAGAACATCAACGACACCCGCGGCCACCAGGTGGGCGACCTGATCCTGCGGGAGACGGCCCGCCGCCTGCTGGCCTCGGTGCGGGAAGACGACACCGTCTCCCGCCAGGGCGGCGACGAGTTCGTGGTACTGCTGCTCAACCTGGCTGCCGACGGCGCCACCACCATCGCCCGGGCCGGCCGGGTGGCGGAAAAAATCCGCCTGGCCCTGGGCCATCCCTTCCGGGTTTCCGATTGCGAGCACAACTGCGAATTTCACGTCAGTGCCAGCATCGGCATCACCCTGTTCCTGGGCCACCAGGAGAGTGCCGAAGACCTTTTCAAATACGCCGACACCGCCATGTACCAGGCCAAACAGGCCGGCCGCGACACCGCGCGCTTCTTCGACCCGGCCATGCAGGCGGCCCTGGAGGAGGCCGGCTCCCTGGAGCGCGACCTGCGCCAGGGCCTGGCCGACCGGGAGCAGCTTGCCCTCCATTACCAGCCCCAGGTGGACGCCGCCGGCCGGCTGCTGGGGGCCGAAGCCCTGCTGCGCTGGACCCACCCCCAACGGGGACCGGTCTCGCCGCTGAGCTTTATCCCCCTGGCCGAGGAAAACGGCATGATTCTGCCCATCGGCCGCTGGGTGCTGCAAACCGCCTGCCGCCAGTTGGCGATCTGGATGAGCCACCGCCCCGTCGGGCTGCACGGGTTCCGGCTGGCGGTCAACGTCAGCGCCCGCCAGTTTCACCAGCCCGAATTTGTGGCCGAGGTTCGGGAAATCATCGCCGAAACCGGCATCAATCCCGCCAATCTCAAGCTGGAACTCACCGAAACCCTGGTGCTGAGCAACCTGGATGACACCATCGCCAAGATGCGGCAATTGCAGACCGACGGCATCGATTTCGCCATGGATGATTTCGGCACCGGCTACTCCTCGCTGGCCAAGCTCAAACTGCTGCCCCTGGCCCAGCTCAAGATCGACCGGGCCTTTATCCGCGACCTGGCCACCGCCCCCCATGACGCGGCCATCGTCAAAACCATTATCGCCATGGGCCGCACCCTGGGTTTTGAGATTGTCGCCGAGGGAGTGGAAAACGAGGAGCAGTTGCGCTTTCTGCAAGAACACGGCTGCAATCTGTACCAGGGCTACCATTTCAACCCGCCGCTGCCGGCGGCCAAATTCACGAAGCTGCTGTAGTTGAAGAAACTTGATGGTCTCGCAAAAACCCGCAAAACATGGCGGGCGGGAACGAGCAAACAACAAGTTACAAGCCGTGGCCCGTCGGCGGCGCGGCTTTTTGCGACGCCGACAAACTTGGGGGGAAAACCATGACCATGGATGGATTGCCGCAGCGGCTTAAGGCCGCCACCAAGACCATTCGTTTCCGGCTGCTGGCCGGGCTGCTGGTTCTGCTGGGCCTGTCCATCGGCGTTTCGTTGTACGGGATCTGGACCTACGAGCGCGACCGCTACCGCGAAATCGCCGAAGCCGAGGCCCTGCGGGCGGCCCGCACCGTGGAAAAATCCCTGCGTCACGCCATGCTGCTCAACGACTGGGAGATGATCCGCCATACGGTGGCCGATGTTCACCAAATCGTCGAACCGGCCAATATCGGGATCATCGCCAACGACGGCCGGATGCTGGTCTCAGGCGATCCCGCCCTGGAAGGCCGCCGGTTCCGGCGCGAAACCGAGGCGGAATGCGCCGTCTGCCACCGCCGGCCCGGCCAGCCGCCCCAGCAGAACACCGTCTTTCTGGAAACCCCCGCCGGGCCGGTGCTGCGCCACGTGATCAAGCTGGAGAACGCGGCGGACTGCCGGGGCTGCCACGGCGAGACCCAGGGCAACCTGGGCATCCTCTTCTACGACGCCCCCTTCGGCGAAATTTTCGCCATGCTGCGCACCGTGCTGACCCGCACCGTGCTCACCGGGGCGGCCACCTTCCTGCTGGTGTCCCTGGTGCTGTCCCTGATCGTCGGCCGCTACCTGCACCGCCCCCTGCAACGCCTGGAGGAGGGCTTCGAACACGCCGGCCGGGGCGATTTCGACCACTGGGTGGAAGTGGAGGTGGAGGGGGAAATCCAGGATATGGCCACCCAGTTCAACGTGATGAGCCAGGCCATCAAGCGCTCATTCGCCGCAATCCGGCACAAAAACTGGGAAACCGAACAGTTGTACGCCTTTGTCAGCCGCCTCGGCCGGGAGGCGGAATGGAGCGGACTGCGGCGGGTCATCCTCGACCTGGTGCTGGAAACTTTCCAGGTGGACCGGGCGGGGCTGCTGCTGCGCCGGGAACACCGGGAAGGGGTGATAACCGAACTGGCCTGGCGCGAGGACGGCGACCGCCGCTGCCGCCACCGGGAGTTTATACTGCCGCCGCCGGCGGGGGAGTTGCCGGCCTGGCTGGCTCAAGCCTGGGAACACTGGCGCAACACCCCGGCCGATACCGTCGCCTTCAGCCCGGACCGGACCATCGCCTTGATCGGCCTGGTCACCCACCAGGTGCCGCTGGGCCTGCTCTGCCTCCATCGCCCGGCCGACCGGCCCTTCGGCGACACGGAACGGAAGCTGCTGCTGGCGGTGCGGGAACAGATCGAAGTCACCCTGGCCAACGCCCGCCTCTACCGCCTGGCCATCACCGACGGGCTGACCGGCCTTTACGGCAAACGCTACTGCGAGACGACGATCCGCAAGCTCATCGACCGCCACGCTCAGGACAAGAGCAGCGAGTTCAGCGTGCTGATGCTGGATCTCGACCATTTCAAGAAGGTCAACGACACCCACGGCCACCCGGTGGGCGACGAGGTGCTGATCCAGTTGGCCGAGCTGATCCGCGAGCAGGTTCGCCGGGAGGATATCGCCTGCCGTTACGGCGGTGAGGAATTTATCGTGCTGATAACCGCGGGGCCGCAGACGGCCCACCAGATCGCCGACCGCCTCTGCCGGACGGTTGCCGCCCATGTCTTCAGTTGCGGCGAAAACCTGGAACTGCACAATACCATCAGCATCGGAGTGGCCGGATTCCCCGCCCACGGTAAAACCGCCGCCGAGGTGATCGACGCCGCCGACCAGGCCCTGTATGAGGCCAAGCGGGCCGGCCGCAACCGCGTACACCTGTTCACCAAAGGGAGCAGCTAAAAACATGAACTCAGCCGACAACCCGGGGAACCCGACCAACCATCCCGATCCTCCGGCCGTAACCGGGCCCGGGGGGCCGCCGGCTTCCGATCGGCGGACCGATCTCGACCGCCAGACCGCTGAGCGAATCTGCCGGGCCAAATGGAACCTTGAGGCGATGATCGATTGCGTGGCCGACCTGATGGTCCAGGTGGACCAGACCGGGGCGATAGTGCGCTGCAACCGGGCCTTCGCCAACCTGACCGGTCATCCCTTCCAGCAGCTTATCGGCCGCAAGATCGGCGAAGCGCTGAGCGCCGCCGACCTGAGCGCCGTCAAGCCCGGCGGCAAACAGTGCCACGAATTTCGCCATTTGGCCAGCGGGCGCATCTTCTGCGGCACCGCCTACGCCATTACCAACGAGCAGGGTGAACCCCGGGGGCGGGTGCTGACCTTTCAGGATATCACCCAGCAGTTGGCGGCGGCCCGCCGGCTGGAACAGAAAAATCAGGAGCTGGCCAAGGCCTACAGCGAACTGAAACAATCCCACGCCCGCCTGCTGCAGCAGGAGAAACTGGCCGCCATCGGCCAGCTTGCCGCCGGGGTGGCCCACGAGATCAACAACCCGGTGGGCTTCGTCACCAGCAACCTGGGCACCCTGGCCAAGTACCTGAACAATATCACCGCTTTCCTGGAACAACTGCAACAGCTCCCGGCCCCGGCCGCCGGAGCCGGGGCGAGTGGCGGGGAACAAGCAGCGGACCAGGCGGCGGAAGGGATGGCGGCGCTGCGGCAGCGCTATCGGATCGACCACATCATCAACGACGCCGGCGACCTGGTGGCGGAGAGCCTGGAGGGGGTGGAGCGGGTCAAGATCATCGTCCAGAACCTGAAAAATTTTTCGCGGGTGGACCAGGCCCGTTTCGCCGTCGCCGACATTAACAGGTGCATGGAGGAAACACTGGCCATCGCCTGGAACGAGCTGAAATACAAGGCCGAGGTCGTCAAAAACTACGGCGAGCTGCCCCCCGCCTGGTGCCACCCCCAGCAGCTCAACCAGGTTTTTCTGAATCTGCTGATCAACGCCGCCCAGGCCATTAAAGAAAAAGGTAAGATCACCATCCGGACCTGGCATCGGAACGGGGCTGTTTTCATCACCATCACCGATACCGGCCGGGGAATCGCCCCCGAACATCTCTCCCGCCTGTTCGAACCATTTTTCACCACCAAAGAGGTGGGCAAAGGCACCGGCCTGGGGCTGAGCATCGCCTACGATATCGTGGTCAAGCAGCACGGCGGCGATATCACCGCCAGCAGCGCGCCGGGAGTGGGCACCACCTTCCGGGTCCGCCTGCCGGTGCGGAATGAAAATATGTGACGGAATACCAAGGAGTCATCTCTTATGAGCAAAATAACTTTTCTGGTGGTGGATGACAGCGTCACTGTGCGCGATCTGGTGCGGCGCTCGCTGAAGACGCTTTTCGGCGGGTCCGAGGTCATGCTGGCCGAGGACGGCAAGGCCGCCCTGGGGCTGCTGCGGGAGGAGAAGATCGACATTATCATCTCCGACTGGAACATGCCCAATATGAACGGCGAAGAACTGCTTTACACGGTGCGCAACGACCAGGATCTCAAGGAAACGCCCTTTGTGATGATGAGCACCAACGCCGACCGCGACTTTATCATCATGGCCATTCAACTGGGGGTGACCCAGTACATGGTCAAGCCCTTCACCACCGACGAGCTGGAAAGTAAGATCCGCTCCTCGCTCAATGTCCTCTGCCAGCGCCGGGCCAAGCGCTACGCCCTGCCGGACCACGTAGCGGAAATCCGGCTGGAACGCAAACGGCTCAGCGGCCAACTGCTGGATCTCAGCCGCACCGGAGTCGCCTTTGCCGGCGCCAAGTTCGATCCGGCCCTGGGGCTGTTCAAGATGTGCGAACTGGAATTGCGGCTCAAGAGCAACGACGGACAGGAGCAGGATGTGGTGATGCTCAGCGGCCTGTTCGGTCGCATCGTCCGCCTGGAAGCCCAGGACACCTTCCACCCCACCTCCCTGGCCTTCAAACTGGCGCTCTACCTCCACCCCGGCAGCATGGAACGCGACGTGGAGGCGCGCCTGACCAAGCTGCTCAAATGGCTGGCCGCCAAAGCCCCCGACGTAATCGGCGAATGACGGCACAAGCGTAGTAAAGACGGCATCCGCAATCATGTCGACAATAATGGACACCGAGACTGATTTCCCCCTGAACCGGCCACAGGCCGTAACCGCCGGGATGCCATAACCATCCTTCAGACCCAAACCACGCCATCTGTCGATGCCCCCGCTGCCGCCATAGACAAAAATGCTTCCCGGCTCAACGGCAACCTCTAGGGCTTTACGAAGGAAGCGGCGGCGCACCGCGCTACGTTAATTTTTGGTAAATTTATCCATGTTTACATTGCGTTTATATCGGTATGTTATAGCTCATCACCAAACTGCCACGCAGTACAAGCCACCCACACCAAGGCGAACTGTGACAAGCTGTTGCCTTGATCAACCATTTCAGGATATTCTTGTTCCAGGATAATAAACGGAGAGTATGCAGACGGCGCGCCCGCCCTGTTTTGTGGAGCAAAATGCAAGAAACCAGAATCCTGGTGGTGGATGACGACACCGCCATGCTGACTCTCTGCCGGGCCGTGTTGAGCCGGCGCAACTGGGAGGTGGAATGCGCTTCCGACAGCCGGACGGCCGTCAAAGCCATCGACCGCCACCGTTTCGACCTGGTTGTTCTGGACCGTAATCTGCCGGACGGCGACGGCCTGGATATCGGCCGCCGCCTGCATGAGAAAAATATTCCTTTTTTATTGATGACTGCGTACAGTCAGCCCCGGGAGCGCCTGGTCGGCTTTGAAATCGGTGCCGCCGACTACCTGACCAAACCGTTTTATCCCGACGAACTGGTGCATCGGATCTGCCGGGTGCTGGGGCGGGAGAATCGGGGGGCACCGCCGCGCCATCCCGGTTATGAGATAGGCTCCTGGTGGTTCAGCCCCACCGATTGCTTTCTGCTCCACCGACAAAACAACCGCCGGATTGATCTTACCTGGGGCGAATGCCGACTGCTGGCCACCCTGGCCGGCGGCGGCGGCCGGGTGATCAACCGGGAACAACTGCTGTATGCCGTGGCCCGCGGGGAAGGGCCGGGGCATCACCGCAGCGTCGATGTTCTGGTTTCAAGATTGCGGAAAAAAATGGCGGCGACCTCCGGCCGGGCCGACGACCCGATCACCACGGTCTCCGGAGCCGGTTACCGCCTTGCGACCGGGCAAATCTTGGAATTCACGGAAACTGAACAAGGGGAACCAGCGGACGACCATGACCGATAAGCCAGTCAACAACAAACCCAAAGTGCTCATCGCCGAGGACAGTCCGGTGGTGCGCCGGGGATTGGAAAATTTCATGGAGAAGTGGGGCTATCAGCCGATTTGCTGCGCCGACGGCAAGGAGGCCTGGCAGCGCCTGACCGCCGATCCAGACATCCGCCTGGCCATCCTCGACTGGAACCTGCCGGAAGTCAGCGGGATGAAGCTTTGCGTGGCCCTGCGGGAAAAGCGGCCCCGGCCTTACGTTTAC
>OBJA01000221.1_pt1 | contig 55442 bp, 49 predicted proteins | sample 1519751 | NCBI WGS metagenome assembly OBJA01 (sample SAMEA3881238, study PRJEB22517) | soil metagenome | biome: lake sediment; feature: soda lake sediment; material: sediment, water from around vicinity | place: India | collected 2013-12-23 | depth 3 m
GCCACCAACAGCGGCGATACCACCATCGCGGCGGTCGAGGCCAACGCCGCCGATGCCGCCGTGCTTGATTTCAGCGGCGATGCCGCCAACGCAACCATCACCGATCTTACGGTTACCGGCACCGCCACCATTGCCCAAGCGGACGATATTTATGCCCTGATCGGCTCCGGTGTAACCAATGCCACCTACAGCATCAGCGATGATGCCGCCACCGTGGCCGGTGCCACTGCCGATGTCCTGAACGCCGCCACCAACATCACCGCCACCGGCACGGCCACTGCCGCTCAGGCGCAAGCCATCATGGATGCCACCAACAGCGGCGATACCACCATCGCGGCGGTCGAGGCCAACGCCGCCGATGCCGCCGTGCTTGATTTCAGCGGCGATGCCGCCAACGCAACCATCACCGATCTTACGGTTACCGGCACCGCCACCATTGCCCAAGCGGACGATATTTATGCCCTGATCGGCTCCGGTGTAACCAATGCCACCTACAGCATCAGCGATGATGCCGCCACCGTGGCCGGTGCCACTGCCGATGTCCTGAACGCCGCCACCAACATCACCGCCACCGGCACGGCCACTGCCGCTCAGGCGCAAGCCATCATGGATGCCACCAACAGCGGCGATACCACCATCAACGCCGCCAGCGTCAGTGCCGCCGAAGCCGCCGCTCTCGACTTCACCGGTGCTGCCGCCAACGCGGTCATAACCACCCTCACCGTCACCGGCCTGGCGGCAGATACCGATCTCAGCAACATCCCGGCCGACAAGGTCACCACCGTAATCGCCACCGTAACCGGAACCATCAACATCACAGCCAACGAAAACCTGGCGGTGATCGACGAGTACCAGGTGGCCGGCGGCCAAACCCTGACCATGACCACCACCCAGGTTGACGGCAAAACCGTAACCGGCGCCGGCAACCTGACCATCGAAGGCACCATTGACGACGATCTCGATCTGAGCGGCGTCAATATCGACGGCACCCTGACCATGGTCGCCACCGTCGCCGATGGCGCCACCCTCACCATTTCTGCCGCCCAAGCCGACGGTATGGCCATAGACGGTGACGGCACGGTTATCATTACAGGTGCCGAAGCCGCCACTGAATATAATTTTGCTGATATTACCGCTGCTTCGGTTCAAGTGAACTACACCACTGGCGGTGCGTTTAACACTTCGACAAACTTTGCAAGTACAGAAATTCACATCTTGGTTGATAATGTTAGTTTCACTGTTGCCAAGACCGCATTGGATGATTTTGCCTCGGTTGAAGCCACCGGCAACGGTGACATCACCCTGACCGGTGCCACGTCGGCAGCCTTCAATGCCGACCTGGCCAAGCTGGCGGTTGACGCCGGTGGTATCAGTATCGAGGGTGCCGCCGACGAGAGTTTCTCGCTGGCGCTTTCGGTTCTTAACGACTTGGCCGCTCTGGAGGCCACCGGCAATGGCAATATCACGGTAACCGATGCCTCCGGTGATCTGACTGCCGCTTTGGGCAAACTGACGGTTGCTACCGGGGCGATCAACGTGGTCGGTGCAACGGATGAGAGCTTCTCCCTGGCCAAGGCGCAACTGGACGACCTGGGGGCTGTGGAAGCCACCGGCACCGGCAATATCACTTTAACCGGTGCCACGGCCGCGGCACTGACGGCCGACCTTGGCAAGCTCACTGTTGCCGATGGTGGGATCAACGTGGTTGGTGCCACCGATCAAAGCTTCACCGTCACCAAGACCGAACTGGATGATCTGCTCAGTCTGGAGGCCACCGGCAACGGTGACATCACCCTGACCGGTGCCACGTCGGCAGCCTTCAATGCCGACCTGGCCAAGCTGGCGGTTGGTGATGGCGTCATCAATGTTGATTTCGCCACAACAACTCTCTCAGGAAATGTCAATGTCTCAAGTGTCGGCGGAACGGTCACTTTCGAGAGTGCTGCAACAGTTGCGTTGGCTGAAGGGGCATGGCTTACGGCCAGTGTGGCTCATGTTACAACCTGGACAGTTACCGATGCTGCAGATAATGCCCGACTGATCGTCACCGGTATGGCTGAGGATACCAATTTCAGCACGGTGCTGGACAATGTCACTCTGGATGGCACCAACAGTGTCGTGGTAGCGCATGTGGCCGAAAATCTCACGGTGACCACCGCCAATTTCACCGGGCTGGATGTAATCAGTGTGGCTGAAGGTTTCACCTTGACCGTTCCGTTCAATGTAACCGGTTTTGACGATCTGACAATCACCGGTGCAGGCAATGTGTTGGTTGCAGGGACCGCCGGTAGCGACACCATCGATCTCAGCGGCATGACGCAACATGAATTCACCGGCGAACTCACCATAGATGGCGGTAACGACGACGATGTGATCACCGGCACCGCCGGCAACGACATCATTATCGGTGGCCTCGGAGCCGACGACCTCACCGGCGGGGACGGGAACGACACTTTCGTGTTTTTGGATGGTCACTCCGATGCGGTTGATGCGGTCGCTAAAGTTGCCGATGCCGCTGCCGCCCTGACTAATGGCGTCGACGTGATCCGTGACTTCGGTACTGGCGACAATGTGATCGATCTTTCCGGTATCACCGGGCTGCTGGAGGCGGCGACGGTTACCCAGGGCGATGCTTTGACAGAAACCGCCGAAGGCCATATCTTCGTCCTGAATGGTACCGGCGGCAACGGGGTCAACAGCGGCGACGCGGTGGTCCTGCTCAACACCGCCGGCGGAGCAGCCACCGAGTGGGCTCATTTCGAAATGGCGATCTATATCGTCGGCGGCGCATCCATCACCTGGGACGACAATCATTTCGATTTGCCGACAAGCTGATAAACCCAACCCGGCGGCCCCATCTGCCGCCGGCATAAAACCCACCCCCGGGGCGGTCCTTGACTGGGCCGCCCCGGTTCCGTTTTATCGTCCACCAATAAGAACTTTGAAATGATGATGGAATGGCTAGGAAGCGAATCGGGGACAGACCACGTTTTGCCGCAGGCCGACCTGCTGATCCAGAACACCGGCCTTGACTTTGACACTTTGGATCTCGGAGCAATGACCGTCGATGATTACTTCACGACTGTCGACGCCTAGGTAAAGGCTTAATCATAACCAAAACCGCCGGGGGCGGGGGAGCCATTACGCGGCTCTCCCGCCCCCGCTCTTTTTGGGGCCGGGGCAAAGCATTGACAGCCCCCGCCGCCCTCGGTTATTTTCCCCTCGCCGCCGGAATACCGGCGGCCGGGATTGACAGCCCGCAGCAAAAGAAAGGCCCTTGGTGCCGCCCATCACGGCGGCTGCCGGGGGTCCGTTTTACCATGGCCGTTCCCCTTTGGGCGGGCCATGTGGGAGGGGGCAACCCCTGCCGGTCCTTTTGCCCGGTCTGTCAACCCGCATGGTTCCGCCCATTTTTTGTCAGCCGCGCCCCGCCGCCCGATGGCCGGGGGGCGGCGCTCTTGATCGGCGGAGAAATCGACAAGCGGGTAACGACAGGAGGAACGGCGATGGAAGAAAAACATTATCGGTTCAGCGGGCCGGAAGACTTACTGGCCTACCGGCTGGAGGCGATCAGCGGTCTGCTGCACGAGCTTTACGACCGCCACGACGCCGACCCCCTGGTCCGGGCGGCCATCGATCTCACCGACAGCTACCGCCAACTCCTGGCCGACCTGGGCCAAGCCCTCAACCAAAACTTCGGCCCCACCCAAGTAACCTGGACCCTCCCCGGCAACCAATCCCCACCCCCCTGCCTCCCCCAGCCCGTAGGTATTTGTTCAGCTCCGTCCTTGTCGTATACATTTTATTGTTATCGATGGCCAGTCGCTGGTTGATTGTTCCAGATTTTTAGTATAAGAACAGCCGATGCGCTTGGATTGTTTTTGCAAATTTTCGTTGGCTTGCCCGATTGCCGTTCTTTTGGCCACGGTGCTTATCTGGTCGTCGCCTGCCGGGGCCACCGGTGCTGCCGGTTCCGAAGAACGGCCGGCGGAGTCGGTTTGGAGCCTTGCCGATCTGGTGCGGGAAGCGGGGGCCACCCACCCGACGGTGATTGCCAAACGGCTGGAACGGGATGCCGCCCTGGCCGAGGTGGCGGCGGCTCGCTGGCAGCGTTGGCCCCTGCCGGAGATTGAGGCCGGCCGCGATGACGGCGGCGGCCACAGCACCATGCTGGGCCTGCAGCAGCCGTTGTGGTCCGGGGGGCGGATTGTGGCCGGCATAGCTGCCGCCGAGGCCCGCCATGATGCCGCCGGTGCCGCTGAAGCCGAAGCCCGCCGGGAAATTCTGCAGCGGGTGGCCGAAGCCTATGTGGAGGCGCGCCGCCGTCAGGCCCAGCAGCAAATTCATTACCGCAACGTGCAGCAGCATGAACGGCTGCGAAGTATGATCGAGCGGCGGGTGCGCCAGGAGATCAGCCCCGGCGTAGACTTGGAGCTGGCCGACTCCCGCCTTTACCAGGCCGCCAACGAGCTTTCCGTTGCCGCCCAGGCCCTGCACCACAGTTTGACCCGGCTCAGTGAGCTGACCGGGCGGCAGGTGGCTGTGGTGGATGGTGAGGAGTCGGTGGAACGGGATCTGCCCATTGATCGGGAAGAGGCCCTGGCCCGCACCCTGGCGACGGCCCCCGAGTTGGCGGTATTGGAACGGCAGGGCCGGGCCGCCGAGGCCGATATTCGCTCCGAGCGCGCCGCCTGGTGGCCGATGCTGGCCCTGCGTCTGGAACGTCGCGAAGGTGGCGGCTTAAGTGACGAACGGGCTATGTTGGTATTGAGGTCGCAGTTGGGGGCGGGGCTTTCCACCCGCGATCAGATCGGGGCGGCCACCGCCCGCCGCGAAGCCTTGCGCCGGGAACAGGAGGCCGCCGTCCGCGAACTGCGGGCCGAGGTGGCCGAGTTCTGGCAACAGCTTACCGCCGCCCGCCTGCGCCTGGACAACAGCCGCCTGCATCGGCAGAGCGCCGCCAATGTGTTTGAATCGTACACCCGCCAGTATGTGATCGGCCAGAAAACCTGGCTCGATGTGCTCAACGCGGTGCGCGAGGCCGCCAACGCCGCCTTGTCGGTGGAGGATGCCGAGGCCGAAGTGACCTGGGCCGCCCTGCGTCTGCGCCTGCTCACCGGATCGCTCAATCCCTGGCTGGATTTCAGGGCGAAGGGGGGCGAGCAATGAGTGTTGCCGAGGGGGGGCGCGGCACCGGAGGCGGGCGGGCCTCGTCACTGTTATGGCGGGCTCTGGGGCGGCGGCGGGGTATCTTCCGTGACGCCCTGATCGCCACATTCGCGGTCAACACCCTGGCCCTGGCCGGTGCCTTTTTCGCCCTGCAGGTTTACGACCGGGTGATACCCCATGCCGGGTTCAGCACCCTTTACGTGCTGGCCGGCGGGGTGGCGATGGCGATTTTGCTGGAATTGCTGCTCAAGCAGTTGCGGGGGGTATTGCTGGACCGCGAGGCCACCCGGGTCGATATTGAGCTGGCCTCCTGGTTCTTCCGCCGGGCCATGGGCATTCGGATGGAGGCCCGGCCGCCGTCGCTGGGTACCTTCGCCTCCCAGATCAAGGGGCTGGAGTATCTGCGCGGGGTGATGAGTTCGGCCACCATCTTCGTGCTGGCGGACATGCCCTTCGCCCTCTTTTTCATCTTCGTAATCTGGCTGATTGCCGGGCCGCTGGCTTTTTTGCCCATGGTGATGCTGCCGCTGACCCTGGTCGCCGGGCTACTCTTTCAGCGCCGGATCAACCGGGCCACCGCCGCCAGCCAGGGGCATGGCAACAAAAAGGCCGGGATGCTGGTGGAGGCCATTGACGGGATCGAGTCGCTCAAGGCCACCGGCGGCGAAGAGAAGATGCAGGGGGAATGGCAGACCCTGCTGGAAACGGCCGGGGTGGATGACGATCGCATCAAGCATGCCACCGCCACCGCCGCCAACCTCACCGCCGCCCTGCAACAGTTCGGCTATGTGGCCCTGATCTCGTTCGGCGCCTTTCTGGTGGTGGACGGCCGCCTGACCATGGGTGGGCTGATCGCCTGTTCCATTATCAGCTCCCGCGCCCTGGCCCCCATCGGCCGCCTGCCGGGGGTGATGACCCAATGGGCTCACTGCCGGGCGGCCCTCAGGAATCTCGACAGCCTGATTGCCCAGCCCAACGAGCTGGATGAAGCGGAACGTACCTTGGAGCCGGAGGTAATCGAGGGTGGTCTGCAACTGGAGGCGGTGCGCTTTTTTTACCACGAAAAGGACCGCCCCGCCCTGGAGGCCCCACGCCTGCAAATTCGGGCCGGGGAGAGGGTGGGGGTGATCGGGCCGGTGGGTTCCGGTAAATCGACTCTGCTCAAGGTTGTCTCCGGTCTGTACCGGCCCAAGGAGGGGCGGGTGTATCTGGACGGGCTGGAGATGGGCTTGATTCGGCCGGAGAGTCTGCGCCGCTGGGTGGCCTATGTGCCCCAGGAAATCCGCCTGTTGCGCGGAAGTCTGCGGGAAAATCTGGTGCGGGGACTGGATGACCCCGGAGATGCGGCGTTGCTGGCGGCGGCCCGTGAAACCGGTCTGATCGAGTTGATCAACAGCCACCCGCTGGGGCTGGCTCTGCCCATCAGCGAGGGCGGGCGCGGTATTTCCGGGGGCCAGAAGCAGTTGATCGGTTTAACCCGGCTGCTGCTGATCAAGCCCCGGGTGTTGTTGCTGGATGAACCCACCGCTTCGATGGACGCCGCCACCGAGGCTAAAATCGTGGCCCTGCTGGGGAGGATAGCCGCCGATGGAGTAACCCTGGTGGTGGCCACCCACAAGACGGCGTTATTGCCGCTACTGGATCGGGTGATGGTCTTCGGCAACGGCAAGCTGCTGCTGGACGGTCCCCGGGAGCCGGTGTTGCAAAAGCTGGCCGGCAAAGCCGCTCCGGCGGCAATTACTGCCGGGAATAAGGCGGCAAGTGCTTCTGGAAATGAAGATGGCAAGTGAGATGGGCAACCAACATCCAGGCGCCTCGCGCCTGACCTCTCGGCTGGTGCTGGCCGCCGTGGTTTTCAGCATGGTGATTTTCGTGGTCTGGTCCACCAGGGCCGAGATCGATCAGATCACCAGGGTGCAGGGCACGGTGGTGCCCAGCTCGCGCAACCAGGTGATTCAGGCCCTGGAGCAGGGGATTATCGAGGAGATTCCGGTGCGGGAGGGTGATTTCGTGCGGCGGGGCCAGGTGCTGGTCCGCTTTGACCGCGCCCGCTCCGAGGCGGCCTGGCTGGAAACGCGGGCCAAAGTGGTGGCCCTGCAGGCGGCGGTGGCCAGGTTGACCGCCGAATTGCTGGGCACGGAGCCGCAATTTCCGCCGGAGGTGGCCGCATATCCCGATATCCTGGAAAATCACCGGATTCTGTTCCAGCGGCGTCAGGAGGGGCTGCGCGACGAGTTGCGGGTGCTGGAGCAAACCCTGGTCCTGATTGAACGGGAGTTGGAGCTGACTTTGCCCTTGCAGGAAACCGGCGATGTCAGCCAAGTAGAAATTCTCCGTTTGCAGCGGCAGCAGGTTGATACCAAAGGCAAGATCGTCAACCGCCGCAATAAATACCTGGAGGACGCCCAGGCCGAATTGGCCCGCGCCAGGGAAAACCTGGAAAGCATGGGCCAGTTGCTGGCCCAGCACCGCCAGTTGATGGAGTACACCGAAATCACCGCCCCCATGGACGGGGTGATCCGCGATATCCGAATCACCACCCGGGGCGGCTTTGTCCGGGCCGGTGAGGAGGTGATGCAGATTGTGCCGGTGGATGACGACTTCATCATCGAAGCCAGGGTGCGGCCGATGGATATCGCCTATGTGCGGCTCGGTCTGCCGGCCACCATCAAGTTCGACGCCTACGATTTCATGATTTACGGTTCTTTCCCCGGCGAGGTCATTTATATCAGCGTCGATACCCTGGACGAGGAGACCCGCAGCGCCCAGGATGAGCCATTCTACCGGGTTCATGCCCGGCTGGAAGGTAAGGATCTGGTGGGCCTGGGGCCGGAGCCGGTACGGATTCAGCCCGGCATGACCGCCACCGTCGAGATCAAAACCGGCAGCAACACCGTCTTCAATTACATCACCAAGCCAATCACCCGCACCCTGCACGAATCCCTGGGCGAACGCTGAGCGCCGCCGACCTTGACGTTACCCCGAGACCGCCGGTATGTTACGGACAGACGCCTTGACGATGGGGCTAAAGTTGAGTAACATCCCGTGGTTTTACGCTCGGCGGAAGTTGCGGCACGGCGGGCGTTTTCGGCGAGAGTGGCGGAACTGGCAGACGCACTGGACTTAGGATCCAGCGGGCAACCGTGGGGGTTCAACTCCCCCCTCTCGCACCAGTAAATCATTGTAAGCGTCCGGCGGCACCGCACCTTACCTTCGGGCGATCAACCGGGCTTAAGCACACGGAGCACGAGGTGCCGGGCTTCAGGGTAACTCAATAATTTCACAGGGATAAAGGAAAAAAATATGCAGGTTCGTGTCGAGGAAGTGAGCAGCTTGACCAGGAGATTGGAGGTGGTTCTGCCGACGGAGTTGGTGGGTCGGGAAATGGACTCCGCCTACGACAAACTTAAAGGCGAGATCAACCTCAAGGGGTTCCGCAAGGGCAAGGTGCCGCGCAAGGTGCTGGAGAAAAGCTACGGCGAGAAGGTCCGCTACGACGTAGCCGACCGGCTGATCCAGGAAACCTATTTCGACGCCTTGGAGGAGGTCAAGCTGGATGCCGTGGTCCATCCCGAGATCCGGGAGCATCGTTTTGAGGACGACGGCAGCTTTTTTTACCAGGCTGAGATCGATATCCGGCCCCAGTTCGAGCTGAGCCGCTACAAGGGGGTGGAGGTGGAGATTCCCGAGTTGGCGGTAAGTGATGAGGATATCGCCGCCGAGTTGGAGCAACTGCGGCGGGAAGTCGCCCCCCAGCGCAGCGTCAGCGACCGGGCCTCCCGGACCGGCGATATTGTGGTGATCGATTTTGAAGCCTACGAGAACGGCGAGTTGATGAAGCATGTGGGAGGCAAGGATTACGCCGTCGATGTGGGCAGCGGCCAGATCGGCCCCGAGTTTGAGGAAAAGCTGGCGGGGCTGCAAAGCGGCGCGGAGACCTCCTTCACCATCGACTTTCCCGCCGGGTTTGCCAACCCCATCCTGGCCGGCAAGAGCGTGGAGTTCAAGGTCAAGGTGAACGAAATCAAGGAGCGGGTGCTGCCCGAGCTGGACGACGAGTTCGCCAAGGACGTCAACAGCGAATTCAGCAGCCTGGAGCAGTTGCGGACCCACATCCGCGACACCCGCCTCAAGGCCATGGAAGACCGTCAGCGCGGCGACCTGGTGGACCGGGTGATGGCCGAGATCCTCAAGGAGCACGAGTTCGAGGTGCCGCCCCGGCTGGTGGCCCACGAGATCGACGCCATGATCAAGGAACTGGAGAGCAACCTGGAAAACCGGGGCCTGAGTCTGGAAGCGGCGGGCATCAGCCGCGACTCGATGATTGACAAGTACAAGGATGCCGCCAGCAAGCGGATTCGCGGTGATTTTATTCTTAAAAAGATCGCCGAGCTGGAAGAAATCAAGGTGGCCGACGAAGATATCAGTAAGGGTTTTCAGCGGATTGCCGATCAGTACAACATGCCGGTGGCGGAGGTGAGAAAATATTTTCATTCCCGCAACGAACTGCTGCCCTTTATGCATGAGTTGCTGACCGAAAAGATTCTTGACTTCCTCCTGGACAAGGCCTCTATTAAGCGGGTGGCCGCTGCCGCGACTGAAGCCGGCGGCGAGGAAAAGGCCGCGACCGCACAGCAAGCCGCCGGCGAGGCCGGGGAGGAGAAAGCCGGTGATGAATAGTCTGATTCCTTATGTGATCGAGCAAACCCCGCGGGGGGAGCGCTCCTATGATATTTACTCCCGGCTGCTCAAGGAACGGATCATTTTCCTGGGCACCGGGGTCAATGACGAGGTGGCCAACGTGGTCATCGCCCAGATGCTCTTTCTGGAGGCCGATGACCCCGACAAGGATATTACCTTTTACATCAACTCCCCCGGCGGGGTGGTTACCGCCGGGCTGGCCATCTACGACACCATGCGTTACGTCAAGTGCGATATCGCCACCCTCTGCCTGGGCCAGGCGGCCAGCATGGGAGCGGTGCTGCTGGCCGCCGGCACCAAGGGCAAGCGCTACGCCTTGCCCAACGCCCGAATCCTGATCCACCAGCCCATGGGCGGTTATCAGGGGCAGGCTTCCGACATCGATATCCACGCCCGCGAAATTTTGCGGATGCGCCAGGAGTTGAACAAAATTCTGGCCGATCACAGCGGCCAGAAGCTGAAAAAAATTCAGACCGACACCGAACGGGACTACTTCATGAGCGCCGAAGAGGCCAAGGAGTATGGCCTGATCGACAAGGTGTTGCGCGAGCGCGCCAGTTCCACCAGTGAGGATGATTGACCATGGCCCGAAAAAAGAGTGAGGATACCGAAATCGCCTGTTCGTTTTGCGGCAAGCCCCAGAGCGAAGTCCGCAAGCTGATCGCCGGTCCCACCGTTTATATCTGCAACGAATGTATTGATCTATGCAATGAGATCGTCAGCGAGGATCTCCAGCAGGAGGCCGGCACCGAGGCCCCCCGGGTCCTCAAGCCCATGGAGATCAAGGCCCTGCTCGATGATTACGTGATCGGCCAGGATCGGGCCAAACGCAGCCTGGCGGTGGCGGTTCACAATCACTACAAGCGGGTGGAGGGCGATCTGGCCGGAGAGTACCAGGATGTGGAGCTGCAGAAGAGCAACATCCTGCTGGTCGGGCCCACCGGCAGCGGCAAGACCCTGCTGGCCCAGACCCTGGCCCGTATTTTGAACGTGCCCTTCACCATCGCCGATGCCACCACCTTGACCGAGGCCGGCTATGTGGGCGAGGACGTGGAAAATATCCTGGTCAACCTGCTCCAGGCCGCCGACAACGATCCCGAGCGGGCCGGCCGGGGCATCGTTTACATCGACGAGATCGACAAGATCGCCCGCAAGGGTGACAGCGCCTCCCTGACCCGTGACGTTTCCGGCGAGGGGGTCCAGCAGGCCCTGCTCAAGATCATCGAGGGCACGGTGGCCAGCATTCCTCCCAAGGGGGGCCGTAAGCATCCCCAGCAGGAATACATCAAGATCGACACCTCCAATATCCTTTTCATCTGCGGCGGGGCCTTTGTTGGTCTCGACCAGGTGATCCGCCAGCGGGTGGGGACCAAATCCCTGGGCTTCGGGGCCAAGGTGGTGGGCAAGAGCAAGAAGAAGACCGGCGAAATCCTGGCGGCGGTGGCGGCTGAGGATCTGCTGCGCTTCGGGCTGATTCCCGAACTGGTGGGCCGCCTGCCGGTGGTCGCCACCATGGATGAATTGGAGGAGGAGGACTTGATCCGCATTCTTCGTGAGCCCAAAAACGCCCTGACCAAACAGTACGAAAAACTGTTCGCCTTCGACGATATCAGGCTGCGCTTCACCGAGGGGGCGCTCACCGCCATCGCCCGTGAGGCCATCAAACGCAAGGCCGGAGCCCGCGGCCTGCGTTCGGTGATGGAGGAAGCCATGCTGGATGTGATGTATGAGCTGCCCTCCCGTGAGGATGCCCGCGAATGCGTGATCAGCGAGCAGGTGATCACCAATCGGGATTACCCGGTGGTGCTTTACGACAACCAGGAGAAAAAAACCGCCTGAGCAGTTGACCCGCCCACCTGATGGGCCGTGATCGTTGCCCGGAACCGGGTGTTCACGGCCCGCTAACTCGGCGGTTTGGTGCCACTGGAGGTAACCGTTCAGCAGTGCCGCAGATTTGGGTAAGCAGCCAGGCGCCTCGTACCCCGTGTACTCAAGCCTGGCTGATCGCCCGAAGGTGCGGTGTTGCTGAACGGTTACCACTGGTGAACGATTACTTGGCGGCAAGGAAGGCCATGAGCGACCTGAGAGCCGGAACCGAAATCTATCCCCTGATGCCCCTGCGGGACATCGTCCTTTTTCCCTACATGGTGGCCCCCCTGGTGGTGGGCCGGGAGCGCTCCATCAAGGCTCTGGAGAAGGCGGTGGCTTCCCGGACCGAGATTTTCCTGGCGGCCCAGCGGGACTCCTCCCTGGAAGATCCGGGCCGGGAGGATATCCACGAGATCGGCACCGTGGCCAACGTGATGCAGTTGCTGCGGCTGCCCGACGGCACCATCAAGGCGCTGGTGGAGGGTAAGCGCCGGGGGCGGATCGCCGCCCATCTCCCGGACTCCGAAATCCTGCTGGCGGCAGTGGCAGACCTGCCCGACGATCCCCGAACCACCCCCGAAGGCACCGCTTTCCTGCGAGAAATGCGGGAGGCCCTGCAGCAGTACGTTCAGCACTACAAAAAAATTCCTGGGGAAGTCCTCAAGTCCCTGGGCCGGATTGAAACCCCCGCCAAATTCGCCGATATCCTGGCGGCCCACCTGCCGGTGAGCACCGAAGAGAAGCAGCGGGTGCTGGCCGCCCTGGAGCCCACCGAGCGCTTCACCCTGGTGCTGGAACTGCTCAGCCGGGAAATCCAGATCGCACAGCTTGAAGCCAGTATCCACAGCCGGGTCAAGAGGAAGATGGACAAGACCCAGAAGGACTACTACCTGGCCGAGCAGATGCGGATTATCCAGAAGGAGATGGGTGTCAAGGACGACCCCGCCTCCGATCTGGTCCAGTTGGAGAAGCGGATCAAGGAGAAGAAGCTGCCGGCGGCGGTGGCGGAAAAGGCGGAGCAGGAGCTTAAGAAGCTCAAGCTGATGCCGGCCATGTCCGCCGAGGCCACCGTGGTCCGCAACTATATTGATTGCATCCTCAGCCTGCCCTGGCATGAGAAAAGCGATGCCCGGCTGGATCTGGCCGAGGCCGAACGCATCTTGAACGAGGACCATTACGGGCTGGACAAGCCCAAAGAGCGGATTCTCGAGTACCTGGCGGTCAAGGCCCAGGTGGATAAGCTCAAGGGGCCGATCCTTTGTCTGGTGGGGCCGCCGGGGGTGGGTAAGACCTCGATCTGCAAATCGGTGGCTCGGGCCATGGGCCGGGATTTCGTTCGCCTCTCCCTGGGCGGGGTGCGGGATGAGGCCGAGATTCGCGGCCATCGCCGGACCTATATCGGGGCCATGCCCGGCAAAATTCTTCGCTCCATGCAGAAGGCCAAGGTGGTCAACCCGGTGCTCTGTCTCGATGAAGTGGACAAGATGAGCATGGATTTTCGGGGCGACCCCTCCGCCGCCCTGCTGGAGGTGCTGGACCCCGAGCAGAACAACAGTTTCAGCGATCATTATCTCGATCTGGAGTATGATCTCTCCGACGTTTTTTTCATCACCACCGCCAACACCCTGGCCGGCATTCCGGCCCCGCTCCAGGATCGAATGGAGATTATCCGGATCAACGGCTACACCGAGGAAGACAAAGTCGATATCGCCCGCGGCTTTCTGGCCCCCAAGCAACTGGCGGCCAATGGTTTCGCGCCCGAAGATATCCGATTCGGCGACCTGGCCCTGCGGGAAATTATCAGGCGTTACACCCGGGAAGCGGGGGTGCGTAACCTTGACCGGGCCCTGGCCGCCATTTGCCGCAAGGTGGCCCGTGACCGCTTGCGGGCCGGTCAGGCCGCCAAAAAATACCGGCTGACCCCGGCGGCGGTGGCTCGCTACCTGGGGGTGGCCAAATACCGCTACGGGTTGGCCGAGGAACAGGATCGGGTGGGGTTGGCCACCGGCCTGGCCTGGACCGAGGTCGGCGGCGAACTGCTCCAGATTGAAACCGCCCTGATGCCGGGCAAGGGCAAGCTCACCGTCACCGGCAAACTGGGCGAGGTGATGCAGGAGTCGGCCCAGGCGGCTTTGAGCTATGTCCGCACCAGGGCGCGGTTGCTGGGGTTGGCCCCCGATTTTTACCAGCAGCTGGATATCCATGTTCACGTCCCCGAGGGTGCGATTCCCAAGGATGGCCCGTCCGCCGGCATCACCATGGTTACCTCCCTGGTGTCGGCCTTGACCGGGCTGCCGGTGCGCAAGGATCTGGCCATGACCGGGGAAATCACCCTGCGGGGCCGGGTGCTGCCCATCGGCGGGCTGCCGGAAAAACTGCTGGCCGCCAAGCGGGGCCATATTCAGCAGGTCTTGATCCCGGCGGAAAATCAGCGCAATCTGGAGGAGGTTCCGGCGAAGATCCGCAAAGATCTGCAGATTGTGCCGGTGGATAACGTGGACCGGGTGCTGGAGCTGGCCCTGATCCACCCCGCCGGCGAGTCGATCTTCAAGGAGCCGGCCTTAGCATCGGAGACCGCGATCAGCCCGCTGCTGCCGACCCTGCCGGCCGTGGAGCACCATCATCCCCAGTGAGTTCCGGGTAGGTGAACGTTTATCTTTTTTGCTTGACGAAGTCCGGCCCCCATGGTTAATAGGGGGCCTTGCCGGAACGGGCGAATAGCTCAGCTGGGAGAGCATCGGCCTTACAAGCCGAGGGTCACAGGTTCGATCCCTGTTTCGCCCACCATTCCGTCATCAGGGGTTGTAGCTCAGTCGGTTAGAGTGCTGGCCTGTCACGCCAGAGGTCGCGGGTTCGAGCCCCGTCAACCCCGCCAAATTTAAGACGATAGAAAAGGTTGCGATCCTTCCGGTTGCAGCCTTTTTTTTTGCCTGCAAAGTCTGGTCGGCGGCAGATGGGCTGGTTCAGGGGTTCGTCGCCCGCACCTTTGCCTTGACAAGACTGGGTGGCGACGGCTATGCTCCCTCTTTTTGCTGAGGCAGGTTGCGGGGCGAACCAGGTATTACGATGGCTTATCCATGTTGACACATGTTGAACGAATGGGCGAGCGGGCTCTTTATGTCCTGTGCGACCTGGGCCGGATGGGAGTTTTTCTGGCCCTGGCGGTGGGGGGTGTCTGTAAGCGCCCCTTCCGTTGGCGCGAGGTGGTGCGGCAGATCAGGCTGATCGGCGCCAACTCCCTGCCGGTGATTTTCTTCACCGCCGCCTTTACCGGCATGGTGCTGGGCTTGCAGGGCTATTATACCTTGCGCCAGTTCGGGGCTGAAAGCGCCCTGGGCTCGGCGGTGGCCCTTTCCCTGATCCGGGAGTTGGGGCCGGTGCTCACCGCCCTGATGGTCATCGGCCGGGCTGGCTCGGCCATGTGCGCCGAGATCGGGATCATGCGCAACTCCGAACAGATCGACGCCCTGGAGTGCATGGCCGTCGATCCCTTCCGCTATCTGATCGCCCCCAAGTTGCTGGCCACCATGATTTCCATTCCGGCTTTGACCCTGATCTTCAACGTGGTGGGCATCTTCGGCGGCTATGTGGCCGGGGTGATCCTGCTGGGGGTCAATCCCGGTTCCTATTTTGCCGGGATGGAGCAGAGCGTGGTCAACAACGACATCCGGATGGGGATCATCAAATCCTTTGTTTTCGCGTTGCTGGTGGTTTGGGTCTGCACCGCCCGCGGCTTCTACGTCCACCTGATCCGGGGGGCCGGCTTCGGGGCCGAGGGGGTCAGCCGGGCCACCACCCAGGCCGTGGTTTTTTCCTCCATCTCGGTCCTGCTTTGGGATTACCTGCTGACGGCGGTGCTGTTATGAGCGAGCCCATTATCCGGTTTGAGCAGGTGGTCAAAAGTTTCGGTCGGCAGCGGGTGCTGGACGGGGTGGATTTTGCCGTCCAGCCCGGCCGAACCACGGTAATCGCCGGGGCCAGCGGCCAGGGTAAGAGCGTAACCCTGAAGCTGATCCTGGGCCTGCTTCGGCCCGACAGCGGCCGGGTGCTGGTGATGGGCAAGGATGTAGGCCGGATGCGGAGCCGGGAGCTCAACGCCATTCGCCGCCATTTCGGGGTGCTGTTCCAGGGGGCGGCCCTGCTGGACTCTCTGACCGTTTTCGCCAATGTTGCCCTGCCCCTGGAGGAGCGGACCAGCCTGGGCGATGCCGAGATTAAGGCCAAGGTATTGACCACCTTGGAGCAGTTGGGCCTGGCCGGTCACGAGGCCAAGTTCCCGGCCCAGCTTTCCGGGGGAATGAAAAAACGGGTGGGGCTGGCCCGGGCCCTGATGCTGCAGCCGGAGATCATGCTTTTCGACGAGCCCACCACCGGGCTCGATCCGGAAAAGTCGCTGGAAATTTATCGGCTTTTTCTCGAAACCCAACAACAATTCGGCTACACTTCGGTTATCGTCAGTCACGATATACCCAAAATTTTTAATCTGGCCGATCAGGTGATCATCATGGGCGGCGGCCGGGCCAAGAGCTTCGCCAGCCCCGAGGATATCCAGCGCAGTTCCGATCCCGATATCCAGGAGTTCGTGCGGATCACCATGGGTAAAATTTATCTGAGCAAGGAACAGGAACATGGCCGATAGTAAAAAAAATATCGATCTGCCCAATCTGATGGTGGGACTTTTTCTCCTGGCGGGCTTTTTTTCTTTCGTTTACCTGTCGGTGAATCTGGGGGAGTTTTCTCCCTTTTCCATGCAGCGCCAGTACGAAGTAAAGGCCGAGTTCGGCAATATCTCCGGTCTGCGCCGGGGAGCGCCGGTGCAGATTGCCGGGGTGGTGGTGGGCCGGGTGGCGGTCATCGAGCTGGGCGAACGCCAGCGGGCGGTGGTCACCATGTATATCGACCGGGCCGTGGAGCTGACCGAAGACGCCATCGCCTCGGTGAAAACCCAGGGGATCATCGGTGAGAAATACATCAGCATCACCCCCGGCGGTTCCGATCTGGTGCTGGCCGACGGCGATTGGCTGATGGAAACCGAATCCGCCCTGGATCTGGAAGAGTTGGTGAGCAAGTATATTTTCGGGGGAGTTTAGTGGAGATTGAGCGGGGCGGTCTGGTTCCAGGCGCAGGATGTCCGGCATGGTCCGGTTTCGCCGGGAGTGCCTGACGGTAGAGGAAGGCGGGGCGGACCGCTGAGGGGTTTTATGGATAATTTCACAGGCGATACAGTAAGGGATTGTTGGGGGGGCGATGGCCGGCCGGCGGCGAAAGTGGCTGTTTGGCTGTCGCTGTTTTTCTTGGCGGGGCTGTTGTTGTCCCCGGAATCATGGGCGGCCGGTGCCGGTCGTGGCGGCAACGCAACCGGTCATGTTGAAGCTCCGGGCGGCGAGTACCGGGGAGTGCTGGTTGCGGGAAGCGGGGCGGCCGACAAGCGGGTGGTCGGCCAGGTCGAGCCTGTGGCCGATGATGACGACTACGATCCTTGGGGTGACGATCCCTGGGGTGATGATCCATGGAACGGCGATACCCAAACCCTGGCTGATCCACTGGAGCCGTTGAATCGCCTCTTCTTTGTCTTCAATGATCGCCTCTACCGCCACGCCTTGAACCCGGTGGCAACCGGTTATGCCAAGACGGTGCCCGAGGATATAAGGCTTTGCGTACGTTCCTTTTTTCGCAACCTGTTGGCTCCGGTCCGAATCGTCAACAATCTGCTCCAGGGCCAGTTCCGTGACAGCGGTACCGAGCTGGCACGTTTTGCCATCAACACCACCATCGGCATCGGCGGCCTGGTGGATTCGGCAGCCAGAAATTTCGGGATTGAATCCCGGTATGCCGACTTGGGGCAGACCCTGGGCATCTACGGTATAGGTGACGGTTTTTACATTCACTGGCCCCTACTCGGTCCTTCCACCCTCAGGGACAGCGTGGGGATGGCCGGCGACGGTCTGATCAACCCAATCACCCGGGTGATGTTCGAGGACACCGCCACCGGAGTCGGGATGCACGCTGCCCGCACGGTCAACGCCACCTCATTGCGACTGGGGGAGTATGAACGCCTGAAGGAAGCCGCCTTTGATCCTTACTTGGCGATTCGCGATGCCTATTGGCAGTATCGTCGCAATCTGGTTCGCAGCCACCGCCGGGAGCAGGCTGTGCCTGCGTTTTTTGGCGAAGGCGATTCGGGAACTTACCGGAAGTCCGGCCAGCAGGATCGGAAGAAGTCTTTACCGGCAGTCGATGCGGAGACGCAGCCCCCTGCTGAACCAGAGTCGGCGCCGATAGCGGCAACGTTGGCGGTACCGGTGATGGCCGAGCTCTGGCCGGCGGTGGAACCTTGCGGGTCCGAGCGCTATTTTTTGCATGTGGGTGCCTATCTGGATTATCAACATGCCTTGCGGGAACAACAGAGGCTGGGGGAGTGGGCGGCCGGGGCCTGTCTGCTGGAACATGATCGTGGTGATTATCGGTTTTACGGCCTGCTGATTCCCGTCGGCAACGACTTTGCGGCGGCCAAGGAAGTGGAGTTGCAATTGGCCGCCGTCGGCAGAGAGGGCTGGCTGGTTACGGCGCTCAATAACTGAGGTCAACTGGTCATTACGGCTGTCGGCCTGATGGTTGCAAGCGAAAAACTGTTTGGTGGGAGGATTGCAGGTGCGGATGATGCGAGATGTAGAAAAAACGTGCGGAAGCCGGGTAGGATTTTCGGCCCTGTTGCTGGTTGTGTTGCTGGCCGCTGTTCCGGCCAGGGCGAGCCTGGATCCCAAATCCACCGTGGAACGGGCGGTGGCGGAAATTATAGGAGTACTCACCGATTCCGGGCTGGCCGCGGAAGAAAAGCGGGAGCAGCGCCACCGATTGGTGGTGGCCAAGGTGGAAAAATTTTTTGACTTCACCGAGATTTCCATGCGGGTCATGGGGCCGCGCTGGCGGGATTTGAACGGGGAGCAGCGGCAGCAGTTCGTTGATCTTTTCAAGCAGTTTCTGGAAAAAAATTACATTGATCGGGTTGATCAGTACTCCGGGGAAGAGGTGGTGGTGCGGGACCAGGAAATTCGCGGCCGGTTTGCCATGGTCAACACCGATTTTTTTTATAAAAACCAGCCGGTGCCGGTCAGCTACCGTCTGCTTAACCGCGATGGCAGCTGGGTGGTTTACGATGTCAATATCGAAGGGGTCAGTCTGGTGCGCAATTTTCGGACCCAGTTCGACCCTTATTCCTATGATGAACTGGTTCGGCGCATGCAGCAGCAGATTGCCACCGGTCAGGGCCTGGAACCCATGTGAGCCGTGGAAACTAATTTTTTGACATTTCTCGATTCGGCGGAGTCTCAAAGGTTGCTGGCCCTGGGGCGGGAGCGTCGCTTTGCCGCCGGAGCCACTCTCTTTGCCGCCGATGAGCCGGCTGACTGGCTGGGGATTGTGTTGGAGGGCCGGCTGGCGGTGAAAAAGGCGGCGGTTTTTCCCGGTCGCCATATCCTGTTGGCCGAGTTGGAAGACGGCGGCCTGGTCGGTGAGGGCGCCTTGCTGGCCGACGCCAGCCACGGAGCAACGGTAACGGCGGTTTCAGACTGCCGGCTGTTGACCTGGGAGCGGGCCCAGTTGACTAGCCTGGCTGTTGAGCAGCCGGAACTGGCCCTGAAGCTGAACCGACGGGTGGTGGAAATCCTGCGCCTGCGGCTGCGGGGGGCGGGCGAAAGACTTTCATGGATTCTTTAACACGGCCTCGCTTCCAGCCGTTGCGGCTGGCGGGTATTTACGCGGTTCTGGTTTTTTCCTTTGCCCTTTACTTTGTCCTTTCCCGGCGCTTTGCTCCCGGCCCGGCCCTATTGATGCCCTTGGCCGCCCTGCCCTTGGGGGCGATTTTCGGCCTTTTGGCCGCCTGGGCCGGGAGCCTGCGGCCCAGGGCTACCGTTTTGCTGAAAACCGTTTTCCCTGGTTTTTCCGCCACTTTTCTCCTTTTTTTTGCTCATCTGCTGACCTTTGCGCTGGCTTTTTCCGGGCTGGTAACCTACCCCTTGAGCCTGCTGATCAATGATTCGGGGACGATCGGATACCCGCCCATCGTGGAATTTCGCCTGGTTAGCTTCAACCTGGCGCTGCTGCTGGCCCTGGCTGCCTGGTTTCTGCCGCCGGCCATTGCCGTTGCCGAGAAGCGAGGCTGGCTAAGACTCACCTGAAGCAGCCGCTCCGCGTCCGGGTTGCTGGTTAACAAATTATTAACATCGTATAATCTGGACAATAGACGGTTAACCATGCAATAATTCCGAACCTGGTTTTACATAGTGCGTGTTAATCTTAAACGGAGAGGAGGTAGCTCATGCGGAAGGTCAGCTTACTGGGAATGGTGATGTTGGCGATTGTGGCGTTGACGGCCCTGCTGTTTACCGAACCGCGGGCCAGTGAACGGGAGGAGGCCATCGCCAAACTGGTGGCCGATTATCTGGTGGCCGGCCGGGCGGTGATTGCCAAGAACCAGGCCCTGTTCAACGACGCCTCCAAGGGCGATAAAGGCTTTACCCCGGAAGTCTTCGAGTCCCAGGTGGCCGCCGAATTCAAGCAGATCTCCGGCTTGGACATCAAGGACCAGAGTGCTTCCGATCCGGTGGGTAAGGCCCTGTTGGATGTTCACTCCTCTGCCATGGAGGTGGTGGCTGGCGCCCAGCCTTTGATCAACCAGGAGGGCAGGGGTTATAAAGGCTTTATTCCGGCGGTGTTTGGAGCCCGGACCGGCGATGTCTTTTACCGCAAGTCCGGTATCCGCCTCAAGCAGACCAGCCTGCGCTTCCGGGCCGATTACAACCAGCCCGATGAGCTGGAAACCCGGGTTTTGCAGCAGATGGAGTCCAACTGGGAAAAAGGGAAAGCTTATTCCGAGGTGGTCAGCGCCGGCGGCCGCCAGGCGGTGCGCTATATTCGGCCCATTTACATTGCCGCCCCCTGCCTGGTCTGTCACGGTGACCCGGCCGGGGAGCTGGATATTGCTGGCCGGGCCAAGGAAGGGTACAAGGAAGGTGATTTGCGCGGCGGGATCAGCGTAACGGTGCAGATTCGCTAAGCGGAGCCGTCTTTACAATGAGTGAATGAGCCAGGCAAGTGACCACCGGAAGCCAGTATTCCGGTGGTCACTTGCGTTTTGCAGTTCTGTTGTTTGCGGGAGGAAAAAGACCATGGCCGGACAAGGGCGGAAGCAAGGGCAAAAGCGGGGAATCGCAACTAAATTCCTGTTGGTGGCAGCCGGCTTGATGCTGGTGATGATGGTGGTTCTCAATCTGATCATGCTGGCTGGGGCTTACAAGCTCCAGGACGAGCAGTGGCAGGTTTTTATCACCACCCTGGAAGCCGAGCGCGTCCAGCAGGAGACCTTGTTGCGGGAGGGGTTGTTGCAGAAGGGCGAGTCCCTGTCTCACTTGATTTCCCGCACCGCCTCCGGTCTGATCGGCCGTTTTGAGTTTGCCCCCCTGAAGGATATGGCCGAGGATGCGGTCAGCGATCCAGAAATCGCCGCCGTGGTGATCCGGGGATTGGACGGCTCCGATCTGGCGGCGGTTCGCCAGGCCCAGACCGCAATCACGCTCGAAGCTCCCATCAACGACTCTTTCTTCAAGGATGATGTGATCGGTTCGGTGGAGATGCACCTGGATGAGTCGGGGATTCGTCAGTCCATCGCTGCGTTAGGCGAGCGGATCGAAACCCTGGAACGGGAAGCCGGAGCTGCCATGCGGGAGTTCGGGCTGAAGCTGGCCGTCGGCATCATGGCCGCCGCCCTGCTGGTGGTGCTGATCATGTGCGGAGCCCTCTATCTGGCGGTAAACCGCTATATTATCGCCCCCATGAGCGCGGTGGTGGCCGGGATTGACGAAAGCGCCGAGCAGGTGGCCGCAGCCTCCGCCGATCTCTCTTCCACCAGCACTCAGCTGGCCGACAGCGCCTCTCGCCAGGCCGCTTCCCTGGAGCAGACCTCGGCTTCCCTGGATGAAATCTCCACCATGACCCGTCAGAACGCCGACAATGCCGATCAGTGCGACAGCCTGATGCGGGAGGTCAACAGCGTGGTGGAGAAGGCCAGCCATTCCATGGAAGCCCAGACCCTGGCCATGGCCGAGATCACCAAAGCCAGCGAGGAAACCAGCAAGATCATCAAGACCATTGACGAAATCGCTTTCCAGACCAACCTGCTGGCCTTAAATGCGGCGGTGGAAGCCGCCCGGGCCGGCGAGGCCGGGGCCGGGTTCGCGGTGGTGGCTGATGAGGTTCGCAACCTGGCCATGCGGGCGGCGGAGGCGGCCAGCAGTACCGCTTCCCTGATCGAGGGCACGGTGCTCAAGGTGCGTAGCGGTGAAGAGTTGCTGCAGCAGACCAATGCTAATTTTTCCCAGGTGGCGGAGCAGGCCACCAAGGCCGGCACCCTGGTGGCCGAGATCGCCACCGCCTCGCGGGAGCAAAGCAACGGGATCGGCCAGGTCAACCAGGCCATCACCGATATCGAGCAAATCACCCAGCACATTGCCGCCAACTCCCAGGAAGCGGCTTCGGCTTCGGCCCAGCTCAGCGCCCTGGGCGCCCACATGCACAAGCTGCTGGAGGAGATCGGCGCTGAGGGCGGAGGCGCAGGTAGCGGGAAGAAACCGGCCAGTGGCCGGACCGTTGCCGGCAAGGCCCCCCGAGCGACAACGGCCGCCCAGTCCGACCGTCCCCGGTTGCCAGCTCCGTCGCCAGCGGCGACCAGGTCCGCTGTCAAGTCCTCGGCCAAACCCGCTACCGGCGATGCCGCCTCTGCCAGAAGCAAGGCCGCCCCGAGCAAAAAGCAGGAGCCGGCCAAAAGCAACGCCAAGGAAGTTATCCCCTTTGACGAGGATGATTTCGAGGATTTTTAAGCGGCTTACGCGCGGCAGCGAAACTGCTTGACAGACTGGCAGGATCGTCTATAGTTGCCCGTTTCGGCGATTTAGCCACCCCTTTGCTTGGCCGGTACCATGCGTATCAGGTTTGATGACATCCCCCCCGAGGGGCTCGACTGTGAAATCAAGGAACACTCCTGGTTCCCGGAAGGCGAACTTGAGCGTAGCGGGCCCTTGGCTGCGGTGGTGCGTCTGAGCCGGGACGGTGAGCGGGTGTTGCTGGAGGGCAGTCTGGAGGTAGCGCTTGATCTGGTTTGTGATCGTTGCCTGGCCCCCTGGCGCTTACCGGTTAAGGCCGACTTTCGGTTGGTTTTGGAGCTGGTTGCCGCCGAGACGGCCGACCAGGCCGACGAGCACATCTGCCGGTCCGACGAGATGGATACCGTGGCGCTGAGCGAGCCGTTGGTCGACCTGGACGATCTGCTGCGCCAGCAACTATATCTGAGCCTGCCGGCCAAGTCCCTCTGCCGGGAGGAATGCCGGGGGCTGTGCCCGGTTTGCGGCGCCGACCTTAATCAAGGCGCCTGCAATTGCCGGACCGGCGGCGGGGATTCCCCGTTTGCGGTGCTGGGTCGGTTGAAAAAATAGTAACCGTTCACCAGTGGTGATAACCGGCCGATTTAACGGTTACAAAAAATAAGAGTTTTCCGGGTTCCTGAAGCCCGTTGTTTTTGTTTTGCAGTCGCAGTGAATTTGCCTTGCTCTTTATTTTTTTGGAGGTTTAACAAAATGGCTCTGCCTAAAAGAAGACATTCCCATTCCCGGACCCGCACCCGTCGGGCCCATGACGCCTTAAGTCCTCGCTCGGTGGCCAACTGCCCGGAGTGCGGCGAGCCCAAGCTGCCCCACCGGCTCTGCCCAGGCTGCGGTTCCTACAAGGGCCGTTCGGTGATCAAACTGGACGAAGAGTAAGCGTGTAACCATGGCCGGTAAGCTGCGCATCGCCCTGGATGCCATGGGTGGCGATCGGGGCCCCGGCGAGATGGTGGCCGGGGCCGTTCTGGCGGTGCGCCAGGAGAATCTCCAGGTCGTTCTGATCGGTGATGAAGCCCGCATTGCCGCCGCCATAGCCGATTCCGGCTGCAGCGCCGACGAGAAGGCCCAACTGGAGGTGGTTCATGCCCCCCAGGTGATCGGCATGGACGAGTCGCCCTTCGAGGCGATCCGCCGCAAGAAGGATTCTTCCATCATGCGGGCCTTCGCCCTCCACCGGGAGGGCAAGGTGGACGCGGTGGTTTCCGCCGGCAATTCCGGGGCCACCATGGCCGCCGCCCTCAAGTATTTGGGTCGGCTGGACAACATCTCCCGTCCCGGCATCGCCAGCACCTTCCCCACCCTCAAGGGGCCGGTGGTGATGATGGATGTCGGGGCCAATGTCGATTGCCGGCCCCGCCATCTCTTCGAGTTCGGGGTGATGGCCGCCGCCTTTGCCCGGGTGCTGTTCAATATCGAGCGCCCCCGGATCGGCCTGCTCAGCATCGGTGAGGAGGGGGGCAAGGGCAACATTCTGGTCAAAAAATCCCATCAGCTTTTTCAGCAAAGTTCCCTCAATTACATTGGTAATGTCGAAGGCCGGGAAACCTTTCAGGGCGATGTCGATGTCATTGTCTGCGACGGTTTTGTCGGCAATATCTGCCTCAAGCTCAGCGAAGGGCTGGCCGAGGTGGTGATCGCCATGCTGGGCGATGAAATCAAAAAAAGGCTGTCGGCCAAGCTGGGTTATCTGCTGGCCCGTGACGCCTTTGCCGCCTTCCGCCGCCGGGTGGATTATGCCGAATATGGCGGGGCGCCCCTGCTGGGCCTCCAGGGTACCGGGGTGGTCTGCCATGGCCGCTCCAATGATGTGGCCATCAAGAACGCCATTCGGGTGGCGGCCGAGATGGTGCGCAACCGGGTCAACGACCATATTGTCGAGTTGCTGGCTGCCGACGGCTTTCTGGCTAAAAAGGCCGAGGCCGCCGAAAACGCCGCACAGGGTGAGAACGGCCAGTCGGCCGGAGCGTCCTCAGCCAGGGGAGTCGCCGGCTGATGGCGACCGCAGCGGAGGAAGCCGCCGGTAGCAGCGGCTTGCGCATCATCGGCACCGGTTCGGCCCTGCCGGAACGGGTGCTCGGCAACGCCGATCTGGAACGGATGGTGGAAACCTCCGACGACTGGATCACCACCCGGACCGGGATCAAGACCAGGCGGATTGCCGGACCTGGCGAGGAAACCTCGCAACTGGCCGCCGCCGCCGCTCGCCGGGCCCTGGAGCAGGCCGGGGTTGCCGCCGCCGAGCTTGACCTGATCGTGGTGGGCACCATCACCCCCGAAATGACCATGCCTTCCTGCGCCTGTCTGGTCCAGCAGGAACTGGGGGCCAACCGGGCCTTTGCCTTCGACCTCAATGCCGCCTGCTCCGGCTTCCTTTACGGTCTTGATCTGGCCGACAAGTATATTCGTTGTGATCCCGGCAAAAAAATTCTGGTGATCGGGGCCGAGACCCTTTCCAGCCGAGTGGACTGGCAGGATCGGAACACCTGCGTACTCTTCGGGGACGGGGCTGGGGCCTGTGTGGTCACCGGCAGCAGCGCAAAGGATGGGCGGGGCTACCAGGCCGCCCGGCTTTTCGCCGACGGCTCACTCTGGGAGCTGCTCTACCTCGAAGCGGCGCCCAAGCATAACCGGCAACTGCGGCCTAACCGGGTCGAGATGCCTTGCATCATGATGCAGGGACGGGAGGTCTTTCGCCATGCAGTGCGGGCCATGGGCGAGGCCGTGGCTCAGGTGCTGGCCGCCGCCGGTTGCACGGCCGCTCAACTCAAGCTGGTGATCCCCCATCAGGCCAATATTCGGATTATTCGCAGCCTGGGCGATCACCTGGGGCTGGCGCCGGAAAAGGTCTATGTTAATGTGGACAAATATGGTAATACATCGGCGGCCACCATCCCCATAGCCTTGGACGAGGCTAACCGGGCGGGATTGCTGGCTCCGGGCGACCTGGTGCTGCTCTGCGCTTTCGGCGGCGGCTTCACCTGGGGCGCCTCATTGCTGCGCTGGTGAAAAAAGTCCAGCAGCACCCCGACACGGGATCTTTGGGCGATCAGCCCGGCATGCGTACGGGAGTACGCGGCGCCGGTCTGCTTGCCCAACCCTGCGGCACTGCTGAACTTTTTTCGCTCGGATGCGAGTCTTTTTTTTATAAAGTAGGGCGGCCGTTGGGCCGCCTTCCAGCAAAGGGGGAGACGTGGATTACTTTCTCAGTGAAGAACAGGAGATGATTGTTGAGGTGGCGCGTAAGATCAGCGACGAATTGATCATCCCCAAGCGGGCCCATTACGACGAAACCGAGGAGTATCCCCGCGAAATTTTGGAGGCTCTGGCGCAGTCCGATCTTTACGGGCTCTATATTGCCGAGGAGTACGGCGGCTTCGGCGGCGGCAGCTTTGAGATGGCCCTGGCCCTGGAGCAGGTGGCCCGGGGCTGTACCGGGGTGGCCACCGCCTTTGCCGCCAGCGCCCTGGGCGCTTATCCCATCATCATCTCCGGCAGTGAGGAGATGAAGCAAAAGTATCTGCCCGAGATTGCCTCCGGCCGGCGCTTTGCCGCCTTCGCCCTCACCGAGTCGGGGGCCGGCAGTGATGCTTCCGGGATCCAGACCACCGCCGTCCAGGATGGCGACCATTGGGTACTCAACGGCACCAAACAGTGGATTACCAACGCCGGCGAGGCGGGAATCTATACCGTAATCGCCATCACCGACCGCAAGCGCGGCGCTCGAGGGGCCACCATGTTCGTGGTGGAGGATAGCGATCCCGGCTTTGCGGTGGGGCCCAAGGAAAAGAAGATGGGTATCCGCTGCTCCTCCACCCGCGAGGTTATTTTAAAAGACTGCCGGATCCCCGCCGACCGGGTCATCGGCCGGGTTGGCATGGGTTTTATAACAGTGATGAAAACTCTGGATATGTCCCGGCCGGGCATTGCCATCCTTGGCGTCGGCCTGGGGCAGGGCGCCCTGGACGAGGCGGTGCGCTACGCCAAGCAGCGAGTCCAGTTCGGCAAGCCCATCATCTCCTTCCAGGCGGTGAGCCATATGCTGGCCGATATGGCCGTGCAGGTGGAGGCGGCCCGGGCCCTGGTTTACGCCGCCGCCCGCCATGTCGACGCCCATCCCGAAAAGGCCTCCAAGGCCGCTTCCATGTGCAAGGTTTTCGCCACCGACGTGGCGATGAAGGTGACGGTGGACGCGGTGCAGGTGCTGGGCGGTTACGGCTTCATGCGCGAATACCCGGTGGAGAAGATGATGCGGGACGCCAAGATTCTCCAAATTTACGAAGGTACCAACCAGATCCAGCGCAACGTGATCGGCCAGGAACTCAACAAGGAATACACTCGCTAAGGAAACAGGCAAACGATGAAGATTGTGGTTTGCGTCAAGCAGGTGCCGGATGCCAAGGATGTACGGCTGGATCCGGTGACCAACACCCTGGCCCGTGACGGGGTGCAGTCCATCATGAACCCCTACGACCGCCATGCCCTGGAGGCCGGAGTCAAGCTGGCCGAAAGCAACGGCGGCACGGTGACGGTACTCAGCATGGGGCCGCCCCAGGCGGCGGAAACCCTGCGTGAGGCGGTGGCCTGCGGCGCCCACGAGGCGGTGCTGGTCTCCGACCGGGCCTTTGCCGGGGCCGACACTTGGGCCACCACCCACACCCTGGCCCAAGCCATCGCCAAAATCGGCGGCGCCGACCTGGTGCTCTGCGGCAAGCAGGCCATCGACGGCGATACCGCCCAAGTGGGGCCGGGGCTGGCGGAAAGACTGGCTATTCCCTACGTCACCTGTGTCCGCAAGGTGGTGGAGGCCGCTGACGGCGCTCTGCGGGTGGAGCGGCTGATGGATGACGGATACGATCTGGTGGAGCTCAAGCTGCCGGCCCTGCTCACCGTGGTCAAAGAGATCAACGAGCCCCGCTTGCCGTCGCTCAAGGGCAAGATGAAGGCCAAAAAACTGGAAGTGCAGATGCTCTCCGCCGGCGATATCGCCGCCGACCCCGAGCAGATCGGCCTGAAGGGCTCGCCCACCCAGGTGGTTCGGGTCTTTCCGCCGGAAATGCGGGGGGAACGTACCATCTTCAGCGGCACGGCGGATGAACAGGTGGCCCAGTTGGCCGCCGCTCTGGAAAAAGTGCTGTAAACGTTCAATAGGGGAAACATGCTGAAAATTGATCAAGAGGCCTGTATTGCCTGCGGGCTGTGTGAGGAAGCCTGTACCTTCGGAGCCATCCGGGTGGAAGGGGATTGCGCGGTGGTTGGCGACAACTGCACCCTCTGTGGTGCCTGTGTCGAGGTCTGCGAGACCGGCGCCCTGGAACTGATACGGGAGGAAAAGGCACCGATGGCGGACCTGGGCTCCTGGTCCGGGGTTTGGGTCTATGCCGAATATCGCAACGGTCGCCTGGCCCCGGTGGGCTTGGAGTTGCTGGGGGCCGGCCGTAAGCTGGCGGACAAGCGGGGAGTGCCGCTGGCCGCCGTGTTGCTGGGCTCGGGAGCCGATTCCGGAGCCGGCGAGGGGTTGGCTGCGGAAGCCGCCACCTTGGTGGCCCACGGCGCCGATCGGGTTTATCTGGTTGATGATCCGGCCCTGGCTAAATTCAGTGATGATGCCTACGGTAATGTGCTGGCCGACCTGGTGCGGGAGCATAAGCCGGAGATCGTGCTGGCCGGAGCCACCGCCGTCGGCCGCTCCTTTATTCCGCGGGTGGCCACCATGCTGGCCGCCGGACTCACCGCCGACTGCACCGATCTCGATATCCGGGAAGAGGACGGAGCCCTGCTCCAGACCCGGCCGGCCTTCGGCGGCAACATCATGGCCACCATCGTTTGCCCCCGGACCCGGCCCCAGATGGCCACGGTCCGCCCCCTGGTGATGAAGCCCCTGGCCCGCGATGACGGCCGCCAGGGTGAGATTATCCCGGTCAAACCCGACCCAGCCCGCCTGCAGTCGCGGGTGACGGTGCTGGAAACTGTGGCCGGGGAGTTGGAAAAGGTGAACCTCAACGAGGCCGATATCGTGGTGGCCGGCGGTCGCGGTCTGGAAACCCCGGAGGGCTTTGCCCTGGTCCGCAAGCTGGCCGACGCCCTGGGCGGGGCGGTGGCCGCCTCCCGGGCCGCCGTCGACTCCGGCTGGATTCCCTATCCCCATCAGGTGGGCCAGACCGGCAAGACGGTGGCCCCCAAGATTTATATCGCCTGTGGGATTTCCGGGGCCATCCAGCACTTGGTGGGGATGCAGTCGGCGGAAACCATCATCGCCATCAACCGCGACCCCGAGGCCCCCATCTTCAACGTGGCCACCTACGGAATCGTCGGCGATCTCTTTGAGGTGATACCCAAGCTGATTGAACGCCTGGAACATAACCGCACTCAATAGGAATTAACTTAAATGATTTAACGGGATGTAAACGTTTACCCCGGAAAAGAGGAAGAACACATGCTTTTGCAGGATAAGGTAGCGGTGGTCACCGGCGGCAGCCGGGGGATCGGTCGGGCGATCTGTCTGCGTTTGGGACAGCAGGGTGCTCGAGTGATCATCAACTATGTCAGCCGGCCCGAGGCGGCCGAGGCGGTGGCCGACGAGATTCGCGCCGGCGGTGGCCAGGCCGAAACCCGAGCCTTCAACGTGGCCGACACTGCGGCCACCGAGGCGGCCTTCAAGGAAATTCTGGACAGCTGCGGCCGGGTGGATATTCTGGTCAACAATGCCGGGATCACCCGCGACGGCCTGCTGGTCAAGATGAAGGAAGGCCAGTGGGACGAGGTGCTGGACACCAACCTCAAGGGCGCCTTTACTTGCCTGAAGGCGGTGAGCCGGGTGATGATGAAGCAGCGCTGGGGCCGGATCGTCAATGTCGGCTCGGTGATCGGCTTTGCCGGCAATGCCGGCCAGATCAACTACGCCGCCGCCAAGGCCGGTCTGGTGGGGCTGACCAAGTCGGCGGCCCGCGAGCTGGCAGCGCGCAATATCACGGTCAACGGGGTGGCCCCGGGTTATATCGTCACCGACATGACCAAGGATCTGCCCGAGGAGATCAACGAAAAGATCAAGGCCGAGATTCCTCTGGGGGTGCTGGGCGAGGCCGAGGACGTGGCCGGGGCGGTGGCCTATCTGGTCTCCGACGATGCCCGTTACGTCACCGGCCAGTTTATCCACGTAAATGGCGGCATGTATATGTAAATGCGCAATGCAACAGAGGATGAGAGAGCGCGGATTTTATCGGCTGCTCTGTCTTTAATTTGCTAATCATCAAAAAAAACAGGGAGAAAAATCATGGCGGTAGAGCAGAAACTGATCGATATCATTGCGGAGCAGCTCAGCGTGGACAAGGCCAAGGTGGTGCCCGGAGCCTCCTTTATCGACGACCTGGGGGCCGACTCCCTGGATTTGGTGGAGCTGATCATGGCCATGGAAGAGGCCTTTGATATTGAGATCGCCGATGAGGTGGCCGAGAAGATCACCACCGTCCAGGACGCCATCGATCATATCAAGAAGATTTCCGAGTAAGCTCAAGGGGCCGGTCGTGGGCGGCGGGGGTAGCTTCCGTTGCGGGCCGGTCCGGGAGTAAGCAGAGGGAGACCGTAAACGGTGAAAAGACGAGTTGTGGTAACCGGGGTCGGCCTGGTCTGTCCGGTGGGTAACACGGCGGCAGAGGGCTGGGCGGCCCTGAGCGCCGGCCGGGGCGGGGTGGGGCCCATCACCCGTTTTGACGCCTCCGGGCAGGGGGTGCGGATTGCCGCCGAGGTCAAGGGTTTCAATCCGGACGCCTATTTCGAACCCAAGCAGGCCCGTAATCTGGAGCCTTTCGTCCAGTATGCCCTGGCGGCGGCTCGCCAGGCCCTTGACGATGCCGGCTTTGCGATCACCCCGGAGAATGCCCCCCGGGTCGGCAGTATTGTCGGCTGCGGCATGGGCGGTCTGCCGGTGATCGAAAAGTATGTGCAGATTCTCCACACCAAAGGCGAGCGGCGGATCACCCCCTTCTTCATCCCCATGGCGATTCCCAACATGGGTGCCGGTCAGATCTCCATCTTTTACGGCACCCGGGGGCCCAACCTCTCGCTGACCACCGCCTGCGCCGCCGGCACCCACGCGGTGGGCGAAGCCTTCCGGGCCATCAGCATGGGGGATTGCGACGCCGCCTTGACCGGCGGCAGCGAAGGGGTGATCTGCCCCATGGCCTTTGCCGGCTTTCATGCCATGAAGGCGCTCTCCACCCGTAACGACGAGCCGGAGAAGGCCTCCCGTCCCTTTGACAAGGAGCGGGATGGTTTTATCATCGGCGAAGGCGGTGGCATCCTGCTGCTGGAGGAGCTGGAGCAGGCCAAGGCCCGGGGGGCCAAAATCTATGCCGAGATGGCCGGCTACGGGATGTCCGGTGACGCCTATCATATCGCGGCCCCTCCCGAAGACGGGGCCGGAGCCGTGCTCTGCATGAACAACGCCCTGGCCGACGCCGGCCTCAGCCCTGCGGAGATCGACTATATCAACGCCCATGGCACCTCGACCCCGTTGAACGACCAGATTGAAACCCGGGCCATCAAACAGGTCTTCGGCGATCATGCCCGCAAGCTGGCGATCAGCTCCACCAAGTCGATGACCGGCCACCTGCTGGGAGGGGCCGGGGGGATCGAGGCGGTGATTTCCGCCATGGCGATCAAGCATCAGTTGGCACCGCCCACTATCAACCTGGAGAACCCCGACCCGGAGTGCGATCTCGACTACGTCCCCAACCAGGGCCGGGCCATGCCGATCCGGGCCGCCATGTCCAACTCCTTCGGTTTCGGCGGCACCAATGCGGTTATCATCATGAAGCGTTACGAGGAATAATGATGAAGGTGGCCCTGGGTTGTGATCATGGCGGCTTCGGCCTCAAGGAAACCTTGCTGCCGGTGCTGGCCGAGTTGGGGCATCAGGTGACCGATTGCGGCACCATGAACGGGGAAGCGGTGGATTATCCCGATATCGCCGCTGCGGTCTGCCGCCTGGTGGCCGCCGGCGAGTGTGAGCGGGGGGTGTTGATCTGCGGCACCGGGATCGGCATTTCCATGGCCGCCAACCGCAATCCCGCCATCCGGGCCGCCCTTTGCAGTGAGAGCTTTTCCGCCCGGATGAGCCGGGAGCATAACGACGCCAACGTACTCTGCCTGGGAGGGCGGACTCTGGGCCCCGGCCTGGCCGAGGATATCCTCCGGGTCTGGCTGAGTACCGATTTCGCCGGCGGCCGCCATCAGCGCAGAATCTCCTTATTTTAAATTTTTTTGAAAAAAAGGGTAGCGACGTGTCTTACTTAGCCAGCAGTGATCCGGAGATTCATCTTGCCATTCGCGGCGAGTTGCGTCGGCAGTATAACCAGTTGGAGATGATCGCCTCGGAGAATATCGTCAGCGAGGCGGTATTGGAGGCCCAGGGCTCGGTCTTCACCAACAAGTACGCCGAAGGCTACCCCGGCAAGCGCTATTACGGCGGCTGCGAGTACGCCGACCGGATCGAGGAGCTGGCCTCCTCCCGGGCCCGGGAGCTGTTCGGGGCCGAGTATGCCAACGTCCAGCCCCACTCCGGCAGCCAGGCCAATATGGCGGTTTATTTTTCCTGCCTTAAGCCCGGCGATACCGTGCTGGGGATGGACCTGGCCCACGGCGGCCACCTGACCCACGGCAGCGCGGTCAACTTTTCCGGCCAGCTTTACCGCTTTGTTTCCTACGGGGTGAGCCGGGAGCAGGAGCGGATCGATTACGACGAGGTGGAGCGGCTGGCCCTGACCCACCGGCCCAAGATGATCGTGGCCGGGGCCAGCGCCTACCCCCGGACCATCGACTTTGCCGCCTTCCGCCGGATTGCCGACCGGATCGACGCCCTCTTCATGGTGGACATGGCCCATATTGCCGGCCTGGTGGCCGCCGGGGTGCATCCCTCGCCGGTGCCCCATGCCGATTTCGTTACCACCACCACCCACAAGACCCTGCGCGGCCCGCGGGGCGGGCTGATCCTGGCCCGCAAGGATTTCGGCAAGATGCTGGACAGCAAGATTTTCCCCGGCATCCAGGGCGGACCCCTGGTCCACGTGATCGCCGCCAAGGCGGTGGCCTTCAAGGAGGCCATGGGTGAACGCTTCAAGGCCGACATGAACCAGGTGGTCAAGAACGCCCAAACCCTGGGCAAAGGCCTGGTGGAGCGAGGCTATCGCCTGGTTTCCGGCGGCACCGACAACCACCTGTTGCTGGTGGATCTGACCCCCAAGAAGCTCACCGGCAAGCTGGCCGAAGAGATTCTGGAGCAGGCCGGGATCACGGTCAACAAGAACGCCATTCCCTTCGACACCGAAAAACGTTTTGTCACCAGCGGGATTCGGATCGGCACCCCGGCAGTGACCTCCCGGGGCCTCAAGGAGCCGGAGATGGAGCAGATCGCCGCCTGGATCGACCGGGCCTTGGCCACCGGCGGAGTTCAAGCCGGCAGTTCCGACCAGGCCCGCGAGCTGGCGGCCATCCGTCGGGAAGTGGCGGCCCTGTGCGACCGTTTCCCCATCTATCCCGGAATGAACCCGGAGCGCGACGGCGAGGCCGTCGCCGACCAGGGCTGAAACCATGGCCGACTCGCCGGAACGTCCCTCCTGGGAGGATTATTTCCTGGGGATCACCGAGCTGGTGGCGGAGCGTTCCACCTGCCTGCGGCGCAAGGTCGGGGCCGTGCTGGTCCGGGACCGGCGGATCATCGCCACCGGCTACAACGGGGCGCCCAGCGGGATCAGCCATTGCCTGGAAGCCGGCTGCCTGCGGGAGCAAATGGGCATTCCCTCCGGCGAACGCCATGAGCTGTGCCGGGGGCTCCACGCCGAGCAGAACGCCATCATTCAGGCCGCCCTCCACGGGTTCAGCATTCGCCATTCCACCCTTTATTGCACCAATCTGCCCTGTTCCATCTGCAGCCGGATGCTGATCAACGCCGGCATCGAAAAAATTTATTATGTCTCCGGCTACCCGGACGCCCTGACCGCCGCCCTGCTGCGGGAGGCCGGGATTCCCCTGATCCAGATCGCCGCGAATGCGGGCCCGCCGCCGGCCGCGCCCCCGGAGGCCCCCTGATGAAATGCCCTTATTGCGGTCATCTGGAAAACCGGGTGGTGGACTCCCGGCTCAACAAGGACTACACCATCACCCGCCGCCGCCGGATGTGCGACGCCTGCAACCGCCGCTTCACCACCTACGAACGTCTGGAGGTGACCATGCCGATGCTGGTCAAGAAAGACGGTCGGCGGGAGGTCTGGGACCGTCATAAGGTGGTGGAAGGCATCCAGAAGGCCTGCGAAAAACGGCCGGTGAGCATGGAGCAGATCGAGGAGTTTGTTGACTCCCTGGAACGCGAGCTCCAGGACATGGGCGAACGGGAAATCCCGGTCCGCCTGGTGGGTGAGCGGGTGATGGATGGCCTGCGCCGGATCGACGGGGTGGCCTACGTCCGTTTCGCCTCGGTTTACCGCCAGTTCAAAGACCTCAACGAATTCATGGTCGAACTCAAACAGATGCTGGGCGGCCAGGAAAAATGATAATCTCGCAAAAACCAGTAAAGCACGGCGGGCGGGAACGCGCAAACAACAAGTTGCAAGACGCGGCCCGTCGTCGGCGCGGTTTTTTTCGGCGTCGACAAAAATAGTTTCACTCAACGTTTTGCCGCTTCCTGGCGTGTTCGTCACTGTTGTCGTATCCGGTTTTGAATCATGCCCGACATGCTCGACAAAGAAAAAAGATCGACCCTGATGTCCAAGGTTGGCTCGGTTGACACTAAGCCGGAGTGGATATTGCGTTGCGGCTTGCACCGGATGGGGTTGCGTTATCGATTGGGTGACCGGCGATTGCCGGGAAGGCCGGATCTGGTTTTTCCCATGTACCGAGCAGCGGTGTTTGTACACGGGTGCTATTGGCACCGCCACCAGGGTTGCAAGGATGCCAGTGTTCCTAAGTCGAACTCAGCATTTTGGCGTAATAAATTCGCGGAAAATGTTGCCAGGGACCGTCGTGTTCAGGCGGAGATCGAAAATATCGGCTGGCGTGTGATGGTGGTGTGGGAATGCGAGTTGATCCGTGATACTGTGGCCACGGTACATAAGGTCGCTCACTGGTTGCGCTCGAATAGCGACGATTGTGATGGATGGTCGGAAAAGGAGTCTGGCGCCTATGCTTTGGATCGTCGTGAATTACTTGGCGCAGCAGAGGAAAAGGTTCGCTATCGTGTAGATTCCCGGGGCGGTGGCTGGAGTGAAAAAGCGTTGGCTAACGAGCGCACCTGCCGGATCGATTCTTCGGCAAGCCGGACTTTTGCCGTGGTGGATCTCTTTTCCGGGGCTGGCGGGATGAGTTACGGTTTTCACCGCCATCCATCATTTAAGGTTGTCGGGGCAGCCGATGCCGAGTTGGGCAAACCAAGCGCCGGAAATGGCAAGTTGCAATGCAATGGCACTTACAGTCGTAATATTGGACTCTGCCCTAAGCGATTGGATTTGACCACGATTTCTCCTGCCCAATTGCGCGAAGCTTTGGGATTACCGGTCGATCTGCATATTTCGGTGTTGTCATCTTGTCCGCCTTGTACCGGGTTCAGTAGAGCCAATCCCGAAAACCATCTCCGCGATGACCGCCGCAATAGCCTGGTGAGAAGATCTGCCGAATTCGCCGTCGCCTTGTCCGCCGACATTGTTATGATGGAAAACGCCCGAGAGTTGATCCGTGGCAATTTCAAGCACCATTACGAGTGGTTCCGAGAGTTTTTGGAGAATAATGGCTACAATGTTTTCGGGCGCACTTACTTGTTATCGAGGTTTGGCCTGCCCCAGGTTCGGGACAGGGCGATAGTTATTGCGGTTAAGCAGCATCTGCCATTGTACACACTGGAAAGCTTGTGGGACGGCTGGACCGTCAGCGACGAAGCTATCACTGTGCGACGAACCTTTTCCACCATTGCCCCGGACGCTGCAGGCTACGATTTGAATCCAGGTTTCTCGTCGGATGCGGTAAGGCGTAGAATAATGGCGATCCCCAAGAATGGCGGTTCCTGGATGGATCTTTTGAGCCGACCGGATGCTGATTCTCTTTTGACCGATGCAATGAGGCGGATCGTATCGCTACGCCGTTTCGGCTCATACCCTGATGTCTACGGGCGGATGGCTTGGGATAAGCCGGCACCCACTATTAAGCGGGAGTGCTCGCATGTCGGGAACGGGCGCTATGCCCATCCCGACAATGATCGACTTTGTACCGTGCGTGAAATGGCGGCATTGCAGGGGTTTCCCAACGAGTTTGTATTCAACGGGTCCGCTGTTTCCAATATGTATCGGCATATCGGCGATGCGGTACCGCCGCTGATTTCTTATCAGCTAGCTCATTTGGCCCATTGGATCCTGACTGGAGAGCAGCCGAAGGTCGCAGATGTTCTGCTGCCGGGGACGAACCTCCGGCCTGAGGATATAGTGAAGAAAAAACAGGGGGAGTTGTTCGGTGCTTGATTTCAGAATGGAAGTTACGGCGGCGGAGAAGCGGCGATTGGAGGAATTCATTTCCGCTTTACGCACCCCCTGCACGGTCGATATGAACCCGAAATCCCCGTGGAACAACGAAGGGTTTGAAAGTGAATTCCGCTCCAAACTTTTGGCTCACCACTGTTTCATCGGCTCCCCGCTGATGCAGGACAGTTTTGACTTCGCGCTGATGGCAGCTTGTTCTCAAGCCGGACTGGAAGTAGTACAGGCTTCGGACGGGCAGCGTTTTTGGGACGTGATGATTGATGGTCGTCGGATCAGTTTGAAATCTTCGCAGGCAAAGAGCCTCAAGATGGATAAATTGCATATCAGCAAACTCACCGAAGCCGCATGGATTCAGGATTGCCGGACGGCAGCCAAGCGTTGTGAACAAACCCGCCTGTTATTTCGGGAATATTGTTCCGAAGTGGATGCCATAGTGCAATTGCGCTACTTCCGAGAATCAACCCTTTACGAATTGGTGGAAATCCCGGTTTCTCTCCTTGCCCAAGTTCTGGAGGTTGGCAAGACTCACTTCTCGGCGGATGGCCCCACCATAAACATTCCGATTGGCAAAAGCCCACAGGATTTCACCCTGAAACTGGATCGTTCGGATGCCAAAATCACGATAGCCAATATAAATAAAGCCCTGTGCATGGTGCATGGAACGTGGCAACTCTGATGAAATGCACAAGCACGGCTTGCTCCCTTATCATAACTTGCGCTGTTGAAGCAACCGCTTACCACCAGCGTTCTCGTTGAGTTATTGCGCAAAAAAGGTTAAGGAGCAGCGATGGTGGTAGTGGAGCAGGAAAAGCGGGATCGTGAGTTTATGCGGCTGGCCCTGCGGGAGGCGGCCAAGGGGGAGGGGCGGACCGCGCCCAACCCCTGTGTGGGGGCGGTGGTGGCTAAAGACGGCCGGGTGATCGGCAAGGGCTGGCACCGCCGGGCCGGAACTCCCCATGCCGAGATTCACGCCCTGCAGGCCGCCGGCAAGGCGGCGGCGGGGGCCACCCTTTACGTTACCCTGGAGCCCTGCAATCATCACGGCCGGACGCCGCCCTGCACCGAGGCCATTCTGGCGGCCGGCATTGCCCGGGTGGTGATCGGGATGGAAGACCCCAACCCCGGGGTTGCCGGCAAGGGCGCGGTACGGCTGGCGGCCGGCGGGGTGGCGGTGACCGGCGGTGTGCTGGCTATGGAGTGCCGCCGCCTCAATCGTCCTTTCAGTAAGCAGATCACCAGCGGTTTGCCCTGGCTGACCATCAAGGCCGGGATCAGCCTTGATGGCCGGATCGCGGCTCGCAGCGGCCACAGCCAATGGATCACCGGCCCCGCAGCCCGGCGGGCGGCCCATGGCTTGCGGGACCGCCACGATGCCATCCTGGTGGGAATAGGCACGGTGCTGGCCGATGATCCGTCCCTGACCACCCGTCTGCCCGGCGGCCGGGGCCGTGATCCTCTGCGGGCGGTGTTGGATTCCCGCCTGCGGCTGTCGCCCACCGCTAAAATTCTGCAACAGCAATCGCCGTCGGCGACCTGGATTTTCCACGGCCCGGAGGCGGATGGTGCCGCCGCTCTCCGCCTGCGACAGGCCGGGGCCGTGCTGCATGAGGTGCCCCTGGCCGTCGGCGGCGGGCTGGACCTGCATACCGTATTGCGGCGGCTGGGCCAGGCCGGGGTGCTCAGTGTGCTGGCGGAGGGCGGCGGCCGGGTCCATGGCGCCCTGCTGCGGGCGGGGCTGGCCGACGCGGCGGCTTTTTTTATCGCCCCTGTCCTCATCGGCGGCGACGGCCTGCCGCTGTGCGACACCCTGGGCCTGGAACGGGTCGATCTCGCTCCCCGCCTGCGCGAGGTAACCCGCCGCCGCCTGGGCGAAGATTTGCTGATCCAAGGAGTATTCTAAAATGTTTACCGGCATAATTCTGGGTAAGGGAAAAATCACGGCCAAGTGGCCGGCCGGCGGCGGTATGGTCTTTGAGCTGGAGACCGATTTCCTCCTGGACGACCCCCGGGAAGGGGAGAGCATCGCGGTTAACGGGGTCTGTCTGACCGCCCGCGATATCCGGCCCCGGCGCTTTCTGGCCGATGTCTCCCCGGAAAGCCTGGCCCGGACCAACCTGGGCGGCCTGGGCAGCGGGGAGTCGGTTAACCTGGAGCGGGCCCTGCGGCTCAGCGACCGGCTGGGCGGTCATCTGGTCAGCGGCCATGTCGATGCCGTCACCGAGGTGCTGGCCCGCAAGCCGCTGGGTGATTTCACCGTCTTCAGCTTCAAGGTGCCGGCCGGGCTGGGCCGTTATATCATCGCCAAGGGCTCGGTGGCCCTGGACGGCATCAGTCTCACCGTCAACCAGGTCGATGACCGGGAGTTTACGGTCTCCATCATTCCCCACACCCTGGCCGTCACCACCCTGGGCCGACTCCAAGCGGGGGGCAAGGTCAATCTGGAGGTCGATCTCATGGGCAAATACGTGGAAAAGCTGTTGAGTCCCAAAGCCGATGAAACCGGCGGCGGCCCGGCCTCCGGCGGAATCAATCAGGCTTTTCTGGCGCAACACGGTTTTTTAAGGTAATATCCCCCCTTTCTTTTGCCGAAGCGGCTTTGCCCTCATTTATTAGTTTTGCAGGAGTGAACCTGAATTATGATCAGTCCCATTGAAGATGTGATTGCAGATATTAAGGCCGGCAAGATGATCATCCTGGTGGATGACGAGGACCGGGAAAACGAAGGCGATCTCTGCATGGCCGCCGAAAAGATCACCCCCGAGGCGGTCAACTTCATGGCCACCCACGGCCGGGGCCTGATCTGTCTGACCCTGACCCCGGAGCAGTTGGAACGCTTGCAGTTGCCGATGATGGTTCAGAACAACCGTTCGCCCTTCGAAACCGCCTTCACCGTCAGCATCGAGGCCCGGACCGGGGTCACCACCGGTATTTCCGCCGCCGACCGGGCCCGGACCATCCTGGTGGGGGCCGATCCCCGGTCCCGGCCCGAAGATTTGATCAGCCCCGGTCATATTTTTCCGCTGCGGGCCAAAAGGGGCGGAGTCCTGGTCCGTACCGGCCAGACCGAAGGCTCGGTGGATCTGTCCCGCCTGGCCGGCCTCAATCCGGCCGGGGTGATCTGCGAGATCATGAAGGAAGACGGCACCATGGCCCGGATGCCAGATCTCCAGGAGTTTGCCAAGAAGCACGATATGAAAATCGCCACCATCGCCGATCTGGTGGCCTATCGGGTCCGCAAGGACAAGCTGGTCCACCGGGCCGCCGAGGTGAGGCTGCCCACCATGCACGGCGAGTTCCACGCCATTGTCTATACCAACGATGTTGATACCCTGGAGCATGTGGCCTTGATAAAAGGCAAGATCGACCCGGAAAAGGATGTTATGGTTCGGGTCCACTCGGCCTGCCTCACCGGCGATGTCTTTGCCTCCAAACGCTGTGATTGCGGCGGCCAGCTCTATAACGCCATGCGGATGATCGACCGCGAGGGCTGCGGGGTGCTGCTTTACATGATGCAGGAGGGCCGGGGGATCGGCCTGGTCAACAAACTCAAGGCTTATGCCCTGCAGGATCAGGGGCTGGATACGGTGGAGGCCAACCTGGAGCTGGGCTTCAAACCAGACCTGCGCGACTACGGGATCGGCGCCCAGATTCTGCGCGATGTCGGGGTCCGCAAGATGCGGCTGCTGACCAACAACCCCAAGAAAATCATCGGTCTGGAGGGCTACGGCCTGCAGATCAGCGAGCGGCTGCCCATTGAGATTGAGGCCGATCCGGAAAACGTCGGCTATTTGCAGGCCAAGAAGGACAAGATGGGCCACCTGCTGGAACGGCTGGCCTACAGCAAGGCGGCGGCCCAAGCGGCCCGTAACGAACCGTAGAACGTCCGCCGGCACCGCATCTTCGGGCGATCAGCCCCGCCGATATAGCGCTGCTATGATCGCCGGGACTGCTTGCCCGAATCTGCGGCACCGGCGAACGTTCTACTTGGGCTTTTGGCCAATTTAATTGTTAATTTTATTAGATTAATCGCTTTTGGCTTTTTGACAGGGGAGTGGTGATGGTTAAGTATATTGAAGGGAATTTGCGGGCTGAGGGGAAGAAGTTTGGGATTATTGTTTCCCGGTTTAACTCTTTTATTGCCGAGCGGCTGCTGGAAGGGGCCCTGGATACCCTGGTACGCTCCGGGGCTGCCGCCGAGGATATCGAGGTGGCGCGGGTGCCGGGGGCTTATGAGATTCCCCTGGTGGCCGGGCGGATGGCTCGTTCCGGGCGGTATGACGCGGTGATCTGTCTGGGGGTGATTATTCGGGGGGCGACGCCCCATTTCGACTTCGTGGCCAACGAGGCGGCCAAGGGCATCGCCCAGGTGGGGATGGAGAGCGGGCTGCCGGTGATCTTCGGGGTGCTGACCACCGACACCATCGAGCAGGCCATCGAACGGGCCGGCTCCAAGGCCGGCAACAAGGGCTCCGAATGCGCCGCCGCCGCCGTTGAGATGGTGGATCTGCTGGGCAAACTGGCCTGATCCCGCCTCGATGGGTACCCGCCGCAAATCCCGGGAGCTGGCCCTCCAGGCGCTCTACCAGGGTGATATGCTCAAGCTCTCGCCCCTTGACACCTGGCCGTTATTGTGTGACAATTTCGAGATAAACCGCAAGGCGGCCGCCTATGGCCGGGAGCTGGTGACGGGAGTCGCCGCCCACCTGGCGGCCATCGACACGGTTATTGAGGGGCGGGCGGTCAACTGGCGCCTGGACCGGATGTCGGTGATCGATCGCAATATCATGCGGATCGCCGTTTTCGAAATGAACTTTGCCCAAGATGTGCCGGCCGGAGTTGCCATCGACGAGGCCATCGAGCTGGCCAAACGCTTTGGCTCCGATGATTCGCCGGCCTTTATCAACGGCATCCTGGACGCTATCCGGCTAAGCAAAAATTGATGTAAGTTTTCAGTAGTACCGCCGAAGGCCCAGGGCCCGTTAAACCAGCAGGTTAATTCGCCCGGCGAATGATTACAAATTGATGAACGACGGCGGCAATGGCAGCAATGACAGCAATGGCGGCAAGGAAAGCAAGCCGGGCCTGGGGCGGGAGATCGCTTCGGTAGCCGGGCTTTTTCTGGGCCTCTTTTTGCTGGCCTGCCTGGCCAGCTACACCCTGCCGCCGACGGCGGTGGCCGGTTATCCCGTCGGCGGTTTCGCCGACTCGGCCAATTGGGGAGGCACGGTGGGCGGGGTGATCGCCGAGCTGGTTCTGGGTTTTTTGGGTGTCAGCGCCTTTCTTCTCCCCCTGCTTCTGCTGGCGGTTTCCCTCCAGGCCTTTTCGCCGAGTTTTACCATGGGGCGGCTGCCCTTTGTCCTGCTGGGCACCACCGGTTTGTTGCTGGCCGGCAGCAGCCTGGCCGGGCTGAACGGCAGCGAGGCCCTGCGTCTGTTCGGCAATCTTTATCCCCAGGCCGGTTTTCTGGGCGGGCTGATCGCCGATTTCAGTCGCCGGCTAATCGGCCCGGTGGGCTCGCTGCTCTTCTTCCTGACCCTCTTCCTGATTTCCCTGATGCTGACCCTGGAGTTTTCCCCCTACCTTTTCGCCCGGCGCATGGCGGCGGGGGCCGGCCGTTTCTGGGCCTTGAGCGCTCCGCCGCGGGCCTGGCTGGGCCGGCGGGGCGGCGAGTTGTATCAGGGCCTGCGAGTGCGCCTGGGTCTGGGCCCGGGTAAAAAGAAGGATGATGAAAACCGGATTACCATGCAGGAATCGGCGGCCACGGTTCCGCCCCTGAATTTTTTCGATCCCGATATCGCCGCCCTGGAGCAGCAGGCTGAACAGGAGGCCGAGGAGGAGGCCCGGCTTGCCGCCCGCCGGGGCACCAAGGCTACCGCCAAAGCCGCCAAAGAGGAAGATGACGAATCCTTTCAGTTGGCCCCGCCGGAAACAGCCGGTGATCACCGGCTGCCGCCCCTGAGCCTGCTGGACCGGCCCGCCGGCCGGGAGCAGGGCATGGACAAGGAGTACTACTTCGGGGTCAGCAAGCAGTTGGAGGAAAAGCTGGCCGACTTCAACGTGGTGGGCAAGGTGGTGGGGATTTCGCCGGGGCCGGTGATCACCACCTACGAGTTCGCCCCGGCGCCGGGGGTCAAGATCAATCGCATCGTCGCTCTGGCCGAGGATTTGGCTTTGGGGCTCAAGGTGGAGAGTGTGCGGATCGCCGGTTCGCTGCCGGGCAAGGGGGCCATCGGCATCGAGATCCCCAACCCCCGCCGTCAGATCGTGCCGGTGCGCGATATCTTCGCCCATGAAAGTTTTCAGAAAGCCGGCTCCAAGCTCACCATCGGCCTGGGGATGGATGTGGTGGGCAACCCGGTGGTGGCCGACCTGGCTCGGATGCCCCACCTGCTGATCGCCGGGGCCACCGGCTCCGGCAAGAGCGTGGCGGTCAATACCATCATCTGCAGTATTTTGTATAACGCCACCCCGGCCGAGGTACGGCTGCTGCTGGTGGACCCCAAGCGGATCGAGCTTTCCGGCTACGAAAATATTCCCCACCTCCTCCATCCGGTGGTGGTGGACCCCAAGCTGGCCAGCCGGGCCCTGCAATGGGCGGTGCGGGAGATGGAGCGACGCTATCAGTTGATGGAGGAGGCCCGGGTCAAGAGCCTGGCCGGCTACAACCAGGAGGCCGAGGAAAAGCTGCCGCTGATCGTGATTATCATCGACGAGCTGGCGGACCTGATGATGGTTTCCTCCCGCGAGGTGGAGGACGCGGTGGCTCGCCTGGCCCAGATGGCCCGGGCCGCCGGGATGCACCTGATCCTGGCCACCCAGCGCCCCTCGGTGGATGTACTCACCGGCCTGATCAAGGCCAACTTCCCCACCCGGATGTCCTTCAAGGTTTCCTCCAAGATCGACTCCCGCACCATCCTTGACGGCAGCGGGGCCGAGCATCTGCTGGGGGCCGGCGATATGCTTCTGATGCCGCCGGGAGCCTCCAAGCTGCAACGGATTCACGGGGCCTATATCTCCGAGGCGGAAACCGCCCGGGTGGTGGAGTTCCTCAAGGCCCAGGGCAGCGCCGAATACGACGCCTCGGTGCTGGAGGTGGTGGAGGAGCCGGAGGCGGCGGCCGATGGCGAGGATGACGCCACCCAGGATGAACATTACGACCGGGCGGTGGCCGTGGTCTGCGAAACCGGCCAGGCCTCGATATCCATGGTCCAGCGCCGCCTGCGGGTGGGTTACAACCGGGCGGCCCGGATGATCGAAGCCATGGAGCGGGAGGGCATCGTCGGTCCCGCCGACGGGGCCAAGCCCCGCGAGGTTTTGGTCAGAAAAAGTTATTGATTGCTTACCCTCAGCCTTGTAAAAGCCGATACAGTGGTTACAGTGGAAGCAGTGCCCAGCGGTTGCAATCGTAAACATTAGCCAGGGGTGCCAACCTGCCGATTTAATGTGACGTAAGCGTTCAGCAGTGCCGCAGATTCGGGTAAGCAGCCAGGCGCCTCGTACCCCGTGTACTCAAGCCTGGCTGATCGCCCGAAGGTGCGGTGCTGCTGAACGGTTACTTTCAAACAGCGCGAGGCTGTCATTATGAATACACCAACCAGAAATATCGATTTGTCCAAGGTTCGGGCCGTGGTTTACCATCTGCCCGACGGTGATTCCTTTGCCGTGCCGGTGGAAGGGCTTGAGCAGTTTATCGAGTTCGGGATCGGCAAGATTTGCGATACCTCGGAAATCGACGGCTTTATCCACTTTTTCCCCAAAGGCAATGCCTGATTCCCGCCTTCTCCCCGCCGGCCCGCCGTCGCGGGCCCGGCGACCTTTTTTTTATTACCATGCTTGATCTTAAAACCGACGGCCACGTCCACACCGCTCTCTGCCTGCACGCGGCGGGGAGTATGGAGGAGTACGTGGCGGCCGCCCTGGCGCAGGGCCTGGAAAAAATCTGCTTTCTCGAACATTTCGAAGCGGGGATCAACAACCCTCGCCGGACCTGGCTGACCCTGGACGACTTTGCCGAATACCGGCGGGAAGGGGAGCGGCTGCAGCGCCGCTATGCCGGCCGCATCGAGGTGGAGCTGGGGGTGGAGGTGGGTTATAACCCGGCGGAGCTTTCGACCATTCGCCGTTTCCTGGCCCGGCATCCCTGGCCGCGCATCGGGATTTCCTGCCATTTTCTGGCCATCGCCGGCCGCCATTACAACCTGCTCAGCCGCGACCGCAATACCTTGGCGGTCTTCAGTGAATACGGGGTGGAACGTACCCTGCAGGAATATTTCGCCCTGCTGGCCGAGGCGGTGGCGGAGCTGCCGGGCACCATGCTCTGCCATCTCGACGCCGCCCTGCGCCATCACCCCGAGGTGGCCCAACCGTTGGCCCGGGTGGCCGCCGGGCCGTTGCTCGACCGGATCTTCCAGATCATGGCCGCCAAGGGCATGGCCCTTGAAATCAACACCTCCGGCTTCGACCATCATCGCCAACAAGCTTACCCGGCCCCCGACCTGCGCCAACGGGCCGCCGCCTACCGGCTGCCCCTGACCGTGGGCTCGGACGCCCACCACCCCAAGGAGGTGGGCCGCCATTTCCAGCGGCTGGCAAGCTGATTTTGGTAACCGCTCGCCCGAAGGTTCAGGGTCGGAATGCTGCTGAACGTTTACGGATTTTTGGTTCAGGCCAGCCTGATATTCAAGGGGATGAGATGGAGTCCCCGGGACACTTCATGGGTGGCTCCCAGCCGCCACTCCTGGCAGTTTACCTCCTGGCCCAGCAGCTCATCCACCGCCGCCACGATGCCCTTGACGTTGATGATGGGATGGCGGGAAAAGACCTCCGGCAGGCCGTAGGTCAGGTTGCAGGCCAGGCATTTGCCCGGCCGCTCGTGGAGTTCCAACGCCAGTTGCAGGTTGCCGGCGGCGGGGTCGTAATGGCGGAAGACCAGCTTGATATCGTAGGAGCCTTCCTCGGCGTCGCCGAATAGGGCCTCGAAAAACTGATCGGCCCGCTCCGGGCTAAAAATGGCGTTCAGTTTTTCTTCGCTGAGCAGTTCCTTGAGGGTTGTCTGATCCATGGGTGATCTCCGTTATTTATTAAGTCGGCGGTTGACCAGCCCCCAAGATTAGCATTCCCTTCCCGAAGTTCAACTTTTTTCTCCGTTCGGGCCTGCGCTCGTGTTACATTCCCGGCCATGCAACAACATCTTTTTAAGCAACAGGAAGTGGGAAGCGCCGCCGAGGCGGGGGACCGGAGGTCGACGGCCCTGGCGGCGGCCATCAAGCAGTTGAACCCGGCCCAGCGGGAGGCGGTCTGCGCGGCTCCCGGGGCGATTCTGGTGATTGCCGGTGCCGGCAGCGGCAAGACTCGAACCCTGGTCCACCGCCTGGCCTGGCTGGTGGACCAAGGCATTCCCCCCGAAGAATTGCTGCTGCTGACCTTCACCCGCAAGGCGGCCCAGGAGATGATCGGCCGGGCCGGCTTGCTGCTCAACGATTCCTGCTACCGGGTCACCGGCGGCACCTTCCACGCCACCGCCAATCTCTTGCTTCGCCGCTACGCCCGCCGGATCGGCTATGAGGCCAACTTCACCATCCTGGACCAGGGCGATGCCGAGGGGATCATCAATCTGCTCAAGTCCTCGCTGGGCCTGGGCGGGGGCGGACGCCGTTTTCCCTCTCGCCGGCTGATCCTGGGGATCTTGAGTAAGGCGGTCAATGTGGGGGTGACGGTCAGCGATCTGGTGGAGGCCGAACACGACCATCTGGCCGAGTACCTGGACGATATTCTGGCCATCGGCGACCATTATCAGCGCTTCAAGCAGGATCACGGCCTGATGGACTATGACGATCTGCTGGTCAACTGGCGGCGGCTGCTGCGGGAGGATGAGCAGGTACGCGGCGAGTTGGTCCAGCGTTTCAAGGCCATCCTGGTGGATGAGTATCAGGACACCAACCCCATCCAGGCCGAGATCGTCCGCCTGCTGGCCGCCCCCCGCAACCATGTGATGGCTGTGGGGGATGACGCCCAGTCCATTTACAGCTTTCGCGGGGCCGATTTCCGCAACATCATGGAGTTCCCCGAACATTTTCCCGGCACCAAGGTGATCCGGCTGGAGGAGAATTATCGCTCCACCCAGGAGATCCTGGAGGTGGGCAACGCCATCATCGCTCCGGCCCCGGTGCGCTACCCCAAGCAACTGTTCAGCCGCCGCCAGGGGGGCCAACGGCCGGTGCTGCACGCCGCCCGCAACGAGGGCGGCCAGGCCCGCTTCGTGGTGGAACGGATCAAGGCTCTGCACCGGGAAGGGGTGGACTACCGGGAAATGGCGGTGCTTTTCCGCTCCGGGTTCCACTCCTACCAGTTGGAGCTGGAGCTGGCCGCCCAGGGGATCGACTTTGAAAAGCGGGGCGGGCTCAAGTTGACCGAGTCGGCCCATATCAAGGATCTGCTGGCCCACTTCCGGGTACTCTGCAACCCCGCCGACCGGCTCTCCTGGAACCGGGTGCTGCTGCTGATCGACCGGATCGGGCCCAAAACCGCCAGCAATATCATCGATCGGCTGCTGCCGGTGGCCACCGCCCCGCCGCCGGCCAAAAACGGGATGCCGGAACCGGCAACCAGCAACGGCGCGGTAGGGGCGGGCGGTCCGGCGGCCGCTGCCCCGGCCGATTCTGCCGTACCCGCCGCCTTGGCTGCCCCGGCCGGGCCGGGGGCCGCGGCGGAGGATAGCCCGGAGCGGCGGGAGCCGCCCGGCGGGGAAGTCTTCAAACAGGTGCTGGCGGTGTTGGCCGCCTATCCCGCCGGTAAGACCTGGCAGGCGGGGATGAAGCGGCTGCTGGAACTGCTGGCCGATCTCCGGGCGGCCGCCCGGAACCCCCTGGAGTTGCTGGAGTTGGCCCTGATCTACTACCAGCCGCTGCTCAAGCATCTTTACCCCGATGATTATCCCCGCCGCCAGCGGGATCTGGAGCAGTTGCGCTCCCTGCTGGCCCCCTACGAGGACATCCGCGATTTCCTGGCCGACCTGGCCCTGGACCCGCCCGCCGATGATCCGGCGGCCGCCCAGCGGGAGGAAGGCCGGCTCATCCTCTCCACCGTCCATTCGGCCAAGGGCCTGGAGTGGGATACGGTTTTCGTTATCCACCTGGCCGAGGGCAAGTTTCCCGCCGGCCAGGCCAGCGGCCCGGAACAGTTTGAAGAGGAGCGTCGCCTGCTCTATGTGGCCGCCACCCGGGCCAAAAGCCGGCTTTTTCTGGTCTATCCCCGGGAAACCCTGGGCCATGACCGGCGGCCCGTTCTCTGCCCGCCTTCGCCCTTTCTGGAGCCTTTGCCGCCTAATTTGCTAGGGGCTGGCGGTGAAGGTGAGCTAAGCCAGCCGGGGCTGGCAGACGACGGGAGCGCGGTGGGGTTGGCCTATCAGGAGGCATTAAAACAGCGAGTCGGCGGCGGCCCCGGCGGGAGCTTGCCGGGCGGCCGGGGTGGCGCCGGGGTCCCGGGTGGGCAGAACAGCCGCGAGGCGGCGACTGCGGACGCCGAGCAACTGGCGGTGGGCAGCCGGGTGCTGCACCCCTTTTTCGGGCCGGGAGTCCTGGTCAAAAAAGTCGCCGAGCGGACGGTGGAGGTCAACTTCGACCGCCATGGCCGCAAAACCCTGCATTTAGACTACGCCCGTCTCACCCCCTACGCAACTTAACAATTACACAGAAAAAACATGAGCCGGTCGGACTGTGAACTGAACGATTATCAGCAGGCTTGGGCCTATCTGGACAGCCTGCAGTTTTTCAAGATCAAGCTGGGCCTGGAGAGCATGGAGCGCTTTCTGGGGCGGGTGGGTAATCCCCAGCGGGCCCTGAACTTTATTCATGTGGCCGGGACCAACGGCAAGGGCTCCACTGCCGCCGCCTTGCTGGCGATTTTAAGCCGGGCCGGTTACCGGGTGGGGCTTTATACTTCGCCCCATCTCAGCTCGGTGCGGGAACGCTTTCGGATCAACGACCGCTATATCAGCGAGGCCGACTTCACCCGCCATGCCGCCACCATTCACGGGGTGCTGGCCGGGGAGCAGATCACCTACTTCGAGTTTACCACCGCCCTGGCCCTGCTCTGGTTCGCCGAGCAAAAGGTGGACCTGGCCATCCTGGAGGTGGGGATGGGAGGGCGGCTGGACGCCACCAACGTGATTACCCCCCTGGTGGGGGTGATCACCAATGTGTCCATGGATCACCAGGCCTATCTCGGCAACACCCTGGCGGAGGTGGCCTGGGAGAAGGCGGGGATCATCAAGCCGGGGGTGCCGCTGGTTTCGGGAGTGGCCGCCGATGAGTCGCAAGAGGTGGTGGAAAAACGCTGCCGGGAACTGGGAGCGCCTTTTTATCTGCTGGGGCGTGATTTTGCTGCCGTCGTCAGCGCCCGGTCGTCCCACTTGCCGCAAGCTGCGGAACCCGGTAACCGCCTGCCGCAGGATGCAGCCGGTGATCAGCCCCGGTCGCAGGGAGGGTGGGATTATCGCGGAATGGGCCGCAATTATCGTGAACTGCCGACCGTGCTGGTCGGTCGTCATCAGTTGGCCAACCTGAGCCTGGTACTGGCGACTCTGGAGTTGCTGGACTCACGGTTTCACGTCGGCGAAGAGGCGGTGCGGGCTGGCCTGGCCGCCGTCCGCTGGCCGGGCCGCCTGGAGTTGCTGGAAGTAAAAGATCGGCCGGCCGCCGCCTCGGCTTCCTTGCCGGTTTACCCGGCTCAGTCGGGCGATTGCGGCCCGTTAGCCGCGCCGGCCGCCGGGGCCGGGGGCGGTTGTTCGGCCGCCGGTGAAGCGGGGGCGCAAGGGGCCAGGCCCCGTCGTTTTCTGTTGGATGGTGCCCATAATCCCGCCGGGGTGGAAAGCCTGGTGGCCGCCCTGCAAAACAATTTCGCCTATGAGCGCCTGATCGTGGTCTGGGCCGGGATGGCCGATAAGGATCTGGTCGCCACCTTGGGGCTGATTGCCCCCTTGGGTGATCTCTTTATTTTCACCCGGCCGGAGAGCGAGCGTTCCGCCACCCCCGAAGTTTTGCGGGAGTTGCTGCCGCCGCCCGCCCGCGCGGCGGCCCTGGGCGCCGCCAACGTGGGGCAGGCCCTGCAACTGGCCTGGGAGCACAGTCGGCCGACCGATCTGATCCTGGTGGCCGGTTCGCTCTATCTGGTGGGGGCGGCCCGGAAAATTCTGGCCGGGGAGCTGGTTAATTGATGGTCGAAGATTTTTACAGTGAATTGGACGGGGCCGATCCGGTCGTGGTGCGCCGGGAGAAGGAGAAGGCCCGTAAGCTGCGGAAAAGCCGGTGGTGGCAGCAGAAGCTGGCCGCCGGGATCTGCCATTATTGCCGCTGCAGCTTTCCCCCCTCCCAGTTGACCATGGACCATGTGGTGCCCCTGGCCCGGGGTGGTCGCAGCAGCAAGGACAATCTGGTGCCCTGCTGCAAAGCCTGCAACACCGACAAAAAAAGCAAGCTGACCATGGATTGGGAGGGCTATCGCTGACCTGAACGGTTACGTCCCGTTAAATCCGTAGGTAAAGCCCTTGGTGAACGGTTACGGCAGCCCGTGACCTCTCACCAGGACATGGCGGTCGGTTGTCCGTCGATTATTCGGGAAGTTGCAGGCGTTGACGGAGGAACTCCTCGAATTCCTTGGCCGGCAGCGGCTTGCTGAAGTAGTAGCCTTGGAAGGTGTCGCAACCCTTGCCCTGGAGGAAGGCCACCTGGTCGGCGGTTTCCACCCCTTCGGCCACTACCTGCATCTTGAGGCTGTGGGCCAGGGTGATGATGGTGATGATCACCGCCCGGTCGTCGTCGTCGGTGCTGATATCCTTGACGAAGGCCCGGTCAATCTTGAGGCTGTCCAGGGGAAAACGCTTGAGATAGCTCAGGGAAGAGTAGCCGGTGCCGAAATCGTCCAGGGCCAGGTGAATCCCCATCTCTTTCAGACTCTGCATGGTGGCGGTGGCGGCGGCCACATCGTCCATCAGCAGGCTTTCGGTGATTTCCAACTCCAGCAGCTCGGCGGGCAGGCCGATCTCGTTTAAGATCCAGTTAATGTCGTCCTTGAAGTTGGGCTGCTTGAACTGGGCGGCGGAAAGATTGACGGCAATTCGGATGGGCGGCAGCCCGGCCTGCTGCCAGAGCAGGCTTTGGCGGCAGGCCTGGCGCAATACCCATTCGCCGATGGGAATAATCAGCCCGGTTTCCTCGGCCAGGGGAATGAACTCGGCGGGGCTCACCGGCCGCCGGTCGGGCCGCACCCAGCGGATCAGGGCCTCGGCCCCGCAGACGCTTTTGCCGTCGGCGCAGATTTTGGGCTGGTAATAAAGTTCAAATTCTTCAAACTCCACGGCCTGCCGCAACCGGTTTTTCATGGTCATTTTGGTCAGGGCGTCGGCGAACATGGACTGCTGGAAGAACTGGAAGCTGTTGCCGCTATCCTTTTTGGCGTGATACATGGCGGTTTCGGCGTTCTTGATCAGGTTGCCCACCTCGGCATCGTCATCGGGAAATAGGGTGATGCCGATGCTGGGGGTCAGGTAAAGTTCGTGCTCATCCACCCGGTAGGGCTCGCTGAACAGGGCCAGCACCTTCTGGGCCGCCTGCACCACCTGGTCGATATCCCGAATTTTGTCCAGCAGCAGAAAAAACTCGTCACCGCCGGGCCGGCTGATGGTCTCCACCCCCTCCATGTTGCGGCGCAGCCGTTGGGCCACCTCGGTAAGCACGGTATCGCCGGTGTTGTGGCCCAGAGTGTCGTTGACCTCCTTGAAACGATCCAGGTCAAAAAGCAGCAGGGCCACCTTGTGGTTTTCCCGGCGGGCCCGGGTCATGGCCTGCTGGAGACGGTCGCGGAAGAGCAGGCTGTTGGGCAGGCTGGTGAGCTGGTCGTAATGGGCCAGTTCCTCCAGCTTGTCCTGGGTCTGTTTGATGGCGGTCAGGTCGGTGGAGACCCCCACGTAATGGGTGGTGCGGCCCCGCTGGTCGGTGACCGCGCTGATGGACAGCCATTTGGGATAAAGCTCGTTGTTTTTGCGCCGGCTCCAGATTTCCCCTTCCCAGTGGCCGGTGGTCAGCAGGGTGTGCCACATTTCCTGGTAGAATTTGGCGTCGTAATGGCCGGACTTGAGAATCCGGGGATTCTGGCCGATGGCTTCCTCCCGGCTGTAGCCGGTTACCCGCTCGAATGCCTTGTTGACCTCGATGATCTTGGCTTCGGCATCGGTGATGATCACCGCCTCGCTGGTGTCTTCCAGGTACCTGCTGGAAAGTCTGATTTTTTCCTCGCTTTTTTTGCGCTCGCTGATATCGCGGGCGCAGCAGATCAGGCCGCCTCCGGTGGCGGTTTCCCGATCGATCATGGTCAGTGAGAGGTCGGCATGGCGAACTTCGCCCTGCTTGGTCTGAATTTCCATCTCCACCTGATGGCTCAGCTTCTCCCGAACCTTGGGCATCACCCGCTGTTGAAAGAAGTCCAGCTCGTGGGGGGCGAGAATAAAGCTGAGGGGCCGCCGCAGGGCCTCCTGGTAACCATAGCCGAAGAGGCGCTGGGCGCTGTTGTTCCAGGTGGCGATCAGGCCCTCGGCGTCGGTGGTGATGATGGCGTCGCGGATTTGCTCGACAATACGGGCCTGGATTTGCAGCCGATTTTCAGCCTGTTTGCGTTCCAGCCCCAGGGCGATGATGTCGGCCACCGTGGCCAGCGGGGGAATGATGAAATCCGGCAGATGGTGGCGGGTGAAAAAGGCCAGAACCCCCACCACCTTACCGGCCACCATCAGGGGGTGGCCGGCCACCCCTTTGATGTTGTTTTCCTGAACCCACTTGGGGTTGCGAATCTGGGGGTCGTTGAGCAGGTTGTTGGATATTTTGGGTTGGCGGTGGAGGGCGATATCGCCGATTTTGGTGCGGGGATCGATGGGCACCCGGGAAAATTCGCCGTCCAGGCGGGTGTGGAGCCCGGCACTGGCGGCCAGCGCCAGTACCGCCTGGTGGTCGGGGATCAGCCAGATCCGGGCCAGGGCGGCGTCGAGATTTCTGACCACCGCCTGACAGCACTCCAGCAGAATCTGCTCCAGGGGCTGATCCCGGGTCAGAGCCACCCCGATTTCCGCGTTTAAGGTCAGCAACTGCATCCGCAGGCGCTGTTCTTCTTCGGCCTTTTTGCGGGCGGTGATGTCCTGGGCGGTGCCCATCATCTTGCGCACCTTGCCGCCGGCATCGCGGACCACTTCACCCTTTTCCTGAATTATTTTTTCAGTGCCGTTGGGCAGCCGAATCCGGTGGTCTACTTTATAGGCTTTGCGGCCGTCCAGGGCCTCTTCCACCGCCTCTTCCACCAGATGCCGATCCTCGGGGTGGATGGCGGCAAGGAAATCCTGGTAGTTGGGTGAGAAAAGTTCGGGGTCGCGGCCGAAAATCCGGAAAAGCTCGGCGGACCAGAAGAGCTGCTGGCTGGCCACGTCCCATTCCCAGTGGCCGATTTTGGCGATTCGCTGGGCCTCCTCCAGGCGGGCGCTGTTGCGCTGGAGCACCTGCCCGGCCTGGCGGCGCAGTTGAATCTGCTGGACGGTGAAACCGATGACCAGGTTGGTGATCACGGCCACCAGCAACAGCCAGAGGTAGAGGGTGTGGTTGGCCGGGTCGGCGGGCGACAGGGAGGGGGCCAGCCGGGGCAGGCTCAACAGACCGATGACTTGCAGCAGGGCAAAACCGACCATGTAAGGCCAGACCCGGTCTCGCAACCGGTAAAGCAAATCCGATATGGACTCAGACATCGCCGAAACAGATCCCGATTTCCCGGGCGGTCAGCAGCTTGTCGCTGTCCACCTGGACTTTTTTGCGGCACTTGATGGCTTCCGCCAGGGGCACCGGCTTCATTTCCGGAGTTTTGAGGGCTACCATGTGGTCGAACAGCTCCTGCTCGGCCATCCGTACCGCCGCCCCGCCGAAGCGCAGAGCCAGCAGACGGTCGAAGGTGGTGGGGGAGCCGCCCCGCTGGAGATGGCCTAGGGTCAGAGAGCGGGTGTCCTTGCCGGTGAGGCAGTGAATCTGCTCGGCCACCCATTCGCCGATGCCGCCCAGCAGGGCTTCGTCCCGGCCCAGCTCGGCCTTGCGTTTGCACAGGGCCTTCTTCATTGCCGGGGCCTTGGCCCCTTCCGCCACCACCACGATGGAATAATGTTTGTCCCGCAACTCGTTGTCGTTGATCTTGTCGCAGACCACATTGATATCGAAGGGGATTTCGGGAATCAGGATTACGTCGGCCCCGCCGGAGATTCCGGCGTTCAAGGCAATCCAGCCGGAATCGCGGCCCATGACCTCAACCACCATCACCCGGTCGTGGGATTTGGCGGTGGAGTGCAGCTTGTCCAGGGCCTCGGTGGCGGTGGAAACGGCGGTGTCGAAGCCGAAGGTGCGCTGGGTGGCCTCAAGGTCGTTGTCGATGGTCTTGGGCACCCCGATCACCGGCATTCCTTTTTCCACCGCGAACCGGTGGGCAATCTCCAGGCTGCCGTCACCCCCCACCGCGATATGGCAGAAAAAGCCGAGCCGGCGAAAGTTGCGCATGATCCGGTCGGAAAGATCCAGGGTCTGAATCTCCCCGGCCAGGTTCTCCACCGGCATGGCAAAGGGATTGCCCTTGTTGGTGGAGCCCAGGATGGTGCCCCCCATGGGCATGATGTCTTCAACTTTCTCCGGGGTCAGGCGGATCAGTTCGTCGGGATCGAGCAGGCCCCGGTAGCCGCTTTTGCTGCCGTAAATCTCCCAGCCCCGCCGGTAGGCGGATTTGGTTACCGCGTAAATCACCGCGTTAAGACCGGGGGCATCGCCGCCGCCGGTGGAAATTACGATTTTTTTCATGGTTGCCTCACCACGCCACCCCGGCGGCAGGCTACGCCCGGGTGTTGGCTGTTACTGGGATAAATGGAAATCGCTACGCGGTTGCGAGAAGTCTGACGTGCTTCGACAAGTTATAGTCAGGTTTTTGCTTTTGGTCAAAAAAAAAGCTAAAAAAATTGCTATCAATTACGATTTGCTCTATGGTTTTTGCTCCCGGCCATTGACTTTTTTGATGGGATAGCTTAAGTTTTCTCTAAAGTTCAGGCGGGGCCGGAACCAGTGCGAGCCGGTACCAGCCCTTTGCTTTTCCTCCTCATCATTTTGCTTAGTTCAAGGAGAAGAATCATGTTGGAAGTTACCCCTTTGGCAACGGAAAAATTGAAGGCGTACCTGGCGGACAACAATATCAGTTCGCCGGTCCGGGTAGCCCTGATGCAGGGTGGCTGAGCCGGTCCCTCCTTGGGATTGGCTCTGGATGAGCCAAAAGACAGCGACAGCACCCACGATCAGGACGGCGTAAAATTTATCATCGACAACGGCCTCAGCCAGCAGTGCGGCGCGGTAAAGATCGACTTTGTCGACGCCGGTGCCCGCTCCGGCTTCGCCATCTCCTCCGCCAACCCCCTCGGCGGCGGCGGATGCGGCAGCTCCTGCAGCACCGCAGGAGGCTCTTGCGGTTGCTGATTTTGCAGGGTAAGTAGAGAGCTTACCCGGCGGCACTCGATAAAATTTGTTTCGCAGTTCTGAAAAAGCCCCGGCGCCGAAGCGTTCGGGGCTTTTTTTGCTGAACGATTACGGCCCGCTATGTCAACAGGTTGTCGGCTTTGTTGAACAGTTATATTGGGGGGTGGTGGCGATGGCTGAGAAAACGGGAATGGTGCCCGCCGAGGCCGGGCGCTATCTTTTGCGGCTGGCGCGTTTGGTGATTGCCGGTCGGCTGGGAGCCGTGACCGAGGAGCCGGTGCCGCCGACCGGTGAGGCCGGCGCTTTGCTGCGCCAACCCCGAGGGGTGTTTGTGACCCTCAAGATCGCCGGCCAACTGCGGGGCTGTATCGGCAGCCTGAACGCCGCCTTGCCCCTACGGGATGGGGTGCGGGAAAACGCCCTCAACGCCGCCTTCCACGATCCCCGCTTCGCCCCCCTCACCCTTGAGGAGTTGCCGACCACTCGCATTGAGATCAGCGTCTTAAGCCAGTTGCAGCCGTTACCCTACGGCCACGGCGCCGAGCTGCCCGGCCTGTTGCGCCCCGGCCGCGACGGGGTCTGGCTGGAAAAGGGCGGGCTGGCGGCCACCTTTTTGCCCCAGGTCTGGCAACAGTTACCGGAGCCGGAAAAATTTCTCGCCCACCTCTGTTTGAAGGCGGGGCTGGCGGCCGATGCCTGGCGCCGGGGCGACCTGATAGTCAAAA
>OBJA01000223.1_pt1 | contig 54722 bp, 49 predicted proteins | sample 1519751 | NCBI WGS metagenome assembly OBJA01 (sample SAMEA3881238, study PRJEB22517) | soil metagenome | biome: lake sediment; feature: soda lake sediment; material: sediment, water from around vicinity | place: India | collected 2013-12-23 | depth 3 m
TCAATACTTCTTTTGATGAGAAATGCTCATATACTGTACTTTTACCAATTTGAGCTTTTTCAGCGATTTTTGATAAGGTGATACTTTCTAAATTGGTGTCATCTTTGATATAGTCAACAACAGCTGCTAGAATTTTTTCTTTAGTTGTCATGCTCTATCATCGCCTCTTCCTTTATTTTTTTGCGATTGAGTAATGCATAGATGACAGGTACAAACACAAGAGTTAAGATCGTTGCATAGATCAACCCACCAATCGCAGTGATGGCCATCGGTTGTAGAAGTTCAGCGCCTTGACCGATACCAATTGCAAGGGTTGATAATGCTAAAATCGTTGTTAACGCGGTCATAAATATGGGTCTTAAGCGCGTTTGTCCCGCCTCAACGATGGCATCAATTGTCTTTCTTCCATCTCGTCTTAATACATTGATATAATCAATTAAAACAATTCCGTTATTGACAACAACACCAATGAGGATGATTAATCCCATAATCGATATGAGTGATAAGTAAGAGTTTGTTATAAGCAAAGCAAGCATACCGCCCGTAAACGCTAAAGGTATAGTCCCTAAAATAATGAACGGATAGATGAGTGATTGAAACTGAATAGCCATAACCATATAGACAAGTAAGATAGCTACAAGTGCTGCTAATCCGAGTTCACTAACTGCTTGTAAAATGTCTTCATTTTCTCCTGCGAGTGTTACACGATATCCTCCACCATAAGCTTTAAACTGTTCACTATTGATATAGTTATTGACAACACGGGTAATATCTTGTCCAACCAATGTCACATTGTAACCATCTTTGATTTGAGCTGTTACATTAACAAACCGATTGGTTCCATCTGTGTTAATGGTAGCAAACCCAAGCACTCTTTCAATGGTTGTTACACTTTGATTGCTTGTATCACTTAACGGAGCAAGTGCACGTGAAACAAGTGATGGATCAACGCTATCTTTATCTTGATATAATTGATTATTAACATTAATCTTTATATCTGGGTTTACAACAAGAGCAATTGGATCTACGCCAAACACGAAATCATCAAGTTCTAAATTAAATATATATATACCATTGCCTGTTGATTCATAATAAGTTTGAATCATCTGCCTTGTTTCTAAGTCAAATAGCATGACACCACTTAAGAATTGGTTAAAATCACCGAGAAGCCCAAAGGGTATGCTTCCTCCAAAACTGCCCTCTGGTAAATCAAGCGTATAAGTAACGCCTTCAAGTGTAAGCGATAATGTGAATGTTTGTCCAAAACTTGAAAATCCTTGATAAAGGATTGCAATGTTTTCTTCAACGTCTTGATTGGTTAAGCCATAGAGCATTGCATGATCTCGGTTTACTGTTATTCTAATGTTATCAGCGCCTTGGTTGATACCATTATCTGGTTTTTCTATACCTTCAACTTCAGAAATAATGTCCACTAAATCATTTGCAATGCTACCAATCGTCAGCAAATCATAACCACTGACCTTGATATTAACACCTGATGCTCCACCTAACATTCCTGCACTGTTTTGAGCAGATACGACAACTTCAACAATATTGTTTTCTGTCATACCTGAAACAAGGTTAAAATTAAACGTAGATAAAATTTCTTTTATCTTTTGTTCATAATAGATTGTGGAACGACTTCTATCCTCTTTAAGATTAATAGTGAACTCAATCGTGTTTCCTCCTCCAGACATCAATGCTCTAGGACCAAACATGGATCTTGTATTAATCGAACCTGAAACGGTTTCAATATCATCTATCTCAAGGAGTATATCTGTCAGTTCATCTGCAAAAGCTGCACGCATTGAAAAAGGTGTCTGTGATGTCACTTCAACATTTACTTGGATAGAGCCTTCATCGGATTCTGGTAAAAACACAAATCCTTTTGAAACGACTAATCCAAATGATCCGACAAGAAGGAATAAAATGACAAGTATTGTTACCACTTTATGTCTAATGGTAAATAATACTGAAGTCTTATATATAGATTTTAGTTTAGTGATAACTTTACCTTCTGGTTTATTGTTTTGATCAGAAAGCATACGAGATGCCATGGCTGGCACCATGGTTAACGCAATAACCAAACTTGCGCCAAGTGAGTACGCAATCGTTAATGCCATACTAATAAAGATTTCAGCAATAAAACCTTCGATAAATGCAATCGGTAAGAAAACAGCTGCTGTCGTTAATGTTGAGGCTGTAATCGCACCAGCAATTTGTCTTGCTCCCTGAATCGATGCATCTTGCTTGGATTTACCTTCTCCAATCATACGATATATGTTCTCAATAACCACAATGGAGTTATCGACAAGCATACCGATACCTAAAGCTAAGCCACCCATTGAAACCAGATTCAAGGAAACGTTAGTAAAGTACATGAGCATAAAAGCTGCAATAACGGAAATCGGTATAGCTAAGCCAACAATAAGTGTTGGTTTGATATCTCTTAAGAATAAAAATAGGATAATGATGGCGAGTATCCCACCAATAATAATATTTTGTAAAACGGAGCCTATTGCTAAGTTTATATATTCACCTTGGTCAAGCAAAACCGTGTAACTCGCATTTAACTCATCACGACCAGTGATTTCATCAAGTTTTCTTAAAATGTTTGCTGTTACTTCAGTAATACCAACATCTGATTGTTTTTGAAAGGATATCTGTATGCCTTGAATACCGTTAATCTTTGAATAGGTATCACTATTAGCGTTAATGTATTTAATGCCATCTTCGATAATCAAATCTGATATACGAATGATATTACCACCAAAAACAGTGATCGGGAGATTCGCTAACTCCTGATCATTAATGATTTGGTTTCCTAAATAAAGCATTCTAAGTTCACCAGAGTCTAATGCAACACCAATCAATCCACCTGTGTTTTGAGCTTCAATAATGGAAAGGACTGTTTGGTGATCTAGACCATAAGTTGCAAGTGCAGTATTGTTTAATTTGATTTCTAAAATAATATCTGCTTGTCCTGATATGTTGACATCAGCAACACCAGGAATACTTTGAAGCTGAATTAATACATCTTGTTGAATCCATTCTGTATTTCGAATAAGTTCCTCTTCATCGGTGAGGTTACCATCATACAACCTAGACAGTGTTACTGTCATAACTGGAAGCATATCTGGACTAATTCGTAAAATTCTTGTATTTCCAACACCTTCAGCAAATTGTATGTTATTTAATAACTCTCTAAGCTCAATGATGATGCTGTCCATGTTAGTCGATTGAGCGAATGTGACTATAGAAACGCCAAAATGTTGATTTGACATCGATCTAACTTCTGTAAAGTTTCCGATGGTTCCAACAACGGACTCAATCTTTCTTGAAACTTCTATCTCAACTTCTTCAGGTGTAGCTCCCTCGTATGGTGTGATGGTTACGACAAAGGGAAGATTAATATCTGGAAAAAGTGTTAAAGGGAGTCTAGAAACTGAAAAAAGTCCCAAGACAATGATGATTAATATACCCATTAACACGGTAATTGGTCTTTTTACACTATATGCACTCATAGGTTGTCTCCTTCATTTTATGACCGACCGAATGGTCGTTCGGTATACTGATTATACCAACAATTGACTCTTTACGTCAATTAAAACGCCTTATTTACAAAATAAAAAACCAGAAAGGAGTTCTTCTGGTTTATACGCTTACTTCGTGGATGACTCAATCATCAACTTAATGAGTTGATTTGAAAATTCTTGAGGGTTTTCAATAGGGAATCCTTCAATCAATAAGGCTTGATGGTATAAGATTGTCGCATAATCATTAAGTTTTGTTTCATCTTTACTGTGGATATGGATTAGCGCTTGAAATAGTTCGTGATCCGGATTGATTTCCAAAATACGATCAGCTTTCACATCTGTTTGATTTGGAAGTGTTTTGAGGACTTTTTCCATTTCTAAACTAAGTCCTTCTCCCGAAACCATACAAACAGGTGAATCCTTAAGTCTCGCTGATAATTTGACATCTTTTACTTTATCTTTCAATGCCTCTTTAATAACTTTTAGTATATCTTTATGTTCTTTTTCTTTAGCTTTTAAATCCTTCTTTTTAGTATCATCAACAAAGTCAGCTTCACCTTGTTGAATGGACTTGAAAGGAACATCTTGATAATTTTGCATCATTTGAATCATAAACTCATCGATTTCATCTGTAAATAATAAAACTTCAACATCTTTGTCTTTCATCACATCCATTTGAGGCAAGTTCATAATATGTATCTTCGATTTTCCTGCAGCATAATAAATATGCTTTTGATCGTCATTTTTTCTATCAACATATTCCTTCAACGTGATATATTCATCAGATTTACTTGTTTTAAACATGATAAGATCTTGAAGTTTTTCTTTATTCAATCCAAATTGATCGTATATGCCATATTTTAATGTGTTTTTATAAGCTTCATAAAACTCAATATATTGATCTCGATTATTTGAAAGCATACTTTCAAGTTCATTCTTGATTTTTTTCTCTAAATGTGACGCAATTTTCTTAAGTTGACGATCATGTTGCAGCAATTCTCTAGAAATATTTAACGATAAGTCTGCAGAATCAACTAAACCTTTAACAAATTTAAAATAGTCAGGAATTAAGTCTTTATTCTTATCTTGAATGAAAACGCCTTTTGAGTAAAGTTGAAGTCCTTTTTCATAGTGATCGCTATAAAAATCATATGCTGGCTTTTTAGGAATAAACAACAGTGCTGTATAAGTAAGCATACCTTCTACACTTGTATGAATAACTTTTAATGGGTTTTCAAAGTCAGAAAATTGATGTTTATAAAACGCATGCATATCTTCTTCTTTGATGTCTTGTTTTTGACGTTTCCAAATAGGAATCATTTGATTCAAGGTTTCTTGGACAACTTTTTCTTTTTTGTCTTCATAGGATGTAACCATCATATTGATGGGATATCTTACATAATCGCTATATTTTTTAACTAATGATTTCAGATGATATGTTTCAGCATACTTAGAAAATATTTCTTCATTGTCTTCATCTTTTTCATCATCTCTTAAAAACAATGTGATGGTTGTCCCAATTTCATCACGATTTATCTCTTCGATTGTGTATGAATCTTCTCCATCTGATGACCAACGGTATCCTGTTTTAGAAAATGGTGATCTGGTTTCTAGAACAACTCGTTTTGAAACCATAAAAGCACTATAAAAACCGACACCAAATTGACCAATAATATCAATATCTTTGTTATCCAGTTTTTCCATGAATGCTTTTGAACCACTTTGAGCAATTGTTCCTAAGTTTTCAATCAGTTCTTCTTCAGTAAATCCAATACCATTATCCTTAATTTGAAATGTGTTTTCCTCTTTATTAGGTGTTAACCATATTTCATATGTATCAGAGGGAACTGTTGAATCTGTCAAACTTAAGAAATGTCTTTTATCAATGGCATCACTTGCATTTGAAATCAATTCTCTAAGAAATATTTCTTTTTGTGTGTAAATCGAATGGGTCATTAAATATAAAAGTTTTTGTGACTCTGTTTTAAAGTTTTGTTTTATCATTTTATATCGCCTCCACTAAAAATTGTATGAAAACTTACTTGAGTTGTCAAGTATTCATGCTTATCGTTTATATATTCTATATATAAATTCATGATGTTTTTTATAGAAAAAGACATGTAGTGATAGCTTCATGTCTATTCGTCAATGATACATCTTTATTTACAAATCAAAATAACTGTCGTGTATTCGTCAATAATCAATGTTTTTGGATCATCAAGATTTCCTTTAAATAGATCAAGATGGTTGTCTTTCATGAGACCAATGACGTGATAACTTTGAAATCCACTCACATAAACAGAGTAAGCAAATTCCGCATATGAGTGAAAGGATAAAGGCAGTTGATTTTTAATTAAATCGCTTGCTTTATATGCGTATACCTCGTAGGTTTCAATGTCTGAATCGATGGGGTCATACGTGAGAAGATCTTCATATAATGGATAAAGTTTTCTATTTTTCGATAATTGTGTAATCAGTTTACTGATGTACTCGTTACTGATAATCGTATTTTGAATATGATAACTTTGAGCAATGTCATCATGTCTGGGATCAAGAAGCTCAATAACGATTTTAGCTTGATGTTGATGCGCAATATCTTGAATCAATAGCAATGTTATTAAAACATCAGAGTCGTAATCTTTCGGTTCAAGAGAGTCATCTGATAGAATTAAAATGGTATCTATTTTGGTAAATGTCTTCATCTGTTCTTCGATTTTTTTTACATCGTTAGATTGGATGTGATGCACATCAATTTGAGTTTTGTTTTCTTTATTATATAAGTCAATCGATTCTAAAATATACTTAAGCTTATTATTTGTACCAAAGATTAAAATAATCTGCTCATGATATCTTTCCTCATCTCTTATCAATAGTTTCTGGTACTCGCTTAAAGGTTGGTTTCTTCTTGAAAAAAGTCTCGATTCACTCTCTGCCATAATGAACAATGTGTTTCCAATGTTATAAATAGGTATACCATATTGATACTCTTTGATATAATCGTCCGCTTTCATGTGATCAATACTGTAAAACTCTGCGCCATGGAATGAAAAGAGTTCTTGATATACGAGACTCAACTCTGGCATCATAATGGTTTGGGCAATCAATCGACCCATGAGCTCATCAGGTAATATTGGAATGATTTGGTCACTCAATTGTTTTTGATGTCCTATCTTATCTCTAATGAGTGATATCGACTTGTGCTCTTTCACCTCAACAATGATGGTTGGATCTTTTTTTAAGTTCAAGTTGGCGACAAGCATAAGTGTTTTTATCGCGTGAATATCAACATGTGCATCATCTTGTGATTTTTCAATGCTATCATCGGATAAAATAATGATGGCTTTGGCTTGTTCAATACACACGTCCATGAGATCACTTTTTGAAAAGACTTCTCCTTGACGTATGATGATATTGATTTTTTTCTTATCTTTTAATCCATATAGTTTTCTTGCGATGTCTTTTTCTATGATTTCTTTGTCATGATTGGATAAAACAACGATATGTGTAACTTTTTCGTCATGGCGGTAATCTGCGATTAACTCCAAAGCTTTTTGGTTCCAATTCAGGATAAGTATATGATCATAAATATACAATTTCCCTTTACCTTTTCTAGCGTTTTCAATAATAGATGAAAAAAGTGATGCAACATAACCAATAATACCACCAGAGAAAGTGATCATAGATATTAAGATAACGACAATGGACATAATACGTATACCATATGATACAGAAGGATCATAAAATCCCGGTTCTAACATCCATGTAATTCCTGATTCCCATAACGCTTTAGCGACATTTCCATATTGTCCAGGAGCTATTGCAAATGCAATCATCGATGAAAAAAACCATAAAGCGATATTAAATAGTACAATAGCTATTAAAATGAGTAATCGTGCATTTTGGTCTTTTTTGATGCTCATCCATTTTTTGATTTTATTAAACATTTGTTTGATCATCTAAAGAAAATCTTTAGCCTTTCATTTCATTTTATGCTTATATTATAACATTGATATCCAATCATCCCATGATTAAAAAAGACCTAACCTATGTTAAACTATAAGGGATTTCATCATATGAGGTGTGAAACATGGAAAATAAAGTGTTAAACTATTTAAATCGTTACATAAAGCATCATCCTGTAACAAGTTTGTTGCTATTGATAAATATCATTATGGTTTTGGTTGTTTTTTTACGTGGTGGATTTCAAACGTTATTACTTGTTGAACTAGGGGCTTTACATCCTTATCTTGTTATCGACTTGAAAGAGTATCATCGTTTAGTCACAAGTATGTTTCTTCATGGAAGTATGATTCACTTTTTAATGAATGGACTTGTCTTGTTTTATTTAGGTGGTTTTTTAGAGCGTTATCTCGGTCCATTAAGATATACAACCCTATATATGCTATCTGGTATTGCTTCTAGTCTAGCCGTTGTCTTTTTAGGCCCAAACGCTGTTACAGTTGGCGCCAGTGGTGCACTTTATGGCGTCGTTGGTTCGTTATTTATTCTCATTACGTTAAGACCCAATTGGTTTCCCCCTCAAATTGCAAAATCCATTCGTGGATTGATTATTATTAACTTGATTTTAACGATAGCTATTCCTGGAATTAGTATAGAAGGCCACTTAGGTGGACTGATTGCTGGTTCTCTGATTATCTTTTTAATGATTCCAAAAATTCCTCATTTTATCCGCAAGGATCCTCGATTTAATCAGCTTACTGAAGAAACCAAAAATCGTTATGATGCATAAAAAAAAGAGCTGGGCTCTTCTTTTATGCGTCGATATTTAGAAACAATTGATCATCAATATATAAGATATGACTTTCATCTCTTAAAACACCATATTGATGCTGAACCATGAAATCAAATAATTCTTCTAAACCAATGAGTGAAACTGAGTGAATGTTTCGTGCAGCGGAAAGTGCTGTTTTATTGAAATTTGAGTTTGTGATAATAATACATTTTTGAGCTTGTTTAAGCATCATCACACCTAAATACTCTCTAAGTACTTTTACATTCAGATTTTTATCTGTTTTTTTTGTTTTTGCTTGAATAATCAACTTTTCTCGAAATCCAAATTGGTCTTTAATTTCAAATTCACAATCTACACCATCATCATCTGGTCCAGCAAGAAATTTCTCTTTAATAATACTTTTTCCATATATTTTTTTGATGAGTTGAAAAATGAACACTTCAAAAAATTCTTCTGCTTGACCAAAAAGCTGGCCGATGATATTAATCGTTGATGCATGATACTCATTCATCTTCATTTTGTTTTGTTTAAACGATAAATATTTATTTTTATGTTCTCTTAACAAGTTACCAATAGGCGTTACTGGATATTTTTCTTCTTGTTGTGTGTTATATAGCTTATCTTTAACTTTTTTTGATTTTTCAATCTCAATTTGAATAATATCTAAGACATCTTCTCGTGATTTAAGCTCCAACCCAGTTTTTTGTTTAAAGATGTTACCAATCAATGATTTAATCACATTTAACTTTGACTCTGGTCCTCTTTCTTTGAGTTCATCTTCAGTTAGTAGTTTTTTAGAAAAATATTCAATCATTTCTTTAGCATTTGTTTTAAGTGCTTGTTTTTTGATCTCTAAATAGTCATCTTGATAGATGAGCAGCCCTAAAGCAACCATTTCGTTAATAACGATACCTGCTTTAGATGATGCAATCGAATATTTTCCACCTGGTTTTCGATCTTTTAAATCTTTTTCCGTCAGATTAAACACTTTTAATGCGGGTTGAAAAAGTTCTTTTCTGAGTGCTTTGCCTTTGGATTCTAAGTATTGCATAACGTGATCTTGAATTTTTGATGTGTATTCACTTGGTTTCATGTATTGGCGCCTTTCTTGTTTTAGCGAGTGTTAGTAAAATACCGAGTACAATGGATAAATAAGCTGCCATCAATACGCGAAAATTTTCAGGTAGCATAAATGTGATGGTATGTGCTGGTATCCAAAACAACGGAATTGTTTTTAAAATGATAAATCCAAAAAATCGTTGAAAATCAATGTGGTCAATAACTTGTGTAAATCGAAGATGTCTTATTTTTCTTAATGAGCCTTCTCCAAGTTCAACATATGTATCTGTGATACGATGCAAAAGCATAAATGAAGGTGCGAAAAAAATATTCATAATCAAACTAATCAAAAACGCAGTTAACAACATTGATAACCATAAAGGATTTGAAATAAAGGGTAGTATATGGATGGCTTGTGCTTGCATGACACCTGTTGCAAACACCTTAAAAATTAGCACGAAAATCATACCTAGAAAACCCCAGATAATCGCTTTAAGTAGAAAACCCTTTTGTGCGAAATATTTCTTAGTCTTCATACGTGAAACTAGAATTTCGCCCATACTAGCCAATATAGCGGTCTTAATGAATCCCATGAGATAGGGTTGATTTTCTGTTGCTTGTATGAATAATTTTTGTGTAGATGGATGTACAACAAAGCTAGTGATGACGATTAAAAGAAAAATCCAAAGTAAATCTTTATTTTTCATGACGTGTTTCCTTTATGATAGTAGGCTTATGATAACATGATATCATCTTATCTGATTGAAATCAAAAAATTATAAAAACGTTTTCTCATGCACTTGCCACGATGAAATGATTATAATCTTATAAAATAGATATGAAAGGGTGAAATTATATGCAAAAATTACTTGAAAGAAAAGCAACCACAAAAGGTGGTAGAAATGGTTATATCAATCAAACATTATCAGGACTTGAAGTACGCATGGCAAAACCTGTTGAAATGGGTGGTATGCCTAACCAATATACAAATCCCGAAGAATTATTTTCTATGGGCTATAGTGCTTGCTTTGCGAGCTCCATTGAGTACTTATTATCTATGAATAAAGTTAAATATGATGATATTTCAGTGACAGTTTCCACAGCACTTGTCCCGGATGGAACAGAAGGATTTAAATTTGCTGTTGAAATTGAGGCTTCCATTCTTGGATTAGATTTAAAAACTGCAACATCATATATTGAACAAGCTTACCAGTTTTGTCCTTATTCGAAAGCCATTCGCGGAAATGTCAAAGTCACAATTAAACCTTAGCATCTTATAAGAAAGTTGGAATGAATGTTCTAGCTTTTTTTTATCTATACCTATATTTAAAGTTTCGATGTAAAATGGGGCTAGAAGGAGGTTACGATATGAAATTCGAAGAACTTATCGATCATGCGAAACAACTTCAGCTGACAGATGAACGTGAGATTTTTATACGAGTCATCATACCCTATCCATTGATTTATCGATTGTTTAGATCAACAAATCGATCTTATGGGAGACAAATGGGAAGAAATGGTTTTATTGGTTTGTATGATGACCAGTTTGTTTGCTATAATACAAACATGTGGGGAACAGTTCCCGCAGATGAAAAGTTACGATTCAAGATATCTGACATTGAGCACATGAAAACAAAATTAGGTTATATGGGCTTTAATCGAAAACTACTCATTTATACTGCCAAACATAAATACACGTATTACTATCGAAAAAAGTTTGAAGAAAAAGTTGATCTCATGATTCATGAAGTCACATCAAAAAAATAAAAACCAACTTTGGTTTTTATTTTTGCTTAATGATATGGTTGCGTTTAGGTTCACCGATGACTTCTTTATGAATGGCTGTCACTGGAAATTGACCAATCATTGATGGTATAAAGAGAATACTATTATCTTGATCCACATCAGTGATCGTAGCTTTTATACCAGCATATGTGCGTTGAAGTGTATATGTGTAGCCAAATTTTTTAGCTTGTTCCTCTGAAATTTCGATACCGGGTAATGCTTTTGTCTTTTTGATTGCTTTTTTATACATCATGATAAACATTTTATATGTCGTCTTATAAAGTTTAAAGTGAACTTTATAAAGATGCCCTGGATGCATCTTACTGATATTTAATCGATGATCAGTCAAATCTTTTGCAAGTGCCTTCATGTAAATCTTTGTCATCTTTGGTTTAACTTTTTTTCCTTTAAGTAAGTATTTCGTCTTGGTTTCCACATGATCTAAAATCGTTTCGATGATAGTATTGTACTCATCAATGATTTGTTCATATTTATGACCGTATTTATCAGTAAACATCATCGCTTCAGATTCAGAAAGTTGTAGATTCTCTGAATCCAAATCATTCTTTAAACTTAACTGAATACCGTATGTTTTCTTGATGTCTTGATTAAACGTATAGTTTCTTTCGATATCAGGGTTTTTTTCATTTCTTTTCATAATATATTTATAAAATTTATTAAAGTTCATGGTAAACCTCCTGATTATTATCTATTCCTATTATAACATGTATAAAGTATTTTCAACTTGATAGGCTATCATTTAAAGTATAAAAATCAATCATTTTTTCAGATTGATATATCAATCTTGATTAAGATAAGATCTTCATGATACTTTTGATGTATGTTTGTCGAAACTCTGGATCTTTGAACAGTTCGATTTTCATAGAACCTTGCAGCTTCATTTGTGATATTTGAATAAAGAGAGGTATAGAAAAGGATGAGAATAACAAAACATATTTGCTTTGTAGTTCTTTTTCATTAAGCGTTTTTGTGCTTTCGGCTAAAGACTGATAGACGAGACGCGTAAATCGATTATCTGTAAAAAATTGATTGACAAGTAAAGATGCTGATTCTTTTTGAAGTTCATTAGATAGAAACAAATAATTAAGCAATCCAATATTTTCTATTGAAAAGTTATATAAGTAATTAATCATCATTTCTAATTTTTCTTCAAATGTTTTCCCATCTTTTACATGAATCAATTTTTCTGTAACATAGGTCTTTAATGCGTCCAATATTTCTTCAAGAACAATGCGCATTAAATTCTCTTTGCTTCCAAAATGATAATTGACTGCAGCAATGTTTACATAACTAGCTTCTGCTATATCTTTGATCGTGATCGAAGCTCGCTCTTGTAGAAGCTTTTTTGTGTTCTCTATGAGTTTCCGCTTTATATCTTCACTTGGCATCGTTTTTCACCTCTTATTTGAAATTAAGTTTTAAATAATGTTTCATATCTTATTTATACCACATTAAATCTATAATTAAAATGTATATTTAAAATATATATTTAAATGGGGTGATTAAATTGAAGAAAATGTTTGCTATCATTATCATTTTTTTAATCCTTGTATCTACTTTTGTTTTTATTCCAAAAACCAATGTTAATTATGACATGACAATCTATCTACCAGAAAATGCGATGACTAAAAAAGGATTAACCATACATGAAGATGAATTTGGCAAATCATCGATGATTCAAATCATGATATCAGACATTGATGTATCCGATTTACTTCATCTAAAAAATCAAATTTATCTTATTGCGCATGTCATACAGGTTATATGGTTAGATGACTACATCGATTTAGAGCTAGTTCCACTATCAATGATTGACCCAATGGTTGTTCATCAGTTTTATAAAGATAGTGATGCTTTATTGACCATCATGTTTAATCTTGACGCATATGATGTCAATTTAGATAACACAATTGATCAAATCAAAACATTATTTACTGATTATGACATTTCCATACGTGGAGAAGTTATAACAAACAAGGAAGCAAGAGATATTGCATCACAAGAAATTTATAAAATACTTTTTCTTATCGTTCCAATTGTCATTCTTCTTTTAATTCTTTCATCACATGCTTGGATTGAACCGTTACTGATTTTAATCACTTTAGGGGTTGCCATTCTTCTCAATCTCTTTACTAATGGTTTATTACCACATGTATCCTTCATTACACAAACCATGAGTTTAGCTTTGCAACTTGCACTCTCGATTGATTATGCTATTTTTATGATTCATCGTTATTATGATGAACGAGAATCTCATGATGCGCATCATTCAGCAAGACTCGCTTTAAAGAATTCATTCAAACCCATAGCAACTTCAGCATTAACAACGATGGCAGGCTTTGCTGCACTCATGTTTATGCGCTTTACTATGGGGAGAGACATTGCCATTGTTTTATCAAAAGGTATTTTGTTTAGTTTTTTAATAACCATTACTGTGCTGCCCATTTTACTCGTTTGGTTTGATAAACTTCTCATAAAAACAAAACATCGCATGTTCATTCCACCTTTTAAAAAAGTCATTCGTGCGCAATTAAAAATGAAATATGTTCTTGTTGGATTATTTGTAATATGTATATTTTTTGGCTTTATGATGCAAAGAAACACAAGTTATCTATATGGTGCTAACTCTGTCGGAGACAAAAACAGTCTATCTTACCAGGACATGAGAAAAATCGAGCAAACCTTTGGACCAAACAATCAAGTTATTCTTGTTATTCCTAATGAAACATTACATCAAGAAATCGAGTTAGCTTCTGCATTGTTGAACTTAGATGGTGTACTCAGTGTTCATGCATTAGTTCTAGAAGTCGATCCGATGATTCCTAGAACGTTTTTACCTGAACAACTAGTCAATCAGTATGTTGGTGCTAATTATAGTCGAATGATCCTTCAAACGATATATAGTGAGGAAAATAATGAACTCTTTATGTTTATTGAACATATGCGCTTAACGATTGGTCATCATTATGAAGAATTTTATCTTATCGGTCAAGCATCTGCTCTTTATGATATTAAAGACTCGATTGATGATCAAGGTATTTGGATCATGCTGTTAACTATTTTGACAGTTGGACTGATAGTGTCTCTTATCTTTAAATCGATTAAAATTCCTCTTCTTCTGGTAAGTGTCATTTTAACTGCGATATGGATTAACTTATCGATACTGAGTTTGAATCAAATCAATGTTCTATATATTGGTTATTTAGTTGTGATGAGCATTCAGTTAGGTGCAACCATTGACTATGCTGTATTGTTAACACATCGATACCTCGAACAAAGCCCATTGATAAAAAAAGAAAAAGCTATCGAAACAGCTTTCACTAAATCATCACTATCTATTTTGATATCGGGTGCCATTTTATCCATTGCTGGATTCGTTGAAGGTGTTTTCTCAAACATTGACTCTGTAACTAAGATTGGCTATTTGTTAGGTAGAGGTGTTTTGGTATCACTAGTCTCTATTTTAATGTTCTTACCAATATTATTGTTTCTATGTGTTAAACCTAAAGGAAATCCTTATTGATGAGACAAATCATTCACGCATGCTCTAAAGTCTTCTGATAAATCGTGACGACTTTTGTTTGTATCAATGAAGTGGACTTTCCCAGTGATAATGCTATTCTTTTCTTTATGAAAATACACAGGAACAATGGCTAATTGTTCATTGTGTTTTTTCTCATATGCTTCGGCCAAATAGATGAAACCTTTGTGAAAAGACTCCATTTCATCTTGGTATCCTGCTGAACTATCTTCTGGAAAAATAAGAATAGAATTACCACATTCTAAATGCTTAATACTTAAGTCAATCGTTTGTCTCATTCTCACATCAGGATATGAAGGGATGAGCCTTACACCATCATATAATATTCTAGAAACCAACCCAAACAAAGTTGCTAAGATAAAAGACCTTACTTTTGAATAACCTAGCTTTTGTATATAAAAAACATGATAAAGGTATTTCCATCTTGAAAGATAACCTTTTGTCATTTGATAGGTTCCCCAAGGAACAAGTATTTTCGGATAAAATGTAATTAATGTCATAGGGCCTGCAGCACCATTATGGTTGGCAATATATAGTGCTCTATCAGGAAGATCCTCTTCTAAATGAATCAGCTTTGGTTTCTTTTTTATGATGCGAATGAAGAACTTAATGAGTCGGATAAATCCGTTATGTCTAACTATTTTTTTAGGTTCTCTCATAGAATAGTTCCTTTCCGTTTCTATTCTATGATATCAAATTCTAAGTATTTTTTAAAATCATAACACTACACTTAAATATTCTGCAACCTTTTCAACAAGTTTGCTTCTTACTGCTTTAGCCATGATTTCATGTCCTAAATCTGATGGATGAACGCCATCTGGTAAGAGTTCCTCCATACGATAATACTCTAAACTTTTATTTAGGATAGATTGCATGGGAATCATATCATCTGCATACTTTTTTGCTAGTTCATTGACGATTTTTTGTTCTTCTATGAGATCTTTTTCCCATTTTGAATCGTATTCGCCAATAGGAAACACAAAAGGCTCAATGAGTAATATTTTTGATTGAGGCAACTCTTGTTTGATTCTCTCGAGTAGCTTTGTATAATACGTTTTAAATGTTGAAGGAGTTAGCACTTTGCCATATTTATATCGATGCCATATTTCATTAATACCAATGAGGATCGTTATGATATCTGGTTTTAAATCGATGCAGTCTTTTTGCCATCTTTCAAGCAAATCAATGGTGCGATGACCACTGATTCCTTTATTAATAACATTACAATACTTCATATAATCGCTGATTTTTTTTACATAACCATGACCTAAACTATGATGATCATCACGATTTCTTCCACAATCTGTAATGCTATCTCCTTGACATAAAATCATTGGTTTTTTCATGTTTTTAGGAAATTCTTTGTAAATCCGATATTGAATATAATGCAAATCAACTTGTGATAGATTTTTTTCAGTATACGTCTTCATAGGTATACCATTTAAAGACTCTGGTATACTTCTGCTTGCTATATTCCTGCGATCACAATTATAGATGATGTAATCATAGTCGAGCTTCTCATTCGCATATGCTATGATTTTTGAAATACCTTCTACACCATACTTATAACCTTGTGAGGCCTTTTTCAGCCATAAACCTATTTCAGGGGTCTTTGTATTTATCTCATGAATTCCCATAAGGCCTAAAAATTCGTGTGTTTCTATATTTAAAACAACAAAAATGATTGCTTTGTTTTGATTATAGTTTTCTATGCATTGATCAATAAATTGAATCGTTTCGGTTAAGTCCTTTGGTGGCTTAGGATACATGTATTTTGTAACATCTTTAGTAAAATGCAAAAAGATGTCATGTTGATAGTCTTGCATAATTGGTTTTAATAATAATCTTTCGGTAATTAGTTCCATATGTTCTCCCTTTTATGGCTTAAAAAAGCCCTTTGCAAACAACTTCAACTTTATGAACTGATCTTAAACTTTCTTGATCACGTTGATATTTAAAAATCAATACTTTCATCATATCATTACCTATGAGTCGTGTCAAATCACGAGTAATTTGTTTTACAAAATAGGAACGTATTTCGTGACATTTGAAAAAATTTATTATAAGATGAAGGAAAGAACATCATTGTCTTACTTAATAGTCATAACCCGAGGTGTTATGTATGAAAAAAGAGAAAAAGACACGCACATTTGAATTTTTAAAAGATGATTGGATGGCACTCAAAAGAAACCCTATTATCATGATGGGAATACTTGCAATGTTAATTGCCGTGTATTTTTTTGTTTATGTGACAGGTGGCATAAAATACGTTTACTCACATACCATGTATATCCCCATCATTTTAGCTGGCATTTTTTATGGTGCAACGTATGGCGGTTTAATTGCGTTTTTAGCTGCTGTTCTATTAGGACCTCTCATGCCAATTGATACACATACTGGAGAAATGCAGAAAACCATTAATTGGTTATACCGGATGTTCATTTTTGTCATAACTGGTTCAACCATTGGATATGCTGCTAACAAACTAAGACATGATGCAAAAAAAATTGAAGCCCTCATGTCGACCAATCAAGAAACAAATGTTCCAAACATTAACTACTTAAAAAACATATGTGAGGTCTTAAACTATCCTACCTACTCCATCTTTACCGTGCTGATAACGAATCATCATAATATCATTGACATACTTGGTGTCGAAATATATCATGAGTTGATTCATGAAATTTATTGTGACTTTAAGAAAGGGCTACCTAAAGATTCCAAGATCATTCAATCTGATAGCAACAAGTTATGGGTTTTAATTCCAAATGGTGATATTCATTTAGATGTTCAAGTGATTATGCATTTACTTAATGCATCAAGGCAGATTAAAGACGTACCTTTGTATGTGGATTATTCAATTGGTGGAGCAGTCGTCTATAGCCTCGACGAATGTTATACATTACGCATTTTTGAAGAATCTGATTTGTCAGCTCGTCATGCCCAAATTAACAACTTACCTTTCGTTCTTGGTGATAAAGACAAATATAAAAAACGGGCTGAGTATGATTTGCTTGCTACGTTTACTAAAGCTCTAAGCAATCAAGAAACTTACTTAGTGTTTCAACCAAAAATGGATGTAAAAACAATGAAACCCTATGGATTAGAGGCGTTGATTCGATGGAATCATCCGATAAGAGGTAATGTTCCTCCATTAGTATTTATTCCTTTGGTAGAGGAAACAAAATTAATTCATTTGTTAACAGATTGGGTTTTGGTTCATACGTTAAAAAAATGTAGAGAAATGATTGATTTGGGATATAACATTCCCATATCGTTAAACATATCAGGAAAAAACCTTTATGATCCTCATTTTTATGATCGATGTGTAGCGATTATCCAAGAGTCATTAGTTCCATTTGAGCATCTAGAGTTTGAATTAACGGAATCAACCTTGATGATCAATCCTAAAGAAAGTAAAATTATTCTTCAAAAATTTGCAGACTTAGGTATTAAAATTTCACTTGATGATTTTGGTTCAGGTTACTCATCATTAGCCTATTTAACTCAGTTCCCTTTAGATTATATTAAGATAGATCGTTTTTTCTTAAAAGAAATTATTGAGAATGATGCGATGCAATCGATTGTTAAATCGACTATTACACTTTCTAAGAAATTAGGTTATAAAGTTGTCGTAGAAGGTGTTGAAACAAAAGATGTTGTTGATTTAGTTGCTTCTTTTGATTGTGATTATGCGCAAGGGTATTATTTTTCAAAACCTATGAGTTCTGAAGAAACAACAGACTGGTTTAACCATTATAAACCTCCTAAGTAAAAAAAACATACAAAAAGGGAAACACAATAATCAATTTTGTGTTTCCTTTTTCTCTTATATTACGGTATCTTTACAAAAACAGGTGTTCTATGCTTAAACATGGCAATCTCTTCAAAACCTGCTTGTTTAAGCAAATCAAATGCAAACTTAAAGTGTCTTCCTAAATCGTTCGTGGTATGTGCATCCGATGCTATGGTAACCATTTTACCACCTAACTCTTTATATCGTTTCAAAATGTCAAATTTAGGAAATGGTTGTTGTGGTAATTGATCAAGTCCTGATGTATTTAACTCGATACCTTTGCCATCTTTGATGATAGTTAGTAAAATGTCATCAATCGTTTCTTTATGCTTAGCATAGTCATATGCATACGTTTCAAAATCTCCATAACGTGTAATATAGTCTAAATGCCCATACACATCATAGTTTTTATATGTTTTAACGGATTCAAGAACTTCATCAAAATAAGCTTGATAACTTTCCACTTGTGTTTTGCCGACAAAAAACGAACCATTATATGGATCAAGTCCTTTAATCACGTGCATAGACATGATGACAAAGTCAAAAGGGTAATCATTGACTAATTTTTCCATTTTATCAATGGATTGTGGCTGATAACCTAACTCAACACCAACACGTATATCAAATGCTGTTTCACGTCTTAATTGATTAATCTCTTGAAAGTATTTGTCATAATCAATGATATCCATGAAAAGAGGCGTTGTAGAGTCAAAATCGACATGATCCGTAAATAAAACGCCTTGAAATCCGATTTTTTTTGCTTGCTCAATATAGGTTTTAAACGTTGTCTTTGTATCTGCATCTGGTGAATATTTTGTGTGTGTATGATGATCAATAATCATGATTCTACTCCCTTTTTTCTTCTCTTGTTTAATTCATCGAAAATCATTTCAAGTGTGACATTTTCGTTAACCATAAGTACCATTAAATGATAGATTAAATCAGATATTTCAAGTGTCATCTCTTCTTTGTTTTGATTTTTCGAAGCAATAATAACTTCAGCTGATTCTTCACCAACCTTCTTTAATATTTTATCAGTTCCTTTAGAAAAAAGGTAGTTTGTATATGAACCTTCTACAGGATTTGTTTTTCTTTCTTGGATGGTTGCGTAAAGTTCTTCTAAAACAAATCTTTGATTAGGCTTGATGTGTTGACTAAAAAGTTCCCTGAAGAAACAACTCATGCGATTGGTGTGACATGCTACGCCAACTTGCTTGACCTTCATTAAAAGCGTATCTTGATCACAGTCATATGATAGACTTTGTATCACTTGAATATGACCTGATGTTTCACCTTTTTTCCATAATTTTTTCCGTGAACGACTGTAATAAGTCGCTTCTTTTTCGAGCATAGATATCTCAAGAGCTTCTTTGTTCATATACGCAAGCATTAAAACTTCAAGTGTTTCATGATCTTGAACAATAACAGGGATAAGTCCATCATTACTGTATACAAGTTGACTAATATCATTATGTTGCATTTATTTCACCAACTTTCTAATAGGAATATCTCTTTTTGCTAACTCATCTTTGAGATCTTTGATGCGGATTGTATTGTAATGAAACACAGATGCTGCTAAAACACCATCAACATTGGCTATTTTTAAGGCGTCTTCAAAATGTTCATACGTTCCTGCTCCACCAGATGCAATGACAGGCACACGAACTGCATCAGTTATTTTTTTAAGTAAGTCAATATCGTAACCCGATAGCATGCCATCTTCATCAACTGAGTTAATAACAAGTTCTCCGGCACCTCTATTAACACCTTCAATTGCCCATTCGATGGCATCCAAATTCGTTTTTTCTCGACCACCTTTGATGTAAACACTCCATGAGCCTTCATGGTTTCTTTTTGCATCAATTGATAGCACAACACATTGAGATCCGTATTTATTAGCAGCTTCAGTAATTAAACTCGGATGTTTAACAGCACCTGAGTTAATTGAGATTTTATCTGCTCCTTTTCTTAAAATAGCATGAAAATCGTCGATTGACTCGACACCTCCCCCGACACAAAATGGGATATTGATAACTTGAGCTACTTTTTCAACAAATTCAAGTGAAATTTTACGTTCATCTGATGATGCAGTAATATCATAGAAAACAAGCTCATCGGCACCTTGATCACTATATTTTTTAGCCATGACAGCTGGATCTTCAACATCCTTTAAATCATTGAATTTTTTCCCTTTAACGACTCTACCTTGCCTTACATCCAGGCAAGGAATTATTCTTCTTGTAAGCATTGAATGGCCTCCTTTAAATCCAGTTTCTTTTCATAATAAGCTTTACCGACAATGGCTCCATAAAGACCTATTTCATGAAGTTTCTTTAAATCATCTAGTGATGAAACACCGCCAGAAGCGATGATGTTAATATGCGTCATTTGTGAAAGTTTCCGATAAATTTCAAAGTTAGGTCCTTGAAGCATACCATCTTTAGAAATATCTGTATAAATAATCGTTTTAACACCGATTAATTCAAGCTGTTTAATAAAGACTATACTATCGATTTTTGTGTCTTTGATCCATCCTCTAGTTTGGACAAAGCCATCTTTAGCATCAATACCTACAGCTATTTTATCTTTGTATGTTTCAACTAACGATTTTAAAAAGGATATGTCTTCTATGGCTGAGGTTCCAATAATAATTCGGTCAACACCAAGATCTAACAGCATCTTTGCATCACGTATATGTCTAATACCTCCACCAACTTGAATGGGGATACATACTTTACTTAAGATACCTTTTATTGTTTTCTGGTTTTGTGGACTACCTTCTTTTGCGCCATTTAAGTCAACGATATGAAGATAGGTTGCTCCGAGTTGTTGAAACGTCAATGCAACTTCTTCAGGTTTTTCAGCATAAACCATAACTTGATGATAATCACCTTGTGTAAGTCTGACACATTTACCTTCGAATAAATCGATTGCAGGCAATATTTTCATGTTATCAACTCTCCGAAAGCTTTCAAAATAGATAAACCCACATCACCACTTTTTTCCGGGTGAAACTGTGTCGCAATAATATGGTTGTTCATGACAATCGCAGGAACTTTTCTTTCGTACTTTGTATATGCAACAAGATCATCTTGATTTGAGTCAACATAATAGGAATGCACAAAATAAACGAAATCGCCTTCATTGATATACTTTAATATGCTTGCATCTTTTTGTTGAAAATAAAGACTGTTCCAACCCATATGTGGAATTTTTTCATTGATATCTAGGTATCTAATCGTTCCTTTTAGTAATCCAAGACCTTCATGTTCTCCATTTTCATATCCCTTTTCATATAAGAGCTGCATGCCTAAACATATGCCAAATAAGTATTTATTCTTTTGGACGTGATTGATAATATAAGGGATGAGTCCTGATCTTTTTAATGCATTCATAGCATCTTCAAATGCACCTACTCCAGGTAAAATCAATGCGTTTGCTTGTTGAATCATTTGATAATCACTCGAAATAACGGTTTCAATACCAGCACGTTTAAACCCAAGTTGTACGGAATTCAGATTTCCAACACCATAATCAATAATCACATTCATCTTAGAGTACTCCTTTGGTAGAATTAATAAAATCACCTTGTCGTGTGACTGCTTCCTTTAGTGATCTTCCTAAGGCTTTAAATAAGGATTCAACAATGTGGTGATCGTTATCTCCATAAAGCGATTCAATATGAAGTGACATTCTTGCTTCCATAGTCAGCGCATATAAAAATTCTTTTACATTTTCAAGTGATAAACCACCAATGTTTAAGCGCTTAAAGTTAGCTTTATAATGTAAAAAGGGGCGATTAGAAAGATCAATGACAGATCGAGCAAGGGCTTCGTCCATAGGTAAATAAGATAAACCATAACGGTAGATGCCTTTTTTATCACCTAATGCTTCTAGGATAGCTTGTCCAAGGATAATGCCGGCATCTTCTACGGTATGATGATCATCAACCGCTATATCACCGTTTGCGATGAGGGTTAAATCAAAGCCTGCATGGAATGCAAAAAGTGTTAACATGTGGTCAAAAAAAGGTATGTTTGTTTGAACATTAATATGTCTTTCACCATCTAAATTTAAGGATATTTTTATATCCGTTTCGTTCGTCTTTCTTTCTTTGTTACTTATTCGACGCATATATTATCTCCTTTAATGCATTAATAACTGCTTCATTTTCACGTTTCGTTCCCACTGTCATACGATAGTATCCTTCAAGACTTCCCTGAAATGCACGGATGAGAATTCCTTTTGATTCCAATTTAGAAAATAACTGGCTTATCTTTGAATAGATGAAGATAAAATTACCTGCTGATGGAAAAGTTTTAATCTTTAACTGGTTCAAGTTTTCAACAAGTTGTTCTCTCAATTGAATAATCGAATGTGTCCATTGATTCACCTCATCTTTACGATCTAGTGCTAATGTGCCTACATATTGGCTCAGCGCGTTAACATGATAAGGCGATTTTACTTTAGTGATGGATTGGCAAATCTCTTTAGCAGCAACCATATAACCTAAGCGGAGTGAAGCTAAACCAAATGCTTTTGAAAATGTGCGAAGCACAATCAAGTTCTTGTACGTTAATGTATCTTCTATGACAGACTGTTTATTATCTGAAAACTCGATATAAGCTTCATCGACAACAACTAAAGATTCTGTTGCTTTAACAACTTGAAGAATGTCTTCTCGTTTGATTTGATAGCCTGTAGGGTTATTTGGAGTACATAAAATAATCATTTTTGGTGTTTTAAAACGTAAAAGATTAATCATGTCATTGATATCAACTGAAAAATCTTCTTGTGATGGTATGCCTGTGTAAGCTGCTTCATAGATTTGTGCATAGATTTTATACATCGAAAATGTTGGATCAAATGTATAAATATCATCACCTTTTTCTAGAAAAGTTTTCATCAACAGTTCAATAAGTTCGCTCGATCCATTACCTTCAACAATCATGTCAATAGGCATATTCGTATATGAAGATAAAGCTTTTCTTAAAGCTGTAGCCTGATTATCTGGATAGAGATTAAGTTTAACATTCGATACATCAACGCCTTCGGGAAATAAGTAATTTTTACTTTCATTAGCATCGAGTTTAATAGGTGCAAATCGATCAATTGTTTGATAGTTTACTAAATCTTGAATATTTTTCTTTTCATAAATCATATGATTTCTCCTCAAGTCTAATGCGTATAGCGTGAGCATGTGCATCGAGCTCTTCTTCTTCAGCCAAACCAATAATGGCTTTTGCATCACTTAAAAGGGTTGATTTTTGATAAGAAACAACAGAAGTTCGCTTTAAAAAATCGAATGTTGATAATGCTGACTCAAATCTTGCAGTACCGCTTGTTGGTAATGTGTGATTGGGTCCGGCAAAATAATCGCCAACAGGTTCTGGCGTATAAGCTCCTAAGAAGATAGCGCCAGCATGTTTGATTTTTGAAACAAGTGCTTCTGGTTGACTAGTCATAATCTCTAAATGTTCAGGTGCAATGCGATTAATCATGTCAACAGCTTCATCTAAATCGTTAGTTATGATAATGCCTCCATAGTTATTTAGCGAAGCATTAATGATGTCTTTTCGAGATAGATTTTTGATTTGTTTTTCAATCTCTAAAGATACTGATTTTGCTAGCTTTGCTGAAGGTGTGACCAAAATTGAAGCCGCTAAGGTATCGTGTTCAGCTTGACTCATCATGTCCGCAGCAAGATATTTCGGATTTGCCGTCTCATCAGCAATAATAGCAATTTCTGAAGGGCCAGCAATCATGTCTATGCCTACAAGCCCTGATACCATTTTTTTAGCTACGGCAACATAAATATTTCCAGGTCCTACGATTTTATCGACTTTTGGAATTTGTTTTGTTCCATATGCAAGTGCTGCAATACCTTGAGCGCCACCTACTTGATAAATTTCATCAACACCTGCAATTTTTGCTGCAACTAAAATAGAGTCTTTGATTTTATGATGTTTAGATGGAGGTGTAATCATGACTATTTTTTTTACACCTGCAATTTTTGCAGGGACAGCATTCATTAAAACTGTTGAAGGGTATGATGCAGTGCCACCAGGCACATATAAACCTACTGAACTGATAGGTGAAACTATTTGTTCGACAAACGAACCATCTTCTTTAGTTATGCGATAAGACGTCATAACTTGTCTTTCATGATAAGTCTTAATATTTTCTTTTGCTTGCTCAAGATAGCTGAGTAACTGCTTATCGATTCTCGCATAAGCGGCTTCAATTACCGAAGACTCAATTCTAAACGACTCAAGATGCACTTTATCAAAGCGATTTGTATATTTGATAAGGGCTTCATCTTGATTGTTTTTAACATCATCAAGAATGCTTTCTACGGTTTGATTCACATCTTTTAAATCGAACTGGCTTCTATTTAAAAGTTGGTTAATCCATTGATCGTCAACACCTTGTTTCATTATTTTTATCATAAGTTTTCTTCCTTTAATCCTATTAATTTCTCACAAATGTCTTGGATACTATCATATTTAAAGCGATAACTAACACGATTTGCAATAAGTTTAGCTGATATGTCCATCATATCTTCAATAATCTCTAGTCCATGTGCTTGAAGCGTGCTTCCCGTTTCAACAATATCAACAATGACATCAGCTAATCCAACTAAAGGAGCTAACTCTACAGATCCATTGAGTCGTATGATTTCAATGGGTTGATTTCTTTGAGAAAAATAAGTCTTTGTAATTTTTGGGTATTTTGTCGCTATTTTTAAAATAGAATCCATTTGATGAAGCGCTTTTTTTGATTTACCTGCTATTGAAAACTTGCATTGACCAAAACCTAAATCAATAAGCTCATAAACATCAGCATCCTCTTCAAGGATACTATCTTTACCGATGACGCCTATATCTGCAACGCCATTTTCAACGTATGTGATAACATCAGATGGTTTAACTAACATGAATCTCATCATTAACTCATCATCCAAGAAGATTAGTTTTCTTGACTTGCTATCAATTACATTAGCTATTCCAATGTGATGGAACTGTTCAAGTGCTTGATCACCTAGCCTACCCTTGGGTAGAGCAATTGTTAAATACTTATTCATCGTTAGCAATAACCTCCTTTATCAAATCTGACATGTTTAATGTAAAGCCTATAGCCGGTACTTTTTTACCAAATGATTCTGTTAGTGGATCATATCTTCCACCGTTCAAGATAGGAACAGCAATTGTTGGTACATATGCTTTAAACATAAGACCTTCATAATAGTCATATTGCGATAGCACAGTCAAATCGAACTTAATGTATCTTGTCAATTCTTCTTGGTTGATGGATTCATGGAGTTGTTCGAGTTCATGAAGTGACATTTGCATCTCATCTGATAACTCAAATGGTAATAAAACACGTTTAATATCCTCAAAAGAACCTTGTAATTTAAAGAGCGAACTAAGCAACATGATCAAACGTTCTGGAACATCGATCGATTTCACAAAAGCAGTAAGTTCAGACTGGTTTTTATAGAATATAATATTTTTAAATGTTTTTTCTTGTTCTGCCGTAAGTCGCAAATCACTGACTAATGCATTTAAAAACTTATTATTTGAAATTTCTAACATGAAATCAATTTGAAAACGTCTTAACATGTGTATGACTAACAAAATGATTTCAATATCCGCTTTCTTTGTGCTAGCCCCTAAATACTCAATGCCAAATTGTTTTTTTTCTTCGATTTGACCTTGTTGAGTACGTTGAAAAATGGTGGATAAATAAAAGAGTTTCAAGTCTTTTCCATCTATCCATTTAGGAATGATTCTTTTGACGATGGCTGTTGTAATATCAGGTCTTAAGACCAGAATAGAACCATCTTGATCAAGTAATTTAATAAGTGATTTGGGTTTGATGCGCTGATTCATGCGAATGAAGTTATCATACGTTTCAAAAAAATCAGGTTCAAAAAGTGTATAACCCATTTGTGTGGCAAACCCTTCGAGTTCTTTTGCAATTCGATATTTCGATTTAAAATAGTTCATTTCTTCGTTTAACTGTAAATATTGCATTTTGTTTCCTCCTATGGAACATATAAAAAGGCAAGATAGACTTTATCTACCTTGCCCAAAAAAATATACAAGTGATAGATACAAGTCCACGACAATAAGGGCTTGTATCTTTAAACGTTTATCGTTTAGAATACAACCCTGATTTTATGATGATGGTGATGAACTTGCTTTGAAAGGAATAACATATCACTTTACCTCATACATACTATATTAAGTATTTGAAAAAATTGTAGCACATATAAAATGAGAAATCAACGAAAATGAAACATTTACATTTCTTTTCATTACAGCTAAATCACTTTATTTGTAAAGGTACTTTAATTAGACGGATGTGATAGATTCTAAGATGAATAGCAACAAATGGTTACCACATGTTTTTACCCATGTTATTAATATTATTCATTTATATTTTTATTTTTTTTACTTTTTTGGATTTACAAATTAATAATATTGATGTTATAATGGTTACGGTTTGGTTTTTTTCTCTATTCTATATTACAAATATTTATTAAATCATACGTTTGACCATGTCATATTTTTGTTAATCTATGGTTATCACGAGGTGTAAAGTGAACATTATCGAAGTTAAAAATTTAACTAAAAAGTTTATCATCTATGAAAAAGAGTCTGGTTTGAAAGGTGTATTCAAGAGTTTCTTTAATGCAAAAAGAATCACAAAAACTGCTGTTGATGATATTTCTTTTTCTGTCAAACAAGGTGAAATCATAGGTTATATAGGACCGAATGGTGCTGGCAAATCAACAACTATTAAAATGTTAACAGGCATTTTGACACCTACATCGGGTGATGTTATCGTTGATGGTCTTGTCCCTTATCTAAAAAGAACACAAAATGCTAAGAAAATAGGTGTTGTTTTTGGTCAAAGAACACAACTATGGTGGGACTTACCACTTGGTGAGTCATTTACTGTGCTTAAAGAAATTTATCAAATTCCCGATCAAGAATATCATGAAAGATTATCCTATTTTAAAGAAATCTTTCAACTAGACACATTTATTAAACAACCCGTCAGACAGTTATCGCTAGGACAACGGATGAAAGCTGATATTGTAGCCAGTATGCTGCATAATCCAAAATTGTTGTTTCTTGACGAGCCAACCATTGGTCTAGATGTCGTTGCTAAAGAAAATATCAGAAAAACGATACTTGACTTGAATAAAAAATACAACACAACTGTTATTTTAACTACACATGACCTAAGTGATATTGAAATGCTGTGTGATCGTATCCTTTTAATTGATCAAGGTAAAATTATCTATGATGGTAACATCCATCTAATTAAAGAGAAGTATGGTTCAAAAAAGATTATTAGTTTTGAACTTAAATCAAATGATGATTTAGCGTCGATTGATGCAAAACAGTTTATAAAGATGGACCCTGACTTTCATGTGAATCGTGAAGAAAACAAAATCACCTTTATCTTTAATAAGCAAAAAATAGCAATCAAAGATATCACATATCATGTCTTTTCACAAGTTGAAGTCATTGATATGAACATCTCTGATGATTTGTTAGAGAACATTATCAAAGAAATCTATAAACACGGTATCTAATGAGCTTGCTTAAAAAATACCTGCCTTTCTTTAAAGCAAACATGATGTCAATGTTTATCTATCGAGGAACGATATGGCTGTGGGTGATGGTCGATGTCTTCCAGTTTGTTATGATGATTTTTTTATGGAAATCTGTCTACCAATACCATGATACGATTCAAGGTTTTACATTTAATGAGATGATTCTCTACTTCCTTTTGGTCAATCTATTTTTCTTGTTTACTCAGGTTGACACATTGTTTCAAATGTCTGAAGAGATTAAAGAAGGCCGGATGAGTCTATATTTAGTTAAGCCTATTTCATATCGCATACGTATTGCATTTGAGAACTTTGGAAGAGTCATTGGTGGGTTTATTTTAGTAGCTCCTATTGTGCTCATTACAGGAATTGTTTTAACATTCCTCTATGGTATGGTTTGGTCTATCTCTTGGGATCAAATACTTATGTCTATGTTGTTTTTACCTTTCCTTTTTTTACTCATGCATGAATTCTATTTTCTATTTGGTACTTTTGTTATTTACACAGCGAATGAGTTTGGATTGGCTATTTTTTTAAATGTCATTATTCAAACATCATCAGGTCAATTGATTCCGCTAGCGTTTTACCCCTCTTGGTTGTTGAATATTATCACTCATTTACCTTTTAAATATATAACATACCCTCCACTTATTTTACTAGAAAAAATTTCGATAAGTGACGCGTTTTATAGCTTGGGATTACTCATTGTATGGGTGTTGATCTTTATGGTTTTCAATCATTTTATTTTTAAAGCATCTTTAAAGAAAATGGTCGTGTTTGGAGGATAAAATGAAGCGATTTTGCAAAATATACATCTTATTTTTTAAACAGTACTTAAAAGGTCTTATGGAATATCGTGTTGACTTTCTTATTGGTATGTTTGCATTTTTATTTAGCCAAGGAGCTGGTCTTTTATTCTTATATATTATTTTTCAAAATGTTTCTTCTTTAGCTGGTTTTGGTATAAATGAAATATTGCTCATGTATGGTATTTCACTCATTCCTAAAGGCATAGACCATTTATTTTTTGATAACTTATGGTTACTGCCCAGACACATTCGACAAGGTGGTATGGATCGTTATTTACTACGTCCCATCAATCCACTATTTTCTTATTTGATTGAACGATTTCAACCTGATGCTTTTGGTGAAATTATTCTAGGTCTAGCTTTATTTGTTGTCACAACCATTAACTTAGGGTTGTCAATCACTTTTCTAAACATGTTCGCTCTACTTAGTTTCATCTTTGTTGGTATTTTCGTTTTCACAGCATTGAAACTATTGACATCTTCAACATCATTTTGGTTGAAAGATGCTTATCCTTTGATGCAGATTACATACAATATATCTGATTACACAAAATACCCTTTACTCATCTTTCCAAAAGCAATCCAAGTCATCATGACACTCGTTATTCCTTTTGCACTCGTTTCATACTTTCCAGCATTATATATGCTTGGCACCTTCAGTTATGTATATGTCATAACCTACTTAGTTGGTGTGACGACTGTGTTAATCGGTTTTGCATTATTTGTTTGGAAAAAGGGACTTAAACATTACGAATCTACAGGTAGTTGACCTTATCAAAAAGAAAAATCTCCACTGGAGATTTTTTTAATTAGGTATTAGTTGAGACAAATGATCAAGCGGGACATCTTCTTCATAGTTGATTTCTTCAAATTCAAAACCATTGATTTGATAGAACTCCCTTAAAAACATATGTGTTCCCTCTAAACTCAATAATTCTTCATTAGTTGATGTTGTCATTAAACGAATCGTTTCTTCTTGAATCTTAGGATCCATTTCTAAATGATCAAGTCGAACACGTCCTTGTTCATCTAAAATTCTTTGATTGCCATATACCATGTCACTAAAAAGTCTGTATTTATGCTTTAAAATGGATTCATGTACGTGGTGTCTTGTCATGACATCATATAAGCATGAAACATAAATGGTCATCTGTGGAATGAAGACGCTAGCTTTTGTGGTGACAGCTTTGGATGATGAAATGAGCGCTTCACCTTGATATTTCTTTTGCATCATTTCATGGATAATTTGACTATGTTTTTCTAAATCTTCTTTTGCTTTGCCTAATGTTCCTCCACGATAAATTTTCTCAGTTGTAGGACCCCCAATATAGGTATAGGAGATTGTTTTTGCTTGCTGATTAAGAACTTCTGATTCATCTAAAATCTTCATCCAATCATACCAATCACTGCCACCCATGACGTAGACTGTATCGATAATCTCTTGTTCATTCGCTGAAGTAACTGTTAAATCATAAATTTCTTTTTTGACAATATCAATCGTTTTACCGATTGCATCTTCACCAATTGTTTTAATGTGAGATCGAATGAGTTCATTGGTTTGATAGTTTAGTCTTCCTCCAGATGCTAACGAATAGATGACTAAATCAATTTTCCCTACATGCCCTTTAATGTAATTAACGACCTTTTGCTTCATGTCGGGACTAAATGCATCACCAATGAAATCTTTATGAATATGATTTGTTTCTTTAGCTAATTGTTGAAAATAAATGTTGTTCCACCATCCAGCAGATCCGGTCTTAGAACCTTTGGGCTCATTTTCGAAGGATACACTGATGGTGTTTGCATCTGCACCATAGGCAAGAGCAATACGCGATGCTAGACCATACCCTGATGAACCACCAATAATGAGAACATTCTTTGGTCCTTGAAATTTGGGAAGCATTTTGGCTTCTTGAATTTGATTTATGATATTTTGTTTACATCCAAGGGGATGTGCGTTAGTGAAAAAATTAGATCGAATTGATGGTTTGATAATCATATATGTTCTCCCTGTTGTTTAGTGAATCTTTTCTAGAAGTATTTTAACATAAAAAAGAGATGTTCATCCATGAAATGCTAAATGAATGAACCATCTCTTAAAATGCTTGATTTAAAAATTATGATTTCAATAAGGTCATTAAGCTGATTGTTGTTAGTACAAGTATACTAAGTAATGTTGTGTAATAAAGAATAGGATAGCTTTGGTTAAGATTTTCTTTATTCATATGTCTTATAAAAATACCTAGATATGCCCATATTAAAACAAACCCAAAAACATAATCTTTTTCTTTTGTAATCCATAGATAAGCAATGAGAACACCAACAATCAATGTGATAACAGTTAATGTGATGGCAAGACTATTAAAACTAGGAACACCAAGTTTGACTAATGTGATGGTGATATTGGCTATCGTAGCAACCGTAACCCATCCAAGATAAACTGAAAAAGTTGTGCGTGTTAAAGGAGTTGCTGATGTGGCTATTTTGGCTAAATAAATAAGCAAGGCTAATAAAACCAACATGAGAAGTGTTGATCCTATCATTTGATCGTAATGCCAAGCTAACAGCCATAGTCCGTTGATAAGTGAAGTTAATCCAAAGATGATATTGATTTTAATGTACAAATGCTTTGTATCTAATTGCTGTATGTTCGAAAACTGTACAAACTGAAAAATCAGATACGCGAGTAGTAGAGCATATATCAAACCCCAAATTGAAAAGGTAAGGCCACTTGGTTGAAACAAATTTGGATATTTAAAAGATACTGCACCTGTCGATATGCCATTTAAAGGAAGTGCGTTTGCTAAATAATTCATAACCATCATAAACACATACATGACCGATGCAAAGATTAACGCAAATAAAGCCACTTATATTCCTTCTTTCATGTTTGATTTTGTTACTATCACCTTAACACATATGTCAATAGTCTCATATATGCTATCCAGTGAAGAACCATAAAACCATAAATTATAGCTGTTCCAAAAAAAGATAAGCAAAACAATAGAATCAGAATAAAATCATACCATGTTGTTTTTGTAGAATCCCAAGATTTACTCAATTTTTTCGTTAGACGACATTGATAATTGGTGATAAAAAAGATTAGACTAATTAGGATTGTTGAAATCAATAGGAATAACATATTCACCTCACCTAAGTGTTATTTCGGTTGTTACATGATATTACATAGATTAAGGATGTAAGAACATTCAACAAGTGTTAAGATACTTTTCATCTATAAGGTGCACAATCATGCTTTAACATAAACGACTGAGTCACCAACAGGTCTATAGCCAATCTTCTGATAGATACTATTAGAAGTTGGATTTGATAAATCTGTATATAAAGTACAGTATTCATGTGTCATCAGTAACTTTTCAGTTAACAACTCAACACATTTTGTTGCATATCCTTTATTTCTATATTGATCGGGCGTATATACACATCCTACCGAAATACCAGACAAGAAAGGTCTTATTCCAGCAGCCATTGACACAATCTTTTCTCCTACACTTAAAACATATAGTGCTTTCTTTTCAATAAGATTATCCAAACTTTTGATCGTCGATTCGATTGTAGGTTTTTCGTGAGCAATTATCGCAAAATTATAGAGCCAATCAACAAGAAACGTATAATGCTCTTTTGATGCTAATACTAATTCACCTTGAATATCGCTTCTTGACTTAACCTCTTTAATCATAAATATACGTTGACTCATCCCTTGAACAAGTTTTTCATTTGTTTTATTCTCATAAGCAGATTTAAAAGCATCGCAAATTGCAACTGGTCCAATTACACCTGGGTAATCAATCTTTTGTTCTTCTAAATAATTCAAAGCAGTATGATACAACATCTGATCTGTGGAATTCGCATATAAAATCAGATATAGCCCTGACATTAAGATGATTAACTGCTTTTGTTGATCACTAACAGTAAGAAATAAGTCATTAGGATTGACTGCTTGTTCTTTTATGCGATAAAGCAAACCTAGCATTAAATTGTTCAGTTGTTCTTCTTGAATCAAGAAACCTTCAACTTCATCTAAAAAATGTCGTGCATGGGTAAATCGTTTGACTTCCATATGTAACCTCCTTGGCTAAAAACATTATATTGATTAAATGACTATTTTGATGCAATGGGTTGGAACCACGATGGAATCATTTGTTCGAACGCCTTATAATGATCGACTACCCTTTTATATATCTCTCTCATGTTTTCAATGTCAGTTTCTCCATAGGGTTCTGCCCACTTTATACTGTATAAAATCGAATGCGCGACATAAACAGCCATAATTTTCCAAAAGGATTGTGGAATGTGATCATCAAAATAAGCTTCAATTTGTCCAATACAAAATCGTGTACTTAACGATGATGTAAAAATGCCAAGTTTATAAAACTCTTCATAAGGATCTGATATATCCCATCGATTAAAATCAATGACTCCAAGTACATAATTATTTGCTAAAATGAGATTTCCTGGATGAAAATCTCCATGTTGAAATGTTTCTTCTCTGTCTTTTAACAGGTGAATGTTATCTTTAACAAATGATATGATTTTTTCATCGCCTTGCATTCTTAGGTTAGACTTCTCATATCTTTCTAATTGCATTATTTTTTTATCAATCATTCGGTAGCTTTGTTGATAGCCTTTGGTTGATAATTGATGGATTTCTTTGAGTATTTTTCCAGCTTGTCTGCCGAGTTGATATTGAAGTTCGTTATCTAAAGAAGGTAAAACATTCTCTAATGTATCTCCCTCAATATAAGTAAGTATCATGTATACAAATTGTTTGCTACCACAAACACCAAAATCAACGGGAAAAGACATTAGAAAGCCAAGTTCGCTAATTTTTTTGATGATTTCATACTCTTTTTTCTTTTGATCGTATTGCGTAATTGATGATAACCTTAGCACATATGCTTTATCGTCACTCGTTTCAATATAATACTTCTCATCTTTAGACCAACCAAGTTCAATCTTTTTAATAACTGTCCACAAATGAAACTGATGAATATCTTTTAATTTCGCTAATGTATCTGCATCTTGGCTAACGTCTTGATAAGATAATTTCATGTGCTATCCTCCCTATAAAACCACTTCTATTATAACATGTGAAAAGATATCTCAGTTATCGTTTCTAATAAATACGACTATTGAAATGTTTATTCATTTATCATATACTTTTATTATAAAGAGGTGTTGAAAAATGTATACCATAACCGATTATCCAAAGGAAAAAGCATATCACGAGATGTATCATGAACTATTGAATTTTTTGTTAGATTTAAATGAGAAAAACCAATTTCTATATATGCACTGGAGCAGATTTGAATGGATGTTTGCAAGAGATAGTTTTGAAGAAGATGATTTATCCTCAATAAAGATTTTTAGAAAAGGTAATGATATTTCTGGTCTAATTTTGTTTGAAGATGACATTAATCATATTTTTCTCATTTATAAAGATGATATACTTCTAAAGCAAGACATGGTTAATACACTTGTTAAGATTTCTGGATTAAAAAATGTTTGCATATCCAACGATCGAGAAATGATTCATCTATTGGAACAAAACGGCCTTAAGAAAGCATCATACACTGAACCTATTGCAGTCTTTACTTTAGACAATTTCGAGATACCAGCTATGGATGGGTATACGATTATTTCACTTCAAGATGATTATAATCTTGATGAAATACATCATGTTTTATGGAAAGGGTTCAATCATGGAGATGTCACATATTCAGAAGAAAACAGAGAAATGAGACGCCACATGACAAGTTCTCCCGCATTTAATAGAGCTTATGCGTTTGTTGCTGTAAAAGATCATAAGTATGTTTCATTTGCTAATATTTGGTATAAAAAAGATACTAAAAAAGCACTTATTGAGCCTGTAGCAACCGTTCCTGAACACCGTCAAAAAGGATTATCAAAGATTTGCATCTATCATGCAATCAAGGCTGTCTTAAATGATGGTGCTAAAGAGATTTATGTAGGTTCAGATCAAATTTTTTATCAAAAAATTGGTTTTAAGACATTAGAACCTGGTTTATGGTATACGATGGATTCTTAAACCAAACGTTCCACTTCTTAGTTGTGTTATAATATCCCATGTATACATGTAGTCAATATGAATAATGTTTAAGGAGCATAAAACAATGAAAGCTGTTGTAAAATTCAAATTTCAGGACAAAGAAGGATTTTTAAGTGTTGTTGAAAAATCAAACGTTTATTATACGTTAGTTCAAAAAGATACACCTAAAGTATTGGAAGCAGAAAAACATAAAAAGTTACTCATCTCTTTTGACTTGAAACAACCTCAATACAAAGAAGTCGTTGTACAAGTCATTTATGAAAAAGATTTAATCAAATGGGTTTTCGACGCCTTAGCTGCAGATAACAACTTATATTTTAAACAACTTGATGATACTTTATGTGTCTTAGCAATTAACAAATAACCATTTTCATATCTTCAACGTCACTCTATTAAATACCCATTCTTAAATCAATAGAAGGGTATTTTTTTGTTTTTAACAAAAATCTTAAATCACATTGATTTTCAAAACTAATATATATTCCATACTAAAACGTTTTCGTTAATATCGTTGACTCACTCCTTGTCAGATGATAGAATGGAAATGATAAGATAACGCAAATATGATGAAAGCGAGAAAAATAATGAGACGACTAATTTTGTTTTCCTTTTTGATTGTACTAATCGGTACATTGATAGCTTGTAGACAAGAACAAACTGATCCACGTGAATCGATACCTACAGAAATGACGATTGATGAGAGGGTTGCATGGTGGATTGACAACCTTACCATTGAAGAAAAAGCTGGGCAAATGATTCAAGCGGAGCGTAGTACAAACAACGGTATAACAGGTGCAACACCACAAGATGTCAAAAACTATAATCTGGGGTCAGTCCTCAATGGCGGAGGCAATAGACCAAGCCCTAACAATGTTACTGGTTGGCAGACCATGGCGAACATCTTTAGACAAGCAAGTTTACAATCATCATCAGGTATTCCTATCATATACGGTGTTGATGCTGTCCACGGTCACAACAACTTATTAAATGCAACAATCTTTCCACATAACATTGGACTTGCAGCAGCAAATAACCCCGATTTGATGTTTGCTATTGGTGAAGCTACAGCATATGAAATGGCACAAACAGGCATGCATTTAAACTTTTCTCCATCTATAGGTATCATTCAAGACAAAAGATGGGGTCGCGTTTATGAAACATTAGGCGAAGACCCAAGTGTTGCAATGAACCTTATTGATCCTTACGTTACTGGACTTCAATCGTATAACATGGCGGCTACTGCTAAACATTTTATTGGTGATGGTTATGCAACATTTGGTACAGGAATCGATGGAATGCTCGACCGAGGAAACGCAGTGATATCCCAAGATGATTTATACAATTTTCATCTACCGAAATATGAAGCAGCTATTCAAGCCGGTGTAAAAAGTATTATGATTTCCTATTCTTCACTTAACAATGTACGTATGCATCAATATCGCATGATTATTCAAACGACATTAAAACAGGAAATGGGTTTTAAAGGATTTGTTATATCAGATTATGAGGCTACAAATGATGTGGCTGGATCTAATTTTGAACAAAAAATTATTACGACAGTCAACGCTGGTATTGATATGCTCATGGAACCTAATCGTTTTGCTGAAACGTATCATGCGATTATTGCTGGTTATAATAAGGGATTCATTTCGATCGATCGTATCAATGATGCTGTTTCTAGAATTCTAACTGTTAAGTATGAAATTGGATTGTTTGATGATCTTGATTTACCTTCAGAAGATCTTAGAAATGAAAACAGTTTATCCATTGCACGTCAAGCGGTAAGAGAATCACTAGTTCTACTCAAAAACGATCAAGCCTTGCCACTTCAAAAGTCTGAAAATCTATTAGTTATAGGACCCGGATCACATGACATAGGCATACAATCTGGTGGTTGGACAATCACATGGCAAGGATCACCAGGAAAAATCACCGAGGGTACTACTATCTTAGAAGGTATTCAACAGCAAACAACAGGTCAAGTTTATACGTCACTAGCTGATTTAGATAAAGTTGACAAAGTTATTTTAGTTTTGGCAGAAAGACCAGCGGCTGAATGGTTTGGTGATTCACCAGACCTTAGTCTTAACGGACGAACTGCCTATCAAGAAAATATCGATTTACTCGTAGCGTTAAGTGCAATCGATAAGCCGCTTATTGTCATCATGGTTACTGGTAAACCACTTCTTCTCACTGATTATATCGATCATATTGATGCATTAGTGATGGCTTTCTTACCAGGAACTGAAGGTGCTGGTGTTGCTGATGTCTTATTTAGTGATTTTGATTTTAAAGGTAAACTACCCTATACTTACCCTAGATTTTTAAGTCAAGCAGCTGATACCATGCTAAAACCAAACTATAACCCAGACGATTACCTCTATCCTTTTGGGTATGGATTAAGATATAACAATTCCTAGGAGCGCATGATGAAAAAAATCATAATCGTATTAACTTTATTATTTCTTACAGCATGTTCACAGTTACCACCTGAAGCAAGTGATGTCATAACACCAAATCCTTCGATACCTTCAGAACCCACTCCTGTTGAATCCGATCTTTCAGAACCAATCATTTCTGAGCCTGTGGCTACAGAGCTAGAAATGATAGCACCTAGAGCAGATATGTGTGATCATCTTGATGATATCGGTGATTATGAACTCGTTTGGTGTGATGAGTTTGATTACCAAGGACTACCAGATCCAGTGAAATGGAATTATGATGTTGGTGGTCATGGATGGGGAAACAACGAACTTCAGTATTACACAAGAGAAAACTTGAATAACGTTGTTGTTAAAGATGGAAATCTTATCATTACTGCAAGAAAAGAAAATTTTGGCCAAAACCAATATACATCAACACGCTTGCTTACAGCTGGAAAAGCAGAATTCAAATATGGTTATATTGAAGTCCGTGCTAAACTACCTCAACAGGGTGGAACTTGGCCGGCTATATGGATGCTTGGTACAACATATGGCACGCGAGGATGGCCTGCATGTGGAGAAATAGATATTATGGAGCATGTCGCAAATGATCTAAATGTGATTCATGGTTCAGTGCATACAGGAAATTATAACCATCGCGATAACACACAAAAAACGGGTCAAATCGTTTTAGATGATGTTCACAGTGAATATAACATTTACGCTATTGAATGGACGCCAAAGCAAATTCGCTTTTTTGTGAATGGCATTAACTATTTTACATTTAACAATGACGAAATTAATAATCCGGATGATGATTTTCTCAATTGGCCTTTTGATACTAAGTTCTTCTTGATTTTAAATGTTGCTATAGGTGGTTGGGGCGGTACTGTTCAACCAAACTTTACTGAAGCAAGCATGTATGTTGATTATGTGCGTGTTTATCAAAAAACATTTGCAGATGAAGATACCGAACACCCAACACAGGTTGAAAATATTCAAGTAATTAGCCAATCTCCCTTAGATACACATCTACAATGGAATGCATCTTTTGATGATTTTGGTGTTAGATATTATGGCATCTACCTTGATGATGAACTGATAGCAACAACTGATGTGGCACACATTAGACTTAGACAGCTTCAACCAAATACGAACTACGAACTCAAAATAATTGCTTATGACTTCTACGGTAAGGCGTCTGAACCATCAATTATTGAACTTACAACATCTGGATATCCAACTGTTGGTGATCGCATCGAAGCTGAAGCGTATTATGATATGAGAGGTATTCAGTTAGAGGCAACTCAAGATGAAGGTGGTGGTCAAAATGTTGGTTGGACTGATCCGGGAGATTTTTTAATCTACAAATTTAGTGTGGATACGGCTGGTACATATCGTGTCTTGTATCGTATTGCTGCACTTCATGGAGGTCGCATAACAATATCTTTCAATGATGAGGTTATGGCAACAACAACATTTAGTGTCACTGGTGGATGGCAAAGCTGGAGAAATGTCGAAAGTACAGTCTTTGAGTTAGAGCCTGGTGAGTATACAATTAGAATTGATATTTTGCAAGGCGGTTTTAATATTAACTGGTTTTCTATCGTTGAAGTTATTGAAGAATCATAGTTTGCATATCCATATCATTATGATAAAGAGTCAACTCTCACAGTTGACTCTTTTAAATATTGAAATCGAATGATTTAGTAAAAATGCAATATATAGTTGACATTTCAAAATGAATGTTTTAAAATGTATGTAAGATATATATTGCATTTAGTGGGAGGTTTGTATGCCAAATATTGAAAACAGTGTCAAAGAGTATCGGATAAAAAAGGGATTGACACAGGAAGAGTTAGCAACCATGATAGAAGTTACACGTCAAACAATTGGATTAATAGAAAAAGGCTTATATAACCCAACAATTCATTTGTGTCTAAAACTGAGTCACATACTCGAAGTATCATTGGATCAATTATTTAACATAAAGGAGGTTCATCATGAAAAACGATGAAAGATTACAAAAAGAATCAAAAAGAATAGAGAGTTTTGCATATCAACTATTAAAATGGGGACTATTTGCTATTATCGTAGTTCGCTTAGTCGCTCTTAAGCAAGAGGTCACAACATTAATCGATGTGTTTTTACTTTGGCTTGTTGTTGTTACACTCGAATTTATCTTAATGTCGTCAAAAGGTATACCTTTAACTTATCCAATTGATTTAAAAAAGAAAGAAAAGTTGACTTTCTTTATCATCATCACAGTTTTTTCTGGAATCATTGCAGTTCTTATTCTTCTATTCACTAACCAATTAAAATCATTTACACATGGACTAGTAACTTTCGGCTTGACAAGTGGTATACTAGCTGTTATGTTCATAACGTATCATATCATTTATCAAACTTGGAATAAGAAGTTTACACATGAAGATTGATATGAAATCTAAAAAAATGACTGTTTAATCGGTTTTATGCCTTTAACATGCAATTTTATTGACAATCTTATGATAAGATAGAGATAAATCATACGGAGGTGAATAGCGTGTTAAGTTCAAAAGAAAGCATGGCATTGGAATCAAAATATGGTGCTAAAAACTATAAACCAATTCCAGTTGTCATCAGTAAAGCAAAAGGTGTTTGGGTGTGGGATCCAGAAGGAAAAAAATATCTTGATTGTCTGTCTGCTTATTCTGCAGTTAATCAAGGACATTTGCATCCAAAAATTATCAAAGCTGTTAAGAAACAAATGGGGCGGGTAACACTCACATCAAGAGCATTCCATAACGATCGTCTTGGGCATTTTTTAGAAAAACTTTGTGCGTTTTCTGGATTCGAAGTTGCATTACCTATGAACACCGGTGCAGAAGCTGTAGAAACAGGTATTAAAATAGCGAGACGTTGGGGGTATCGTGTCAAAAAAGTAGTTGAAAACAAAGCAGAGATTATTACTGCGAATGAAAACTTTCATGGTCGAACAACAACCATCATTAGTTTTTCAACAGACGATGGTGCAAAAGCTGATTTCGGTCCTTATGCATCTGGATTTGTAAATATTCCTTATAACGATCCAAAAGCACTAGAAAAAGCGATTACAGAAAATACTGTTGCATTCCTTGTCGAACCGATTCAAGGTGAAGCAGGGGTCATCATACCAGATGCTGGTTACTTAAGAAAAGTAAAAGAGATTTGTCAAAAACATAATATTTTACTTATCTTTGATGAAATCCAAACCGGTTTTGCGCGTACTGGTAAAATGTTTTGTTACCAACATGAAGATGCTAAACCAGATATTTTATTGGTTGGAAAAGCGCTTAGTGGTGGCGTTGTTCCTGTATCAGCAGCCATCACTAGAAAAGAGATTATGGATGTAATTACACCTGGTTCTCATGGTTCTACATTTGGAGGCAATCCACTTGCATGTGCTGCAGGAGAAGCTGCTTTAGACGTGCTTATAAACGAAAAATTAGATGTACGATCTACTGAACTTGGCGAGTATTTTTTAAATCAAATTAAAGCAATCAACTCACCACTTTTCGCAGACGTTAGAGGTAAAGGATTACTCATCGCAATCGAACTCACTAAAGAAGCCGGTGGAGCTAGACAGTACACTGAAAAACTAAAAGAGTTAGGTGTTCTCGCTAAAGAAACACATACACATATCATTCGTTTCGCTCCTCCTCTAGTCATCAAGAAGAGTGAGATTGACTGGACAATAAACATATTGAGAAGTGTATTCGCATAATCTTATTTTTATCATGATAAAGAGCACAAATATCGTCTATTTGTGCTCTTTTATAACTATCTTCATCTAAACTATTTTACTTCATTATTGCTTGAACTTCATTTATGCGGAACTTAACTATTTTTCTAATCAACTCATATGGTATAGGTCTATCAAGTAGAAAATTTACCGATCCCTTACCCTTTTTATACACTGATAGTTCCTTATCAAAACTTGTCATACCTGAAGGGGTAGGATAAAACCCAATATGTTTTTTAAATGCTCCGAAATGTAACAAATTTCCATGAAAATAAAACGTTGGTAATTGATAGCTTATTTTCTCAATAGCATTCGGTGCTTCTTCTTTAACAATTGACCTGATTTTTATAAGTATTTCTTGAATATTTTGCGGGAACTGCGTGATGTACTCATCGATTGTTTTTGGATTTTTTTTCACCAATAAAGCCTCCTGATAAACTTATTTCTTAAACAATTATAGTATCACTAGATATCAATCATCTCTAGAGCTCTGTTTTTATGTTCATAAACGATGGATTGTTCTAAAAATGTCATACTCTCACAAATCAACCTATTATTTGACTTTTTGATTAGAATAAATGATAGACTATGATTAATTATAGCGTTTTATATAAAATATGCAAAGGAAGTGACATAAATGTTAAAAATTTACCAAGTTTCGAAATCGTATGATGGCGTTAAAAAGGCTTGTGATAACGTATCACTTGAAATCCAAAAAGGAGATTTATTCGGTTTTGTCGGTCACAATGGAGCGGGAAAGACAACATTACTAAAGTCTATTGCTGGTATCATTAATTTTGATGAAGGGGATATATGTGTTGATGGATTTTCAATAAAGACAGACCCTTTGGAAGTGAAGTCAAGAATTTCATACATTCCTGACAACCCAGATATTTATGAATCGCTTACTGGTATTCAATATTTAGAGTTTATTGCTGATGTTTTTAAACTTGACAAGCAAGATAGGCAAAGAGAAGTTGATTACTTTGCAACACTTTTTGAAATCATTGATGTGTTAAACAATCCAATTTCATCTTATTCACACGGAATGAAGCAAAAGCTTGTAATTATTTCAGCGCTTATCCATAAGCCAAAGGTTTTTCTCTTAGATGAACCATTTGTCGGACTAGATCCTAAAGCTAGTTTTCAACTCAAAGAGATTTTTAAGAAACTATGTGAGCAAGGTACCTCAATCTTCTTTTCTACACACGTTCTTGAAGTTGTAGAAAAACTATGCAACAAAGTTGCTATTATTAAACAAGGAAAAATCGTTGCTCAAGGTTTAACCCAAGACATTGTCATGAATAAATCTCTCGAAAGCATCTTCATGGAAATTGCGAGTGAATCCTAATGTTTTCAAAACTTGTTAATCTCTTTTTGAAAGAGAACTTTTCATTAAAAAGAATATTAGGTTTTGATTATAAAAAATCAAAAATCAAAGCTATCTTAATTGGTCTTGCGATTGTTTATGCACTAGCTGTGTTCATCGGTGCTTTTGGATGGATGTTTTTTGATTTAGGCAAAGTTCTCCATCAAATGCAGCAAACACGACTTATCTTAAACTTCTTAGTCGTTTATATCATAGGATTATCCGTTATCATTGTTTTCTTTAGAGCAAATGGTTCTCTTTTTCACTACAAAGATTATGAGATTCTTTCTCCATTACCGATACATCCAAGAACCGTTCTTATGGCGAAGCTAAGTGTTCTACTTATTATACTTTATGTTTCCAGTTTCTTGTTAACTTTACCTATCGTATTTTCTTACTTCTATTGGACAGGATTTTCCTTTACTAGCGCTATTATATACTTTTTTGCTTTTCTTGTCTTACCTTTAGTTCCGGTTGTTATCATGTCCTTAATTGCGCTGGGTTTATCCTTTGTAACTTCGCGCTTTAGAAAAAGTAAACTACTTAATATCATCTTACTGTTTTCCTTTTTTATTGGTATTATTTTGTGGTCTTTCTCGCTCAACGAGACAACCTTAAATCCATTGACAGGACAAATTGAAATCTTTAATGGTCTTTCAAAAAACTACCCACCAATGTCTTGGTTTATGATGGCCATACACGAAAAGGATCTTTTTGATTTACTTCTTCTCGTCTTAACACATATCATTGTTTTTACTGTGTTCGTCTTCGGAATTCAAAGTATTGTCAATTATACAAATCAAAGAGGGTTACGTCAAAACATTAAAGCAGATGGAAAACCTATTAAATACCAAGAGCGAGGTATTCTTAGTGCACTTGTTCAAAAAGAGGTTAAGAAGTTCTTCAGTATACCACTTTATGCTGTAAATGCTGGTTTAGGACCCGTGCTATTAGTTGTTTTATCAATAGGCAGTTTATTCTACCGATCACAGATTGAAGGTTTACTCGTTGAAATGGTAGGTTCTGGGCTACAAGTTGAAGTCTTACTGATGATCTTGATAGGTTTTTGTATAGCTATGACGTATACTTCAGCCATTAGTCTATCTTTAGAGGGTAAAAACTTTTGGATTGTTAAAAGTTTACCTATAAAGGCTGAAAAAATCATGTTAGCTAAGATTGTATTTAACTTGTTAATTATTCTACCAATTACGGTTATCTCAATTTTACTGTTTGGATTATCAATGCAACTTCTATGGTACAATCAACTGCTTTTAATCTTGCTTGCTTCCATTTTTGCAGTATTAATATCCTCAATGAATGCAGTTATAAATCTTTACATGCCTAAGTTTAACTTTATGAATGAAGTAGAGGTCATTAAACAAAGTGCAGGTGCTTTTTTAGGCATATTCGGTGGTTTCGCATTAATGATTACTAACGGTTTAGTATTCTTTTTACTGCAGAAACATCTCTCCTTTGAATTACTACTGATATGCTTAACATCACTCAACTTCTTACTAGCCTTCCCGTTTGTCATGATTGTTAAAGTTAGATCTCAAAAACTGTTTAACAAGATGCAAGCATAAACCTTTTGATTGTTTGCTTTAATCTAAAATATTGATTTTTGAACCTTTCTATCTCATAGAGAGGTTCTTTTAATAGAATAGGACTTCAAACAGAAGTCCTATCAAATGTATCAAATTTATTAACCCTTACTTTACTAGATAACACTAACGCTCATTTTCATTGATTGCTTTAACAAATATATCCACAAGTTTTTCATCAAATTGAGATCCTGCACACTTTTTTAACTCATCAATTGCAACCTGATGATCGAGTGCTTTTCGATAGGGGCGATCCGCTGTCATCGCCTCATATGCATCGCATATACTAATGATGCGAGAGAAAAGCGGAATATCTTCTCCTTTAAGACCATTGGGATATCCTTTGCCATCCCAACGCTCATGATGTGTCAGTGCGTATTCAGCGAGTTTAGAGTACTTATCTGCTGAGCGTAAAATATGGTAACCATTAATCGTATGTGTCTTCATAATGACCCATTCTTCATCAGTAAGTTTTCCAGGTTTATCCAATATACGATCAGGTATGGTAATTTTACCAATATCGTGCATTAATCCTGCAAACTCTAATTCTTTTATCTGATCTTGGCTTAAATCAAGATGATTCCCCATCATGTTACAATACTCACTAACTCGACTTGAGTGCAGTTTTTCTTCATCGTATTTTTCTTTCAATGCCTCAAACAGTGTCATAATTGTTTCATTACGAGCACTTTGTCCATGTAAAATCTTATTTGCATACATGTTATCTTCTGCATTTTTTAAGATATCTTTTGTTTCCACCGTTTCATCGCGCTTAACATCATAGCCAATAGAAATGGAAAATTTAAAGTCTTGATAACTTTGCAACTGACTGTTTTTTGTTATCTTGTTCTTTAAATCTTCAAACTCTTCGGTGCTTGTGTTTGGACAAATCAAAACAAACTCATCGCCACCAATGCGAGCAACAAAATCATTCTTTCGGAGATTATTTTTTATCAATGAACTAATATTAACAAGAACCTCATCACCTGAATCATGACCGTATGCATCATTAATCAGTTTTAATCCATCTAAATCAATCATTGCAATCACTAATGGATAACAATCATTGCAATCCATTTGAAGTAACTTTTCTTCAAAGTATCTACGATTAGGCAATCCTGTAAGGTAATCATGTTTACTGGTATAAATGATCTCTTCTTCTTTATGTTTTTGTTCGGTAACATCCATTACCATTGAGATAATGAGTCCTGAATTGGGAATGTTAACACCTTGAGCAGTAATATAGCGAACAATTTTTCCGTTTTTTTGGATAGGTACATATTCCCAACGTTTTAGTTTGGGATCGTCACTAGCTAAACCTTTCAATACTTTCTCTTTGATTTCTTCTCTAAATGTTTCATCTTCATAGACAGCATCCCAGAAAGATCCTGATTTCATGAGTGCTTCTTTTGTTGTCCCATAGAACACTGGAAACTTATCATTCATGTATTCAAACTCAACTTCTGGATCCACAGAGTTAACTGCAATTCCAATTGTTAAATTATCCATCACCAACTGTAAACGATCAAGTGCTTTATTTAAATCAAGCTGTGTCTTAATCAAGTCATTAATAACTTCAGTATAAATGATAATACCTGCTACTTTGCCACTCATATCATACCATGGTTGAGACATCCATCTTGTATATTGAACCGTTCCATCCATACGAATGAACTCATCACGGTCACCAGATAAGGTTTCTCCATTGAGACTTCTTTGGTGAACTTCACGCCATTTTTGTGGAAGGTCTGGAAAAACATCATAGTGATGCTTTCCAATGATATTTTTGGAAACATTATACATGTCGCAATATCTTTCGCTGACATAGACATAATTTAAATCCTTATCATGTACGGCTATGCCTTGATTACTGTGACTAATAATATATTGTAGTAAATCTTTATGATACAAGGCTTCAGCGTCAGCAAGCTTTTTATCAGTAATATCTTGGATGAATCCTTCAATGTCATCCAACATAAGGTTGTTGATCTCATTTTTTTGCTTAGCAATTTCGTGCACCCATTTGATGTTGCCAAACTTATCAATGATACGATAAATCAAATCTAATGATTCCTTGTGTTGCTCTTCCCTATCAAATGCTGAAACAACTCGTTTAACGTCTTCAGGGTGAATTAATTGCGCATAGTTTATCATTCCATCATAGAAATCTTGACTAGTATATCCTGATAGTTTATAGATATTGTCTGAAATAAACGTCATCGTAAATCTTTCATCGTTTTTACAGCGATAAGAAACTCCAGGTAAGTTTGATATTAGGGTATCTTGTCGATTGTTTTGTTTTTGGATTTCTTCATTAGCTATTTCAACCTGTCTTTTCTTCGATGCCCGTTTAAACGCTAAATAGGTTGTTAGAGTTGTTGCTATAATAAGAATGCTTATGGCTAAAATGATGATGATTCTATTCCTATTTTGAATGATGGTATAAGCTGTCTGATCGATAATGATCGAAAACAAATATGTATCTCCATTAATTGCGACTGGATATGAGTAAACATGGACTGTTCTAATATCACCATTTGCTAATCGATGTCGAAAAACAAAAAAGTTCCTCTCTTCCTCAAGTGCTTTTAATCGCTCCGCTGCGACCTCTTCAGGTGTTAATGTGTTTATTAGATTGATGTTCATACCCATTAAATCTTCTAAAGAATAACCATAAAAATCAGCCGCAGCTTGATTGGCATAATAGATAATTCCGGAATCTGGATGAATAATCATCATCACTGTTTGATGATTGTTAAATAACTCTTCATAATCAATATCTTCTGCAGCAAAGATTTTTGGTGAATACAGTAATAAGATAAAAGATAAAATGACTATTGATAAGAGTTTCTTCATGATTATTCTCCTTTAGTCAAAGCCGTGGATGATATTTACTTGATGGAATGCTTTTTATTTTATTTTAACATACGTGACAATATAACCTATAAAAAAATAAAAATACTTATCAAAAATAAGTATTTCATGTCAAATTATTCGTTGTTGTTTTTTTTATCAGTTCTTTTGTGAATGTAAGAAGCGTATCAATGTTTTGTTGACAATCAATAAGAAGTTGTTGTACCTGATAATCGGGTATAACTGTTTCGTTATGTTTTGCATTCACATTAGGCCTGTTGAAAAAGCGATATGATACATCAAATAGAACTTTTAAAAAAGGTGTCCTAAAGGTAATGGTGTCACCTGGAACTGATCCACCTCCACCTGTAGGTGTTCCTATGAATGTTGCTAAATGGTTGTCTTTTAGTTCAACAGCCAACCACTCTCCTGAACTATAGACTCTTTCGTTGATTAATACAAATACTTGACATTCGTAACAAAAATGTTTGGGAAGCTCTCCGGTATATGGATGAGATAACTCTAGAGGTTCTTGTGTACAAACAGTACCTGTTTGGGTATTCAAGATGGTCTCAATCATGTTTTGATGGGATGTCGGATAGAAATGAATTGTTTTTTCAAAATATGATTTTAATCTTTCTGAAACGTGGTAGAAATGTCCGTATGAGATAATCCTTTGTTTTGTAATTCTTTTCATGATTTCATAACCTAAACGTGCATCTCCACCTTCATTACCTCTTAAATCAATGATTAAGTTCTGATAATCTTTTTGATTCATCTGCATCATTAATTGATCACATAGAACGTCCAGTTTTGGCACTTGTTCTTCAGACAATCCCAATTGATTAGCTTCAGCTAAAAACATGGGTATGCTACGATCCTTACATGTTGAATATTTAATGTATCCCGATTTTACATCATCAAAAATATCAATTTTTATCCCATCGATGATCTCTTTCTTTTTTAATGCTAGTTGCCATGATGAAAAAACAGGATCATTGATGTCAAAAAGTGGACATTGAACTATATATTGTTCTTGTTTATGGTTCATACAGGTCAACTCTAGTGATTCTATATGCATCTCAGTATGCAATAATTGATTAATGGCAATCCATCGACCATAAGCATCAACATTAAAAACTTCTTTTTTCATCAAATCTTGAATCAAGTTTTCAACACTTACACCATTGATGGCAATCAAGCGATCATTGACAGACAAAGGCTGTGGTATAAGTTTTATTTGTGGATCAAAGTCTTTGATGATAACATGATTTTCAATCTCCTCCAATATGATTGGTGCATGACGATATATCTTTTCTGGCTTTTGAATAGTTGAATGTGCATCTGAAATCGCTTTAAAAAAGGGTTGAGCTAACTTAAAAAAATCATCGATGTGATCACACGCTTTTGCAGATGACAAAAAGACATCGACAGCTTGTTCAACCATGATTTTTGGGTTTTTCCAGTCGATCTTTGGATGTATAGCCAAAACTGTATCAACGATCATTTTCGCATCTTGTTCAAACATGTGATTCGATTGTTTTAGATTGTGATTAGAAAGTTCATTATTCATGATTACTCACCTTCTAAGTTCTTTAGTCAGTTTTAAGCCAATTGTTCTTGATGTGCTTGTTCTAATGCTTCTTGTGGTAAGTTTTTCTTTATAAACTTATGGATAAAAAATAAGTAGGGTATACCTAAATTCGTTTCGAGTAAAGAATTAATGATTAAAGGTTTAAATCCTTGTGGTCTAATGCCAGATAACAATAACACTGACTCCCATGAGAGTTGTACAATGATACCAATAAAAAGCAGTCTTAGTAAAGGAATGGGTGGCTCGTGTTCTGAAAGTAAGTTTTTCGAGATGACAATCACATATCCAACAATAAGCATGATAGCCATAAATCCATGATAACTACCTGTCCCTCTTTGAATTTGAATGGTTGGAAATTGTCCACCAAACCCTTGGGCAATCATGGCAATGGAAAACCAAGAAATGATAATGAGTAATGACCACTCGATAATGTTTTTGTCACGATCTAGGAAAAGCCAAATCCATAGGAAATTTGTGAAACCATAGCTAATAGATAGCCATAGTAAAAATAGCATAGGATCAGCACCCACGACCACTCTTGTTCCTAACAAAAGATAGAAAATACCGTAATCAACGATAAAGTAAATGATAGCGCCTGCTATGCCAAAATAAAAAGCTAGAAATCTTTTTGAGCGCAATAAAAGATAGCCAATTGCTAATAAAAAGATGCAATCCAATACAATGTATAAACCGTTTAATTCTCTAGCAACGATATAATTCATAAATCATCTCTCCTGGTTGTCGTTTGTTGTGCCTATTTTACCCCAAATCATAGAAAAAATGCAATCTTGTTAGACAATGTATCCGATAACGATTAATTGAAGAAGTTATTGATGAGGTTTATTTTAATTAATCCTAAAACTTTTTTCGTCTCATCAAATTCCATATAAAAAGCTCTTTCCGACGAAAGAGCTTTTCAAATGAAACAATAAAAACTTAAATCGTTACTTAAATTTGCTTAATCAAGTTAGCCATTTCGATTGCAGTCACAGCTGCATCAAATCCTTTATTACCTGCTTTTGTACCTGCACGTTCAATGGCTTGTTCAATACTATCTGTTGTTAATATACCAAAGATGACAGGTACTTCTAAATCAAGCGAGACATGAGCTATTCCTTTAGTCACCTCATTTGATACATAGTCAAAATGAGGGGTAGTACCGCGAATGACCGCTCCCAAACATATGACGGCGTCATATTGATTTGTTTTTGCAATCTTTTTAGCAATGAGTGGAATCTCAAATGCACCTGGTACCCAAGTGATATCTATGTGATTATGATCTGCACCATGGCGAACAAGTGCATCTTTTGCTCCTTCTAGGAGTTTGCCCCCTATAAATTCATTAAATCTGCTAACTATAATATTAAACTTCAATCCTTCTGCAATTAATTTGCCTTCTAATAATTTCATTTTTTATCCTCCTCAAAATTGAGCATATGCCCTAATTTTTGTTTTTTTACTTTTAAATAATGTTCATTTCTTTCATTATGATTCATCTGGATAGGAACTCTTTCTACGACTTCAAGACCATATCCTGAAATGCCATTAATCTTTCGTGGATTATTTGTCATTAATCTCATTTTTTTAACATGTAAGTCTCTTAAAATTTGAGCACCAATACCATAATCTCTTAAGTCATCAGCAAAACCTAAAGCTAAATTCGCCTCTACAGTATCGAGTCCTTGATCTTGAAGTTCATAAGCTCTAATTTTATTGATTAAACCAATGCCTCTTCCTTCTTGTCTCATGTAAAGTAACACACCTTTTCCGGCTTGATTAATCATGGCTAATGCAGCATTGAGTTGTTCACCACAATCGCATCTTTTTGATCCTAATGCATCACCTGTTAAACATTCAGAGTGAACTCTTACCAAGACTTCGTCTTCTTCAGTAATTTCACCTTTTACCAGTGCAACATGATGTTCTTTGTTTAAGACGTTTTCGTAGCCTACTAAACGAAAATCACCATGGTCAGTTGGCATCTTAGATGATGCTACTCTTTTGACATAGACGTCAGTCTTTTTTCGATAAGCGATGAGTGCAGCGATGGTAACAATTTTCAAATCATGTTTCTTTGCATAAATCATGAGATCATCAAGTCTTGCCATTGTGCCATCGTCTTTCATTATTTCGCAAATGACACCTGCTGGTTTAAATCCTGCTAAAGTTGCAAAATCAATAGCTGCTTCTGTATGGCCAGCACGCTTTAATACACCACCTTTTTGAGCAATCAAAGGGAATATATGTCCTGGTTTTTTGAAATCCTTTGATGTAGACTTTTCATCGATAGCTTTATTAATGGTCCAGCTACGCTCAAAAGCTGATATACCTGTTGTTGATTCAATCGCATCAATCGATTCTGTAAAAGCTGTGTGATACGTGTCAGTGTTATTAGTAACCATTGGATTGAGTCCTATTCTTTTGATATCATCTTCTATCATGGGTAAACAGATAAGACCTCTACCGTGGGTTGCCATGAAATTGATGACTTCAGGTGTAGCATGTTCTGCAGCAATTAACAGATCACCTTCATTTTCACGATCCTCATCATCAACAACAATAATCATCTTTCCTTGTTTTATATCTAATATAGCTTCTTCTATTGTATTAAACATATCAGTCTCCTTTTAATAACCATACTTTTTAAGTATGTCTTCAGTTAATGATTCAGATGGTTTATGTTCAAGTAATTTCTCAACATATTTCGCAATCATATCATTTTCTAAGTTGACAGTATCTCCAACTCGCTTTGATAAAAGTGTGGTTTCTTCTTTCGTATGAGGGATGATTGAAACTTCAAATGACTGTGTTGTTACTTTGATAACCGTTAAACTAATACCGTCTATTGTGATGCTTCCTTTATCAATGATATACCGCGTGATATGTGGTTCTGTGGTGATGGTTATGCGATATGCAATATCATCTTTCGTTATGTTTGATATGGTCCCTACCCCATCGATGTGTCCACTAACCATATGCCCGCCTAATCTTGATGAAAGTGTTAATGCGCGTTCAAGATTGACTAAACTATTGATTTTAAGCTCATATAAATTGCTTCGCTTAAGCGTCTCATGCATGACATCGACTTCAAAACTATTGTGATCTATATGGGTAACCGTTAAACAGACACCATTTGTTGCTATGCTATCTCCAATTGCTGTATCGTTTAATACTTTAGCTGCTTCAATTGTTAATACAACACTTTTTGATCCTTGTTTAATTTTTTTAATTTTTCCTATCTCTTCGATAATTCCTGTAAACATGGTATATATACTCCTTTCTAAGTAAGACTACTTTATTAAAAAATAAAGTCCCAGATATGATATCCAGGACAAAAATGCGTCAAAAAAACAAAAAAATTCATTGTCTTCTTCCATCCAGACTTTACTGTCGGTGTAGGAATTTAACCTACTCAGCTTGCGCTCGCGGACTATACCGCCGGTCGGGAATTTCACCCTGCCCTGAAGATGATTTAGTTGTACGCACATATTGTATCATCAAGTAGAATAAATATCAAGCAAACCATATTATCACTTTCTTCATTACTGCACTGCCGCATAAAATGTTCCCATATAGAATAAAGACTTAATATCTAAGCTCGAAAGTGGTAAGTAACGATGGCTGTAGATCGTGTAATGAACTGTAAGTCCTAATGGGGTTGTTATATAAAAACCACTGTTTTATAAGTGCCTTCCCCTCATTTAATGTACAAAACAGTTCCATCATTATTAGTCATTTCTCATCTTACTGTTAAATGATTCACAGTAGCCATTCTCCTATGGACTTGCCTTTTCACAGTTCTTTGGCTATGAACTCAGGATCGTTATCACTTCTCAGATGTGTTTTAACACCATGAAGAATAAAACAATCTGATATTCGAACTAAAAAGCAATCGTTTAAATAAACAAAAAGTCAGAAAAAATGTTCTGACTTTTTTCATGCATTTAATAGATTATACTTCTTTGCGTTCGTGAATCACTTGTTGAATGCGTTTCATTTCTTCGCCATCTAATCGATAGAATCTCATCGCAATCAAAGAGGCAATCCATCCAAGAATAGGGATAAAGATATAGAAGATCATGCCCATCCAGAATAACCCTTGTGTAGCAGTATCTGTTGGTGCAGGGAGCACTTCTTTAAAGCCAATCATCGCAACCATTACACCTATGATAACTGTAGCAAGTGATGAAATAAGCTTATCAACAAATGAGAAAATGGTACCAATCATGCCTGGCACGTATTGGCCAGAACGGTAGGTTTCATAGTCAGAGCAATCTGCAATCATGGGTATCACAATGTTACCTCCAACCGCAACAGCTCCAGAAACCAAAATAAGAATCAATAAGAACAAAATCGTTTGAATGTTGATTGGATTGAGCGAAATGGTTGTCAAATCAATACCGAACATGTAGATAAATAAGACAATGCTTAAAACGATTGATAACCAGGTTGCAAGCACGTAAGCTTTTTTAATGCCCAATCTACGTGCATAGCGAATACCATAAATGGTCAATAAAATCGATGGAACGGCAGTGATTAACATCAGTTGTCCCGAAAGGGCGTAGTTTGCCATCAAAATACCAAAGATGATGACAGTGGTTACGGCATTTCCTTTGACTGAGTTGGCCAACTTATCTGTTGATGCTGAAACAATTAGCATTTGAAGTGGTCTATTACCTTTTACAACAGGCCAATAGTCTTTGAATTTAAGTACTTTGACTTCACCGGTGCCCCAGTTTTCTTGAACATCCTTGTACCAAATGGATAAGATTGCTAGAACAGTAAATACGGCCGACATCGGAATAGCAATCAACAAAATGTCATCGAATAATCCTTGAGTAAATCCACCATGTTTTGGAATAAGAACCGCTGAGATTAACAACTGCAATCCAATGAACAATACGGTGTTATAAATAGCATCAAAAAGTGTAAACAATGGTCTTTGCTTGGGATCATTTGTTAATACGGTTTGTGCTGATTTTGTGGTTGCTGTTTGAAAAGTATATCCAACAATATAGATCACATAAATAAAGACAAAATATATAAGTCTAAATGCACTAGGTAACAAATGTGTTGTTTTAAAAATGATGATTGCACTGATGGCTAAAATGATATTTCCAAGTGCCATGTAAGGTCTAAACTTACCGAACTTAGACTTTGTCTTATCAATGACATATCCAATGATTGGATCTGTAATACCGTCAAAGATACGCATAGCTGTTAAAATGGTGGATACAGCTACGACAAGGAGCCCTGCGATGCCTGTTGCATAATATGATATAAACATAAATGCAAACATGTAGATATTAGTGGCTGTATTATTGAGTGCGAAAAAGCCGATTTGCCATGGTTTTGCGCGATTGTAAACAACGCTGTTTTTTTGATTGTTTTCCATTGTATATCCTCTTTATTTTTTTATTTTTTGTAAATGCTCGTTAATCTTGTAATATGCACCGTAGGGAAAGTTATCTTTGCTCATGTTTCTCATCTGTTCTATGGACATCCCAGCTAGCATTTCAAAGAAAGGATGTTTGATAAGTTCTGCAAATGTTTGTTCAATAAACGATTTTCCTTGTGGATGTTCCATGATTGTATGAACAGAATCTTTGGTTGAAAAATATGTTGGATCAATCTTTATTGGGTTTTCGTCTTCATTTAATGCATCAAACCAATTGCCTGCGATATTAAAATTGAGCACGCCTTTGTTTTTGTCAGAATCAGGTACTTCGTAAGTTGGATTTTTGTGTTCAACCCGAATGAATGTGGCCTCGTCGGTGAGTCCTTCTGATGTGACAGAGACATGATTTTTTCCTTTGTTTAATCGTATGGTCGTTTCAAAAACAGATGTGTTGGATTCGACAGTATCTACTTCTAAACCGTTTAAATAAAATGTAACGCGTTTGGTGTTGGCATAAGCTTTGACGTTGATTTCATCTTGTGCACGTTCAATAAAGCGTTTGGATGTTAAGTGAAGCATAGGTGTTTTTGTCCATTTTGCCTTATAATAATAAAAAGCATCTTTTTTAATGTGTCGATCAAAAGTTACAAGCCCTTTATTGTTCATGCCCTTTGAGCCACCTTCATCTCTAAAATCTGCAGC
>OBJA01000224.1_pt1 | contig 54658 bp, 35 predicted proteins | sample 1519751 | NCBI WGS metagenome assembly OBJA01 (sample SAMEA3881238, study PRJEB22517) | soil metagenome | biome: lake sediment; feature: soda lake sediment; material: sediment, water from around vicinity | place: India | collected 2013-12-23 | depth 3 m
CCTCCTGGCCCATTATGAGCCTTAATGATGTGTCCGTGAAATCGGGGTAAAACCCCAGTCCATCGTGCAAGGCGGAAAAGAAGGGATCGAAGACTGCCCGCAGTTTGTGTTGTGCTACATTCTTCTTGGCGATGTCTTTTACCTTTCCGTAGGTCTCCCGATAGGTCTTGTATTTTCCTTGCAGATTCTTAAGACCTGACCACTGCTTTACTAGATCGGTTACTGCGTGCTTCCCCGCCTTATCATCCAACACCTCCAGCAACTGCTCGCTTACCGGTTCGACCTGTGCCTTGTTCTCAGCCAGGCGCTGCATGCCATCGGCAAAGTAGCGGTCGATAAGCTGAATGAATTTCCTGCGATCGCCCTTGCGCAAATGACTGATGACGGCGATGTTCTGGATCTGTTCCTCGCTTAACTCACGGTGGGCACGGTCGATCTGGGTGAAGATATTGCGCGCGTCGATGAACAGGATGCGCTCGTCCTGCTTGGCCTTGTCGAAGAACCACAGGGTCGCGGGCAGGGTCACGGTGTAGAACATGTTCGAGGGCAAGGTAAGCATGCCGTAGATCAGATTGTTCTGGATCAACGTGCGGCGGATGTCGGCCTCGGAGTGGCGGGCGTCGGAGGCGGAATTCGCCATTACCAACGCGGCCCGTCCCTTAGATTTGAGCGAGGTAGCGAACAGGTTAATCCAGAGATAGTTGGCGTTGGGCACCGTCTCCTTGCCCTGCTCGCCTTTCTTGGCCTTGCTTTTGTTGCGTGGGATGCCGTAGGTGTTGAAGCGCTTGTCCTTCTCAACGGTGCTGATCGGCACGTCATCCACATTGAAGGGAGGATTTGCCATCACGTAGTCGAAGGCACCGAAGCTGTCGAAGGGGTCTTCCGAATAGGTATTGGCCTGCCTGATCTCGCCGCGCAGGCCGTTGACCGCCAGGTTCATCTTGGCGAGCTTGACGGTCTCCAGGGTCTTTTCCTGACCGCAGACGTAGATATCGCCATCACCATCCCCTTTCAGCTCGGCGCGGTGCTGCTCGATAAAGTGCGCGGACTGCACGAACATTCCAGCGGAACCGCAGGCGGGGTCGAATACCTTGCCCCGGTGCGGCTCGATGATTTCCACCATCAGGCGGACCACGGAGCGCGGCGTAAAGAACTCGCCGCCGCCCTGCCCTTCGGCCATGGCGAAGTTGCCGAGGAAATATTCGTAGATCTGCCCGAACATATCGCCGCTGGAATCTTCCGGGATATCGGCGAAATTCTTGAGGAGCTGACTGGGGATGCTCTTGTCGGTGCGGGTCAGGCGAAAATATTCATCCTGTGGCAACACGCCTTGCAGCTCCGGCTTGTACTCCTCAATGGCCTTCATCGCCTCCTTGATGGCCTTGGCGATGTCCTTCTCCTCCGGGAGTTTCAGGAGGTGGTCATAGCGGGCATGGTCCGGGAGGTAAAAGCCACATTTCTCAATGGCGATTTCCGATAGGGGCTTCTCCCGACGGGTGCCCTTGAGCTTGGTGTATTCCGCCAGGATTGCCTTCTCGTGCTGGCGGTATTTATTGTCCGCGAACTTCAGGAAGATCAGGCCCAGAACGGGCGTGGAATACTCGCTGGCCTTGAGGTCCGAATTGGCGCGCAGGGTATCGGCGCTACGCCAGAGGTCGGCTTCGAGCTGTTTCAGTGCTGCTGGGGTCATCTGAAAATCGTATCCGGGGTTCTTGTTGGAATTATGCCTCTGGGCTTGCCTGTCCAGGGTGGCTACTGCTCGGGCGGAGACTCCGGGACATGCTCGGCGAGCCGACTGATCGGGCACTGGAAAAATTCACAGAGCTTGTCGAGGTTGTCGGTCGTGGTGTTATACCCGCGTGCGTTCGCGATCTTGGAAAGCGTCGTCCTGTGGATACCGGTCGCCTTCGCAATCTCTTCTAGGGTGATTCTGCGACCGTCTTTGAATTCCTGGTCGGCAATCACTTCTTTGAGTCGGAACCTGATCATACATAACCATGCGGGGTCAAAGGATTGATCCGAACATTACCAGCATTCCTCCGACCTGTCATCCATCAATAGAAGTGTTTACACATCAAATGTGCTTGACAATCACGTTTAGGCTACGTATGATGCGTACTGTCAACGTTTAGGTGTTTTACGCATTATTTGATGAGTTTGATGGAGGTACTATGCCATTACCAACTTGTATACTGCCCAAGGCTGACACAGAAGTGACTGGAGCCTTTTTGACCCTTCAGCCTATGCCGCGCACCTCACGCCTGGGAAAACCTTTCTACCAACTCCTCCTGGCCGACGTGACCGGGCATATCCCCGCCTACTGCCTGAAGTCCCGAGACAACACGATGGCCACCTTGAGCGATACGGATGCCGTCAGGATACGGGGCACGGTGAGGCTCCGCCCGAAGGGGTGGTGTGTCGAGATTCATGATGCAGAGGACTTTTGGCCACAGTTTTCGACTCTCGATGATACTTTGCGTCTTATGAGTCCCAGCCTGTCACCCAGACCTGACGCCGTGGTTCAGCTCAAAAATCTGCTCTCTGAACTGACGATCCGTCCTCTTCGGGATTTTGTACATTCAGCCCTCACCGACGATCGAATCGCAGACCCATTTTTTCAGGTACCCGCAAGTGTTGACAATCATCACCACCAGAGAGGCGGGCTCCTGGTGCACAGTGTGGAAACCGCACAGATCGCCGCCTGTAACCCTCATAAATCTGATTGTGAGCGTGAACTGGCCCTGGTAGGCGCGCTATTCCACGATGTCGGAAAGGTTGTAACCATGGATCAAGATGGAAGGCGCACATCGACCGGATATCTCATTCATCATGATGACCTCACACAAGAGATCCTCGCAGCACACCTAGATACACTTCACCATCAATGGGAAGAAGGATGTAATGCCTTACGCTATATATGGCGTTGGAGGCCAGGTTATCAGGGCGACCGCTATCCGAGACTTCTCGCAGCAGGAATCGTGCGTGCGGCAGATCAAATTAGCGCAGCATCAGATGCACAGAATATTGCATTCGAAGGAAAGCCTAATTGGCAACATTTCGCGACTCTAAAAGGATATGGTCCAGCCATCCGGACTTGGCGCGTGACAGCACCGTAATGGTGATTTCGATTCGATACCAGGAGGTGCGAATTCGAAGCATGGGAATCTGCATGATGGCATGTGTTGCTAACTGCGTAGATATTGCACATCGGGGAATACCATGAACCGAATGGTGCAAATGTCCAGGATGGCACAGCATCAGGATCGTAATCTGGTGCGCCATTTGGCGCACGATCTGATGCGCCGAATGGCGCACAACTGCGAGCACCCCAGTGCGAGCATGGAGCCACGAACGTGGTGACTGAGGCGTGCAGCCTCAGTCACCCGGACCATCCCCCAGGATGGTCCGGGCGAAGGGGGGCCCATGAGATCACTTGGCCCCAGCCAAGTGAGCGTCCCGTAGGGCATGGGGGACGGAGTCCGGGGACGCCTGCGCTTGCAGCGCTGGCAACCCGCTTCCTCCGATGGAGCGAGCAGGGACCCGCACCGACGCGTCAGCGGCGGGGTGGGAGCGAGCGTTCGCGCTTAGCGAGCAGCCGGGACGGCGGCGAGGTTAGCGCGACCCGGAGGAAGCGGGTTGCCAGCGCTGCAAGCGCGGGCGTCCCCCGCTCTATCGTTTCAGATCGGGCAGGCGAGGCATCCAGCCGAGCCAGAAATCCATAGCCCGTTCAGGGCGTTATGGATTTCGGTGCCCGCTCTGAAACGAAGATCAAATCAGGCACTGCATGATTTGCTCCGATTTTCACTACATAACAGTGGAACACTGACTGGAACAGTGAAAACGGAGTAATGAATGCCAAACGAATATCACGACCTCGGCAATCGCCGACACAACTTTATCCTCTTTCTGCTGGCAAAATTTGGCCACATCAGGGCAGCTGACGTAGCAGCGTGCATAGGTCCAGGAGATCCAGTTACCTTGAAAATCGTGGAACGATCATTCCGCCAGCTGGAAAAAGCTGGCCTGGTAATGAAGCGATGCAATGCCCTGGGGACCATGAGCTACGTCCTGCGCGAGGCTGGGGTGGCTAGGATCTTGGGGATATGTGACTACGAGGCAGCGAAGAGCGGAAAGGATATAACGCCTACTGGACCGACCTTTTTACATCGAACCATCAGCACCCTCGGCATGATGGTCCTCAACAGAGAGAATGAGCTCAACGACTGGGGGATTGCGAAGTATTTCACTGAGTATGAGATGCAAAGATCCGTTGCACCGCTAAACATGAAAGGGCAATTTACAGTTACACCTGACCAAGTTCATGCCTTGAAATGTGCTCCAGACGGCCTATTAGTGACGATAAACGGATCTATGATTTGGTTGGAAGCAGAGTCCACATACAGAGCTGTAAATCGAACCAATGATAAGGTCATCTGGTTAAATACTACCTTCAAAAATCCCGAGTCCAAGCCTAGAGCAGAAAAAACAAGGTATCAATTCCCAATTCCCCTTGATGAAGTAATGTGGGTAATCCCCTGCGGAGATGGGTGGTATCCACACGAAAACCGGATAGCTAGAGCGATTAACCAGCTCCCCAAGAATCGTCACTCGAAATGGTCGGTCTTGCGTCTGTATGTGACGCCAAGATTAAGACTGATCAGCTATGAAATCTGCCGTAATTTATGGAAGGGATGAGCTATGAAGACATGCAAAAACTGTGGCGCAGTAATGAGGATAACTGCCGATGATTGCTGCGAAAGATCCTGGAAATGCGAAAAATGGTTCACCCTAGGACCACAATCCTGTCTCACTTTGGAACTCATGCCGCCCAATGTAATCCTGGACGTTGCCACCATAGCGGACGATATGGTGCGTTTACCCTACCTTACATTGAGCGAGCTTCAGCGAGAGCAGACGGCATACCGTCGAATAGCAAACTCCCTGATAAAATTGCCGTCAGGACACAAATACTTGTCTTCGAAAGAGCATGAAGCAATAAATCAGGCAATTTCGATCATCGAAAAACTGGGGGATGCGGCTGAAAAAGCCAAGAGAATGAAAAAACGCAGTGAAAAATAAAAATGGCAGCGGACAGGCACAAGATCGCAGCAGTGTTTTCCGAAAAGTGTCAGAAAGGACTTCGGTGACATTTTGGCCCAGAACCACTTGGCCCGGCACTTCATAAGCATACTACTCACCTCTACCGAGGCCGCTCCGCTGTCGCCTGCCCCTGAAGTCTTGCCTCCACTAACCCAGCCAGAAACTCCGCAAAAGGCTCGATGTCTTGTCTGACGCTTGCTTCCTCCAGTGCGGCCATGTAGGCATTACGCTGCTCCAGCGGGATCACCGTCCATGGATACCCGCCCGAGGCGAGCATGAGATTCATGAGAAATCGACCCATGCGGCCATTGCCGTCCATATAGGGATGTATGTAGACGAACACGAAGTGACCCAGGACGACCCGGACGGAGGGCTCGGCTTCTCCAGCGAGCAATTCGAAGAAAGCGGGCATCATGTCACGGACGGCTTCCCGCCGGGGTGGCACATGCATCGAACGTCGGATATAGACCTGGTCGTTGCGGTATCCGGCGAGGTCGGCCGGGCGGACCAGACCGGCAGTGACACTCGGCGCAAACATTTCCCGATACCAGGTGCCGTGATCCTGGTCAGCCACAACCCCCGCGTTCTCGCCATCCAGCACTCGCTCCAGACTGCCATGTACGGCACGATACGCCTGCCAGTAGCCGCGCGCGGCGAGGGCATCACGGTGCGCACGGTCGCCGTCAGGGTTCCAGTTACCGCTGCGAACCCGCTCGATCAACTCGGCACTGACCCGGTATCCCTCGATCGACAGGGAGTGGTAGGCGTCGGTGACATAGGCTTCATCCACATCCGCCAGATACGCCTGTGGCCTCTCCGGCACCCCAGGGGCCAGCGGAAAACGCTCGATCACCGACCCCCGCATGGCTTCCCACATGAGGCGCAGACGGTTCACGTATGGCGAGACCTCGCGCGGAACCAGCAAGGTGGTCGCAGGCGTGGCAAAGGGATCTTCCACGCGGAGGTTGTAACCGGCAGCTTGCATGGTCTTGACGATCTCCTCGGCCATGCGCTCGCGTCCGATATTCCGCAGGGCACCGGCGAGCCGACCGGCGATCGTGCTGTGTCCGCCCTCCAGCAACGGGCGGAGCAGATCAGAGGCATCCTTGACCATGGCAAGGGCGGCCCGTCCTTCGGTTGCATACTGGCGGTAAAAACCGGGCGTACAGAAAACCAGGGCCGCTGGGAGTGCGTAGAGCCGTAGACCGTCGATTTCAACGGTATCCTCCGCGCCGGGCATGGCGGCCCGTACATCGAGCACGGACGTGTCGTAAGGCAGCTTCGTGACCTTGTTGCCCCCATTCGGGGTCCGAAGGAGGAGCTGGCCAGGAACCGTCCGGTTGCCGGTATGCAGCAGCAGGGATTGTTCTGGAGACAGGCACCAGGCGTCACCGAAACGCGCACGGAGATAGGCGGCGCAGAAGTCCCAGAAGCAGGCATACCAGGCCGTACTTTCCCCGGCAGGTTCGTCCGGGCGGACCGGGATATACCACCCCTTCATGACCTCTTGCAGGAATCCGCCCTTGAGCAAGCGCTCACGATGAACGCGGGTCAGATCGGCCGACCGAATCGCGACGGCCCCTTCTTTCTGGAGGGCCTTGAGAACTTCCAGGGATTCAGCAAGTTTCTCGGAGGGAGCGGCCATCGATCTACCTCGTTGCACGGCTATCCGGTGTCGTGAATATTAGGGTTTCATGCTGATCTTTCATTAGGTTATTGTGTTGTACCATATTTAGGTTATTGTGTCGATCCGTAATTGGGCTATCTTGCGGTGGTGACCCCGTCACGATGATGGGGACTGTCAATCCGGGGTAGTGGATTTTCACCATGGCTCGCTGCAATGCCGCCAACGGATGGCCACTCCCATATCGGCGTCCCGTCTTGTCATTCTTGCTGTGCCCCATCAGGGTGTCAGCGATTTCCTCGTCCAGCTCTGCCGCACGGCACGCATCACGGAAGGTATGCCGGAATGAATGGAATGGCTTCAGACGGGTCGTAATGCCAATTTTTTCACGACGAAACCTTGACCACCATTTGCTCCAGTTACCCGTCCACTTTCCATGACAGTCCGGACGAAGATCCGGAAAAAGGCGGACCTCGTTCTGTTTACGCAGGTCACTCACATACTGGAGAAAACCGGCCTGAATCAGTTCCGGATGTAGGGGGATCTGCCGTCGTGATGCCGCATTCTTCAGGCGCCGACTTTGATTCTGGGTGACACCATCGGGAGCCACATCCGTGATCGACAGATAATCGATTCCATGATCGTTGCATACATCATCAAGCAGTAGCTGCCCCAGTTCCTCCAACCTGGCGCCGGTAAACAGTGCCAGCAGCGGCAGCCAGGCCGCGGCCTCCCCCGCTCCACCTAGCTCGCGCATCCCCGAAGCATAAATCGGTGATCCGAATATCTTCTTCAAATCACTATGATCGTACGGAAGGCGTTTGACTTTCTTGATCCGATCTCGTGGCACCTGAATATTCGAAAACGGGTTATCAGGGAGAGTCAAACGTCGTTTTTCCGCGTTGTAGATGGCGCGAAGATAGGTAAGCTTCTTGTCCACCGTCTCGGGCTCAAGCACATCCCGTTTGCGAATATGGTCCGCATATGCGTAAGCATCTTCCCGGGTGTATTCCGATACAGGGCGATCTCCTGCCCAGGCCACGAAGTCATTCATGACACTACGGAAATCCGAGACTGTCTTTGGCGAGCGGTCGGTTACGGCCGCCTCCCATATTTCGAAACAAGCCGCAAAAGACGGTCCATCGCCGTTGTCGTCGTTCCGAATCGCAGCACCTTGGGCGATGCTCGAACGCGGTGCAGGAGGTGTCGGCACGACTTCGCCAGCATCGCGCCGCATGATCGCGGTATGAGTTTCGATCGCAGTCTCCAGAAACGCCCAAGTCAGCTGGCTGCGTCCTTCTGGAGTACCGCAGAATTCGATACCAAGCAGATAAAGGAACTGGTCGAGTGCCGGTGTAATCTTGTCCAGCCGCCCTTTGGCGAGGATCTCGCGCAACGCCTCCAAGGTTTCGGACCGCTGCTGCTGCGCGTCCTCAAACTCGGATTCGGACAGCCCCTGCGAACGGTACCAGACATCGCCGCTGAGACACTCGTGGCGCCAGGTGTCGCAGAGGCTTCGGATACCCCCTTCATCCAGCACAGCGACCCTACGCGGCCGCTCTGGGGGCCTCTGGCTGCGCACCAGCTGGAACTCTTCTTCGAGACGCGCGGAAGCCCGCCCAGCCAGCCGCTTGGCGTCCCGATAATCCTTTGTTTTGAGCGAGAAAATTATCTCTTTGCGCCCGTAATGGACGTAAAGATCTTTGGGGACCATGGCGCGGAAATAGTAGACCGACCCGCGTTTTTGTAGCCGAGATTGTCCGTGCATAACTGTGTGTTCCAAATCAAATCCTCCACCCTGTCCGTTACAGCAAAACGTAACACTTGGGGGTATATAGGACTTGAAATGGCCAGAAGTGACGGACATCTCAACAATTTTTTCAAAATTGGCGGAGAGGGTGGGATTCGTCGATCCCCACTGCAACGCCTTGATTTTATGGACGTTGCTTAAGCCTCGATTGACCGATGTAACACTACGAAGTAACACCCGCAGCGTTCACCCGAACACCCTACATCTCTGGAATTTTGGAATCAAGCTTATTTTGAATTAGTCAACACTTGAAAATGCATCAAGAAGTGAAGACGACTCCTAAAATCCAAAAGTGCCCTTTCTGGACATTTCAACGCAACAATGGCTGTAGTGGTTAAGATACAGTTAACTGATTCCGATGAACTGTGATCGGTCTCACTTCAATGAAAATCTCGTCACCAAATAAGGTTATCCCGAGTATGTAGCCATCCACTTCGAAAAATTCTCCTATGGCAACATCGATGCTTGGATCTGCTGCTATTACCACCCTAGATTGCACTGGTGTTTGTAGCAAGATCCGCAACCTAGTCTGATGTACTTTCATCGCCAGAACATTTCCGCGGAAATGATGTACGTGTCCAATATACATGCGATTGACTCCTTAAACTAACGGCAAATGATGCGCATACATCTCCACCTAGCCGCCAAACTGGTCACTCTTTATGCTTGGCAAGCAGTCTTTTACCCATCGACTCGATCATTCCGGAAACCACCACCACTCTATCTAAGCTTATGGCAGGTATTATTCCATCAGGCGCATGGTATCCGTTCAAATACACGTCCGAGCGCGTTTCGATCCCTAGGCGTTTACAGACAAGATAAGACACCGATTCAGCTTCGAATTCTCGCGCCGAGAGTTCCAATCCCCGTCTGTCAGGCCACCATTTTGGATTCGATGTCCCAAGGTGACCGCAATACAAATGCCCAAGTTCGTGAACCAATGTGCCATACTGCGCCTCTCTGCTCAGGGTCTCGTTGAGCAACAATTCATAATTCACGCGAATTCCTGCATCACGAAAGTTGACATACTTATCCCCCGCAGCACCCTGACGTTGGACACGTTGGATACTCCCTGCCCGTTGGCTACCGTGTTTGACCTGATGCACGCGAATGCCATCCCGTTTGCAGTTTTCGAGGGTATATTCGAGCTCCTTTCCAACAGACCCTTTGCGCGGCTCAAAAGGTGCCTCGATTTCCGGGGGAAGCGGTGCTCCACCTTCGGTATCGGAAACATCAAATAGAAACATCACGGGCCCCATCGGCTGAAGCGCGACCAATGGTTGCGCGCCGGGACGGACGGTACGACCGTATTTCTCTGACCATTCCGATGCGCGGAGCACGTAGCGCGCGCCGGGCTTCTGGATGTGAGCTAACATGCCATTGTAAGGCGAATAGCGTCTGAATCTACTCAGAAACCTCATCAGGCCGAGATAGTCTTTCGCAGAAGAATAGATTTTAGCCGCGCTGAAGAGTTCATCCAGTGCGCGTTTTTTTGCTTCTGCATCCCAGAGCTCGGCGGGTGTTGCCTCTCCGCTATTTAACAGCTCGATTTGGGTATGCATTTCATCCCTCTCCGGTACCATTCATAGACACCAAGGTGATTGTCATCAGAACTCACCTTCCCTCACTCTAGACACCTCACCAAGTTGTTTCACCACGCCTGTCTCTACAGGATCATTATCATGGAGAAATGGATTGTCTTTCTCGATAATCTTGGCGGCAACACTACTTAACTTGCCGAGTATTTTTGCGCCCGGCAATGCGTATCCATCGCTGTAGTAATCAAACCATGGCAATCCCGCGCGGGTGTAATCCTTCGCTGTTGGCGGCATGTGCGGCGGACGGCGATCGGTGATCAATTGGTACTGCTCGCTATTGGCGATGTGCACGAAACAGCGGGCACCCTGTTCCTGATCCCAAGCGTCGATGCCGTACTCGTCCTCATAGATCTCCTGACGCATAAGTCCACCGGGAGCGAGTCCCATGTCCGGCTCAGCCACCGAGCGGCGGCAAAACATGGGCCGATCCATATAATCTATCTCCTCGTGGAGGATGAGCCGCTCAAAATGCTCGGCATATACCTCGCGCTTCATGGGATAGACGATGATTTGCAGCCCGCCATGCTCGGCCTCACCGGTGATTTGCTCTTCCGCCGTATACCCTTCACCCAGCGGCATTGCGACGAACTGGCGGATAAAGCCTTTTGAGACATTGAAGCCGTCCAACCAGGGCTGTTTCGGCGTGACCACGTAGTCCTGCAGGTCAGCCGCGAGGTCGTTGGCCCAAGAGGCTCCGGTCACGGCATTGATCTTACCAGCGGCGATCTTGATGGCACAGGGATAGCCGCCGGAAAAATGGATCCAGAGCGCCTCCGCCTGATACATGGGGAGAAAAACACCTCCGCGCCGCTGCCATGCCTTGGGTAGCCTCTCTACATGATCATCTACGTGTGCAACGGGGAAGCGGCCCAGACCGGCAGGAAGCGGATAGTCGCGGTTATCGTCCGGGATGCGCAGGGTACGCTGGAAATCGATACGGCAACCCGCCCTGGCATGCACCTCCGGAAATCGGAAGTTCAATACGTCATTATCCAGTTCGATCATGGTTATTCTCTCCTTTGTTTACCAGTCGCCGTCACGTACTTCGCGCACCACCCGCAGGATGGCGTGTTCAGGGCTGGACTTGAGTTGCCGAATCAGTTCCGCGAAAAGCACTGGGCGCTTGCGGATGATCTCCAGAAGATCCGACGACACCTTTCCCGCCATCGCCAGTAACACATCCACATCCTCATTCAGCTCCCCCGCCAAGGCCCTAATCTTCTCCTCTGAGGGTGGCGCCACATCCTCGCGCTCGATCTTACTTAGGTAGGCTGGCTCCACGCCGATGCGTTGTGCCACCTGCCGCACCGAGAAACGCCGATCCGTCTCCCGGAGCCTTTCCCGCCGATCACGGATGAATTGCCCGAATGTCATGTGTACTATATAGTACACATTTGGACTGATTACAACCCCAGATGAATCAAACAATGAATAAGGCACAATTTCGAAGGGATTCCTATGGTTGGCTCGCAACAGCCTACCATGAAGCCGGGCATGCGGTAGCAGCCTTGTTGCTTGGCCGGACCCTGGTAATGGTCGAAATACACTCTCCTAGCTCTGGCGCTGCCTGGTTAAACGATATCGGGGATCGGTTGGATATGCTTATCGATGTGGCCAACGAACAGCAGTGCATCCCGGCTGAACTGTTACGCCTCTGGCGGGATGAATTCTGGATTTCCGATGCGGGCGCGGTGTGCGAGGCCGAATTCAATCTGGTTTCGGAAAGTGATCTTGCAAGGGGATCCTTCAACGATGTAGTGGCTAAAGCTATGCTGATTCCCGATTCCGAGCAATATGCCTTTGTGAAGTCCTATTTCCATCGCCATGTTGGAACATGGCAACACCTTATAACCGAAGCGTGCCGGGCATTCTTCCGGCAACCGCGTGTCTCATCACTGGCACGCACGCTGGGTGAAGCACTATTACGGACTCGACGCATGGACGGCGAGGTAGTGATCGATACGCTGCTCGCCAATCGCGCCGCGTTAACGGGTCAGATGGATTTGTTCTGGGAGCCGGTTGATAACAATCTATTTACACGAAGCGTATCTCATCCCTATCCAAAGCAAATGCGGTTGTTATAACTTTAAGAATAACCGTTATAGGATCGTGCTTCATCGCTCCTCAGGCGATCTCCAAGATTTGAACCACTCAAGCGCATCAACCCCGCCGAGAAATTCGCGCGCCCGCTGTAGACGATCGAGAATGACTGCACGGTCCTCGTCACTCATTCCACCCAGCCGTTGTTCGGCATCCTTGAAGAATTCGTCGACCCGCTTCGCATCAGCGCACGCCTCAATTATGGCAGTCAGTTCCTCTCGGCTATCCTTTATCGCCTTCGCCCTTCGCCGCTCTACCTCTTCCTGGCGCCATTATTCTTGCATCGCCTTCCAGCGCTAACGCTCGAGCTCAGCCTTACGCTGGGCTTCTTCAACAAGCTTAGCGATAGTGGCCGCCTCGCGCTCAAGTTCTTTGACTATCGCTTGAAACTTTTTCGGAAGATCGCCGACTTGTCCAGCCGTGACAGCCATTCTTGATTACAGCTGATTAACGGTCATTTACAGCGAGGTGCCGATTTCAAGGTTGTAATCGACTCTTTGGCCTCAGACCTTTTTAATCGCAAGAAACTCATTCAGCCGATCTGCAATCAATCCACGCCGCACGGTCAAGAAATCCTTATAGGCTGAGACCTCCAGCAATTGCGCATCGTTCGGAATACATTGGAAGAGTAAATTTTCGATACTCGATTTTTCGATCAACGCGGGGAAATAGTCCTTTGGTTGCTTATCACTGATTTTGCGGTTGGTCTTGCCTGCGATGAAGGCCAAGTTAGCAATGTCGTCTGCCTCCCGCATGGTGTAGGTCTTCTTCAGCACCGCCTTAGGAAAGATGTGGTGAAACTGGAGCCGGTGATGCGCGCCTCGGTGACTGAGAGCGATGGACAGGTTCGAATGCCAGTCACTGGCACCCGCCGCGCGGAAGGCAAGGAACATGGTCTTGAACAGGGCACTACGCTGATTGCGACCTTCAAGTTCCTCGGGGGCGATATCCAACCGCCCCACCTGTAGCCTGAGACGTTCGAGCAGACCTTGCGCATCGCCGCCCTGCCGCAGGGTAGAAAGGTCTTGGTCCAGCAAGGTTTCACTGGAGCCACGGGAATACCGCCCCTTGGCGTTAGCGAGCAGGGCCCAATGTCGCAGCTGTTCCGCCTCCTTCGCCGGGATCCGGTAGCCGCGCCTATGGCCATAGTAGCCTAGGGTGACGAGGATGAAGGGCGAAGACAACAAGGCGGGGCTGTCGATTCCGCAGTTGCTTTTCAAGAAATTAAGCGCGAATTCCATCCCCGATACCGACTGTTTCCAGGCATCTTGCAAGGTTTCCACCGTGAGACTGCCTACGGTCAGGAAACGGGACTGCCCCGTGGCAAACGCGACCAGATTCTTGAGCAGAATTCCCAAATCGAGCTCAAAGCCATCTTCCGTGCACTGCGACTGGAAGGCCTGGAAGGTCTTCAAGGCACCGCGCCACTTGGCCGTGATCTGGGCCAGAGCCAGATCGGAGCTGCGCAGCTTGGCACCGAGGGAATTGACGCGGACAAAGATTTCCGTCACTTCGTCGTAAGAAAGATTCCGTTCGAGGATATCCATCCGATATACATATTTGCGAATGCCGCGCAGCCGGGCTAGGCGCTGGCTGTACTTCTCCGCGCGCGGGTCGTCGATATCCTTGACACCGGCGCGCTTCAGGAAGGGGCGGTCACTGTCGGTCTTGAAGACCTCCGACACTCTCACCCAGTGCGGCAGTTGCGCGAGCTTGCGGGTCCCTACCACGAAGGTCATGCGGTCGAAGCGTTTTTGCAGTTCATCCACAGTGGAATCGACCTCGTCATCGATCAGGTCATCATCCTCGTCCTCCCCTTCTCCACCATCCTCGTCTACCTCGGTGACCACCGCCAATTCGTCCGGGTGCTCCAGATTGAACAGCAGCTCAATCGGCCTTCTCCGGCCACGCACATGGACCGGTTCGCCACGGATGACAGCCGAGAGGGAGGTCAGTCGCTGTTGGCCATCCAGGAGTAGGCGGGTATGCTGGTACGGATTTCCCTGTTGTTTTACGGCGAATTCCTGCAATGGCACCTGCTCATCGGTTTCCCAGAGCAGGATCGCGCCAGAAGGGTAATCGCGGTACAGGGAATCCAGCAGGTCGCGCACCCGGGGGGATCGCCAGACATAGCGGCGCTGCATTTCGGGAAGTCGCAACTCACCCCTCTCGATCATCCCCACCAGCTCATCGACTGTCGCTTCGGCCTTGGCCATGGTGCCCTCCCCCTCAGGTATGAAAATCGGTTTTCCGCACACATCCTTCAGTGAAAGATGTGTTCCCGGTGATATTGCAGATAATCCTGGTGCCCCTGGGTCAGGCTAATCGCGGGATAGGACCGCGTCAGCCCCAACTTCTCACGCTGTTCCGCGCCGAGCCGCTCGGACAGCCACAAGCTCCCATCTTCCTGGAAGGTGAGCCAGCCGCCGTCGAACAGCGCATCCAGATGCGGGGCCAGCAACAGGCCATTGAACACGTCCAGGCGTTCCTCGTCACTGGCGCAGGTCGCCCAGGGTTTGATATGGGAAGCGCGCAGCAGTGGCACAACATCCAGGTCCGTTACGGCGCAGCGCCCCTGCCAGTAGTCAATCAGCGCTTCGCGAAACAGGTTCTGGCCGATGCGCTGCACGACCAGGCGCTCGGCCTCGGTGGTCCGGGGTAGTGAACTGGTAGCCTCCGCGAAGCGCCTGGCCACCTGGTTAGGCAGGCTGCGCGCCAGCGCAGCGAAACGGTCGAGCACGGCATAGAAGGCGCTGAAGCCTGTCTGCACCGTCTCCCAGGCGGCGCCAGCGGGCAATACCTGGTCATCCGTGCCAGCCACGCCCTCCTTGGCCAAGGCAGTGCGGATACCCGGATGCGCTCCTGCCAGGCGAATGGTGTCATCGGGCTCATAGCGCAGCCACACGGGTGCGGGATGCTGGGTCGAACGTCCGACCAGCCAGCCGTTATCGAGCACGGGCGTCAGGTCGAAGCCGTGGTCGGCAAGGGCTTTTTCGAGGCGGGTGCGTTCAAGAGGCGTCACGTCAGCCACTCTTCAGCGTCGAAAATCCAATGAGTCGTTCGACCAGGTCCGCAACATCCGTGTAGGGCTCGTTCCCATCATGCGCGCTGCCGCGCTCTGCCAGTCCATGGGCATGCCGGGTTGCCTGCTCTAGTGTTCCTCTGGTGATGTCGAACATGCCGGTGGCGCCTTTTTCATACCCACGCACCCGCGCCTTGAGCCGCCGCATCACCTCATCCCGGTGAATCGGATGCAGGATCTCCTCATAGTGCAGCAACAGCCACAGCTCGAAGCAAGGCACAGAAGCCACCGCCCGGAACACCACCGGCTGTTTGATGTCATTCCGGTATCTATCGCCCAATCCCTCGGCCATGCGCAAGGCATCGAAATAGGTTCGATGATCATCGCGGTCAAACACCGCGTACACCTGCTCAAATGCCCTGGGAGCGATGCCTTTTCTGCTATCGCCGAGCAAAAAAAGCTCCTCTGCATACCGCACGACCTGGATGGGCTCTGTCCCCCGCCCACTGGGCTGAACCGCGACATTCGCCGTGTTCAGGCGATACGTCGCCCTGATTTCCTTGAAGTAATTCGGCTCGGTCTTACTGCCTTCGGAAACAATGAGAATGCGGTCATAGCTGGCACGTCGGTTCAGCTTGCGCGCCAGATCCCTTTTTTGCCGTTGCTTGGGTTGATTGTCTCGCCCCATCAGTGCGCCCGCCGCCACTCCCGGAAGAAGGGTAAGGCACCGTATCTCCCCCGCAAATAACCCCGTTCCCAGGCCTCGTTCTTGCGTGGACTGAACTCCGCGAACGCGACGAGCGAAGATGCCTGATCCGCGTCCTTCTCGACAAACCAGACCTGGTCACGCCGGAACAATTCCGCATCGAGCAGCGAGGTATCATGGGTGGTAAAGATCAGTTGTGCGCCGGATGCATTGATGTCCGGATCATGGAAAAGCTGGACCAATCTGCGTACCAGCATGGTATGTAGACTGGTATCCAGCTCATCGACCACCAGCGTCTGCCCCTTTTCCAGGATGTCGAATATGGGGCCTGTCAAAAACAGCAAATTGCGCGTTCCATTGGATTCATCTGCGAGACCAAACACCGCATCCCCCTTGTCCGTGACATGATGAAAACGCAGCTCGTTCTGCTCTACTTCTTCTTGCCGAACCTGAGTCTTCCCAGCCACCAGATCGAACTCCACAGTCTGCCCTGGTACCTTGCGAGTAATAACGTCGATATCGGAAATGCTGATATCCGCCGAGGAGAGGAAATCACAAATTGCCCGCCTTCCCTCTGACTGACGCAAACGTTCGATCGAAAAGTGCGGATTCAACGGCGACACATCATTGAAAATGACTAGACGGTTGACAAACCAGTCATGAACCGGCCGCAATTGCTCACTGTTCAATTGCACAGCGACAGAGAGAAACAGAGCATTGGGTCGCGTGGCAGCCTCCCATACACTTTTTTGCCCCTTGAGGGATGGACCAAATTCGAAGGCCTGCTCGCCTGAGCCCGGATCGTACTGGCGACTGAACCAGAGCTGTGGCTTGAAGGACTTGTACACCAGAAGGTATTCACGGGTAATGCGCTGTGTGTTCATGGAAAAGCCGTACTGATAGCGCACACCGTCTAGAATAAAGGTGGCTTCGAACTCGGTCGCCTGCCCACCCGACTCTGCATCCAGACGAAATGGCTGGACGTTGAAGGCCTGACCTGGCGGTAAGGCTGCGGATTCGGCCACGACCCCGCGCATGTATTGTAACGCCCTGACCAGGTTGGACTTGCCACCGGCATTGGGGCCATAAACGACCGCGCTACGCAACAGCATGGGGGCCGCCTTGATATCCGTGGCGAGGGTATTGGTCTCCAGCAGTGTCTTATCCCTGGAGGCCACTAGGCTCAGGACCTGTTCATCGCGCAGGGAACGGAAATTCTTCACCCGAAATTCGATAAGCATGATCACCACCCCGCAATATATAACAATATTTAGTATATTTGCATTTTTTCTTCAAATTCTCAATATATTTATAGTTTCATTGCAATTATATGCAATTCAAGCAGTTCGCACGGAGTCACGGGTCATCGGGTGTTCGCTATACCAAAAGGTATGTGCACCATCGGGATGTTACCCGCTGTTGATTCCAGATGGCGCTTCTGGTCGTCGAAAAAGATGTGTGGCTTGAGCACGGACAGCACACGGGACTTTTCCATGCCGCCGAGGAAGAAGGTCTCGTCCACACTGATGCCCATCTCCTTCAGGGTGGTCACCACCCGCACGTGGGCCGGCGCGCTGCGTGCCGTGACGATGGCCACCCGGACGATGCGCTCGTATTGGGGATTGTGCTCGATTTCCCGGTCCTCCAGCTTGCGCATGAAGGCGAGCTTGCGGCACATGTCCGCGAGCAGGCCATGGTTGTGCGGGATGTCCATTTTCTCCGTTTCGTGGGCAACGAAGGCGTCCAGGCCTCCCTCCATGAACACCTTCTCGGATTCGTCGTCGGCGATGACGCCATCGAAGTCGAAGGCCACGCGCAGTTCGACATCCCGTTCGTCATCCTTCACTTCCGAGGGCAAAACCAATCCGGCGGGATAGCCGGCCTCGATGGCGCGCAGCACATCCTCTTCGTTAGCCGTCAAGAACAGCGAGCAGTTAAAGACCGGGATATATTCGAAGGGGGATTTTCCGGTCATGAAGGCCGCGCGCGAGATATCCAGCCCGTATTCCTTGATGGAGCGAAAGAGCCGTAAGCCCGTTTCCGGAGAGTTTCGTGAGAGCAGAACAACCTCGACAGGCGTTTTGTCCGGAAATCGTTCGTTTATGCTGAGAAAGCGCCGGATGAAAGGGAAGGCGACGCCCTTGCCAAGAGTATCGTCAATATGCTCCTCCTGGTAATGCTTGTACTTTTCCGGACCTTGCTCCAGAAATACTTGATGGGATTCGGAAAGATCGAACAGCGCGCTGGAGGCGACACCGATGACAAATTTGCGCTCGATCGGATATGCCATTACTACACCTCTGATCCCAGTCTAACCCAAGCATCCAATACCAAACTCCGAGGCTGGATCAAGGGGCCAACCTGCCATCCAGTGTTGCGCAGCGGCGCCAAATCGAATGCGTGGCCCGCAAGGGCCATTTCTAGTCTCGTTCGCTCAAGAAGCATCACGCAAATTCAACCCTATAAAACACCTACCCAAGACGCTTTCGGAATAAGAGGCCATCATCCATGCTCGGATCTAGCTCCAATCGCAAATAGCGCTCATCACGACATGCAACTGGCGGCGGCGTGGTAGTGGTCACAATGTACTGGTATGGAACATGCTCACCATAACGCTCTGTTTGCAGGCGTTCCACGAGCAGAATAAAGTTCTCATAAAGCCCACTACTCATGTCCGCTTCTCTAGGGCAATCGTGGATGACGAAACCAGGGAATGCGCTGTCTTGACTGCCGCTATCCAACAGGCAGACCCAATCGCCCAGGAGAACCTCCAACACCCGATAGGCTTCTCCTCCGCGCATGGACAAGCAGAATGGCCGGCTATCATCGCGAGGGTTAAAAAAGCCGCTCGCACCATCCGGGAGGAGCTCCCGCGCCAGCACGTCCGTGACTTCACTTAGATGTTGTTCTCGCAATGATCGCTCGGCCTGCAGAGTAGCCAGCTTGACGTTCACGCTGGCGATATCACGCTCGATTCGCGTGATTTTATCCCTTGACCGCTCAATCGCGGCTTGCGCATCTGCCGAGCCGGCCGACCGCTCCCAACGCTCTAACTCTGACAGCAGGTTCTTTCCACGATCCGCGTCGATGAGGGCAGAATCTCTCGTCATGCTAATCTTCTTGCATTCCCGTTCTTGCATCTCGACCCGCTCTCGAAGCGCCTGACATTGAGACTCAATACTTGTCTTGCGGGATAAGGCTGCAACTGAACGCGCGGCGGCGTCTCCCATAGCGCGTTCCAGGGCTTTTTTGTCACGCTCATTCTTCATATCTGACGCGTGCAATCTATCTATTTCGTTCCGAATGTGTTGGCACTCCTGGAACGCAATGCCTCCGTGCTCACACTGCCCAGGCAATTGCTTCAATGTTACGATCTTATCGGCTATAGCACGAAAAGCCGTTTCGTCATTTTTCCGCGCAGCCTCTGTAAGCTCATACTCCGCGATCGCCCTGTCACGCTGCTGCTCCAGCGGCTTCATCTCTGCCAGAAGATTGACCAGCCTCTCTTGAGCCACGCGATAGTCGGTTTCTAATTCTGCTAATTTGTCAGACGTCTTCTGCTGGGCAGCCTGGGTTACTCGTGCTACCGAATTCTCGAACAGATCATCAGAATACATTGACAAATCATCCGGCAATCGCATCCAGGCGCGCAGATCGGACTCTATGCGTTTCCGTATCAACGCCGGTTCTTGCTGGAGGCGCGCTGTTTCCTGTCGCGCGGCTTCCAGATCCTGCTCAAGGGTGGACAGGCGGGTCGCCAGGTCTGACTCAGTCTTTTCCAGCAAACCAAGTACCGCACGTACGACGATAGGCGGGTCTTGCCGGCTGCGCTGTAATCCGGTGCCTTCCCCTTCCCGCCAAGCGAAGAACGATTTGAAGCGAGAACCCTGGTCGCGCGTCATCCATGCCAGCACGTGGCGCCATTCAATAGCTTGCCCAGTTTCCGGAACCATCTTCGGTGAAACGCAAGCCATCATTGCATCTGCGAGCTGTTGCTCGAATTCCTTATAGGTCCGGTCTCCTTCACCCTTCCATAGCCGGTCGAGGTCATCCCCTGCCAGTGCTGAACCTTCTTTGTGGGCATTGAAGTGGCGACATAGGGTGAACGGCTCGTCATCTACATAGAGCAAGGCCGCAACCCCACCCTGCGGAAATTCGCTGAACAGTTCCTCACGCAAATCCACTACTGTCTTTGCTGCGTCACCCAGGCAGAACCGAAGGAGCAAACAGAGGGACGTCTTTCCGACACCGTGACCTGCTGCCCGCGTTCCTCTGGCACTGCCAGATTCTGGCTCCTTTGCCCAGACGATATTCAGACCACGCCGGAACGGAATCGTACGAATGCAGTGCGCATGCCCAGGCTCGCGGAAGATAACCAGGCGCTCGAACCACAAACGCGGACCGCGCCTGTTCGGTGGCAAGTGCTGACTCAGTTGTTGCAGATCTCCACTCTCTGTCATGCGTTCTTCGCAGGTGGCTTGGTTTCACGGCCATCGTCAGCAGCCTGGCCACTTTCGACGGCGGCGCGCCCAGCTCGCAACAGGATGTTAGCGATCAGCGATGTATCGCTGTCGACGATCAACCCAGCAGGTAACGGGGCGGATGGTATCACGACAAGTGAGGCGCCGTACTGCTCAAAGCGAACGGCTCCACTGGACTCGAAATAGCGAAGCATAGATTGCAGGCGGTCGCCCGACACTCTTGACTCATCGAATATGGAAGTATGCAGGCGTTGGAAGGCCGTAAGCATATCCATTTCTTCCTGCGTGATAAACGCCGACATGGACGTCGCCAGCCCGGTGAGCTTTAGTGCATAGGTTAACTGCTGACGAGGTAGCCCACCGGCTTCCCGTATCATCGTGAGTATCAAACCTGCCAGTCGAGCGTCCTCCCGATCCCGCAGGACGCCATGGGTTGAATAGGTCGGCTGCACAATTTCACCAGGCGGCGGAACCAGGAGGCTGACATAGCGTTCCCCTTTAGCTTCCGCCAATGCCATGCGATCGAACTCACGCAAAACGAGTCGCTGTGTGCGGTATTCGCCAAATTGTTTGATTTCGTTGTTCTTGAGGACGCGGAAGGTTTCCGAGGGGTAGTCCTCGCCCATCACATCGGCGGGGTCGAGGATGTAGCGCAACTCGTCGCGGTTTAGGTCGTAGAGTTTCGCATAGTAGGCATCGAGTTCTGCACGAAGCACGGCGCGACGTTCGGGGTTCCAAGGGAATGGTGGGCCGTCATAGCCCAAATCTTCTGCCCAAGGACGGATATCATTAGATGTGAATGTAAGCTCCAAAACACGCGAAACAATAAAATCAATATCTGTTTCACTGAAATGGGTAGGATGCAGAATTGGAAGTTGCTTGAGAATTTCCACCGTCAGATGAGTACCGCCAACCTTCTGACGTGCAACGTAATCCAATACGAGCGAAGACATGCAACAGATGAACATACCAGACAGAAGAGGATCAACCCTGAGAAATGCTACTCGGAGCGTGTGCGCAGCAGCCGCGCGAGGAAAGACACCTGCTATCACAGTACGCTCATTCGTTGCATTAGTTATATCCCGCCACCCTATCAACCATTCTCTATCCCATTCTTTAGTGCTCAGTCTCTCCTCTACTCGCTCTCGGTCTATCCAGTAACGAGTCACAACGCTGAAATTGCTATCGGACTTTTCAGTGTCCAATACATTTCTTGCGTCTGTAGTATCTTGCCCACACGAAGCCCAACGATGATCATATAGATGTATATACTTTGCCTCATAAAGTGGCGAATAACTTCGGCCATCTACACCAACACAGTCCACTGAAATTCGTTGATTGAGATTTGTTGTCAACACCACGTGATCTACAAACTCATGGCTATTGTCTGCCATGTCGAACATTTTTGTCATATAGCCGAACCCCCAAGGATTGCTATGCTCTTCTTCCTCGATCAGCACCGGAGCGGCGCGGTAGAGCTTCTTGGTCAATTCCGCGTCGCGTTCGCTGCGGAATACCGGGCAGGTGCGGGTATTAGGGTTGATGAGACGGAATTCATCGGGCGTCAGCGTAAAGCGGCGACGGGGATCGGCGAGCTGCTCGACCCGGGTGGCGAAGCAGACGAATTCCGCCGCCTGTGCCGTGCCTAGGGTGAGTAGGCAGAACTTCATGCGACTGTCTACCGCAGGGAACAACCGATCACGATTCTCGAGATCGTACAGGCTGACCAGGCGAGCCTGCTGCGAAATCACCTCGAAATAGGCCTTGGTGCTGTCGTCGGTGGCGATCCCGGTGGGCACGATGAAGCCGGCCCGCCCCTGTGGCGACACCAGTTGCGCGAAGGTTTCGGCAAACAGCGCATAGGTATTCACATCGCCCACGCCGGTGAGTGGATAGCGCCCAGCATCGTGGGCGTAGAGACTGGCCGCCTCGGCGGTACGTTTCGCCACCAGGAACTCCCGATACAACTGCTGCTCAGCACGATTGGGTGGATGCAGCCCCTGGGCAGCCTCCACATCCGGGTACAGGGTATGCAGCAGCATGCCCTCCTGCAGCAGTTCGATGCGCCGACCGCGCTCGGCCTTGTGCTGCGCCACGGCCACCAGCGGGCTGCGGGTGGCGAAATACTCTTCCTCCTGCAGCTTGATGCGCTCCCACGGAGGATTGCCGAGCAGGACATCGAACCCCCCTTTAGCCTGCACCTGCGAGAACGTCTGCCACCAGTGGAAGGCCTGCGCCGCCTGGGCGGCCTGGCTCGCTGCCTCCGCCACGCCGGCGCGCGGGGCGGCGCCGGTCAGTTGCAGGTACAGGTCCTGGCTGGTCGGCACGGTGGCCTGGGTGGACCGGGTCTTGGGCAGGACGAACGCGGCCACGAACAGGTCGGCGGCGATGCGCGCGCGGCTGTGCGCGGCCTGCGCCTCGGCCTGGGCGAAGGCGGCACGCTTGGCCTCGATGGCCTCCAGGGTGTCGTCGGGCAAGGCATCGAGATCGACGGGGGCTTCCAGCGCCGTCAGCGCCAGGCTGTGCTGGGGACCGCTCCGGTGGATCTTCTCGATGCTCTTGCGCGCCTCACGGTTGGCCTTCTTGAGGGCCTTGACCACGTCCTTGTCGTCGCCCGACAGGGCGTTGAAGGCCTTGTCGGGGATGCCCTGCTCCAGGATGGCCGGGTCCAGCACACCAAGCAGGGCATCGCCGCAGCGCAGGTGGTGGTCGAGGAAGGTCAGCGGGCGGTCGGGGGTGTAGGCCTCCAGCCAGAGCGCGGCGCGCGCCAGTTCGATGGCCATGGGGTTCTTGTCCACGCCGTAGATGCAGTGGGCCACCACGTCGCGCAGGGCGTGGCGGTAATCCTCGGGGCTGGGGTTGCCGTCGGCGGCGCTGAGACGCGCCACCTCCTCGGCCAGGCGGCGCACGGCGGCCAGCAGGAAGTGACCGGAGCCGCAGGCGGGATCGCAGACCGTCAAATCGAGCAGCGCCTGGACCGGCCGCTGGGGGTTGGCCTTCAGGGTCTGCTCGATGACCGGCTCCAGCGCGCTCTTGATGAGTTCCTGCACCAGGCTGTCCGGGGTGTAGTAGGAGCCGGTGAGCTTGCGGGCATGACCACGGGTAGCGGCCACCTCGTCGTCTCCGACGAATCCGAAGCGGCGCGCGCCGCTACCAAGGCTAACCAGCGGCACCAGTTCCAGCAGGCTTTCGTACACGCTGCCGAGTTCCTCGGAATCCATGTCGCGGTAGTTCACGCGCGTGAGGGCGGCCTCCTCGCGGAAGAAGCACAGGCTGAAGATGGCACCGAGCAGGGACTGATTGTCGAGCGCCGCGCCCTCGAGGTCCGGGCACTGGCGGGCGTCGAACAGGCCACCGAGCGCGGGTAGGCCGAGCGCGGGCTGCCCCTGGCCCAGCCCCCGGAAGGTGATGCCCAACAGCTGCCAAAGGTCGCTGTGGCGGTCGTAGCTGCGCCGGCGGGCGGCCAGGGTGCGCAGGCGCGCGAGGGCATAGCCCGCCTGGTAGCGCTGTCGGGCCTCGGGGCTGGCGTCGGGCGCGAACACTAGCTCCCGGTCCTCGATGGTTGCCAGGAAGATGAAGCGGTAGATCAGGCGCAGCAGCTGCTCGAAGTAGGCCTGGGTGCCAAGTTCGCCGGTCTCGAGCCGCTGGCGCAGGACAGCGTTGTCCGGGTGGGCCAGGAAGCCGGTGCCAAGGCTGCGCAGGGCCTCGGTGACGCCGTTGCGCAGGCGATCGCGCACGCGGATGCCCTCTTCCTGCGCGGTGTTGCGCCAGCGCTCGAGCGGGCAGTCGGCGGGATCCGTGTCCGGCTTGCCGAAGCGGGTGCCATGGGCGAGCAGCCACAGGGCGGTGAAGTCCGGGTACAGGCCCTCGGTGAAGATGGCCTCCAGATCTGCCTCGATATAGGCCGGGCGTGTCAGGCTGGGGTTGTCGCGCAGGATGCGCAGTCTGAGGCCGTTGGAGACCAGCGCCCAGAGACTGCCCGCGTCTGCGTTGAGGTATTCCTGCGCCAGCAGGAAGGGCGAGCGACGGCGCGTGCCGTCGCCGTGGCGCGGGCTGGGCCGGTCCAGGTCCTGGTCGTGAGCGGCGAAGACTGTCGGCAGGCGGCCGTCAAGCGCGGCGTAGCCAAGCGGGAACAGGCGCTCGTCCAGGGTGACCTGCCCGACCGCCTTCAGGTCGGCCATGCCGAGTACCTGGCGGCAGAAGGGCTGCAGGAAATCCTCCGCGCTGAGCTTGTGGGCATCGAGGTCGACGCGCCCGCGCGCGGCATCGAAGTCCTTCCACAGGTTCTGGGCGATCTTCCAGTAGCGACCGATTTCGTCACGCAGCTTCAGGCCGCGCGGGATGTCGTAGTCGGACTCGGTCTGCCCGGCGGCGTCGAGATGCGCGATCTTGTCGAGGAAATCCGGCGCCAACAGGCCACCCTCGATACGCAGGGCGGTGAAGGCGAGTTCGTGGGTCGGGCGTCTGGCCATGGCCGTCCTGTTTTTCTAGTTCTTCTGCCGCAGCAGGTTACGGGCGATGGTGTAGCAATGCACGGCCACCGGGGCGAATTCGATGTATACCCTCTTCATGCCGGCACGAGTACATAGATCCCGATGACATCAACCGGCAGGCTGGGGGTGACGCGGTATTCGCCGCTGCTCTTGCCGGCGGCTCGTACCCGGCGGTGGTCTTCCAGCAGGGCTTGGGCGCGCTCACCAGCCAGGGCTTCCAGGCGGGCCTGCCAGCCCGGCAGCTGGTCCAGCGCCTGTTGCAGGTGACGGTCACGCAGCGCCGTGGGCATGTTACGGGACGGTTCAGCACGCATCAGGGCGCGGGCATCGGCCTCGTTGACCAGCCTGGGAGGATCGCCCTCTTCCAGGGCGAAGGTCGCCATCTCCTCGCACAGCAGCAGGCGCGAGCGCTGGCGATGGGTAACGGTGAGCTGGTGGCGAAGGCGTAGCAACAGGACCGTGGTACGCGAGCTGATCGCCTGGGTGAAGATGGCACCGGCACGGGCGACAGGGGCTTGGTCCTCTGTGGAGGTACTGCCATCATCGTCCAGGGCCAGCTCCAGCAGATGGTCGGCCAGACCGGAGACCAGCGGATGGGTGCGATGGATGAACAAGGCACCTGGCGCGGGAGGCTGGTGGAAATCGATGCGCAGCGCGCCGGACAACCCCTCGCCTTCCAGGCGCGAGCGCATGGCCGATGGGAGGCTGTCGCAGTACAGCTTCCAGTGGCGGGTGTGGTTGCGGCCCGTTTCCTCCAGGGGGGCGCCAAGCTGGCTGGCCGCGCGGCGTACGAACCGCTCGACGTCCTCCTCGCCACCCAGGACGGCAAGGGTTTTTTGCCATTCGGGCAGCACATCCTCGGGCTTGAGGCGGCGCTGCGCGAACAGGGTACGGTTTTGGGCAGCCTTGTCGCGGGCCGATTGCCAGGCGTCCTCGAGCTCCTTCTGTGGTTCACCGAAGTCGAGCATCCGCTGCGGGGTGGTTCGCGTGGTACTGCCCTTGCGCAGCAGGACTGCACCAACCAGGGCCTGGGTCAGCTTACCCTCCTCATCGGGCATGGGCACCAGCACACCGAGTTCCTTGCGGATGCTTTCTGCCTTGCGCAGGATGACCTGCAGGACCGCACCGTCGACCGGATTATCCTCGCCAAACAGCATCGAGGCCTTGACGGCATGGATGGTCGCGCCATTGTGCTCATAGGCCAGGCCCTTCTGGCCGAAGCGGTCCACGCGCCCTTCACGCTGCTCATGACGGGTCGGGTTCCAGGACAAGTCGTAGTGTACGACTGCCGTGAACAGGCTCTGCAGGTTGATGCCTTCGGACAGGCAATCGGTGGCGACCAGGATGCGCTGGTCGGATTCGGCCATGGCCTCGACAATCGCTTCACGTTCGGAGGGCGCGAATTCACCGGAAACAGCCTGGATTTCATGGTTGGGAAATTGCTTGCGCAGGTATTCGGCGACATAGTGGGCCGTGGCGATGTAGCGGCAGAAGATCACCGGCTGAAAGCCTTCCGTGGTCAGTACCTTCAGATGCTCGATCAGGCGGTTGAGCTTCGGATCCTTCGCCGGCCCTGCCAGGCCCTCGGCCTTGACGATCAGGGCTTCCAGCAAGGCGGTGTCCTCGGTGCGCGCGGCCGGTTCGATATCCTGGGTGGTCATATCATCCTGCAGGCCGTCGAGCACGCGCTCGCGCCCCTGGGCCTCGGCCTCGGCGAGTTCCATGTCCTCCGACACCGGGGCACCCTCCTCCCCGGATCCGGCGGTCAGTCGCGTGCGCAAGGCATTCACGGCCGCCGCAGGCGAGGACGAGATGCAACGCAGCAGCGCCAACGCCGCCCACCAGCTCATGCGCTGCTGAAGCAGGCCCTGGCCTTCAGTGCGCTCCACCAGATCACGGGCATATTCCAGCACCTCATCGAACAACTGGCCCCACGCGCCGGTGAGCGCATAGGTGACTTCGGTGGTGAGGCGATCCGGGAAGATCTGGCTGTCGCGCCACTCCTTGATATCGGGCCGGCGACGCTGTACGAAATGTCGTGCCAACTGCTCTCGCAAGGGCTGGCGGGCGTCCGGTGGTAGGTCCTTGAGGGTCTGAAACTCGGGATTGAGCAGGCCGAGCAGGTTATAGAAGGCCTCCTCATCGCCCGAGTGTGGCGTGGCCGTCAGCAGGATGAGGTGACGATCGGGATTCGCGGCGAGTCCTTTGAGCAGGGTATAGCGCTGCTGCTTGCCCTGGCCGCTGTGGGTGCAGGTATGCGCCTCGTCAACGATGACGCATTCGGGGCAGGCACGCTGGAATTCGTCGCGGCGGCGGTCCGACTTGATGTAATCGAGACTCACCACCGTAAAGGGATAGGCCTCGAAAATGGATTCGTTGGCAGGCAGACCGCGCTCCAGGCGCCGGGCCGTGGTATTGCGCACCACCACGGCGTGGATATGAAAGCGGTCCTTCAGTTCCCGCTGCCATTGTTCGCAGAGATGCGGGGGGCAGAGCACCGTCAGGCGCGTGATTTCGCCACGGTCAAGTAACTCACGGACGATCAGGGCGGCCTCGATGGTCTTGCCGATCCCCACGTCATCGGCAATCAGCAGCCGGATGATCTCCTGCTTGAGCGCCATCAACAGGGGCACGAGCTGATAGGCACGCGGCTCGACGGCGATGTTTCCGAAGCTGCGGAAAGGCCCCGCACCCGTACGCAGCTTGAGCTGCAAAGCATCGCGCAGCAGCTGCCCTGCCGTGAAGTTGGCGGCCTGGCCCGGACTCGGCCATGGGAAGCTCGCCGGGCCGACCGGCTGGGGCTCGATGGGCAGGTAGAGGAGTGTCGCATCCTCCTCCGCCGCGCCCAGGGGGCGCAGTCGCAGGGTGTCCTCCGTGGAGTCCGGCAGGACGACCCATTCACGTCCACGCGCGGAGACCAGACTGCCTGGCTGGAAATGGGGTTGTGTACTCATGCGGATTGCTTACCGGCGCCGAACAGGTCCGCGTGGGTGGCAAAGATCTCCGGCCAGCCGGCCTGTTCCTTGGGAAAGCGCACTACATAGTAACCGGCAGCTTCAAGGCAACGGGTGATTTCCTGGTCTGCCCCGGCTTGTTTGGGTACCTCATGGTGCGGTCCATCAATGAAAATGGCCGCCTTCCAGTCTTCATAATAGTAATCGGCGCAGGTGTTACAGCGCGCAATGGTCTCCTGTCCCCGATCGGGCAGCCGATAGCCAAGGGACTCGACATGGCTGAGCCAGGCCATCTCCAGGGAACTGGTCGTCACCCGGTGCAGCTCGCCGGCCTGTTCATCCGGTGAGCGGCCGAAGGTACCGACCCTGGCCTCGGCACGGGTAAGCCGGCAGAGGATGTCGAGGACCTTGCCCTCATTGTCGGCGCCCTGCCGGTCGATGAGGGTATGATCCGGCTGGTTGTAGTAGGACAGCAGACAACGGTAGCAGCCGGCCTCGCAGATCGGCTTGCCTTCCGGGTCCTTCTCCTCGGCCAGGGCCTTGGGGTTCCACAGCCCATCCTCCGGCGGCAGGAAGTGCATGATCCGCAGGGCTTCGCTGGCGACCTGGGCCAGGGCCTGTGGCTCGGTCGCAAGGCGTGTCAGCACGCCGGCCCCACCCTCGGCGGATTCGTAGAACAGGATGGAATGGCGCACATCCTTGCTAGGCAAGGGTTCGGCCATCAGCTCACTCTCTTCGAGCTGGTAGAGGGCCTCGATGCCACGCTTGAGGGCATACTGCAGGGTCGCGAGGGTGCTGGGCGCAAGGTCCTCCTCGGGCCGCACGATCAGCACATTGCGGTGATCCTCCACGTAGGGAACGATTCGCTGCGGAGGTGTCTTGTCGGGTGGTGAGTCTGGATCAGGTTCGCCCTCTTCCTCGGCACCGCCCACCCAATGCCCGGTCACCGGGTTGATCATGAAGCCGAGCAGGCTCTTTTCCTTGCGACGGCGCCAGCCCAGGTTCATCCGCCAGACGGTCGCTGTGGCTCCGTATTGGAGTTCAAGCAACGGGCCTTCCATATCCTCCAGGATCGTATGCATTACCTGGAGCTTACTGTCCTGTTCACTGAACTGGATGGTGGTCTGCATCTCATAGCCTTGACGCACCCGTTCTTCCTCGTTGGCGGTGATGCGCTCGGCCCGTCGGGTGGATACATTCTCAATACGGTACAGATTCTTGACCTCGAAGGCATCGCCGAGCAGTTCGCCGCAGGATATGCAGCGGTCCGCGTCGCGCTGATTGCGGAAATGTCCATAACCGCAGGCAGGACAAATTCTTGCAACCTCGGTGGAAAGCTTTGTACCGACGGAAACCTGGTCATCACTACCGATCGACAACATGGCCCGCACAACCCGGTACTGGCTGCCCTCGTGGTAGATGAGGCTGTAGGGCCCGAACTCGGACAAGGCCAGGAAACGTGGCCGGCTGAGGAAGTTCTCGCGGCCGATCTTGCCTTTGCGGGCCGGGATATAGGCCATCAAGGGCAGGCGTGGGAAATTATACCCCGGCAGGAATCCCTGGCTGGCAAGATACCGGTAGGTATAAAAATCCGAGTTGAGCGAGCCGGACTCCTGCAGCAGCAATGTCTGCTGTCGGAAGGCTTCGTCATGGCGCTGCTTGGCATCGCGGCGGTCACGTTCCGATGCGGCAGGATTGTTCATTACCTTCTGGTTGATTTCCATTTGCCGCTTGGTGGCCGTAAATAACTCACGCCAGCGATTGAGTGCGATATTGAAGGCCTCGAACGCACGCTGCGATACCCGCTCCACAAACTGCTCGTTGTACCAGGGAGCTTTCTTCGGGGTCAGCTCGGAATCAAGCATCGCCAGGATACGCAGGCCGCGCGCATGGGTTCGCTTGCGTGGCGCATCAGCATCGAGCGCATCGCGCAGTTGCGTCTCGAGCGGCGCAGCGGGATCTTGCATGTCAAGCAGTCCACGGATACTACTGTCAAGCTTGACGCCCGTTTCCGCCAGCCAAAGCGCCTGCAGATGGCTCTGAATCAGCTCTCGATTTGCCAGGTCCAGCGTAGGCGGATTGACCTGTCCATGTACCATGCGGACCGGATCACGGAAGAAATACTGATCATGGGGCGATTGCGCCGCACAGTAGGTGATCACCAGCGCGGGCTGTCCGGCACGGCCGGCACGGCCACTGCGCTGGGCGTAGTTGGCAGGTGTCGGCGGCACATTACGCAGGTACACGGTGTTCAGCGAGGCAATGTCGACACCCAGCTCCATGGTTGGAGAACAGAACAGCACGGGCAACCATTCCAGCTGTCGGCCAGTATTCTTCAGCCAGTCATCCCTATCCTTTTGGGTAAAGCGGAAGCGGGCTTCTCGCTCCAGGCGATCGTCCTGCTCGACTTGGGCCGTGTGCTCGCGCGCCTCGAAATCGAACAGCCGGTGAACAGGATTTTCCAACATGCCTGCAATATTGGAATACAAGGTACGGAAAAAGGCATTGTCATCGGCTACGGTACGCCCGGAACCGTCACCGAGCACCCAGTTCATCCCGGTACCATTGAGCTGGTAACCGGTGATATTGAACTCCGTTTCCTCGGAGACAACCAGCCCGTAGGATTTTGCCGCCTTGAGCAGCGCCGTGACGATTTCGTCATACTGATCGTCTTTGATTTTGAAGGCATGGGGGTTGTCCGTGCCATCCGGCTCTTGCCAGGTACTGGGTTTCTTGAGCTCCTTACCCAACTTGGAACGCCCGCTACCGGAAACCAGGTACTCGATATTGCGCCGGTCCTCGTCACGGGGTTTTGCACGGGTAATGAACCAGGTGGACGCCACCGGATTCTCGTCCTCCGTGAATCCCCAAGGCTCGCGCAGATTGGCATAGCTGGCGGTTTTCAGTCGATCCAGCTCGCTGCGGTCGAGGTACCGCGAAGCCAAGCAGAGCCCCTGGCGCATGGCATCAAACAATCGTTCCAGTAGTCGCTTGCGCACCGTCGGCGAGGCCATTTGCAGAATCGGTGGCGCATCTTCCCATTCCCCGGCATCCGCCGCGAGATCATCGAGATCCTGATATTCAATCCGCAACAACCCGAGCTGCTCCAGATTGGGATTGTTGTAACGCCAGCCACGTCGCAGGTCGAAGTACACGCGGTAGCCAAGAATCGAGCGCATCACGTCCTGCACCTGGCGGCGCGCATTGCCCTTGATATCTGGCTCCTGCATGTATTCTGCCCGCACACCTGGATCATCCCGGTCCAGGCCCAACGCTGTGAAAACAGCGTTGGCAATCTCTCCCTCGGTCAGGTGGCCCGATGATCCACGCACCGCCGCCAGTAGCGCCGCGCGCAGCAAAAGCACCTGCTGAAAATCGTTGAAATGCCCTGCCTGCAGGGCGGCATCCTGTCGATTGTCGGAGAAGCCGAGGATTTTTTTCGCTTCATCCGACAAATGCTGGTCATCCTCATATAGATAACGCAATGCCGAAAGAGTCAGCATGGTGGTGGCGGAGCTGCGACCCTCGCCGGAGAGACCGGTCAGCCGCAACGCATCCTTCCCTGCCGTCTGATATACCACGCCGCAGTTAAGACAAAACGCGAAAGTGCCCGGCACATACCATCCCGGTAGACCGCTTGGGTCCAACGCACCGCCCGCATCAACACGCACGGACTGCGGCTGGCGTTTCTTGTAATTTGACTTGAGCTTGAAATCACCGTTCGCCTTACGCTCCAGCCAGTTCTCCGGGTACCGTTCCAGGACATCCTCCCAGACCCCGGTGGTGTCCGGCATGAAGAAGCCGCTGCGAATATCGGCGTCATCATGATTCCGTTCCTCGATGTTGCGAGGGCTCAGGACCCGATCTCCGGTGGCACTCTCGTCCCAGACTGGGAAATATTCCTGGCCGCACTCCCGGCAGAAGTGCATGGCATACAGCTTGCGGCCGCGATCGCCAGGTACGAACTGGGTGCCTTCCAGCGTGAGATAGCGTGTACCCGGCGGCTCCAGCGTACCGTAGACCTTGCTGCCACCCGAAATGAACTGGTGCAGCTTGAACGCGAACAGGCTTCGACCGCCCTCTTCTGTCGGCTTATCGGTGGTGCGGTAGGCCAATAGCAGGAATTGTGCAAGGATATCGTGCGCCTGTTCCTTGGAAGTTCCGGCATCCTGCGCAAGCTGTTCGGCAGCCTGGTTCAGCGTAATGGGGCGAGCACGGTGCCATTTGTCCTCTTCCCGCGTCAGCCCAAGGGTAAGCTCGATCCAGATCGCCAGGGGATGTCTGGCCAGTTCCTCAAAAGCAGATGCGGCGGGCAACCCTGCCCGGATCGATTCAGCCAGTTTGGGTTTGATGTCTTCGATGAGCAGATTTTCAGGGGTTACGCGCTGCAGGGTTTCGGTGATGACATTCGAACTATCAATCTGCGTGCCAAACAGGCGCGTGGCTACCTCCGCGACCAACGAATTCTTTGCCGCCTCGGTGCCTTCTGTCGCCATGGTCGCGGAGGTGCCGATGCACTGCAGCCCATCAGAGAGCGCCTCGCGAACCCTTCGAACCAGCAGGGCCACATCCGCCCCCTGGCGCCCACGGTAGGTATGCAACTCATCGAGAACCAGAAACCGCAACCCTTTGGCATTGCGGACCACGGCCTTGTCCTTATCATCCTGACGGGTCATCAGGAGTTCGAGCATCATGAAGTTGGTCAGCAGAATATCAGGGGGATTGGCCGCCAGATGCTGCCGTTCTTCATCAGACTCCTGGCCGGTATAGCGACCATAGGTGATAGGAGGCTTGCTCCCGTAGTCACCAAGGAACTTTCCAAGCTCCTCCAGCTGACTATTGGCCAGCGCATTCATGGGATAGATGATGATGGCCCGTGTCCGTGGTGACGGGTCCTGATCCTTTGCCTTCAGAATAGCGTGGATAATCGGGACGAAATACGCCAGCGACTTGCCGGAACCCGTGCCGGTGGTCAGGACGTAGCTGGCCCCTGTCTGCGCAAAGCCGATCGCTTCCTCCTGATGCTTGAACAAGCGCAGCGAAGTGCCCACACTGGCTGCAGATTTTCCGGCACGGAAAATCCGGCCACATTCCGTGTGGAGATTGCCCGCCTGAACCAGTTCCTCGACGGTGTGACCGAGGCGGAAATTAGGATTGACCTGCACCAAAGGCGCAGGCCAATAGCGCTGCGTGTCGTAGGCGTCATCGACAAAGGCTTTGATATCTTCCGATCGGATACGCGTGAAGCTGCGAGTAAACGCGGAATAATCGCCGACCAGTTTGTTTCTGAATTCGAATACGTCCATTGTTATTGTTCTGGCTTAGCCTTGGATCGACAGGATGCCTCAACCCGAAGAACACCCATAGCGAGAATGAAGGCGCATTACCCATACATCTGCAACGGGTTGCCCAGATACCATACTCCGGAACACAAAGCTTTGCAAGGTATTGATTTCATTATATTCATCCTACCCTGAACCGGACGAAAGGCCACCACTTCACCCTGGCGACAGTCAAAACCTGATCTACCGGACGGCCTCACCCTAGTGGCCTGCAGCAGAGCCTAATAGTGAATACATGGAATATTAATACCTTTAATAACAATGGTTTGTAGCATTCGCATTTCATCACATTCTGATCCCAGAAGATTACAAAATACGAATAGCCCACACCCCTTCAAGAAGCTAACTTCGACCCATGGTCATATCTGCCCGCTAATGAAAGACTTACTACAGGATGGAACAATGAGCGCAAAACACCTCACATGGCTGAGTCCTACTGTCTGTCTAGTGCTTGCCGTGATCGCGTGGCTGGAGACTATCCCACTGAACTATGTGGTCAGCATTGCCATGCTTTTTGCAGGGTTTTTTCTCTACTCGTTCTTCAACGCACTGAGCCTGCTTGAGCAGGCTGCGGCGAGTTCAAGGCGCGCTGGTACCCCAGCTCAGGATGAGAGCTCGTGAAGAACGGAGCGGCGGTTAGTAGCGCCCAAAAACAGCGCCATCACCCCCCCCACTGGCGAGTTAAGTATGGGGCAGATATCCGCGACTATCTTCCGAAGATTCTGACAGCAAATCCACTTTCCACACCGTAGGATTCCGGGAGCTGATTGAAAGCCTCAAGCGGAGGCGAATCTGAGTGGTATCTATCAGATCTGTATCGGTCTCAAATGCTGCCACCGAACCTGGTGAAAACGTAACGCTGATGATTGCCACGTGTCGTTCCGGTTTCGATTCCAGGACGATCTCATCGAATATGCGGCAAAAAAGTGCTCTCAAGCGAGCAGCCGGAAGACCCCTGTCAAAAATATTATCCAGCAGATCATTGGGATCCATTTCGAGCTGCTTTTTTATCGCTTTTGTATCAACAGCTCTTTGTCCTGATTCCAGCATGCCTAGTTGCTTCTCGAGGTGCTTACGCTCAACCTCCGCCTCTTGATATTCATGGAACAGAGGTCCTTCTTCGCCGTCAAGATTACGAAGCATCTTAGCCAACCTTTCGCAAGCTCGAGTGACACGATCGAGGTCAATCTTCAAGCGCGCGATTTCATCATCATGCCCACCAGTAAGCTTTTCCTTCAATCGCTCTCGGAATTCTGCCAAGACCCGTGGCGATATAAGATAATGTCCTGCAAATAGCAAAACTTCTTGCAGGCCAGATGCTGTGAGATAACCGCCCCGTTCTCGCTTAACTGCCGAAACACGCCGCGCCTGCTGGCACTGCGCACAGTACAATGATGGAACACTACCACCCGTACATACCGTGAGCACTGAGTTACAAGTACCACAATTCACAAGCCCTGCGAAGGGGTGACGATCTCCGCCTCGTCCATTACGGCTGATCTTTTTCTTGTTGCATGTAAACCACGTCTCATCATCAATGAGGCGAAGATCAGGTCGCTCGAACTCCCTAATTCCGGGATCTTTTTTCTGCCTTTTTGCTTTGGCCTGTATCGCATGCGAACCGTGCCATACAAAGACTCCACGATAGATTTTGTTATTAAGCAGTCTTGCAATAGAACCTGGACGCCAGTAGCTAGGCCCACCTTTTCGCGCTTTACGCGGGGTCGGTATACCACGCTCATTGAGTTCCTTTGCGATTGCACCTAGCGGCTCTCCCTGGCTCCTAAGCTTGAAGATTTCTTTGACTATTTCCGCTTGTTGTTGATCAACGAGCCAGACGGTCCCCTGTTTTTCCCCCACATCGTTATACACCCTATTTAATACATAACCGAAAGGTGGTGTTGCCACCATGTACCCCCTCTCGAGTCGGCCACGCATTGATCGCCAGGTCCAATGTCGTGTAATTCGAAGTGACTGTGCGCCAATCATTGCCCGCAGTTGAAAAAGAATCTGCCACCCTTCGACAAACGAGTCGACACCATCTCCTGAGATAAAACGAATTCCAGATTCCTCCACAAGCTCTTCGAAGTATCCGAGTTGACCTGCGCGGCGTGCGATACGTGATACCTCATCGACTACCAGCACATCTGCGTCTCGATTTGAGATCACTTTTAGTAGTGCGTTCAAGCCATGACATTTATCTTTGCCCTTGACTCCACCAGACACCGCTTTATCCACGAAGATTAGTTCAGGGTCAATCTCGCCTCCGACTTGTTCGGCCAGATCGCCACAGACAAGTAGCTGGTCATCGATTGAGATTTTTTTTTGCCGATTTGTTGAGAATCTTGCGTATGCTGCGATCTTCATCATTTTTTACCGTCGATTTGTTGATTTGGGTTATGTCAGCAGCCACTTCCATCAATGCAAGCTCAACCAAGATATCTATTAACTCATTAATTTCATTACTGAATTCATCTCGTTTACTCATTTTTCACCTTCACTGCCTTACTAGGTGTAGCGATCCGATTCATTTTCGATGCACATGCGACTTATTTTTTTCGTAAGCAGCCAACTTTCTGCTCAGATCTCGCTACACAAGAGACCAGCGGTTTGTTTTCGGCTATTGCCTCGGTCACCTTTTCTGCTGGTGGTGCACTGCGGCATGGATCGGTTATGCCAAAATACCTTACATGGGAGAAAGCAAAACAACGCTTTGTGTTTCAAATGCGCATCCCTGCTCATGCCAAGGAATTTTTTGGTGGCAAGACTACCCTCCGCATTCATCTCGGCAACATACCCTTGCCTGAAGCTACTACACGAGCTGTTCAGCTCGAAATTCACTACAAGACTCTCATAGCAAAACTCAAGGAAGCGTCCGAGCACGTTACGAAGACGGTTCTGAAGGCGAGATTCGCCACGCATCTGTTGCTTGATGCCTGCACGGCGGCGCAAATGATCGCAACTTGGAAGACGCAGATGGCGCACGAGTTTCAAAGGAGTTTGAACACACTGAGGCAGTCCACTAATGAAACCTGGAAGGCTATGGCGCAGGAATTGGAAGAATCTCGATGTGATGCGCTCGAACAATTGAGACGTCAAGATACCGCAACGTTCAAACGTGCGATTCAATCGACTGAATCCAGAATTAATGTACGCTTTGATGGAATTGAAAATATATCTGAAGCGATCATTTGGGACTTCAACAGTGCGTATGTTGCCTTCCTGAAAGACTGCACAGCCGTTCTCGAAGGAGATGCCCCCATCAGGATTCTCTTCCCTGAAAAAGACGAACAATTGCCTCTCACTGACCTCTGGGGAGAGTCTGCACTCGATATGTTCGAGCACTGGCAAAGCACCGTAAAATTGAAAAATGGTTACGTTAATCCCAAGACTGCTGACAAATATCAACGGATTGCTGCCGATCTCGAATTCATACTGCACCGCCGTCCAATACAGGATTTGGTAGCGGATGATCTGAATGCACTTATATATCTCTGGAGGAACCGAGGAAATGTACCGGTAACCATTAAGGGAAAGTTGGATATTCTGAAATGCATGCTCAAGCCATACTGCACAACCGAATATCGAGAATCTCTGTTTACGGCAGTTGTCGTTGGACCTGCTCCCAGAAAAGCCTCTCGCTTGCCATTTACTGACGAACAACTTCGACGATTCACGACACTGGTTTTGGAGTCTGGATCTATACGGCAAGACGATAAGATGTTGCTTGCTCTCATGCTGCTTCTGTCCGCACGCCTCGAAGAAATCTGTCAACTGCACGCTAGTGATTTCGAAGACACCGAACTTGGCTGGGTTATACGCATCGCAGATCACCGACAAACAGGGCATGGAGAAACCCGACTTAAGAACGACACATCGGCTCGACGGCTTCCGCTGCTGCGCGATATCATTCCAGGACTTGACCACTGGCTCTCTATGCGTATCTCGTCTGGCGGAGCCATCTTTCCAGACATGCGCCCAAACAAATATGGACAACGCGGATCGGCTGCAAGCAAGCGCCTCAACCGACTGCTTAGAACATTGTTCCCTGACGATCGCCGACTGGTACTGCAAAGCACGCGCAATACGGCAAGTCGCATCATGCGGCGCGCTAACGTTGATTCTCGGGTACGTAGGCGGTATCTGGGCCATGCTGATGTTGGGATTCATGACAGACACTATGACCCAGGAGAGCTTCTGGATGACTATGATCTCCAATCCGGTTCAACCGCGATTTCTGAGCGCATTAGGGTCATACTCGGGATCCAGGACGGACCTACGGTCTAAGTCAATTTTCAATTTCAATCCAGCAAGGGACAACACCTCTTTAATGTGCGCGACATAGGCCTCAGGTCCCTGTCGAAACAATATCTGGCCCTCGACATTCAACAGCCGCAAGTTGAGTCGGCGGCACATGTCTATCTTGAAACGTCTCCTGACCTGATACGATTCCCAAAATGGGCTCTCATCGTCAGGATAAATAGACCAGACCTCCAGGTAGGCACCGAACCCCGTCAGGTAGAAATCACCTTTACAGCGCATCTTTTTCCCACGCGGAAAAGTGAATGGATAGTCCATCGATGCTGTGAACGATTCTCCGTTGGCTTCGAGAAGGCGGGCTACGGCCAACTCGGGTAGACTCCTACAGAATCCTCCTGCAGTTAGATACCCTTTTGATGGTGCGCGTGGCGCCAGGTCACGGACCTTATGAATAAGCCCATGCTTGCGTGCTGCGTCTGCCGCATTTTTATCAAGTTGGCACCATACTTTAAAATCGCCTATACGCTTGCAGTGCTCCAAGTAATATTCGATATCGTCGCGGGGATGCCACTCAATCGCATAGCCAAAACCTAGCTGTTTTGCAATTCGTTCTAATCGCCCTTCTCTTCGCAGGTATTCGCACCAATGAGGGGCGCTGCGCCACATGTCTGATATCGAATGAACCCCTTTTTTTCGAAATCGTTCGAGATACTCATTGTCATGCATGCTCTCCATTTCTCCCTTGTCAAGCTTTGGGAGCCAACCGAGTCTGCGCGCAATATCACGTTGGCACCCAAGGACAACCGCACGGTTATACGTGCTTCTGGACTTCCTAGACCATTCAGTAAGAGTATTTACATGGAGCGATCTTACATGTTCACACCAATCATCCAGGGTCCAGTTACGATAATGCGCAGAGGAAACTCTCATTCTTCACCTCCTTCAATTATCGTGGGAAAAGAAACTGGGAATCGAAGTTGATTGATTGCGGTAACGAGCGAGGATGTAGGCACGTGTCCATAACTACGGCCAACCGAAGATGACGCATGACCTGTAAGAGCATCGTGGATCTCTTCGGAAAGCCCCGCCTCGCGACAGAGCGTCTTAAAACTATGGCGAAAGGAATGAAACACAAGCCTACGATCGTTGATCCCGCAGCCATTTCTGCTACGCAAGTAACGCGAAAACCACTGCCCCCAGGTTCCGCCACGGCGACCGTCATGATCAGGTTCGAGGTCTGGAAATAACCACTCATGGCCGTTTTCCATGACACTCTCCCAATATTCCAGAAGCCCAGCTTCGACTAATTCTGGATGTACCGGGATGATCCGCCTGGAACTCGAAGTCTTTACACGTTGCCCTACCCCTTCATCACTGATGCGAATCAGCGGGCCATGCGTGTCGTCAATAAACAGATCTACCGCCCTAAGCTGGCTGATTTCTTCAAGACGCGCACCTGTTGCCAACGCGATCAAAGGCAACCAAGCAGCTGCCTCTCCACCACCGGCCCGGTATCGCTTTCGAACGCGATACACAGGTGAAGAAAAAATCCATGCCAATTCTGCCGCAACAAAGGCACGACGATTGCACAATGCGACTTTCGACTTGGGAATCCGCAACCCACGAGCGACATTCTGAGATAATGCACCAGCGTCATATGCTGTTTGTAAAAGCGCGCTGATGAAACTGATCTTTTTTGCCACTGTTGCACGAGCCAATCGTGATGCAATCAGCCTATCGCGATAGGCAGCAATATCGGTGCGCCGAAGCTCGGAGGGACGTTTGCGAAGGGTGCTCTTGGCATGCTTGACGACCGCCGTGACTTCTTTGTAGGTGCTCGGACTACACTCGGGATGCAACTTACGCCAGTACCGCAGGAGGCCGTCAAATGAGTCGCCTATGCCGCTAGTGTTTAGCAGGCTAGCGGTGTGCCGCGTTTGATCTGGCGTCTGCTCGGCAAGTGGCGATTGGCGCAGCGAATCCGAAAGGTCATCTCCGTAGAGGAACGGTGCATTTTGAGTATGTGGCAGTGGCGCCACCGGATCCTGGTCTAACGGAGCAGTTTTCTCGAAGGCGAAGCGTGCCAGCCACTGGCTGGCCAGCTGGAAGGCCAGCGCCTGTGCCAGTGCGCGGTCAGTTAATCCGAGGTTCTGACGGATATGGGTGCCATAGCGCGGCACCAGGGTCTTGGGAACACGAATCTGGAACCAGAATGTTCCATGACGGGTAAACAAATAGCGCATCGCAGCATCTCCTCTAGGGTTAAGATGCTGCGGGAGTCACCCCTGTGTATCGCCGGAAAGTAACACCACAAACCGGTTTATCGATACAAAAAACCCCAAGTTATTAATAACTTGGGGTGTTTGTGTTACATGGCGGAGAGGGTGGGATTCGAACCCACGGTACGCTCGCGCGTACACTTGATTTCGAGTCAAGCACTTTCGGCCACTCAGTCACCTCTCCGGGGTGGATCGCGGCGTTCCGGTCCGGGCGGGCCGGGGTTTTGTGGTAGAGTGCGGGGCACTTGCCACGGAACCAACGACAGGCCTTGAGAATCAATACCCTGGAACGATCCAGCGACCGGGGCATTGTACCTCAAGCCTGTCCCGGACACCTAAAATTTTGCCACTCCAGCCGCTAACAGGTGTAACACCGGCCTGAACCCCCACCCCATGATCCGCATCCTTCCACTCCTGCTGGCGCTGGTGCTGCTCGCCACTTGCGGCCGGCAGTCCCCCAGCCTGTTGGAGCAGATCCAGGAACAGGGGGAGCTGGTGGTGCTGACCCGCAACAGCCCCACCAGCTACTACGAGGGGCCGGAAGGGCCCACGGGCCTGGAATACGACCTCGCCAGCCTGTTCGCCGAGCGCCTGGGGGTGCGGCTGCGCATGGTGGTGCCGCGTAATTTCAACGAGATCATCCCCCTGTTGGCTACCCGCCGCTACCATTTCGCCGCCGCCGGGCTCACCGTCACCGAGTCCCGCCAGGCGCTGGTGCGCTTCGGCCCCAGCTACCAGGAGATCACCGCCCAGCTGGTCTACCGCAGCGGCAACGGGCGGCCCATGGACCTCAGCCAGCTCAACGGGCGCCTGGAGGTGGTGGCGGGCAGCAGTCACGTGGAGCTGCTGCAGGAGCTGCGCAGGGAGCATCCGCGGCTGATCTGGCACGAGGCCGGCCAGATGGAGAGCGAGCTGCTGCTGAGCCGGGTGTGGGACCGCATCATCGACTACACCATCGCCGATTCCAACGAGGTGGGCATCAACCAGCGTTTCTATCCCGAGCTGCGCGTGGCCATGGACCTCGGCGAGCCGCAACCCCTGGCCTGGGCCTTCCCCATCATCGAGGATGACAGCCTGTACAACGAGGCCATCGACTTCTTCCTGGAGATCCGCGAGAGCGGCAAGCTGCGCCAGCTCCTCGACCGCTACTACGGCCACGTAGAACAGCTGGACTACGTGGGCACCCGGCGTTACATGCGCCATATCGAGGAGCGTCTCCCCCTGTACCGCCCCCTGTTCGAGGCGGCCGGCGAGGCCACCGAGCAGGACTGGCGCCTGCTGGCCGCCATGGGCTACCAGGAATCGCACTGGGACCCCGCGGCGCAGTCCCCCACCGGGGTGCGCGGCATCATGATGCTGACCCTCGACACCATGCGCCAGCTGGGGCTGGACAACCGCCTGGATCCCGAGCAGAGCATCATGGGCGGGGCGCGCTACATCCGCCAGATCAAGGACCGCCTGCCGGAACGCATCGAGGAACCGGACCGCACCTGGCTGGCGCTGGCGGCCTACAACGTGGGCATGGGCCACCTGGAGGACGCGCGGGTGCTGACGGAACGCAGCGGCGGCAACCCGGACAAGTGGGTGTCGGTGAAGAAGTACCTGCCGCTGCTGAGCGAGAAGAAGTGGTACGAGCAGACGCGCTATGGGTACGCCCGTGGCCATGAGCCGGTGCAGTACGTGGAGAACATCCGCGGCTACTACGACATCCTGGTGTGGCAGACCACCAGCAACCGTGTCCCCGCGCCCCTGCCGCCCAGCCTGGATTTCCTGCCGCCGGCGATCTAGCCTGGACGATTCATGAACGACCTACTGCGGCCGCCGATATACCTGAAAAGCGCGCGCGTGCTCCCTCCAGGTGCTCGACATACTGTCGAGTATGCCTGCGCGCCTTCCGGTCCGCGCCACGCACTCTTTTCAGGCATCTCGACGCCCTCGCTATGGTAGCTCATGAATAGTCCAGGCTAGGGAGGCTGATTTCACCCAGGTCGGTCATTCCCGCGCAGGCGGGAATCCAAATATTCAAACACATGGATGCCCGCCTGCGCGGGCATGACGGAGAAATCAGGGTTTCCCCAGGTCTTCAACAGGGTCGATCGAGTCTGATCCCATTGAAGCTTTGAAGCTAATTCGCCAGCAGCTCCGCTTCCATCGACAGGTACACCTGGTAGGCGTTGCGGCGGTTGGCCTCCTCGAAGGCCGGCAGCTGTTCGAAGGCCGACCAGTCCGCCGCCGCGTAGGCCTCGTCGAAGGGCACGAAGTCCTGCACCGCCCGTCCCATGTGCTCGCGCAGGAAGGCGAGGTAGTCGCGCGTCATGGCGATGGCCTGCGCCGGGTCGCGCGCCAGCGGGCCATGGCCGGGGATGAGGGCGGCCGGCTTGGCACTGCTCATCTGCTCCAGCACGGCGAGCCAGTTGGCGGTGTTGGCGTCACCGACGAAGGGCACGCGGCCCTCGAAGATCACGTCCCCCGAGAGCAGCACCTGGTCCGGCTTCACGTACAGGGTGAGGTCGCCGTCCGAGTGGGCGCCACCCAGGGGCGTGAGGATGAACTCCACGTCGCCCAGGCGGAAGCGTTCCGGCTCCTGGATATAGCGGTCGGGCCGCACCAGGCGCGTGTGTTCATCGACCCAGGGGTACAGCGAGGTGCGTCGCTCCTCCAGGCGCGCCTGCGCCTCGGGTGCATCGAGGTACAGCTCGGCACCGGCCGGCGCCAGCACCTGTGCGTCGAGATCGGCGAACACCTGCAGTCCGTAGATGTGGTCGGCGTGGTAATGGCTGAGGATGACGCTGACGATGGGCTCGGAGGTCACCTCGCGGATCTTCTCCAACAGCAGTTTTCCCAGGGCCGGGGTACCCAGGGTGTCGAACACCACCACGCCGGCGCCGGTCACCACCACCGCCGCGTTGGAGATGAAGCCCTGGTTGTCGGTGGGAACGCCGGCCGCGCCCTGCGCGAAATACACGTGGCGCGACACCTGGCGCAGCTCCATGTCCACGGTGGCGGGGGTGATTTCCGGGACGTCCGCAGACAGGGCGAGGGAAAACAGCAGGGTACAGATCAGGGTCAGGATGCGCATGGCTGGGAACTCGTCATGTAGGAGCGGCCTGCGGCCGCGAATCTGTGCTGGCAATCCCGTTCGCGGCCGCAGGCCGCTCCCAGGGGTGGCCACCTCACCTGAGACCAGGTGGCCATATCGTGGAAAAACAACAATTAGACGCGCCGCGCGCGGAAAAATTCCTGCAAGCGGGCGCCACACTCGGCCTCCAGCACCCCGCCGGTGACCTCGATGCGGTGGTTCAGCCCCGGCAGCTCCAGGGCCGCGCAGCTGCCGTGGGCGGCGCCACGCTTGGGATCCGAGGCGCCGAACACCAGGCGCGCCACCCGCGCGTGCACCATGGCGCCGGCACACATCAGGCAGGGCTCCAGGGTCACGTACAGGGTGGCACCGGTGAGGCGGTAGTTGCCCAGGCGCCGGGCCGCGTCGCGCAGCGCCACCACCTCCGCATGGGCGGTGGGATCGTGGCTGCCGATGGGCCGGTTCCAGCCCGCGCCGATGACCTCGTCATCCAGCACCACCACGGCGCCGATGGGCACCTCGCCCTCCCCGGCCGCCCGCTCCGCGAGCGTCAGGGCCTGGCGCATCCAGTATTCGTCGCTCATTGCCACTCGGCGGGTAACCCGTCGTGAAGCGCCGGCATCGGCATGGCTTTTCCAGTGTCCATGGGGGTGGATACCCTGCAGGATAGCAGTGTCGAGATCGTCATGGGTATGTGTTGCGTCACTCAGCGAGGGGCACCGGCCCCATACCGGACCGCATTATACCGGCCAGGCACTTGTCATAAAATCGTTTCCGGCCCCAGCCCCCCGCTCCGCATCGCCTCTCTCTGGTCCTGACCAGGAACGCCATAGGGGCCGGCACGCAGGATTTTCGCCGCCTGCACCATGTTGCCCAGGGCCTGTTCCACCTCCGGCCAGTCACGGGTCTTCAGGCCGCAGTCGGGGTTGACCCAGAGATGGGCCACGGGGATGCGTTGCGCGGCCTTGCGCATCAGGTTCACCATGTGCGCCACATCGGGCACATTGGGACTATGGATGTCATACACGCCGGGGCCGATTTCGTTGGGGTAGGCGAAGCGCTCGAACACATCCAGCAATTCCATGTCCGAGCGCGAGGTCTCGATGGTAATGACATCGGCATCCATCGCGGCGATGGCGGTGATGATGTCGTTGAACTCGGAATAACACATGTGGGTATGAATCTGCGTATCGTCACGCACGCCCGAAGCGGTGATGCGGAAGGCCTGCACCGCCCAATCGAGATAGTGCGACCAGTCCCGCTGGCGCAACGGCAGGCCTTCACGCAAGGCGGCCTCGTCGATCTGTATGAGGCGTATTCCCGCCCGCTCCAGGTCCAGCACCTCGTCGCGCAGGGCCAGGGCCAGCTGCCGGCAGGTGTCGGCGCGCGGCTGGTCGTCGCGCACGAATGACCAGTTCAGGATGGTCACCGGCCCGGTGAGCATGCCCTTCATGGGCCTGTCGGTGAGCGACTGCGCATACCGGGTCCACTCCACCGTCATGGGCCGGGGGCGGGTCACGTCGCCGTAGATGATCGGCGGCTTCACGCAGCGCGAACCGTAGGATTGCACCCAGCCGTATCGGGTAAAGGCGAAGCCTTCCAGCTGCTCGCCGAAATACTCCACCATGTCGTTGCGTTCGGGCTCACCATGCACCAGCACATCCAGGCCCAGGGCCTCCTGCTTGCGCACCACCCGTTCGATCTCGGCCTGGATGCGCCGGGTGTATTCGGCCTCGCTGATCCTGCCCTGTTTGACGTCACGGCGGATCCCGCGGAGCCCGGTGGTCTGGGGAAAGGAGCCGATGGTGGTGGTGGGATAGTCGGGCAAGCTCAGCCAGACGCGTTGTCGTGCTCTGCGCGCGGCAAACGGGCTGTGACGGTGGGTCATGTCCTCGGTGATCCCTGCAACCCGCGCACGGACCGCCCGGTCATGGGTGCGCGCGGATGTGCGTCGTACAAGAATGGCCTCCCGGGAAGCCGCCAGTTCCGCCGCGACACCGGCCTCGCCTTCCGTCAGCGCCCGCTTGAGCACCGCCAGCTCCTGCAGTTTCTGCATGGCAAACGCCAGCCCGCTGCGGACCTCCTCGTCGAGCTGCGTTTCCTGCCGCAGATCCACCGGCACGTGCAGCAGCGAGCAGGACGGCGCCAGCCACAGGCGTTCGCCGACGCGGGCGCGGATGTCCCGCAAGGCACGCAGGGCGGCATCGAGATCGGTACGCCAGATATTGCGACCGTCGATGATACCCACCGACAACACCTTGTACGGTGCCAGTTTGTCCAGCACCGGGGCGATATCCTCCGGCGCGCGCACCGCGTCAATATGGAGACCCTGCACCGGCAGGCGCAACGCCAGGCCGAGGTTGTCTCCCAGGGTGCCGAAATAGGTGGCCAACAGATGCTTGAGGCCGGAATTCTGCAAGTGGTGGTAGGTGGGCTCGAAGGCGCGCTGCCAGGCCGGCGGCAGATCCAGCGCCAGGATGGGCTCGTCGAACTGCACCCATTCCACACCCTGCTGTTGCAGGCGGCACAGAATGTCGGCATACACCGGTAACAGTCGCTCCAGCAGCTCCAGCTTGTCGAAGTCTCCGCCCTTGGTCTTGCCCAGCCAGAGATAGGTCAAGGGCCCCGGGATCACCGGCTTGACCCGGTGACCCAGCGCCAGAGCCTCGTTGATTTCATCGAACAGCTTGTGGGAAGAGAGTGCGAATCGCTGATCGCGCACGAACTCCGGCACCAGGTAGTGGTAGTTGGTGTCGAACCACTTGCTCATCTCGCAGGCGGCCGCCGGTACACCGCTGGGCGCACGGCCGCGCGCCATGCGAAAACCGGTGTCGGCATCCACCGTGCCGCCCTGCCAGCCGAAGCGTTCCGGCACCGCGCCGACGGTGATGGAGAAATCCAGGATCTGGTCGTACCAGGAAAAGTCCCCCACCGGGATCAGGTCCAGGCCCGCCTCGGCCTGCTGCCGCCAGTGGCGGGCACGCAGTTCACGGCTGACCCCTTCCAGTTGGGCCAGGTCACTATCCCCCCGCCAGTAGGCTTCCAGGGCCTGTTTCAGTTCACGGCGTGCGCCGATGCGGGGAAAGCCAAGGGTGTGGATGCTGGTCATGCGGGTCTCCTGCGGGTAATCCGTTGACGCGGGAGTATGCGCAGACCAAACTATTGAGTAAATTTCATATTCATCATAATAAACATGAGAGATAATCATAATGTTTCTGGAGATCCGCCATCTGCGCAGCCTGCTGGCCATTTTCGAGACCGGCAACCTGGCCCGCGCCGCCGAGCGCCTGCATGTCACCCAATCGGCCCTGTCCCATCAGATCAAGACCCTTGAAACCTATTTCGAACTGGCGCTGTTCATGCGCAACAGCAAACCGCTGCGGCTGACGCCAGCCGGTGAAAGGCTGGTGCGGCTGGCGCAGGCCGTGTTGCCCGACATCGCGGCGGCCGAACATGAACTCAGACGGGTGGCATCGGGCGAGGCCGGCCGCCTGCACATCGCGATTGAATGCCATGCCTGTTTCGAGTGGCTGCTGCCGGTGCTCAACATCTTCCGCCGACAATGGCCCGCCATCGAAGTGGATATCCGCGCCGACCTGAGCTTCGAGGCCCTGACCGCGCTGCACAAGGGCGAGATCGACCTGATGATCGGTTCGGATCCGCTGGAAAGCGAGGGCGTGGTGTTTGAAGCCCTGTTTGATTATGAATCGCGGCTGGTGAGCGCGGCGGACCATCCCCTGGCGCACAAGACCTGTATCGCGCCGCGGGACCTGGCCACGGAGACCCTGATCACCTATCCCGTCAACCGCCAGCGCCTGGATGTGTTCAACCGCTTCCTGCAACCGGCCGGCGTGGAACCCGCGGCGGTGCGCAGTAGCGAACTGACGGCCGTGATCCTGCTGCTGGTGGCCAGCCAGCGCGGGGTGGCGGTACTGCCTGACTGGGTGGTGCGCGAGGCGGCGCAACAGGATCGCCTGGCCAGCCGCCCGCTGGGCCCGGCCGGCATGCACGGCACCCTCCACGCCGCCGTCCGCCGCGCCGATACTGGCCGGCGTTACCTGCAGGACTTCATATCCCTGGCGCAGCGGGTCCATACGCTGCCGGACAGCGGATGACCCGCCGGTCGACGCCCGGAGAACTATCTCCCCCCCCACCCATTGCGATGGGATTTTATCTACGCTATCTTGTGGCCACTCTCCACTGCGGCCACAAGATGTAGTGTTATCACTGGATCGGTGGCTGTCACAGGGAACCCGGTGTGAATCCGGGACTGTCGCGCAGCGGTATGGGGGAACGAACGCCACAGGTGCGGTACGCACAGGCACTGTTCAATCCTGCAAGGGAAGAATGGGAAGCCGTGGCCTAGGCGAGACAGCAGCCGCTGTCTCAAGCCCCCAAGTCCGAATACCTGACGGAGAGGGAATCCGCATGGATTCCTGCACCCGGGCCTCGCGTAAAGGTCACTGGGCGAAGCCGTGCCGGCAGTCCGGCCACCCTTGCCCTTGATTCACCGCAGGCCCCTCACATGCACCACCACGCAAAGGGGGCCCCATGCAGCACACGACATCCATTTCCCATTCCGGCGAACTGCCGTCCGCCGCGGCATTGCAGGATCATCTGCATGCAGAAATACCCGGCCTGGCGCCGGCGGCTGAGCTGCGCCAGTACGAGGTCATCCGGCGCAACGGCAAGCTGACGCCCTTCGATGCCGCCAAGATCCAGGTCGCCATGACCAAGGCCTTCCTCGCCGTGGAGGGTCGCCAGGCCGCCTCGTCAAAGCGCGTGCACGAAACCGTGGCCCGGCTTGCCGGCCAGGTGATCGATGCCCTGTTCCGCCGCCTGCCCGACGGCGGCACCCTGCACATCGAGGACATTCAGGACCAGGTGGAACTGGCCCTGATGCGCAACGGCCATCAGAAGATCGCCCGCGCCTATGTGCTGTACCGCGACGAGCACGCGCGCCAGCGCGCGGAAAGCACCGCGACGGACACAGGCGCCGACAGTCAACCCGCCCTGCACATCAAACAGGCGGACGGCAGCCTGTCGCCACTGGACAGGGTCCAGCTGGACAGCGTGCTGCGGGAAGCCTGCGAGGGCCTGGCCGATGTCAGCGTGGAGCTGCTGCGCGCGGAGTGCCTGCGCAACCTGTTCGACGGCATCCCCGCACAGGATGTCGGCACCGCGCTGACCATGAGCGCACGGGTCATGATCGACCAGGAACCCAATTATTCCTTCGTCGCCGCGCGCCTGCTGCTCGATACACTACGCCAGGAAGCGCTTGCCGCGCTGGAGCTGACACCGGTCGGCACACAAGGGGGAATGGCCGAATGCTATGCCGGTTATTTCGCCGACTACATCCACCGCGCCATAGACTTGCAGTTACTCGATCCCACGCTGGCGCAGTATGACCTGGCACAACTGGGCCAGGCCCTGGAGGCGGAGCGGGATTTCCAGTTCACCTACCTGGGCCTGCAGACCCTGTACGACCGCTACTTCATTCATGCCGACGGCCGGCGGCTGGAGCTGCCGCAGGCCTTTTTCATGCGCGTGGCCATGGGCCTGGCCATCAACGAAATCGAACGCGAGGCACGCGCCATCGAGTTCTACCGGCTGTTGTCGTCGTTCGACTTCATGAGCTCGACACCGACGCTGTTCAACAGCGGCACCCTGCGCCCGCAATTGTCGTCCTGCTATCTCACCACGGTGCCCGATGACCTGGATGGCATCTACAGCGCCATCAGAGACAACGCCCTGTTGTCGAAATTCGCCGGCGGCCTGGGCAATGACTGGACCAATGTGCGCGGCCTGGGCGCGCATATCAAGGGAACCAACGGCAAATCGCAGGGCGTGGTGCCCTTCCTCAAGGTCGCCAGCGACACCGCCGTGGCCGTGAACCAGGGTGGCAAGCGCAAGGGCGCCGTATGCGCCTACCTGGAGACCTGGCACATCGACATCGAGGAATTCCTCGAACTGCGCAAGAACACCGGTGACGAACGCCGCCGCACCCATGACATGAACACCGCCAACTGGATTCCCGACCTGTTCATGGAGCGGGTCGCCGACGAAGGCACCTGGACGCTGTTCTCGCCCAATGACGTACCCGAACTGCACGACCTGAGCGGGCGGGCCTTTCGCGCGGCCTACGAGGCCGCCGAGGCGCGCGCCGAGGCCGGTGAGATCAAGCTATGGAAACGCATACCCGCCGTGACCCTGTGGCGCAAGATGCTCGGGCAGCTGTTCGAGACCGGCCACCCCTGGATCACCTTCAAGGATCCCTGCAATATCCGCTACACCAACCAGCACCGCGGCGTGGTGCACAGCTCCAACCTGTGCACCGAGATCACCCTGCATACCAACGCCAGGGAGATCGCCGTGTGCAACCTGGGCTCGGTGAACCTGGCGGCGCATGTCGGCGAACAGGGGCTGGACCAGGATAAACTGCAACGCACCGTCCGCACCGCCATGCGCATGCTGGATAACGTCATCGACTACAACTACTATTCGGTGCCGCAGGCACGGCATGCCAACCTGCAGCACCGGCCGGTGGGCCTGGGCCTGATGGGCTTCCAGGACGCCCTGTACAAACTGAACATCCCCTATGCCTCGAAGGCCGCGGTGGAGTTCGCCGACCGTTCCATGGAGGCGGTAAGCTATTACGCCATCCAGGCCTCCACCGAGCTGGCGGAGGCACGCGGCTGCTACAGCAGCTTCCAGGGCTCGCTATGGAGCCGTGGCATCCTGCCATGCGATTCCATGGCATTGCTGCAGGAGCAACGTGGACGTTTCCTGGAAGTGGATGACTCGCAGACCCTGGATTGGGACGCCCTGCGCGAGCGCATACTCACCATCGGCATGCGCAACTCCAACTGCCTGGCCATTGCGCCCACCGCCACCATCTCCAATATCTGCGGGGTATCGCAATCCATCGAACCCACCTACCAGAACCTGTTCGTCAAATCCAACCTGTCGGGTGAATTCACCGTGGTCAACCCCTACCTGGTGGAGGACCTCAAGGCGCACAGATTATGGGACGCGGTGATGATCAATGACCTGAAGTATTTCGACGGCTCGGTGCAGCGCATCGACCGCATCCCCCAGGCCCTGAAGGAAAAGTATGCCACCGCCTTCGAGATCGATCCGCGCTGGCTGGTGGAGGCCGGCAGCCGGCGGCAGAAATGGCTGGACCAGTCACAATCGCTCAATCTCTACCTGGCCGAACCCAACGGCGTCATGCTGGACAAGCTCTACAAGCTGGCCTGGGTGCGCGGCCTCAAGACCACCTATTATCTGCGCAGCCTGGGTGCGACCCATGTGGAAAAGATCGCCGATGACAACCGGGCACCGGCAGCGGAGCAGGACACAGAATGGGAAACAGCGAAGGCATGTTCACTGCTGGACCCGGATTGCGAGGCCTGCCAGTGACTCAAGCATCATCCACACGGGAAAGCATCAAACCACGGGAGTCAACCACCATGCTTGACTGGAATGATCCGCTGGGCACCGCCAGCCCGCACGCCGCTGCAGAGCCCCGGCAACGGGAGACCCACCCGGCGGTCGTGGCACAGGCGCTGCAGCAACTCGACAGCCAATCACCCGACGCGCCGCTGCCGGCACCGGGGGGGCCCCATGAATCCCTGGCCCCGGTGCGCACGGAAGACAAGCGCGTCATCAATGGCGATACCGACGTCAACCAACTGGCGCCCTTCAAGTACCCCTGGGCCTGGAAGTATTTCCTCAATGCCAACAAGAACCACTGGACGCCGCTGGACATCAACATGAGCCAGGACATCCATGATTACCATCACAAGCTCACGCCCAACGAAAAGAAAGTGTATGAGAACGTGCTGGCCTATCTCACCACCTCCGACGTCCTGGCGATGCGCAATATCGGCCTGGCGGTGATGGAGAAGATGACCGCCCCGGAACTGCAGATCTACCAGGCGCGCCAGGTATACGAAGAGGCGCTGCACACCTGGACCTACCAGCACTGCATCGAATCCATCGGCCTGGATCAGGGCGAGATCTACAACCGCTACCGGGTGGTACCGGCCATCTACAACAAAATCAGGATCGCCAATCACCGGCTCAATTCCATCCTGCGGCCGGACATCGACCTCAACGACCGTGACGAGCTGGACAACTTCGTCATGGCCTATATATTCTTCGGCGCGGTATTCGAGGGATGCTGGTTCTACAACGGCTTCAGCCCCATCTTTGCCCTGCAGCGCCGCGGCCTGATGAAAGGCACTGCCGAGCAGTTACAGTACATCATGCGTGACGAGGTGATGCACTGCGGCTTCGGTATCCGCACCGTGAAGCAGATCATCCTCGAGAACGACATCACGCTCGACGAAACCGCCTTGCGCGCGATGTGGGACGAGGCCGATACCGCTGAAGCCGGTTACGCCAACCACGTTCTCGCGGAACCCATCCTGGGCTACGGCGCCGGGGACCACATTCAGCAGTTCCGTTACATCGCCAACCGGCGCGCGCGCCAGCTGGGCGTGGCGGAGCCGTTTCCCGGCATCACCTGCGCCCTGCCCTGGCTGGACGAACAGGCCAATATCCGCAAGGAGAAAAACTTCTTCGAAACGCGGGTGACCGAGTACCAGACGGGAAGTCAGTTGCGGTGGGAATGAAGCACGGCGACAAAGCCGAGATATGCCGCCTTGAACCACAGAGGGATCATCACTTCATGCCTGAAGGTCCTGCCCCACGATACTCACTCCTTTCGTGTCCAGCGATCGTCCTTCATATCTTCTCGCCTCCGAGTGCGGCGACCGCGGAGTGGATGGTGTCCACGATCTCACGCTCGTCGCGGCCATAGCTATCCGGATCCATGGGTTCGCCTATGATCACGCGCACCCGTCCGGGTCGCGGCAGAATCCGGCCGGGCGGCATGACTTCCCGGGTCCCCTCGATCCACACGGGTATCACCGGCACCGGCTGTGCCCGCAGTACGAGGCCGATGCCCGGGCGAAACCGCTGCAGGGTGCCGTCGGGGGAGCGCTGCCCCTCCGGGAACCAGATCAGGGTATGGCCGCGCTTGAGGGCGCTCGCCGCCAATGCCAGGCTGCTGCGCGGTGCCGCGCCCGGATCGATGGGCAGGATGCGCGCGGTGCGGCTGAACCAGCGGGTGAGCGGACCGGAAAACATGATCCCGGTCCAGCCGGCCCAGTACAGGGATTCCAGCTGGCGCGCGCTCAGGGCCCGTACGAGCACCGCGGGATCCAGTGCGCTCAGGTGCCGCGGCGCGATCAGGTAGGGGCCGTTCGCGGGGATGCGGCCGCGGATCTCCACCCTGAGCAGGAGACGGGTCGCCAACCGTACGAAGCCCAGCAACAGGCGACCGGCCATCCACCGCGCGCCCCCCGGCGGGGCCAGTGCGCGCTCCTGCTCCGGCTCCAGGAGTTCCTCCGGATGCGCGAGCGCCCCGGCCAGATCCCCGCTGCCTTCACCCGCCTCGGCGGAGCCGGCCGCCTCGCGCAGCAGGTCCCGTACCGTGCTCACGCGGGCGATCGCCGAATCGTCCAGTTCGATCCCCGCATGCGCGCGCAGGGCCAGGCTCAGATCCACCCAGCCGAGCGAGTCGATGCCGAGATCCCGGCTCAGCCCGCTGTCCGGGGTGAGGCGCAGGTCGTGGTAACGCTTCGCCAGGTAGCCCCACGTGCCCTCGGCGGCCGGGTCCGACAGCAACTGCTGGTCTTCGGGGGACATGGCTTCACGCGCAATCGGTTCGGGCGCCGCCTCGGTGACGGCATCGTCTTCACCCAGGCGCTCGAACAGCTCCTCGAGCTTGTGGCGGCGCAGTTTGCCGAGGCGTGTGCGCGGCAGCGGGTCCAGGGCGATACGCACCTTGCCCGGCCGGTGGTGGCTCGGCAGCGCACGCGCCGCGTCCTCCACCAGCTTCTCGACGCGCTCGCGAAGGGCGTCGCCGGTGGCCTCGCGCAGCACCCGCGTCTCCGGCACCACCACCACCGCCAGGCGATCGTTATGTTCCAGGACCCCCGCCTCGCGGAGGCCATCGGCCGCCGCCAAGGCCTTTTCCACCCGTTCCGGGTCCACGTTTTCGCCGCCCGAAAGCACGATCATGGCGGACGCGCGGCCGCGCAGGTAGAGATACCCGTCCTCGTCCAGTTCGCCCGTATCGCCGGTATGAAACCAGCCATCCTCGCCCAGGTCCTCGGCGGTCTTCTCGGGCAGGTTCCAGTAGCCGCCGAAGACGTTCGGCCCCCGCGCCAGGACCTCGCCCGGGCCGTCGCGGGCATCGATGCGCAGCTCCACGCCAGGCAAGGCGAGGCCGGCGCTCTCCAGCCGTAGCCGGTCGGGCGGATTCAGGGTGAGGATCGGCGCGGTCTCGCTCAGCCCATAGCCGGTGGCCACCTCCCAGCCCAGCGCCTGCAGGCGGCGCCCCAGGTCCGGGTCGAGGGCCGCGCCGCCGGACACCACCAGGCGCAGGTCCGGGGAGAGGCGCTTGTGCAGCCCGACGAACAGGCGGCGTCCCAGTCGCCAGCCCAGCCGCCGGCGTGCCGCCATGGACAGGCGCAGCAGGCCATGAAACAGGGCCGCGGCCAGCCGGCCGCGACCGGCGATGCGCTCCTCCAGGGCGCTCCACACCGCCTCGTAGAGGCGCGGCACCCCCAGCATGACCGTGGCCTCGCCCTCGCGCAGCGCCCGTACGATCTGCGGGCCCACCAGGGAGAAGGGAATGAGGATCGTGGCGCCCAGGGCCAGCGGGATGAGGATCCCCACGGTAAAGGGATAGACGTGGTGAAACGGCAGCGGCACCAGGATGCGGTCCCTGTGGTCCGCCACGCCCTGTGCGCACAGGGCCTCGACATTACTGCTCAGGTTGCGGTGGGTCAGCGGCACCCCCTTGGGTGGCCCCGTGGTGCCGGAGGTATAGAAGATGGCCGCCAGGTCTTCATCTGTGGCGACGGACTCGGCGGCTTCCGCCGCCAGCAGGGCGCTCCAGGCCTCGGCATCATCCGCGTCATCCCCGAGCAGGCGGATCTGCGCCTGCAGACCCAGGTCCAGGGCATCGATGCGCTCGCGCAACGCAGGCGTCGTGAAAAGGAAGCCCGGGTCACAATCGGTCAGGGCGTGCGCCAGGTCCTCGCCGGGCATCTGCACGTCCAGGGGCACGAGCACCCCGCCGGCATTCATCACACCCAGGGCCGCGACGATCCAGTCGGCGCTGTTGGGCGCCATGAGGACCACGCGGTCCCCGTGCTGGAGACCGGCGTCCGCCAGCCCCGCGCCCAGGCGCCCGGCGCGCTCGAGAAGCGCGCCGCGGGAGATCGTCGCGATGGACGTACGATCCAGCGCCGCCACGCCCGGCCGATCGCCGGGCACGGACCGCGCTGCAATCAGTTCAGCGAGGGTCATCGCCCCGGGCCGCAGGGTCTCCGGAGGACAGGCGCGGCGGCTCCAGCAACCCGCCGAGCCCATACGGATCGGCGTTCGCGGACATGGTGCCCCGCTTCATGGAACCGCGTGTCCCTTCCCGACATTCCAACCCTCCTCTCCTGGCCCGGCGTGGGCTCCGGAAGCTGTCCGGGTGATTTCCACCATGAGCCTAGTTCAGCAAGATGCCCTGTGCAAAGTATCCTGAAGCGCCGTCAACCATCTTGCCGGTCACTGCCCTGGTCAGCACGATGGGCGGCATGCCCGTTCGCTTGCGAAATTTCAATGCGGATCACCCCACCCACGTCCTATGATTGCTTCCATGCCTCCGTAAGGAGGAGGTCATGAACTGGGCTGAGGGTCCGGCAGGGAGATTGGCATGAAGGTACTCGTCGTCTATTACT
>OBJA01000225.1_pt1 | contig 54421 bp, 58 predicted proteins | sample 1519751 | NCBI WGS metagenome assembly OBJA01 (sample SAMEA3881238, study PRJEB22517) | soil metagenome | biome: lake sediment; feature: soda lake sediment; material: sediment, water from around vicinity | place: India | collected 2013-12-23 | depth 3 m
CCGGGAGGGTAAAGCCGGGATGCGGGCAGTGTCCATCGCTGCCCCGGCGTGAAGCCGACGGGACCGGTCAGGCGTGGGCGGAAGCGCGATCGAGGCGGAGGATACGGAAGGCGTGGTCGTTGCCCTCCCCTGCCGGATGGACGGCCAGCTCATCCTGGCGCCAGTGGCGCATGTCAAGCTGCGGGAAATGCGCGTCGCCCTCGACCTCGGTTTCGACCTCGGTGAGGTAGATCCGGTCGGCGAAAGGCAGGGCGAGGTTGTAGATTTCCGCGCCGCCGATGACGAAGGCTTCGTCCTTGCCTTCGCGCGTGGCGATGGCGCGGGCCGCGTTCATGGCCGCCGGGAAGCTGGAATAGACGCGCGCCTCGGCGGCGTCATAGTCCCAGTCGCGCGTCAGCACGATATTCTCGCGGCCAGGCAGCGGGCGTTTGGGGAAGCTTTCCCAGGTCTTGCGGCCCATGATGATGGGCGCGCCCATCGTGGTTGCCTTGAAGAATGCCATGTCATCCTTCAGCCGCCAGGGGAGACGGCCGGATGCGCCGATGACCCGATTGCGCGCCTGCGCAACGATCAGGCAGAGTTTGACTTCGATGGACATTGTTCTTGTTATTATCTTTCACGTCAGTCCGACTGGCGCACTCCCGATTGCCCGCTTCCTCGCCCCGAGTGCATGGTTTAAGCAAGCACCGAAAGCAGCGGCAACTGTATTAAACTGGTACATCGGGGGAACGCTCACAAATGTCTGAACTGGTATCGGTCCTGACCAATGGTCAGCCGCAGTTGATAGGGCCGGCGCTGGGCGCGCTGCTGCTCACATTTTGCGCCATCTGGTTTCTGAACGGACGGTTCTGGGCCTTCATCTATGTGGCGCTGATTCCCTTCCTCAACTGGTCGTTCAGCGTGATTCCCCAGGCTGAGATCATCGCGCCAGGCGGGGATTATGCGCCGGGCGTGGCGCTGCACCCGATGACGATGGTGACCGGGATGGTCTTCGTCATCCGTGACTTCGTGCAACGGGAGATGGGGCACAAGGTGCTGATCCTGATGGCGATCGCGGTGGCGTGGTCGTTTTTCTATTCCTGGCCGGTGATTGCGCTGGCGAGCGGAATTGCCTTCGCCGTGTCGGAATTTGTCGACTGGATGGTCTACACCTTCACGAAATACCGCCTCTCGACCCGCATCCTGATTTCCAGCGCGCTGGCCTCACCGGTGGATACGACGGTGTTCCTCTATGGCGCCGACATTGCCCAGCAGATGCAGCTGGGGGCTGAGCCGGGCAACATGCTGCATCCCGTAAACTGGATTGTTTTTGTTATCGGCAAGATGGTGGGCGCGGTGATCGTTTCATATGTGATCCGCCGCCGCGAGGATATGGGGCTGATCTCGCCCCATGAGGCTTAGATGAACTGCTCGCGGCTATTGCTGAGCCCTGCGGTCTCAGCGCCGCTGTGCCTGCGCGTTGCTTGTGGGGGGCAGATCAATAGGTCCGGATGGCCCCGCCCTTTTGGGGCGAGGCCGGTTGAGAACTACTCCGTTTCCAGAATTTTCTGGCGGAAGAGGAGGCCGGCGAGTGCCGCGCCGATCAGCGGGGCGACGAAGAACAGCCAGAGCTGGGAAATCGCCGTGCCGCCGGCAAACACCGCGGGGCCGAGGCTGCGGGCCGGGTTTACCGATACGCCGGTGACCTGAATGCCGACGATGTGAATGACTGCCAGTGTCAGGCCGATGGCAAGGCCTGCGACCATGCCGGGGGCTGATGTCTGGGTAGACCCCAGGATCACCACCAGGAACAGGAAGGTGGCGACGATTTCAAAGACGAGGGCCGCCACAAGGCTGTATTCTCCGAGATAGCCCGGCCCCCAGCCATTCTGGCCAAGACCGTTGGTGGCCAGATCATACCCGGCCCTGCCCGTTGCGATAAGATAGAGGACGGCCGCGCCGAGGATCGCCCCGATGAACTGGGCCAGCCAGTATTGCAGCATGGAATTCAGCGTCATCCGCCCGGCAATGAACGCGCCGAAGCTGACAGCAGGGTTTACATGACAGCCCGAGATGGGGCCGATGCCATAGGCCATGGCGACGATAGCCAGGCCGAAAGCGAAAGCTATTCCCAGTTGGCCAACCTCGCCTCCCGCGAGAACGGCCGAACCACAACCGAGCAGGACAAGGGCAAAAGTGCCGATAAGTTCAGCAATCAGGGTTTTCATGGATGCCTCCTAGATGGGCCGGGGCGGTCTTAATGCCGCCTCAAGCCAATGTCAGGATGCAGAGCTTCTACCTCTACGGCAAGCATCATTCTGGGGCTTGCCAGAAGAGGCGGTGCCCGCAACTGTCTGCAAGACAAGGAGTTCTGCTGATGTCACGCCTGACCGTCCTTCTCCTGCCAGTTCTGCTGCTGGTTGCCTGCGGGCACAGTCCTGACCGGGATGATGGGGCGGCGCTGGCCAGGGCTGCTGCGCCGGAAGTGGAGAGCACGCCGGGCCCGGGCGCGTATGATCCCCGCCCGGCGGCCCTGCCCTTCCGGCTGGACGTGACGGTTTCAAGCGATGTCAGCCGGGCGCTGGACGCAGTGGGCGCGCAGCTGACCGTGGAGGCGGACTATTTCGGCAAGGCCCGCCGGGGCGAGGCGCTGGTCGATCTGGGACGGGAAGAGCGCCTGATCAGTGTACGCAACCAGTCAATCACCCTGGCGGGGCGTTTTGATGCCGGACAGGTGGCACGCGAGGTGAGCGGTGATCCGCGGGTGAAGGTGAGCGCAGGCGTGGCCCGAAGCGCCGGGCCGGTCGTCTATTGTACGGAGTTCGAGGAAGCCCTGCCGATCGCGGTGGAGACGGGCGGCTTCATCCATTGCGAACTGCTGAGCGAATAGCGCGGCCGGCGCGAGGCAGATGCCTAGGGGCATTTCCCTATTGGATCAGCTGATCGGGGCCGCCAGTTGATAAGAAGGGGCGCACGCGCCCCGGAAATTTCACGCCCAGAGCAAGGAGCCCCTATCATGTCTTCAGGCACCAAGGACTACGCCGCCATCACCGGCGCCATCAATGAAGGCCTGGCCGGCTTGCGGCGCACGGGCGCGGCAGACGCGCTCACCCAGTTCAGCGCCCTCTCCAAGGCCGCTCTTGCCGACGGCGCGCTCGACAAGAAGACCAAGGAACTCATCGCCCTGGCCATCGGCATTTCAAAACAATGCGACGGCTGTATCGGCTTCCATACCAAGGCCCTGAAGCGCCTGGGCGCCACGGACGATGAAGTTGCCGAAACCCTGGCTATGACGGTCTATATGGGCGGCGGGCCTAGCCTGATGTATGCGGGCGATGCCTGGACAGCCTGGCAGGCCCTTCAGGACGACTGAGGCACGCTTCAGACCGCCACGGGCGCCTTGATGTGAGGGTGGGGATTGTAGCCGTCGACGCGGAAATCCTCATACTCCCAGCCGAAAAGATCTTTCTTCTCAGGGTTCAGCCAGATCGTCGGCAGAGGGCGCGGCTCTCGCGACAGCTGCAGCTCTGCCTGCTCCAGATGGTTGAGATAGAGATGCGCGTCCCCGAAAGTGTGGACAAACTCGCCCGGCTCCAGCCCGGTTGCGCGGGCCATCATCAGCGTCAGCAAAGCATAGGAGGCGATGTTGAAGGGCACGCCCAGGAAGACATCGGCCGAGCGCTGGTAAAGCTGGCAGTTGAGCTTGCCATCCATGACATTGAACTGGAACAGGCAGTGGCAGGGCGGCAGGGCCATGTCGTTCACGTCTGCCGGGTTCCAGGCAGAGACGATCAGGCGGCGGGAATTGGGATTGGTGCGGATTTCATTCAGCACCCACTGGATCTGGTCGATGGTTTCGCCGTTCGGGGCGGCCCAGCTGCGCCACTGCTTGCCATAAACGGGGCCGAGATCGCCATTCTCGTCGGCCCACTCATCCCAGATGGAGACGCCGTTGTCCTTCAGATAGGCGATATTGGTGTCGCCCTTCAGGAACCAGAGCAGCTCGATGATGATCGAGCGCAGGTGCAGCCGTTTGGTCGTGACCATCGGGAAGCCCTCGGAGAGATCAAACCGCATCTGGCGGCCGAAAACACCGATCGTGCCGACGCCGGTCCGGTCGCCGCGCCGGTGGCCGTTTTCCAGAATGTCCTTCATCAGGGCGTGATACTGCTGCATGGGGCGAGGCCTCTCGATTCGCGCGCTGGCCAAGTTAACAGATTCCAAACCCCGCGGGCAAATTTCATCATCTCACCCGCACCCGGCAGAAACCCAGATCTGCCATAACCCTGCAATGGCGGGGACGTGGGGGGCACGCATTTGACCCAGATCCCGGCCGCATGGATGGGACAGAGGGTCAAGATGAACACCGGCCGTTTGAATTTTGCTGCGAATGAAAAGGGCAATGTTGCGATGATCGCGGCGCTGACCATCATTCCGATTGTCGCGATTGCAGGCTTTGCCATCGATTTCCAGGTGACAACCACCCAGAAAGCGCGGGTTCAGCAGGCGGTCGACAGCGCGGTTCTGGCCGCGACCAAATCCATGCAGGATGGCAAGGACCAGGCCTACACGCTGAAAGAGGCCAACGATTATTTCACCGGCATCCTGAACCAGCCCAATAACAGTGGCCTGACCTGTTCCAAGATCCAGCTCACCTATATCGAAGACACCGAGGAACTCGAAGGTTTCGCCACCTGTGAGCAGCGCACCACCCTTTCCAATGTGGTGGGCATCAAGAAGCTCGACTTCACCGTCTCCTCCGCCGCCACCTATGGCATCGGCAAGCTGGAAATCGCCTTCGTATTCGACGTGTCGGGCTCGATGAGTTCGAGCAGCCGGATGACCAACCTCAAGGTTGCGGCAAAGGAAGCGGTCAATACGCTGCTGCCGGTTGATGGCTATCCGGGCGACCCCGAAGATGTGCGCCTGGCGATGGTGTCCTATGACACGATGGTCAATGCCGGCCCTTATTTCAAAGCGGTGACCAACAAGGATCCGGTGCGCACGGAAGTATACAAAGGCCCGATCTACGAGAAGACGACCTGCAAGAAACAGAACAAGTCGGGGACGTGCACCGAGTGGAACTACGGGATCAAAGAACATAACGCCACCCGCACCTACAACATCTCCTCCACCTGCGTGTGGGAACGCGAGGGAACCGAGCGGTATACTGATCGCGGTCCTGCGGCTGGCCGGTGGCTGGGATCTGTCTCGGCGACATTTGACCCGTATACGGAGACATGGTCGACCGACAACGGCACCAGCCTCTGGTGCAACTATGATCTTCCGGTGCCGCTGACCTATAACCGCGATGACCTGTTGAACTTCATCAACAAGATGACGCCGCGCGGCAACACGGCCGGCCATATCGGCACGGCATGGGGCTGGTATCTGGTTTCGCCGGAATTCAACAATGTCTGGCCGGCAGGCTCCAAGGCCCTGCCTTATGACGAGCCTGATGCCACCAAGGTTGTCATCATGATGTCTGACGGTGAGTACAACCAGATCCGTCCGGGCAGCGGCAACCCGAACTCGGCGACCCAGGCCCGCGCGATCTGCGATGAGATGAAAAAGAAGGAAATTGTGATCTACACGGTGGCTTTCAGCGCGCCCACAGCCGGCCAACAAGTTCTGGCCTATTGCGCCAGCAATCCGGCCTTCGCCTTCAAGCCGAGCAACGGACAGGAACTGACCGAGGCGTACAAGGCCATCGCCCGCTCCATCTCCGACCTGCGGATTTCGCGCTGACCGGACTTCTGCAAACCCTTCTGCCCACAGAGCAGTGACATAGAGATGCGCCTTTGCCGCCCCCTTCTCCGCCTTCGCGTGCTTCCGCGCGCCGAGGGCGGGAATGTGGCAATGATCGCGGCTTTTGTGATCCCCAGCATCCTTGCGATGGCGGGCATTGCCGTCGATCTTCAGAATACGGTACGCCAGAAATCCAAGGTTCAGGCAGCGCTGGATTCTGCCGTGCTGGCCGGCGCCTTGGGGCGGCAGGCCGGCAATACGCCGGCCGAAGTGAGCAGCGATGTGCAGGTCTATGCGCAGGCCCTGTTCGAGGATCAGGCCGGGGGGCTTACCTGCGAGCCCGTGGCCGTCAGCTTTGACGAGACCAATTTCGACATCCACGGCTCGGTACACTGCGAACAGGTGACCTACATTTCCAGCCTGATCGGCCATGACAAGCTGGAGTTCACCGTCAACTCCACCTCCACCTATGGTGTCGGCAAGCTGGATGTGGCGTTCATATTTGACGTGTCCGGATCAATGAACAGCTATAACCGGTTGGCGCAGCTGAAGACGGCAGCGGTCGCGGCCATCGACGAACTGCTGCCCGACAGCCGGGAGCGGGACGGGACGGTGCGCCTGGCCATCGCCAGCTATAATCACTCGCTCAATGCCGGGCCCTATATCAACCAGGTGACCGAGACGGTTACCCTATCCGCTGACGGATCAAATTCGACCGCCCAGAGCCGCTATAACAGCCACAACACCAAGCGGATGATCGATCAGGACAGCGGGCGGCGCTTTTTCTATTATCAGGCCGGCACCTGTTCGAGCTGGAGCTGCGGGCGCAATTCGAGCTGGACCTGGAATACTCAGCGCCGGTTCTTTGCCGATACCGGGCTCAGCGACCGCTGCGTGCATGAACGCACGGGCATGCACGCAGCCACCGATGCGGCGCCCGGCGCCGGCGCCTGGATCGGCGCGGGCAATCCGCGCTGGAACTTCTCTGCCGGCAGCACCAGCAAATATGATGGCTGGCAGAATGTCGAAAACCAGAACGCAACCGGGTATGGCGTGGGCGCCTATGAAGGGCGCCATGGCACCTGCATGCCCTCTGGCCCCGTGCCGCTGACCGAGGACAAGACGGCCCTCAAGGCGCATGTGAACGGCCTGATCGCCGAAGGCGGCACGGCGGGGCATCTGGGCATTGCCTGGGGCTGGTATCTGGTTTCGCCGGAATGGGCCGGCATCTGGCCGGAAGCCTCCGCGCCCCTGCCCTACCGGGAACCGCAAACCTCCAAGGCCGTGATCCTGATGACCGACGGAGAGTTCAACGTTCAGCACCCCACCGCCTCCAAGGACTCGTTCCGCCAATCGATAGATCTGTGCGACGCAATGAAGGCCTCCACCCGCCGGATCCAGATTTACACCGTTGGCTTTCAGGTGCCCTCCGGCGTGCAGCGCACCGGCGATGGGCGCACCATCCTGGAATATTGCGCCACCTCCCCCAGCCACGCCTTCAGCGCCGATAATGGCGAGGAGCTGATCGAGGTTTACCGCTCCATTGCCCGCTCGATTTCGGACCTGCGTCTGAAACAGTGAACGGGCACCATTGCCGCAAGCCGCGCAGGCTGGCAGACGGAGCGCCATGTTTGCCTGGATCCCCAACGCCCTGACGATTTCCCGCTGCGTGTTTGCGGCGCTAGTTCTGTTTGCTGCCTTCAAGGCGTCTGGCATCGAGCCGCTGCTGGCGGACGCCGGGGTGACGGGGCTGGAGCGTCAGCGCTACGCCACCTTCCAGCAGCTGTGGCATCAGTTCGGCCTGCTGGCGTTCATCTCGGGCATGCTCACCGATTTCCTGGATGGCTGGGCGGCGCGCGCCTTCAAGGCGGAGAGCCGGTTTGGCGTCTGGCTTGACCCCATCGCCGACAAGCTGCTGGTGGGGGCGGCGCTGATCGCGCTGGCCCTCGCGCTGAAAACCTGGCTGATCTACATCCCCGCCGCGCTGATCCTGGCGCGGGACGTGTTCATGACCTGGCTGCGTACGCGGCCGGAAGCGGCCGGGATCGTCGCCCCCTCCAGGCTGGCGAAATGGAAAACGGCAGCCGAGATGATGGCGATTACCGGGCTGATGCTGCCGCTGGCGCTGTGGCCGATGCCGGAAGCCCCGGCAGGCGGCGACGGGCTGCATTGGAGCACGCTGGTGACCGGGGCGCTGGTGCTGGGCCTCTGGGTGGCTGCCGCGCTCTCCCTGCTGACCGGCGCGCAATATGTCAAAGCCATCAAGGGCGGCCAGCGCTGAACACGAAAACGCCGGTCTGGGGAAGCAGACCGGCGCTGACGTCGATGGACGGGCTTATGCGCGGGAGAGTGCGGGCCGCCGATTTGCAGGGTCGTCATCATTCATGGCGGGAGGGGTAAACCCGACATGCGCCCAGATTACGCCTTAATTCTTAACCGGGCATTAACGCCTGCCTTTCGGTCTTTTAACCAAAAATCCCGGGGCCTCCGCGAAGGCGCCCGGCTTCAGCCACAATCGGGGTGAAGCTGGGCGGGCCATGACCCAGCGCCGCTCAACTCATCGCCGCCGCCCGCAGCCCAACATTATCGCGGTCCTTTTCGCGATGCTCGCCTTCCTCTGCCTGCCGGCGCTGTTTGCGTTTGCCCATGCCGAAGCTGTGCCGCAGACGGCGCGCTCCCGCGCGGCATATGAGGCACAGGCGAGCGGCGTGAAGGCCGCACTGGCAGAAAAGGGCCTTGCCCTGGGCAGCCCGGTTTTTCTGCAGATCACCAAGCAGCCAGCGGAGCTGACTGCCTATGTTCAGGACACAGACGGCCTTTTCCAGCCCTACCGGACCTGGCCGGTCTGCGCGATGTCCGGCGGGCTGGGCCCAAAGATGCGCGAGGGCGACCTGCAGGCGCCGGAGGGGTTTTACACGGTGAGGCCCGGCCAGATGAACCCGGCCTCCAGCTTTCACCTCTCGTTCAACCTCGGCTACCCCAACGCCTTTGACCGGGCCAATGGGCGCACCGGCAGCTTCCTGATGGTACACGGATCATGTGTTTCGGTGGGCTGTTTTGCGATGACCGATCCGGTGATCGAGGAAATCTGGACGCTGTTGCAGGCCGCCTATGAAGGCGGGCAGAGCGACGTGAAGGTTCACATCTTCCCCTTCCCGATGACGCAGGCGAATATGGCCGCGCATTCGGCCAGCGAACATGCCGCGTTCTGGCAGAGCCTGAAGCCCGCCTGGGAGAGCTTTGCGGCAAGCGGCAAGGTTCCATCCGTGACCGTTCGCGGCGGCGCCTATCAGGTGCGCGGCGCCCAATAGGGCGAGACCGGCAGGCCGCCATAGAGTTCTTCCAGCCGCAGGCGCGTGCCATTGGTGATCCCCTCTGGCGGGGCTGCCGGGTTGACCCAGGCGGTCTCTGCGATTTCCCCACGCGAGGTGGCTTTGACCGGTTCCCAGCTGCCCCAGGGCACCCGGTAGAAGAGGACGTGATCGTTGGGAAAGTTGTGATGGTTTGAGTAGACACTGACGAGCCGGGGCTCTGTGACGAGCTTCACGCCCGCTTCCTCGACCAGTTCGCGCTGAAGTGCGTCCAGCGCCGGCTCGCCCCGCTCGATACCGCCGCCGGGCATGAACCAGCCGTGCATGTAAGTGTGGCGCACCAGGAAGACATGCCCGGCCTCATTCTCCACCGCCGCACGGACGCCGAGTGTCATCGGGCGGCTGAGACGGAACCAGGACTGGAAAAGGCGGGTACGGATCTTGGACATTTCCGGTCATCTCCGGACAAATTCGGACGCCCTGTATCCTTGGAAGAAGAGGGCGGCCGTCAAGTCCGTATGGCGGATGGCGCCGGTGGCTTCGGCGGCAACAACCGGCTTGGCCTTATAGGCGATGCCGAGGCCGGAGGCGCGGATCATATCCAGATCATTGGCCCCGTCCCCCATGGCGATCGCGTCTTCCGGGGTGGCGCCGAGCGCCGCGACGGCTTCAATCAGGGCCGTACGCTTGGCTTCGCGGCCAAGGATGGGCCGGCCGACTTCGCCGGTGAGAGCCGCGCCGTCATCGATCAGCGTATTGCCCTGATGGCTTTCAAAGCCGGCAAGGTCAGCCACACGCGAGGTGAAATAGGTGAAGCCGCCGGAGACGAGCAGCGTGCGCGCGCCATGGGCCTTCATGGTGGCGATCAGCGTGCGGGCGCCGGGATTGAGGGTGATGCGTTCCTCAAGCGTGCGCGTCAGGGCGCTGAGCGGAAGGCCTTTCAGCATGGAGACGCGCTCTGTCAGGGCCGCCTCGAAATCCAGCTCACCGCGCATGGCGCGTTCGGTGATTTCCGAGATCTTGGCTTTCAGACCCACGGCGTCAGCGATCTCGTCGATGCATTCCTGGCCGATGATGGTGGAGTCCATGTCCGAGATCAGGAGGCGCTTCTTGCCGAACCGGGCGGCCGGCATGATGGCCGCATCGACCGGGCCAGCCGCTTCGATCTGGCGGCGCAGCGTTGCGGCCCCTTCCCCGCTGGCAGCGAAAGGCAGGAAACCGGCATGGAGGGGAGCCCCGTCAGCCAGGGAGGTCCATTCGCCTGCCTCCCCGCCGGCCGCCTTGACGGCGGAGGCGGCAAGTGCCGGGAGGCGGACGTCTGCCGCGCTGGCGGCTGCCACCAGAACCCAATCCATCTTCATGCCGGAGGCCCTCTTGAAAACTCGCCGTCTCTAGGTGGCTTTCCTCAAGGCCCGCAAGTCCTTAGTTGTACCAGATGCACCCTGCCATCCTGATACACGGCCCGACGGCCAGCGGAAAAACCGCCCTTGCAATAGAAGTCGCCCGTAAGCTGGGCGGGGAGGTAATCAATGCCGATTCCATGCAGGTTTACCGCGACCTACAGGTAATTTCTGCCCGTCCGACCGAGGAAGAGATGGACGGCGTGCCGCATCATCTGTTCGGCTATGTGGACGCGGCAGCCCGCTATTCGACCGGCGAATGGCTGGAAGCGGCGCGCGGCGTGCTGAAAAAATTGCAGCGCCAGAACAAGCATGCGGTGATCGTGGGCGGCACGGGGCTCTACCTGCTCGCCCTCACGCAGGGGCTTTCCGATATCCCGCCGGTGCCCGACGATATCCGGGCCGAAGTGAAGCAGATTTCCGACACCGAGGGCGCTGACGGGTTGCGGGCCCGCCTCGCCCCGCATGATCCGGACCTGGCAGAGCGGCTGGGCACCGGCGACAAGCAGCGCCTGGCGCGGGCCTATGAAGTGTGGCTGGCAACCGGGCGCCCGCTCAGCGATTTCCAGACCGAGCGCCAGCCGCCGGTGCTGAAGGATGGCGAATGGGTAGGCTATGCGCTTACCCCGCCCCGCCCTGCCCTCTACAAGAAGATCGACCGGCGGTTTGAAGGGATGCTGATGCAGGGCGCGATGGCCGAGGCCGAAGCGCTGGTGGCACGCAATCTCGATCCGGAACTGCCGGCCATGAAAGCCCATGGCATGCCCTGGATTGCCGCCTTCGTGCGCGGCGAGATCAGCGCCGAGGAGGCGGCAGAGAACGCCAAACGCGACACAAGACGTTATGCCAAAAGGCAATTTACCTGGATCGGGCGGCAATTTCCCTTCTGGCCGCGCATCCCTTCCCCTGAAATCGGGGACCGCATGAGGGTTATTTTTGCCCTCTATCGTGAGATTGACACGGCTCACACGGAAGATTATGCCTGAAGTCCCAGAATTGAGGAAACGCAAAGTGCGCGTCAGAAACGTAGTAATTCTTAAGTGCCCGTAGCTGCCCTTCGACCAGGCAGTTGCGGGTGCGCGCACAAAAGGGCTTCCTCCGGAGGCCCTTTTTCTTTTGGCCGAGCCCTCTTTTAACCCTACGCAGAAAACCCCCTCCCGGAAGCTGAAGCCCATGACCACCAAGACGAAGGCCAAGCCCGCCGCTGACACGGCAGAAATCTCCACCCCGCGCATGATGACCGGCGCGCAGATCGTCGTGGAGGCCCTTCGGGAGCAGGGCGTATCGGTAATGTTCGGCTATCCCGGCGGCGCAGTGCTACCGATTTATGATGCGCTCTACGGGCAGGAGGAGATCCGCCACATTCTGGTGCGCCATGAACAGGGCGCAGGCCATGCCGCCGAAGGCTATGCCCGCTCCACCGGCAAATGCGGCGTGGCGCTCGTCACCTCCGGCCCCGGCGCAACGAATATGGTGACCCCGATCACCGATGCGATGATGGATTCGATCCCCATGGTCGTGATCACCGGACAGGTGCCCACGCACCTGATCGGCACCGACGCGTTCCAGGAATGCGACACCACCGGCATCACCCGCACCTGCGCCAAGCACAACTATCTGGTCACCGATGTGAACCAGCTGGCGCGGACCATCCATGAGGCATTCTACATTGCCACAAATGGCCGCCCCGGCCCGGTCGTCATCGATATTCCCAAGGACATCCAGTTTGCCACCGGCCCCTATATCGGCAAGGCGGGCATTCTGAAGCCGACCTATGTGCCCCAGACCGAGCCTGCGCCTGAGGCAATCAAGGCGGTGGTGGACCTGATCACCAAATCCTGGCGGCCTGTGCTCTATACCGGCGGCGGCGTGATCAATTCCGGGCCGCGCGCGTCCAAACTGCTGCGCGACTTGCAGGCCGCAACCGGCATTCCGGTGACCTCCACCCTGATGGGCCTGGGCGCCTTTCCCTCCTCCAGCCCGGACTGGCTGGGCATGGTGGGTATGCATGGCGCCTTCGAAGCCAACAATGCGATGCATGACTGCGACCTGATGATCTGTGTCGGCGCGCGGTTTGATGACCGGGTGACCGGCCGGGTGGACGCGTTCTCGCCCAAGTCCAAGAAGGTTCACATCGACATTGACGCCTCCTCGATCAACAAGATCGTGCGGGTGGATGTGCCGGTGCTGGCTGACTGCGCAGAGGCGCTGGAAGCGATCCTGAAGGAGCTGAAGGCGCGCAAGGCGAAGCTGCCCGACCTTTCGGCCTGGAAGGAGCAGATCGATACCTGGCGCGACCGCCGGTGCTTTGCCTACAAGGGTTCCAATGAGGTGATCAAACCGCAATATGCGGTCGAGCGCCTTTATGAGCTGACCAGGGACCGGGACACCTACATCACCACCGAAGTGGGCCAGCACCAGATGTGGGCGGCGCAGTTCTATCATTTCGAGGAGCCCAATCGCTGGATGACGTCCGGCGGGCTGGGCACGATGGGCTACGGCCTTCCCGCCGCTGTCGGCGTGCAGGCAGCCCATCCCGGCGCCCTTGTCATCGACATTGCGGGGGAAGCCTCGATCCAGATGATGATGCAGGAGCTTTCCACCGCCGTTCAGCACATGCTGCCGGTGAAGGTGTTCATCCTCAACAATGAATGGATGGGCATGGTGCGCCAGTGGCAGGAATTGCTGCATGGGGAGCGCTATTCCCATTCCTACTCGGAAAGCCTGCCGGACTTTGTGAAGCTTGCCGACGCGCTGGGCGCCCATGGCATCCGCTGTGACGATCCGGCTGAGCTGGACGCGAAGATCCTGGAGATGGTGAACCATCCCGGACCGGTGCTGTTCGATTGCCGGGTGGAGCGGGCGGAAAACTGCCTGCCGATGATTCCGTCAGGATCAGCGCACAACCAGATGATTCTCGGTGAAATAACGGGTAACGAAATCGGAGAGGCCGGCCGCAGGCTGGTCTGACGGTCTGCGACCGGAACCCGGACACACGGAACACTCATGGACGCTGCAAGCATCTTTGAATGGCTTAAAGGGAATGCCGAGATCTTCATCGGCATTCTCTCTGCCATCGTGGCTGTGGTGAGCGCGGTGATCGCCCGTGGGGAGACCCGCAAGCAGCGCAAGCTGGCCACCGAGCGCCTGCGCCAGAGCATCGATGCGGCAAGCCTGGACTGGGGCGCCGCCGCGATCGACACGATGGCGCGCTGCGCGACCTTCGTGCGCACCCGGCACCTGCATGCCAACGAGGGCGCCTTCATGGCGGCCAAGTCCAACATGCTGATCCTTCTGTCCACCCTGGTGGACCGGGGGCGGATGTTCTTCCCGAACATCGATCCCGATGGAAAGGGCGTGGAGAAGGAAGGCGCCTATCGCGGCTCGCGCCCGCCGATCCTTGACGCGCTGATGTTCGCCTATCGCGAGGTGGAAGCGACCGCACGCGAGAATGGCCCGCCCGCCGAAGAGTGCGGGGACTTCATCGACGAATGCCGCCGCCTGCTGGTTTCCGAACTGCAGGCTCATCTTGATCCCCGCCGCCTTGACGAAATCGTCGAGCGTTATGATGACCGGTCAAAGGAAAACCGCGCCAAGGCCAGGGAGCAGTCCGCCATACTCCGCGGCAAGCTGCTGACCCGGCGGCCGAACGTGGTTCTTGATCGCGGCTTTGCCAGCAACACTATTCCGGAGCGCCCCCAATGAGCGATGGCACCATTCCGCCCGGCCCTGCGCCGAAATCTGCCTATTTCCTCTCGCACGAGGATGAGGAAGTCGAACGCCGCACGCTGGCGGTGATCGTGGATAACGAGCCGGGCGTGTTGGCGCGCGTGGTGGGCCTGTTCTCCGGACGCGGATACAATATCGACTCCCTCACCGTGGCCGAAGTGGATGCCAGCCAGCACCGCTCGCGCATCACGATCGTCACCCAGGGCACTGCGCACATTCTGGAACAGATCGAGGCGCAGCTGCTGCGGCTTGTTCCGGTGGCGGAGGTTATCGACATCACCAACTCCAAGCGCGGTATCGAGCGGGAGCTGGCGCTGGTGAAGGTAGCCGGCACCGGCGAGAAGCGCGTCGAAGCGTTGCGTATCGGCGAGATTTTCCGCGCCCATGTCATCGACACGACGAATGAGAGCTTCATTTTCGAAGTGACTGGCGCGTCTGACAAGCTGACCCAGTTTGTGGACCTGATGCGGCCTCTGGGCCTCGTCGAGGTGAGCCGCACGGGCGTGCTTTCGATCAAGCGCGGGAAGGAAAAGGGCTGATGACCCTTCGCCTGGCCCTGGCAGCCCTGACGCTGACCGCCCTGCCCCTGATGGCAGCGGCGCAGGCAGCGCCATGTGCTCCGGCCACGAACGACCAGGAACGGCTTGATTGCGATATGGCCCGCGCCGCCGGGATTTCCGGCAGGGGCGAGGGCCTCTTCGGCGCGGCGCCGGAAGCCTGGCTGCGGATCATCGACACCCAGTCTGCCAGCGGCGCAGCCTATGTCTATTATGTGATCGAGGAAGGCCCCTACCAGCTGCTGGAGGCGCGGTCTGTGCCGGGCGCAGGCGCGGCCAAGGCGCCGGCCTGCAGGCTGCGCACGGCGCTGCCGATGGACGTGGCCGTCAAGGTGAAAGAGGCCGCGGCAGGCCTCGCCGCCGCCCCGCCTGCCGGCTATGGCCCGCGCGAAGCGGTGACGGTCAACCCGGATGGGTCGCGCAACATCCGCCTGATCGTGGACAGCCACGACATCATTACACGTATCAATACGGGGGATCGCACCTTCAATTTCTCGCGCCTTGCCGGCGCGGAAGATGCGGTTACCCGTCTCAACAATCTTGTCATCGGTGTCGCCAATTTCAGTGGCGACTGGAGCTGCGACGCCGTTTGACCTGACAATCCCCCCTCCCTCAACTTTCATCCACCGGAGCTTTAGCAAGCACATGAAGATCTATTACGAAAAAGACGCGGACCTCTCGCTGATCCAGAAACTGAAAGTCGCCGTGGTCGGCTATGGCAGCCAGGGCCACGCCCATGCGCTGAACCTGAAGGATTCCGGCGTAAAGCAGATCAAGGTGGCGCTGCAGGAAGGCTCTGCCTCGCGCAAGAAAGCTGAAGCGGCGGGCCTGGAAGTGGTCACCGTTACCGAAGCGGCCAAATGGGCCGATGTGCTGATGATCCTCGTTCCCGACGAGAAGCAGGCCGTTCTGTTTGCCAACGAGATCGAGCCGCACCTGCGCGCTGGTCAGCACCTGATGTTCGGCCACGGCTTCAACATCCACTACAACCTGATCCGCCCCCGGAAAGATGTGGACGTGTCGCTGTCGGCGCCCAAGGGCCCCGGCCACACGCTGCGCAACCAGTACCAGATGGGCTTTGGCCTGCCGGGCCTGATCGCCATCCACCAGGATGCCACCGGCACCGCCCAGGCCGTTGCCCTCTCCTACTCCAAAGCCATCGGCAACACCCGCGCCGGCGTGATCGAAACCTCCTTCCGTGAAGAGACCGAAACCGACCTCTTCGGCGAACAGGCCGTGCTCTGCGGCGGTATCGTCGAGCTGATCAAGGCAGGTTACGAAACCCTTGTGGAAGCCGGCTACGCGCCGGAAATGGCTTACTTTGAGTGCCTCCACGAGACCAAGCTGATCGTTGACCTGATCTATGAAGGCGGCATCGCCAACATGAACTACTCGATCTCCAACACCGCCGAGTACGGAGAATATGTCACCGGTCCGCGCGTTGTGAACAGCGCCACGAAAGCCGAGATGAAGAAGGTTCTCGAAGACATCCAGAACGGCACCTTTGCCCGTAACTGGGTTCTGGAAAACCAGGCCGGCGCGCCGGGCTTCCACGCCATGCGCCAGCGCATGAGCAGCCACCCGATCGAGGAAGTGGGCGAGAAACTGCGCGGCATGATGCATTGGGCGCAGAATGACCGCCTCGTGGACAAGAGCCGTAACTAGGGCCCTCGCCGCATATGGCTGACAGATCTTCGCCTCCATCCGGCTTCACCCACCGCCTTGCGGCGCCGGCCGACGAGGCGGAGATCGCCGCCCTGATGGACGTGGCCATCGGCGAACTGCAGAAAGGCTTTTTGAGCCCGGAACAGATCGCCGTGTCACGCTCCATCATGGGGCTGGACCGGACGCTGATTGCGGACGGCACCTATTTCCTGATCCATGACGCAGAAAGCGGCAGGCTGGCCGCCTCCGGCGGCTGGAGCCGCCGGGCGACGCTTTATGGCGGCGATCATTCCGCAGGCAAACGCAATGACGCGCTGCTTCATCCGGACACGGATGCAGCACGCATCCGCGCAATGTACACCCATCCGGATTTCACCCGCCGCGGGCTTGGCCGGCTGATCCTTTCGCTCTGCGAAACCGCCGCGCGCGCTGAAGGCTTTACCCGGCTGGAAATGGGCGCAACGCTGGCCGGAATACCGCTCTACGAAGCCTGTGGTTACAGGGTCATCGAGCACACCATCGGCGCGGAGGCGGACGGCGTGGCCGTTCCCGTCATCCGTATGGGCAAGCACCTGATCTGACCCTTCGGGCCTTACTGCGCCTTCTGCGACCAGCGCGCATGGGGCCGGTAGCCATCGGCATGCATCCGCGCCAGCGCCGGCGCCACGGCGCGCCAGTGATATTCCAGCGTATCGTTGACAATGTCTGCCAGATCCCCGGCAACGCTGCCGGCTTCCTCGCCCAGCAGCCCCAGCGCGTTCTGGCGCATGGCCTCGCGGCGGATCAGGGCTGGCGGATGGGTATCCAGCAGGCGTTCCTGTTCCACGCCATGCTCGAGGATGCTCAGTGTACGCTGCATATAATCGACGCCCGTGAAGACAAGCTCGACCCCGGCATAGGAGAGGTTGGGGCTGTAGCCGCGCGCGCGCATGACATCCATAGCCAGCGCCAGGCCGATATAATCGGCCTCAAGCTCCTTTTCCCAGCTTTCCGGCATGCGCAGCTCTATCTCGCCGCCCTCCCCGTTTCCCTCTGCCGCCATGGAAAGCGACATCCGGGGGGCGCCCTGAAGATGGCCGGCTGCGCAATGGCCATACTCATGCCCGAAGATGAAAAACTCCATCGCATCGCGGAACACGCCCACCAGATGGGTGTGATGGGTGGTCATCAGATAGGACTGGGCGGCATGGGGCGCGCCCTGAACGGCATAGGCCGTGAGCAGATCAAAGAAGCGCATACCCGTTTCGGGCGATTGCAGGCGCTGGCGGACCACGCTGTCCCGGTCGGTGGCAAAGTTGAGGTTGCCATCTTCTGCCTGGGTAACCGGGAAGCTGACGGCAGCGACCTTGGACAGGAGGTTGGCAAAACCCATGATGCCGTCATCGATCAGGATCAGGTAATAGGACGGATTATCGACATCGGCGGCAACACCGTTGACACGCCCGGTCTGCAGGCTGCCGAATACGGGCTGTTTGGGCAGGCCGATCTTCAGGCGCTGGCAGGACTGTTCCAATTGCCCCTGCATCTGCTGCAGCCAGAAATGCGTGAGCGGATCTTCATACCGGCTGAACGGGCGGGCACGGAAGCCGGGCTCCATTTCCTTCCGCCAGGCGTCCAGAGGCAGGCTGGTAATGCCCGCCGCCGTCATGGACTGGTGGAAGTGGACCAGAAACTGCTCGGTAAAGTCGGCGTCGGTGGCGCCCGGCTCCATGCCTGCAAGCCAGGGATGGGAGCGCGCATGCACCTTCTGGAGGTATTCAAGGTCTCCGATGACCTGGCGCCAATGCTCCTTGCTGGTAGCCGCTGGGGCTTCACGCCCTTTGCCTTTCGAGAACCAGTTGAGCATGGTAATCTCGCCCCCGTGTATCATCGCGGCTATGGATGTAGCACGGGTGTCGGATGAGTGGAAATTGGGGGATATTTCACGATGAGCCTGGTTGATGTCGCGCTGGCGCTGGTGTTTGGCCTTTTGGCGGCTTTCATTGCCGGCCAGATAACCGGGCGGGGCAGCAAGCTCTATGACGCCACCCTCGAGCGCCTTGTCCGGCTGGGGCGCATGCGGGCGCAGGGGCTGGACGCGGATACCGGCGAAGAAACCTTCACCGTGACCAAGGCAATGATCCAGCAGGCGCTCGAGGAACATACCAAGCCTGCCAGGTTTGCCTGGGCGAGCAACTTCCTCTGGTTTTCGGCCGGCGCGCTGGTCTCGCTGTTCACCTCGGAAATCCGCGGGCTGGTCGGGCTGGGCTGATCACTCAGCCGCGCGATTGAGATCGACATTGCCGGCCACGCCCGGCACGCGGCCCTTCATCGAATACTGCCAGATGGCATGGGGCAGGCGCGGCGGGCCTTCCAGCGACCGCACCCAGAGCGGGTGGCGCTCGAACCCCTCCCCCGCAAGCCATTCGGCATGAAAGGCAGGCGTGGTGTAAATCACGGGCACGGCGCCGTATTCCTCTTCAAGGCCCGCCAGAAACCGTTTCAGGTCTGCCAGCGTTTCCGCCCGGCCCGCGCGCGGCGCGCAATTGTGAGCGTGCTCCAGATCGACCGCCGGGGGCAGCGTGTCGCTGCGCACCTCGACCTGGCGGATGAAATTTGCCGCCTGCCGCCCGCCATCCTGGCAGAGAAGGTAGAAATGGTAGGCGCCGGTCTGCCAGTGATGGCGCAGCGCGCTCTGCCAATTGGCCTGAAACTGCGTGTCGACATGGCTCTCTCCTTCGGTGGCCTTGAGATAGACAAAGGAGAGGCCTGCCGTGGAAAGGCGCGGCCAGTCCACCGCGCCATTGTGGTGGGAGAGATCGATGCCCTCCGCGCCCGGCGCCAGCAGAGGCCGGGGCGCCTCCTCCACCGGGGCGCCACTTGGCCCACAGGATGCAAGCAGGCAGGGTATGACCAGCACGGACACAAGGCGCAGGCGCAGTTTCATCGCGCCGCGCCCTCAGGAAGTGTCCCGTTCTGGATCATCTCGGTCATGATAGAACCTCATCGGCGGCATATTCAGGGAGACGCAGAATGGCAGCAGACAAAGGCAGAGCGGCCCCCCCGCCAGCGCCCTCACCCGCCAAGCCCGCCGCCCCGGCCGGGCCGAACAATGTTATCGCCGCCGGATGCCGTGTCATCGGCAATATGACACTGGCCGGTTCGCTGCGCCTGGGGGGTGAGATTCTGGGGGACGTCCACTGCCAGGGCGCGCTGGTGGTAGAGGCCACGGGAAAGATCAAAGGCCGGATCAGCGCGGCAGAGATCGTGCTGGCCGGCAGCCTGATCGGAGAGATCGCCGCAACGCGCCGGATGGAAGTCAGCGCCGGAGGCCGGGCGGAGGGATCCATCTTTGCCCCGTCGATGCGGGTGGAGGGCAATGCGGTGATTGACGGCGATCTGCTGATCGCGCCGGAACGTTCGCCCGCCCATATCGAACGGGCGAAGGTTCTCAGCGTGCTGACGGAAGCGCCGGGGACAACGCCCACGGGCGCCGCCGGCTAGTTCTTGTTCTTCTCGATCTGACGCAGGCGCTGCTGCGAAGCGTCATTGGGATCAAACGCGCCCAGAGTCTGGATGCGCTCGCACGCCCAAGCATAGTCTTTCTGGCAGGCCTCCTGCAGAGCGCGGGTGCCGCCCTGAACGTCTTTCGGGCCACCCGTGCCGGTGAAGGCCATGTTGCCCCAGGCCGCGCAGCCGCTGACTTCGCCCAGATCACAGGCTGCCTTGTAGAGACGGCGCCCCTCAGTGAGGTTTGCCTTCACGCCCCGGCCCTGCACCGTCAGATAGGCAAGGCCCGCGCAGCCGCGGCCATCCTTGGCATCGCAGACTTTCTTGTAGTTCTTGGCCGCCGCGGCCAGATCCTGCGAGCCGCCAAGGCCCTTGCGTTCCAGCTCGGCAAGCTCATAGCAGGCCTGATATTCACGGGCGGCGCACTTGGTTTTTGCCGTCTCGCGGGCTTCCTTGAGCTTGGCAAAGTCTGTTTCTGCCTTCTCCATGGCGAGTTCGGCCTGGGTACGCTCGACCCGCCCCGTGGTGCCCTGCGCGCTTGCCGGCAGGGTTATGGCAGCCGTCACCAGGACAGCGCCAAGCATCATGAGAACCTTTTTCATCGATCGGGTCTCCTTTTCCTTGTGTGAGGGTTTAGCGGCAGAATTGGGCAAGGCTGGGGCAGGCCGGCAGACAGATTGCAGTAGCCCCCTGCCCAAGGCGGGTCTACCATCGCCGCAACACACAAAAAATAAGGGAGAAACCGCAATGGCGGCAAGTGATCAGATACCCCTCGGCTCAGGTTTTCACGCCAAGAGCACGGCCAGGGAAGTCGTCGCGGACATCGACCTTGCCGGCAAAAACGCCATTGTGACCGGGGGCTACTCCGGCATCGGGCTGGAAACTGTCCGCGCGCTGGCAGAAGCCGGAGCGAAGGTGACCGTGCCCGCCCGCCGGCCGGAGGCCGCGCAGGCGGCGCTGGCAGGGATCAGCGGCGTCACCGTTGCCGCCATGGATCTTGCCGATCAGGCAAGCGTGCGCCGGTTTGCGCAGGACCATGTGGCTGCCACGCCGAAGCTGCACCTGCTGATCAACAATGCCGGGATCATGGCCTGCCCGCTCGCCCGCGTCGGGGCCGGCTGGGAAAGCCAGTTCGGGACCAATCATCTGGGCCATTTCGGCCTGTATCAGGGGCTGCTGCCCTCGCTGCGCGCGGCCAATGGCGCGCGCGTGGTGGCGCTGTCCTCGACCGGGCATATCCTGTCGGACGTGATCTGGGAGGATCCGAACTACCAGTCCCGCAAATACGACAAATGGGAAGCCTACGGACAATCCAAATCCGCCAACGCGCTGTTTGCCCTTGGCGTGGACCTGCGCGAGCGGGGCAACGGCATTCGGGCCTTCTCCGTGCATCCGGGCGGCATTTTCACCAATCTGCAGCGCCACCTGCCGGATGAGGAAATGGTCGTGCTCGGCTGGAAAAACCCCGATGGCACGCTGCCCGAGAGGATCAAGGCCTCGTTCAAGACGCCCGAGCAGGGCGCTTCCACCACCGTCTGGGCGGCCACCTCTCCCAAGCTGGAGGGCAAAGGCGGGGTCTATTGCGAAGACTGCGACATTGCCAAAGCCGCCACGCCGGCAAGCCAGCGCTTTGAACACGCCCGCGAATGGATCAGCGACGACGCCCGCGCCGAGAAGCTGTGGGCAATGAGCGACACCTTTCTGGCCAATGCATAACGCCCTGCCCCGTCCAGATTGACGCTTCCGGGCTTTCGGCGCACGAGAACGCGATGAGCGAGACCAACCTTCCCTCCGGCGCTCCGGCAGCTTCGCGGCGCGCGATCCTACTGGGGCTTGCGCTTCTGCTGGTGATTGCCGGAGTGTTTGTGGCCGGCAGGGCTGGTCTGCTGCCCGATGCCGATACGGTGACCAGCTGGATGACAACACTCAGCGAAAGCCCTTGGGGGCTGGTGGCCGTGATTGCCGTATTCTGCCTGGCGGCCTTTGCCGGCATTCCGCAATTTGCCCTGATCGCCACCGCCGTCGCGGTGTTCGGCCCCTGGTATGGGGCAGGCTATTCCTGGATCGCCAATATGATTTCCGGCGCGCTGACCTTCTGGGTGGGCCGGGCAGCGGGGGAACAGGCCTTCCGCCGATATGCCGGCGCCAGCGCGCAGAGGCTGTCGCGCTTTGTCGGGCGCAATGCGCTGGTGACCAGCGCGATCGTGCGCAATGTGCCCACCGGGCCGTTTCTGCTGGTGAACATGGCGTTCGGCGTCAGCAGCGCCAAATTCCGCGATTTCTGGATTGGCATGGGCATCGGCGTCCTTCCGAAGATCGCGCTGGTGGCTTTTGCGGGGCGCAGCGTTCTGGCCGCGCTTCAGGGCAATCTAGGGATCGCGGTCCTGACTGCTTTGGCAGCCGTCGCCGTTTATGCTGGCGGATATGTCTATTTCCGGCGCCGGGCGGCTCGCGCGCGGCAAATTATTGCGACTGAGACAGCCTCACCGGTTGACAGCGCCGCTGAGGCCGGTGATTAGAGTGACTATGCGCAAAGTTCTGCCCCTTCTTAGCCTGCTTACCGGCCCCTGGCCGGGGACCGACGCCCGAGTCTGAGGGCGGTCGCGCGGCCAGGGGACATTCGAAAAGAACGCTTTTTTCCCGACATCCCGCTGAGCGACGCAAAACCATGACCTCCCAAGACCAAGCTGCGAAATCCGCAAAGAAACCCCGCGTATTCATTTTCGACACCACCATGCGCGATGGCGAGCAATCGCCCGGCGCGTCGATGACGCATAACGAGAAGCTCGAACTGGCAACTCTGCTGGAAGACATGGGCGTCGACATCATCGAAGCCGGCTTCCCTGCTGCTTCGGAGGGCGACTTTGCCGCTGTCAGCGCCGTAGCTGCCCAGTCGAAGAACGCCGTCATCTGCGGCCTCTCCCGCTCCACCCCGGCCGACATTGACCGCTGCGCCGAAGCCGTCCGCAAGGCGGCCCGCCCGCGCATTCACACTTTCATCTCCACCAGCCCCGTGCACATGAAGCACAAGCTGAAGATGGGGCCGAACGCCGTTCTGGAAGCCGTTGGCCGGTCGGTGGCGCAGGCCCGCAACCTGGTGGACGACGTGGAATGGAGCGCAGAAGACGCAACCCGCACCGAGTTCGACTTCCTCTGCAAATGCATCGACGCCGCCATCGCCTCGGGCGCTACCACGATCAACGTGCCCGATACGGTGGGCTATTCCCACCCGGAAGAATATGGCGCACTGATCCGCAGGCTGATCGAAAACATCCCCAATTCCGACAAGGTGATCTGGTCGGCTCACTGCCACAATGATCTCGGCCTGGCGGTTGCCAACTCGCTGGCCGGCCTCTCCAATGGCGTGCGGCAGATCGAATGCACCATCAACGGCCTGGGTGAGCGCGCAGGCAATGCGGCGCTTGAAGAGATCGTGATGGCCATGAAGGTGCGCGGCGACACCCTGCCCTACGAATGCAACATCAATTCAAGCTATCTGGCCCGGGCCTCTGCCATGGTCAGCCGGATCACCGGTTTCCCGGTGCAATACAACAAGGCCATCGTCGGCAAGAACGCCTTCGCGCATGAAAGCGGCATCCACCAGGATGGCATGCTGAAGAATTCCGAAACCTACGAGATCATGAAGCCCGAAGATGTCGGCGTGGCCAAGACCTCGCTGGTGATGGGCAAGCTGTCGGGCCGCAATGCCTTCCGCGACAAGCTGGAATCCATGGGCTATTTCCTGGAAGGCGAACCGCTTAACGACGCCTTCAAGCGTTTCAAGGACCTCGCTGACCGCAAGAAGCACGTGTTCGACGACGACATCATCGCGCTGGTGGATGAGCAGCTGGCCGCCGAAGGCGAGCGCATCGGCTTCAAGCGCCTGCGCGTCGTGGCCGGCACGGAAGGTCCGCAGACGGCAGAAATCGACCTGACGATCGACGGCGAAGACAAGTATTCCATCGCGCGCGGCAATGGCCCGGTGGACGCTGTGTTCAATGCCATCCGCCAGTTGGTGCCGCATCAGGCGATCCTGGAACTCTATCAGGTGCACGCCGTCACCGGCGGCACGGACGCGCAGGCAACCGTCTCTGTACGGCTGAATGGCGACGGCATCATGGCCACCGGGCGCTCGTCAGACCCCGACACGCTGGTTGCCAGCGCAAAGGCCTATCTGCACGCGCTCAACAAGTTTGAAGTTCGCAAGGCCAAGCGCAGCAAGGCGGCCTGATCATCGGTTGGCGGCGGGCTGGTCAGCCCCCGTCCCGCTCTCCGAAGCCATCGGCGACCAGCGCGGCGATGGCTTCCACCGCCTCCTGGGCCTGGGGACCGTTCGCGGTCAACTCGATCTCGCAGCCGGTATGGGCCACCAGCATCAGCAGATCCATGATCGAGCGGGCATCGGCCTGCTCGCCTTCATGGCGCACGATCACCTTGGCATCATATTCAGCAGCAAGTTTGGCAACCTTGGCGGACGCCCGCGCATGCAGGCCCTTACGATTGACAATAGTCGCGCGCGCAGAGGCAGTGGGAACCGAACTCGACATCAAGGCAGCCTGGCAAGCAGCTCGGAGGCGATGGTGACATATTTCCGCCCGCCTTCGGCAGCGGCGTGAGCGGACTCGTCCAGGCTCAGAACTTCGCGCACTTCGGCCAGCTTGATCAGCATCGGCAAGTTGGCCCCCGACACGATCTCCATCGGCACATTGCCTCGAATGGAAAGAACGAGATTGGACGGCGTGCCGCCGAACATATCCGTCAGCACAACAACGCCATGGCCATCATCGCAGGCTTTGACCGCTGCCAGGATCTGCTCGCGCTTCTGATCGAGATCATCATCCGAATCGATGGAAACAGCCCGCGCACGCCAAAGGCGGCCCACGACGTGCTCCGCTGCCGCGACGAGCTCGTGGGCCAATCTTCCATGGCTGACAACAACAATGCCGATCATTCCGCTACTGGGATGCAACCCTGAACGTTAAACTAACGTCACGTTGTCACGATGCTGCGCCGCGTCAAGGCGCATTCGGCTGAAGATGCGGTGCTTTCCTCAGCCGGTGTGGCCCAGACCCAACACATCGTTCATGTCGTAAAGGCCGGGTGCCTGCGCCGCTGCCCAGATCGCTGCATGCAAGGCGCCTTCGGCGAAGACAGAGCGATCAAGTGCCGTATGGGAAAGCCGGATCAGCTCTTTTTCGGAGCCGAAAGTCACCTCATGTTCCCCGATCACGCCGCCAGCGCGGCGCACGGCAAAGCCGATCTTGCCGGTTTCGCGCCGGGCTTCCGGCCCGTCATAAGGCGGCGCCCGCAGCGTGCTCAGCGGCGCGCCCCTGCCCTCTGCCGCCGCCGCGCCCAGCATCAGCGCCGTGCCCGAGGGCGCATCCGCCTTCATGCGGTGATGGGTTTCCAGCACTTCGATATCCCAGTCCGTGCCCAGACGGCCGGCGGCAAGACGGGTGAGCGCTTCGAGCAGGTTCACCCCGATGGAGAAATTACCTGCCTTCACAATCGCAAAGCGCGAAGAAGCCGCCCGGATGGCGTCCTCCTCAGCCGCAGAGAAACCCGTTGTGCCGATCACAACAGCGCGCACCGTTGTCGCTTCCAGCGCCCGCAGCGCGGAAAGCGTGGCTTCCGGGCGGGTAAAATCAATCCACGCCCCAGCCTCCTCGGCGGCGCCTGCCACCGTCGCCACAGGTTTGATCCCGATCGCGCGCCGCCCGGCAAGAAGACCGATATCCTCGCCATAGGCATTGGCGGCGGCAACTTCAGTGCCGCCCCGGATAGGGATGCCCCGGTCAATCGAAACGGCCGCCAGCTGGCGCCCCATACGCCCGGCGACGCCTGCAATGGCAACACTCATGGCGGTCTCTGGTTTAGTCATTCGATTTCTCCGCGGCAGCATCCGCCCTAGTCTGTTCCAGTTCGCTCCGCAGGCTGGAGAGCTCCCGCTCGCGCAGCTCGTCGGAAAAGGCGCTGGCGAAAACACCCGCCGGCAGCGCCACGACCCCGATCCCCGCGATCGCGATAATGCCGGCGCAGAAGCGGCCAAGCGGGGTCACCGGATAGACATCGCCATAGCCCACCGTCGTCAGTGTGGCCACAGACCACCAGATGGCGCGCGGAATGGACGCAAAGGCTTCCTGCTGGTTTCCGCCAATGCCCTCGACGAAATAGAGCAGCACGGCGGCCACATAAACCAGCGTGACCGCCAGGGCGAGCGAGGTGAGGAGCAGCGAACTTGCCCGCCGCACGGCCGCGCCCAGCGCTTCAAAGGCAGGAATGAAGCGCGCAATCTTGATCAGACGCGCCAGGCGCAGCACGCGCAGCACCAGCAGCGACATGCCCGAGCCCATCGCCATCAGGATCAGTTCCGGCAGAAAGGCCAGCAGGTCGGCAATCGAATAGAATTGCGCCACGAAACGCAGACGCCCGCGAAACCCGCGATAGGCCGGATCAATGCCCGCGCTCCACACCCGGGCGACATATTCCAGCGCGAAGATGCAGATCACGGTGACATTGAACACATGGAACACAAGCTGCCAGCTTGGCACCTGCAGGGTCGGCTCGGTCTCCAGCGCCAGGAAGAGGAAGCTGAGGATCACCAGCCCGACAATGCAGGCATTGGTGAACGATAGACCCGTCCGGCGCGCCTCGGGCGCTAATGCCTCATAAAGCCGCCGTTTCAGTCCCATCCCAGCCGTCCCCTTGCTGTTTCTGTCAGCCTCTTAGCACACCGCCCGTTCCCTTGGCGACGGAAGCAACAATCCGCTCCATGACCTGCTGGATCTGCTCGTCCTTGAGCGCTTCCTTCGGCTGAAGGGTAACCTCGATGGCCACCGATTTCTTGCCCTCGGCAACGCCCTGCCCCTGATAGACGTCAAACACATCTACGGAGGTGATCAGCTGCTTCTCGGCAGACTGGGCATGACGCACGATTTCGCCGGCTGCCACGCCCGCATCGACCAGGAAAGCCAGGTCGCGGCGGATCGGCGTCAGCTCGGCGCGTTCCAGCACGGGCTTGGTCTTGGTTGCCTTCACCTTCATCACCGGCAGGGCGTTGAGGTTCAGCTCGAATGCATAGACCGGGCCTTCCACATCCAGCGCTTTCAGCACGCCGGGATGCAGCGCGCCGAAATTGGCGACCGTCATCTTCGGGCCGAGCTTCAGGCTGGCAGCCTGGCCGGGATGCCAGTGCGGCTGGGTCGGCGCCGACACCTGGAACCGGTCGCCCGGCTGGCCAAGCGCAGCGAGGAGCGCGAAAAGATCAGCCTTGGCCGCATACGCATCATAAGGCGCGGCCTTGCCCTGCCAGTGGCGCTCGGCCGCCGGCAGCACCAGCCCGGCAACCACCGTACGCTGATCTTTGGGGCCATCGCCGAGATAGACCGGGCCAGCTTCGAACAGGCGCACCGTACGCTCGCCGCGATTGCGGGCGCGCTGGGCTGCCTGGGCAAGGTTACCCAGCGCAGAGGGGCGCATATAGTTCAGTTCGCTCGCCACGGGATTGGCAACGCTCAGCGCGTCTTCGGTCTTGCCGAACAGCTCGGCATGTTCGCGCGCCATGAAGCTCCAGGTGACCGCTTCGAGGAAGCCGCGCGCCGCCATGACGCGGCGCGAGATCGCCACCCGCGCCTGTCGCGGCGTGGTGATGACGCGGCGCCCGCCTTCGGGCAGCGGCAGCGAAGTGGTCGGCAGCTGATCAAAGCCGATCAGGCGCGCAATTTCCTCAACGATATCGGCCGATTGCTCCATATCGAACCGGTGGGATGGCGGCATCAGATACCAGGCGTCGCCCGCGTCCTCGATGTCGAACTCCAGATCCTTGAGAATACGCTTCATTTCCGCCGGCTTGACGACAAGTCCCGTCAGGCGCTCGACATCCACGGGGTAGAAGGTAACCTTCTGCGTACGGATCGGGATCGAACCGGCAATCTTTGCCTTCGACACCTGACCGCCGCCATATTCCAGGATCAGCGCAATCGCGAGATTGAGCCCGTCCAGGCAGCTTTGCGGATCAACGCCGCGCTCGAACCGGTAGCGGGCGTCCGAATGGATGCCCGTGGCGCGGCCGGTGCGCGCGGTGCGCAGCGGATCGAACCAGGCCGCTTCGATGAACACGTCCACCGTCTCTGCCGATACCGCCGTGGAGACGCCGCCCATCACGCCGCCAAGGCCGATGGCGCCGGAATTGTCAGCGATAACGCACATGTCTTCGGTGACCGCATAAGTCTTCCCGTCCAGCGCTTCCAGCGTCTCACCGGCTTTGCCGAGGCGCGCCACGACAGCGCCGGAAAGCCGGGCCGCGTCATAAACGTGCAGCGGCCGGGCCCGGTCGAGCGAGATATAGTTGGTCACATCGACCAGCAGCGATTTCGGCTGAAGGCCGGCCGCCTTGAGGCGTGCCTGCATCCAATCCGGAGACGGACCATTGGTGACGCCCCGGATCAGCGCGCCGGCAAACATCGGGCAGGCTTCGGGGGCCTCCAGCTTGATGTCGATGGGGCAGTCATAGCTGCCATTGATCTTCTTGGGATCATTGCGCAGGAAGCGCCCTGCCCCGGCCGCGGCCAGATCGCGCGCAATGCCCTGCACACCCAGCCAATCGGGCCGGTTGGGCGTCACTTCAAAGTCGATCACCGGGTCTGTCTGGCCGAGCGCTTCTGCCGCCGGCGTGCCGACCTTGAAGTCTCCCTGCAGATCAATGATCCCGTCATGATCATCGCCGGTTTCCAGCTCCCGCGAAGAGCACATCATGCCATGGCTCTCGATGCCGCGAATGGCGCGCGGCTTCTTGTCGAGCGCGAAATCCAGCCCCGGAATGAAGGTGCCGAGCGGCGCATAGATCGCCGTCATGCCCGCACGCGCATTCGGCGCGCCGCAGACGATCTGCTTGATCCCGTCGATGGTCTCCACCGTACAAACGCGCAGCTTGTCCGCGTCGGGATGTGGCGTGGCCTCGATCACCTTGCAAACCGTGAACGGGGCGAGCTTCTCGCGCGGATCAATAACCTCTTCGACCTCAAGGCCGGCCTTGAGCATCAGATCGAGAATGTCCTGAAGCGACGCCTTGGTGACAAGGTGATCGTTCAGCCAGGAAAGCGAGAAACGCATCAGCTGAGCCCTCCGCTGACGGATGGTGTAAGCCAGGGTGAGAAGCCGTAATGGCGGGTCCATTGCGGATCGGCTTCGAAATAGGGGCGCAGGTCCGGCATGCCGTATTTCAGCATGGCGAGACGGTCCACGCCCATGCCGAAGGCAAAGCCCTGATGCACGGCCGGGTCAATGCCGCAATTGCGCAGCACATTGGGATGCACCATGCCGCAGCCAAGGATTTCCATCCAGCGGTCGCCCGCGCCAATCTCGATGGCGTCGCCCTTGCGGGAATATTTCACGTCCATCTCGGCCGAAGGCTCCGTGAACGGAAAGAAGTGGGGCCGGAAACGCGACTCCACATTGTCCACCTCGAAGAAGGCCTTCACGAAATCGATGAGGCAGCCTTTGAGGTGCCCCATATGGATACCCTTCTCGATCACCAGGCCTTCGACCTGGTGGAACATCGGCGTATGGGTCGCGTCCCAGTCATTCCGGTAAACGCGGCCGGGCACCAGAATGCGGATCGGCGGCTTTTCTTCCATCATCGTGCGCACCTGCACGGGGCTCGTATGCGTACGGAGCACTTTGGGCGTGTCGCCTTCCAGCGCCTTCATGAAGAAGGTGTCGTGCGTCTCCCGCGCCGGATGGCCCAGCGGGAAGTTCAGCGCGGTGAAATTGTGCCAGTCGTCTTCGATGTCGGGCCCTTCGGCCACGGTGAACCCCATATCGCCGAAGATCGCGGCGATTTCCTCGAACACCTGCATCACCGGGTGCAGCGCGCCCTCGCCGGGGCCGGGCGCGGGGGGAAGCGTCAGGTCCACCCGTTCGGTCACCAGGCGCGCTTCAAGCGCGGCATTCTCCAGCACATCCTTGCGCAGGCGGATGGCCTCATCCACGCGGGTCTTGAGGGTGTTGAGCAGAGGCCCCTGCGCCTTGCGTTCTTCCGGGCTCATCTTGCCCAGCGCGCCCATCAGAGCGGAGACCCGCCCCTTCTTGCCAAGCTCGGCCACGCGCACGGCGTCCAGAGCGGCAAGGTCGCCCGCCGCTGCGATGGCAGCGAGGGCTTCTTGTTCGATCGCGGTTATGTCGGACACTTGGAATTTCCCTTTCAGGTCAGACCGTCGCGGCTTTCTAGTCGCTAGGATAAGGGCGAGGCAATCAGCAAAACGCCCGCAGGCCGGAACCCGCGGGCGTCTCAGAAAACGAGGCGAGGCCGGGGGCGCCGATCAGGCGCGCGCAGCCTTCTTGCGAGCAAGGCGTGCGCGCTTGGTGTTACCAAACACGCGGATCTTTGCCCGCTTTCCAAGGTTGGCGGTCCATTTGGCGTTGCGGCGCTTGACGCGCGGCTTCTTGCCGGCGGTGAGAACGCTGTTCGGGGATTTCGACATCTTGTTTCTCTCCGGGCTGGATTAGGCGAGGGCAGCTTTGGCTTGGGCGACGAGCGCACCAAAAGCCTCAGGCTCGCGCACGGCGAGGTCAGCCATCACTTTACGGTCGACTTCAATACCGGCCTTGGTCAGGCCGTTGATGAAGGTCGAATAGTTGAGGTTCTCGTCGTGGATGCGGACGGCAGCATTGATACGCTGGATCCAGAGCGAGCGGAACTGGCGCTTCTTAACCTTGCGGCCAACGTAAGCATACTCGCCGGCTTTCCAGACGGCGGCGTGGGCGTTGGTGAAGGTATTCTTGCGGCGGTTGCGGAAACCCTTGGCCTGCTTCAGGATTTTCTTGTGGCGGGCGTGGGCGGGAACTTTGGCGCGTGAACGGGGCATCGCGGCCTCCTGTCAGAAAGTGTTCAAAATCAACGGGGTTAAAGGGGTTTGCCCAGCCTTAGAGGCCGTAAGGCAGGTACTTTTTCACGCGGGCTTCATCCGCCTTGGCGCCGACGGACGTGCCGCGGTTCTGGCGGATATATTTCGCGTTATGGCTCATCAGGCGGTGACGCTTGCCAGCGACGCCGTGCTTCAGCTTGCCCGTTGCGGTGATTTTGAAGCGCTTTGCAGCGGCCTTCTTGGTCTTCATCTTCGGCATCTTTGTCTCCTTAAACTGTAGAGCTCACACCAGATCTGGCGGCCCAGGACACACGGGTCAGGGGGCAATGCCGTCGCCCCAAAACCCGGAAGTGGCGGCTTATGGCGGAACATCCGCCATGAATCAAGAGGGCGGCCTGCGCCGCCCTGCCGATTAATCCAGAATGAGCCCAGAGCCCGGGACACCCCTCAGCGCGGGGCGAGCACCATGGTCATCTGCTTGCCCTCGAGCTTGGGTTCGAGTTCGACCTTCGCGGTCTCCTCGAAATCCTTCTTCATCTTCTCGAGAAGCTCCATGCCGAGATGCTGGTGGGCCATCTCGCGGCCCCGGAAGCGCAGGGTCACCTTCACTTTGTCGCCTTCTTCGAAGAAGCGGGCGATGGCGCGCGCTTTGACTTCGTAATCGTGCTTGTCGATGTTCGGGCGGATCTTGATCTCTTTCAGCTCGGAAGATTTCTGCTTCTTCTTGGCTGCGGCCTTTTTCTTGCGCTCTTCAAAGCGCAGCTTGCCATAGTCGAGGATCTTGACGACCGGGATTTCCTGCCCGGCCGACACTTCGACCAGGTCCATCGATGCTTCTCGAGCCGCGTCAAGCGCGGCGGCCAGGGGCATCACACCCTGCTTCTCGCCATTCTCGTCAATCAGCAGCACTTTTGCGGCGCGGATTTCTTCGTTGATGCGGGGGCCAGCCTGTTTCTTGGGCGGCGCATCGGCTTCAGGTCTGCGAGCTATGGGAGATCTCCTTTGGTTGCTCAGAAAGTCGCGGGAATATGCCTGTGTTCGGGGCATTCTTCAAGGCGCGAGGCTTTGGCAGCCGCTGAAGCGCAATGCAACTGCCAAAGTTAGCTGCCTGAATTGCTCTCCGGGCGAAGATGTCCTTAATCGCAGGCCTAGAGAAACAAAGCCTTGGGGGCGCCATCATGAAACTAGCCGCTGTCCTTGCCGCTGGCTGCCTGCTGCTGGCCGGCCCCGCCTTCGCGCAGTCAAAACCCGAAGCGCCAGCGAGCCTCGCCAGCAAGATCGAGGGCCTTGAGGCAAAGCCCGGCTTTCTGGACCTCTATATCGACAAGGCCGCCGGCAAGGTGTTTGCCGCCCTGCCCGCCCCGGATGAGGATGGCCTCTCTGTCCGCTTCATCTATTCCACCGGCCTCACCGCCGGGCTCGGCTCCAACCCCATAGGCCTAGACCGGGGCAACGCCACCTCCGGCGATATTGTCCGCTTCCGCCGCATCGGCGAGAAGGTGGTGGCCGAGGCCGAGAACTGGAGATACCGCGCCACCTCCGGCCGCAGCGATGAGGAACGCTCCGTTCAGCAGAGCTTTGCCAATTCCTTCCTATGGTCCACGGGCATCGAGGCCACCGGCGCGGATGGCCGTCTGCTGATCGACCTTTCCGGCTTTCTGACGCGCGACGCCAGCGACATCGCCAGCGCGCTTAAACACGGCAAGGATGCGGGCGACTATCGCCTGGCGGCAGACCGCTCGATGCCTGATCCGGGCGCTGTTCTCTCCTTCCCGGACAATGCCGAGATCGATGCCTTCCTGACCTTCGAGACCTCCAGGCCAAACGCGCAGACCTATGCCACCGCCGCCGATGCGCGCGCGGTAACGCTGGTGCTCCACCATTCCTTCGTGCGCCTTCCCGATGAGGGCTATACCCCGCGCCTGTTTGACCAGCGCACGGCCAGCATCGGCATGGGCTTTCATGATTTCTCCGCCCCGCTGGGCGCGCCGCTCGTCTCCCGCTTTTCCCCGCGCATGCGGCTGGAACGGGTAGACCCGGCCGCCGCCTCTGGCCCGGTGAAGGAACCAATCGTCTTCTATGTCGACAATGGCGCGCCTGAAGAGATCCGCCACGCCCTGATTGAAGGCGCCAGCTGGTGGGCGCAGGGCTTTGAGGCGGCGGGCTTCGAGAATGCCTACCGCGTGGAGGTCCTGCCCGAAGGCGCCCATCCGCTGGATGTACGCTACAATGTCATCAACTGGGTGCACCGCCAGACGCGCGGCTGGTCCTATGGCGGCAGCGTGATGGACCCGCGCACCGGCGAGATCCTCAAAGCCAACGTCATTCTCGGCTCCCAGCGTGTCCGGCAGGACCGGATGATCTTCGAAGGCCTGGCGGGCGCAGCAAAGACCGGCACCGGCGCGGCCGATGATCCGGTGGAGGTCTCCCTCGCCCGGATCCGCCAGCTCTCCGCCCATGAGGTGGGCCATACCCTTGGCTTTGCGCACAACTTTGCCGCCAGCACGAATGACCGAGCCTCGGTGATGGACTATCCGGCGCCCTGGGTGCGCCCGGCGGCCGGTGGCGGGCTGGACTTCAGCAACGCCTATGCAACGGGCCTTGGCGCCTGGGACATTTTCACGGTGAAATGGCTCTACGCCCAGTTCCCGGAGGGCGGGGACAACCTGCCGGCGCTGAACCAGATGGTCGATCAAGCCTATGGTAGCGGCCTGCGCTTCGTGTCGGACAATCATGCCCGCAGCAAGGACACAGGCCACCCTTTCGGCGCCGTCTGGGACAATGGCGCAGACCCCATCGGGATGCTCGACGAGGTGATGGCTGTCCGCCAGATTGCTCTGGCGAGTTTCGGCCCCGAAGCCCTCTCTGACGGGCGGCCGCTGTCTGAGCTGAACGCCGTGATCGTGCCGATCTATCTTTACCACCGCTATCAGGTGGAGGCCGCCGCCAAGAGCATTGGGGGCCTCGACTTCCGGTATCATGTGAAAGGCGAAGGCGAGACCCCCGCCCGGCCGGTAGCGGTCGCCGAGCAGCGCCGGGCGCTGGAAGCCCTTGTAAAAACACTGAAACCTTCCGCGCTGGACCTGCCCGACAGCGTGCTGAACTACCTGACGCCGGGCGATGTCGGCTATGCGGGCGGCGGCACCATCGAGGAGCTGTTCCCGAACCGCACGGGGCCGGCGTTCGATCTGGCCGCGTCTGCAGAGATTGCAGCAAGAGTGACGCTATCTGCGGTGCTGGATCCGGCCCGCGCCAACCGGCTGATGGCGTATGAGGCACGTGATCCGGGCGCGCTGACCCTGAGGCAGGTGATCGAACGGCTGGAAACATCTGTTTTCACTAAAGAAAAAAGCCCCCGGCTCGCCGCGCTCAGCGGCATTGTGCAGACCCGCTTTGTCGCCGAGCTGATTGGCCTCTCACGCAGCGAAACGGCCTCGCCGGGCGTCAAGGCTGTGACAGACAACTACCTGGCCGGGCTGCAGACGCGGCTTTCCGCGCCCAAAAGAGGACAAATCCGGACAAATCCGGACACCTCACGGGCACTGGCGGACATGATCGGCAAGCATCTGGCCGGGGATGATCTGCCCGCCGCGATCCTGCGCCCGGCGCCCCCTGCCCCCGCCGGCGCGCCCATCGGATCGATGACCGGCGCCATGGGCCAGATCGAAGAATGCTGGTTCTGCGGAGCTGAATAGCTGCGCCCCTAGACCGGCGCGATCCCCAGCGCGCGGACGGACTGCCAGACATCATCCACCGACAGCTCTTTCAGCGTCGGGGCGGAGTTGACGATGACGGTCCTGGGGCCGCGCGGGGCCGAATGGTCCGGGTTGCTTTCGGTCAGCGCGAAGAGGGCGATGCCGGGGGCGCCGGCCAGGGTCGCCATATGCATCGGCCCGGTATCATTGCCGACGACGAAGACCGCCGTTTCCGCCAGCGCGACGATCTGGAAGAGGTCTGTGCGCGTCACGAGGTTTTTGACGCGCGGTTCGCGCTTCACCAGTTCCTGGGCGATTGCGCTTTCGGCCTTGCCGCCGATGACGACCGGCGTGATGCCGAGATCGGCGATGCGGCGGGCGAGTTCGGCATAGTTCTCGATTGGCCAGCGCTTGGCTTCCCGGTGTTCCGACGCGCCGGGAATCAGCAGCATGTAGGGCTTCTGGATGCCGAAATAGGCCGGACTCAGCCGGGGCGTGTCGCCCAGCTTGGGCCGCACCCAGCCGAGATCCGGAAACGGCGCGCTCTTGCCCAGCCAGCGGCCCTGAGGCGCAACGCCGGCGACTTCCAGCTGCTCGGCCAGCGCGGGCCGGATTATCGTGGAAGAAGGCAGCCTTCTCATGATGGCCGGACCAGAGCGGCGCCTTCCCGGCGCGGGACAGCACCGAATAATAGTTCCGGGTGCGCCCGCTGGTCTGGAAATCATAGATGATGTCGTATTTCGCCTTGCGCAGGCGGCTGAGCAGCGCGTTGGTGGCTTTCAGCCCCTCGGGCCGGCCATCGGTCTCCACCACGTCGAAATACGGGCAGGTCTTGGCGAATTCCTCGTAAGGCGGGGTGGTCAGCAGCGTGATGCGGGCAGACGGGTGGAACTCGCGTACAGCGCGCATGGCGCCCAGCGCCAGGACAAAGTCTCCCAGCGCGCTGAGCTTGATGACCAGCACTTCCTTCGCCTTCGCGCCGGGATTTACCGGGCTGGCGCCGCTTCCGCGCGCACTCGACAAGTGTTCAATTCCCCTTCTCCAACAGGCGCTTATAGACGTTGAGTGTCGCCGTCTGAAGCCCCCTCTTGGAGAAATGGCGCAGGACATGCGCCCGGCCCGCCGCGCCCATGGAGGCGCGCACCGTGGGGCCAAGCCCGATCATGGCCCGCAGCGCGCCTGAAAGGGCCCGGGCATCCCCCGGCTGGACGCGCGCGCCGGTCTCGTATTCGATGACGGTTTCCCGCCCGCCGCCATGATCGGAAACGATCACCGGACGCTCCATCGCAGCAGCCTCTGCCGCCACCCGGCCGAAGGCCTCCGGGCGGGTCGATGGGGCAAGCACGATGTCAGACGCCAGGTAAGCGGCCGCCATGTCGCCGATATGCGGAACAATGATCACCGAGCGTTCAAGGTCGAGCCCCGCAATCTTGTTCTGCAGCGCATCGACATAGTGATCGCGCCCCTGCGGGTCTCCGGCGAGGACCAGCACCATCCCCGCGCGTTCGTCCGGGGCCAGAGCGGCGAAAGCGTCAATGGCGAGGCCCTGCCCCTTCCATTCGGTGAGGCGGCCGGGGAGGAACAGCGTCAGGCGCTTGTCTCCGAGCAGGCCCCAGCTCTGGCGGATCGCATCCACGCGGGCAGGCGCTACGGCCTTGGGATCGAACTCGGCCAGGTCCACCCCGCGCGGGATGGTGACGATCCTGTCTGCCGGCGTTTGGTGAACCTGGCAGATGTGATCGGCAATCCAGTTGGAATTGGCGATGACGATGTCGCCCTTGGCCATCACGGAATTATAGGCGCGCTTCAGACCCGAGATTCCCGAATAGGCGCCGTGATAGGTGGTGACAAAGGGGACACTTTCGGCCTTTGCCGCGGCATAGGCGCTCCAGGCCGGAGCACGCGAGCGGGCGTGGACAAGGTCCACCTTCTCTTCACGGATGATCTGGCGCAGCTTGCCTTCATTGATCCGGATGGTCAGTGGGTTGCGGCTTTTTACATCCATACGGAAGAGTTCGCCGCCCAGGCGCTCGAATTCGGCTTCCAGCCTTCCACCTCGGCTCGCAAGCAGGGCGCGCCCGCCTGCCTCGACGATGGCCTCGGTCACCTCCAGCACGGTACGCTCCACACCGCCCGCCGAAAGCTCCGGCGCAACCTGGAGGATCACCCTGTTCTTCAAATCCGGAAGTTCGCCCAAAACGCGGCCCTGACTACTCGCTTGACAGGCGTGAGAGATGACGGAAGGCAGCAGCCATGACAACGGAATATTTCACCTCACCCGAGGGCCGCCGGCTGGCTTTCAACAAAATCCCGCCTGTAAACGGGCGGCCAACCTTCATCTGGCTGTCAGGCTACAGATCGGACATGGCGGGCAGCAAGGCGCAGGCGGTCAGCAGCTGGGCTTGGCAGACCGGAAATGGCGCTGTTTTGTTTGACTATTCCGGCCATGGCGAATCAGAGGGCCGTTTCGAGGACGGAACAATTTCCAGCTGGCGCGAGGATACGCTGGCCGCTATCGACACCCTGTCGGAAGGCCCGCTTGTCCTGGTAGGCTCCAGCATGGGCGGGTGGATGGCGCTGCTGGCGGCGCTTGCCCGGCCCGAGCGCGTAAAGGGCCTGGTGCTGATTGCGCCGGCGCCGGATTTCACCGAAAAGTTGATGTGGGCAGGCCTCAGCCAGGCCCAGCAGGAAGAGATCATGACGCGGGGCGTCACCCTTCGCCCGTCAGAGTATGGCCCGCCCGACCCGATCACCAAGGCGCTGATCGAGGATGGCCGCCAGTGGCAGATTCTGGACGCGCCGATTGCGTTTGATGGCCCGGTGCGCATCCTTCAGGGGATGGAAGATCCGGACGTGCCCTGGCCACACGCCCTGGAAATCAATGAGCGGCTGACCTCTTCCGATGTCATCCTTACCCTGATCAAGGACGGCGACCATCGCCTCTCCCGCGATCAGGATGTGGCAAGACTGATTGCCGCTTGCGCGGACATGGCAAATCTGACCAGCGCCTGAAGCGGCGCGCATCAGGCTGACGGGCTTTCCGGGTTCAGCATTTCGGCGGGCATGATGATCCGCACAAGGGCGCCTTCGGGCGGATAGTCGATATCGGTGTGCCCGCCGACATTGGCGATAACGCGGCTCATCAGCGTTGAGCCAAAGCCCCCTGCCCCGCGCTTTTCGGGATCAAGGCGCGGCCCGCCGGTCTCGCGCCACTCAAACAGCAGGTTTTCCGCGCCGGTGGCGGTGTCCTTTTCCATCTGCCAGGAGAGGAGAACCCTGCCCTCGGGCACGCTGAGCGCCCCGTATTTGGCGGCGTTGGTACCCAGCTCATGCAATGTCAGCCCCATCACCACCAGGGTCTGCCCGCCGATCGGAATGTGGGCGCCCGCCGTGCTGAGCTTTGGTGTGCCGACGATCGAGAAAGGCTCAAGCGCCTGCTCGATCACCGAGCGCAGACCCACCTCTTCCCCGGCCCGGAAACCGCGCAGGAGCAGATTTGACCGGCCCAGAGCGCTGACACGTTCGCGCAGGCGGGCAGCCAGTTCCTGGGCGCTGGTGACGCCCCGCAGCGACAGCGAGATGATCGCGTTCATCGTGGCGAAGATGTTCTTCAGCCGGTGGTCCAGCTCCTGCGCCATGGTTTCCTGCTGGTCGGCCAGGCGGCGCGTTTCCTCCAGCGCGCGGGCTTCGGCGCGGAAGGCGTGCATCATCAGGGCAATCAGCGCCAGCTCGGTGGACACCACGAACATGTAGAGGCCCATGGCCAGCAATGTGCCGGCCGAGAAATCTGCCCCTACCGGCGGAATGAAAAAGTACCAGGACGCAAATGCCGAGAGCAGCGCCACCAGAATGCCCTGGCGCACCCCGAAGACGAAGCCGCTGACAATCACCGCCGGGAAGAAGGTCAGGAAGGGAAATCCCTGCGGCAGATAAGGGTCAAACCAGCTGCGCAGGCCGAAGGCGAGGGCAAAGATGGCGACGCTGGCCACATAGGTCGCCAGCGCAGCCGGGAGGGACAATCGCCCCTCGGCCGCGGCGAAAGCTGGAAGAGACTGTAATTTCGAGCGCACCGGAACCGAATGACCTAGCCTGAGGAAAAGTCACGGTAATATAAGCACAACCATTGCGCAACCAGCTGCCTGCGCAACACGCGCTATGCGCGTATTGCAGGGTTCTTCACGCAGCCTCAGTCGCGCAGCAGTTCATTTACGCCAGTTTTCGAGCGGGTCTGCGCGTCAACGGTCTTCACAATCACGGCGCAGGCGAGCGAGGGGCCGCCCTTGGGATCGGGCAGCGTGCCGGGCACGACCACGGAGTAAGGCGGCACCTTGCCATAGATGATCTCGCCGGTGCTGCGGTAAACGATCTTGGTGGACTGGGTGATGAACACACCCATGGCGAGTACAGAACCCTCGCCCACAACCACGCCTTCGACGACTTCCGAACGCGCACCGATGAAGCAGTTGTCTTCGATGATGGTGGGATTGGCCTGCAGCGGCTCAAGCACGCCGCCGATGCCGGTGCCTGCGGAGATGTGGCAGTTGGCGCCAACCTGCGCGCAGGAGCCGACCGAGGCCCAGGTGTCGATCATCGTGCCTTCGCCGACATAGGCGCCGATGTTGACGTAAGACGGCATCAGCACGGCATTCTTCGCCACATAGGCGCCGCGGCGCACGGCCGAGGGCGGCACGGCGCGGAAGCCGGCGTCCTGGAATTCCTTGGCGCCCCAGCCCTCAAACTTCGAGGGCACCTTGTCCCACCAGCTCCCGCCGCCGGGCACGCCATTGATCACGCCATTGGCGTTGAGACGGAAGGAGAGCAGCACGGCCTTCTTCAGCCATTGATGCACGGTCCAGCTGCCATCAGCTTCCCTGGTAGCAACGCGCGCCTCCCCGGAATCCAGCAGGCTGATGGCGGCGTCCACCGCATCGCGCACTTCGCCGGTCGTGGACGTGGAGAGGCTGTCGCGCCCTTCCCAGGCAGCATCGATTACACGGGCAAGGGCGTCGGTCATGGCATCTCTCTTCAGCTTATTTTTTGGCAGTCAGGCTCGACACCGCCGTATCGAGGAAACCGGCGAGGTCGCCGGTGACATAATCGATGTGTCCGGGGCCGTCATCCCCGAAAGCGTCCCCTGCCCCGGCGGGACGTGCCTCGATCGGCTCATGGCTCCAGTCCTTTTCCGAATGGACGAGCACGGTGGTGAAGCCGAGAGACTTGGCAGGCTTCAGATTGCGCGCGAGATCCTCGAAGAAGATCGCGCCTTCGGGGCGGACCTGATGCGTCTGGCAAAAGGTCTGATAGGCATCCAGGTGAGGCTTGGGCCGGTAGGCAGCTTCCTCGATGCCGAAGCTGTCATGGAAGAGATGGGCGATCCCCATCTTCTCGGTCACACGCTCTGCATGGCGGCGCGAGCCATTGGTGTAGACGAACTTGCGGCCCGGCAGCGAGGCGAGCGCCGTGCGCAGGTTGGGCAGGTCCGGCAGTGGCGACAGGTCGATCTCGTGGACATAGTGCAGGAACTCTGCCGGATCGAGCTTGTGCACCTGCATCAGCCCCGACAGCGTGGTGCCATACTGGGCGTAATAGGATTTCTGCAGCTTGCGGGCATCGATGCGCTCAAGCTGAAGGTAGCGGGAGACGAAATCGGTCATCCGCGTGTCAATCTCGGCGAAGAGGTCGCACTCGGCCGGGTAGAGGGTGTTGTCGAGATCGAACACCCAGTCCTGCACATGGCCGAAGCCGGTATCGCCTTCCCCGTCCCTGCCGCTCATTTTCTGGCAACCTCGGTAAAGTCGCGGGCGAAGAATTCATAGACGAGCTTGCGTTCGACCGGCGCGGGCGTGCGCGTGAACAGGGCGGTGCGGTAGGCGGCGTCCTCGCAATCCTCGCGGCCGGAGATGGCGAACTTCGCCCGGCCGACGCAGAAGGCTTCATTGGCATTGGCCAGCGTGCGCAGCTGGGCGCCGTCTTCCATCTCGGCATAGACGAAATGTTCCGAGCCCCTCAGCGGACGGTCGATCACGCGGGCGCAGCCGCCCGCCTCGATCCGCCACCAGCCGCGGCTTTCCCAGCCTTCCGGGCTGCGCCGGGCAATGGCGCTCCAGATGCGGTTCTTGGTGCGGTTACAGAGGGTGAAGCCGACATTGCGGCCCCGCTCCTCGGCGGCCTGTTCAAGATAGTCGATCAGATCGGCATCCGAGAGGTTGGCCGGCAGGCCGCGCAGCTTCAGGAAGTCGGCAATTGCCGCGCGCGTGCGCTGGCCGATGAAACCATCAACATTGCCGGAAATGACACCCGCCTCATCCAGCAGGCGCTGCAGCCCGGCATTGCGGGCGGTGTCCTCGGAATAATTCTCGATCTCGGTGAAGAGGTTGGTCCAGCTTCCGTCCCGGGTGATATCGACCGGGCGGAACCCCTGAGTCTCAAGCCCCATCGCGGCGCAGTCCGGCGGGCTTTCCAGCGAGAAGGTGCCGGTCGGGTCCACGCAGAGATCCTTGCGGCCACCCCATTCCCGCCCGCCGCCAAGGTGGGCGGAGGACGTGCGGCCGTAAAGATAGTGCATACCGGCTTTCAGCGGGCCGGGCAGCGCAATGCGGCAGGCACCCGGATGCAGCTTCGTCCAGCCTTCAACCGTGATGCCGCTGGCTTCCTCATGGCCGACAGCGGCCTCGATGACATAGCTGGTGCGATTGCACAGCTTCCAGCCCTCGCCTTCCTGCGCATCGGCAGGCAGCAGCAGGACGGCCAGCGAAGCAATCGCCAGAACTACAATTCTAAGAAACCAGCGTTCCAGCGCCATGTTCGGTGAACAGCTCCATGAGCAGGGCATGCGGCGCACGCCCATCCAGAATAACCGCCGCCCCGACACCATGATTTACGGATTGCGCCGCTGTTTCAAGCTTCGGAATCATACCGCCTACAGCTGTGCCGTCCTTGATCAGCCCGGCGACCTCTGCCGCAGGGATTTCGCGGATCAGCTGCTTCTGCTTGTCGAGCACGCCGGCAACGTCCGTCATCAGAATGAGGCGGCTGGCTTTCAGGGCCGAGGCAAGCGCGCCGGCGGCTGTATCTGCGTTGACATTGTAGCGCGCGCCATCCGCGCCCACACCGACCGGGGCCACCACGGGGATCAGCGCCGCATCCGCCTGCAGCAGTGCATTGAGCACGCTGGTATCAACTTCGCTCGGCTCACCGACAAAGCCGAGATCGACGATCTGTTCGATATGGCTGTCGGGATCGCGTGTGGTGCGCGTGGCTTTTTCCGCCCGCAGAAGATTGCCATCCGCGCCCGAAAGGCCGACCGCCTTGCCGCCTGCCTGGTTGATGGCCCGCACGATAGATTTGTTGATCGGACCGGAAAGCACCATCTCGACGACTTCCATCGTCGCTTCATCGGTGACGCGCAGGCCGTCCTTGAATTCCGAAACGATGCCGAGCTTGTCCAGCAGCTTGCCGATCTGGGGGCCGCCGCCATGCACGATCACCGGGTTAAGCCCCAAGGCCTTCAGCAGCACCACATCGCGCGCGAAGGACAAGGCAAGGCTGGCATCGCCCATGGCATGGCCACCGTATTTCACCACGATGGTCTGGCCGGCATAGCGCTGGATATAGGGCAGAGCCTCGGAGAGGGTGCGGGCGGTGAACTGGGCGTCGGATTGGGTCGTCATGGGCGGGGCTAATAGCCCGGTTTTTCGCGAGACGAAACGAATATTCTGTGCCTGAAGCAAAGGCCGCAGGCCCGGCCTGCCTTAGCGCCCGGCCGCCCGGCGGCGCGCCTCCACGGGGATGGGCACAAGCTCGCCGCCTTCATTATGCTGCCGCACCCGCGCCAGCGCCGCCAGCTCGCTCTGGATGCGGCGCAGCTCGAGCTCGCGCCCGGCTTTCTGAGTGCGGCGATAGAACAGAACGCCGACAAAAATGGCGATCAGAACGAGCGGAACGGCCAGCATGCAAACTCCCCTTTGCGCGTGGAAGCCCCTTAAGAACGATCCTGAATCCGGCGTCAAGTGTGGTTGAATGTTACGGTCCGGAAAGGTGAAAAATGCCTGTTACATTTGCAAACACATGAAGACACTGTTCGGGTCTTCCGCATAATCGCCGAAGGGCCCGCAATAAGAGAAGCCATAGCTTTCATACAGGCGCCGGGCTGGGATAAAGGCGTCCATCGAGCCGGTTTCCAGCCAGAGCCCGGTATAGCCCCGCGCCCTGGCAACACCGAGGATATGTTCCAGCATCAGCCGGCCAATCCCCCTGCCCCGCAGATGCGCCCGTGTGTGCATCGACTTGATCTCGCCCTCCCCATTGCCGAGATCCTTGAGGGCGCCGCAGCCGATCAGCGCGCCGTTTTCCCACATCGACCAGACACTGACGGAAGGCTGGCGCAGGCCGTCAATCGGCAGGAAGTGACAGCTTTCGGGCGGTGAGGAAGCCAGCATCGTCTGGGCGTGGATGGCGATCAGATCGGCCATCTCGGCGCTGGTGAGATCGTCCGGGCGGATGTCGATGGTCATGGGTGAGAGCCTTGCCGGTATATGTCCGGCAAAACCGCTAGCCGAGCGCGGCGAGGCCTGCAATCTCTGCCCGGAGCTCGGGAATGCCAAAGCCCTTCTCTGCCGAAGTCATACGCACGACCGGGTGGGCCGCGCCGCGTTTCTTCAGCTTGTCGGTGATCTTTGCGACGGTCTTCTCGACCTCCGCCTTCGGCACCTTGTCGACCTTGGTGAGCACGACCTGATAGGTGACCGCGGCCCCGTCCATCAGGTTCATCACCTCTTCGTCCGTATCCATCAGGCCGCCGCGCCGGGCATCGACCAGCAGGAACACCCGCCGCAGGCTGGGCCGGCCGCGCAGATAGGATTTGATCAGCCTGGTCCAGGCGGCCGTCTGCGTCTTGGAGACCTTGGCATAGCCAAAGCCCGGAAGGTCGACGAGGAAGAGCTTTCCTTCATCCCCGATGGCGAAATAGTTGAGCTCGCGTGTGCGGCCCGGTTCCGCCGAGGAGCGGGCAAGCTTGGCCCGGCCGGTGAGAGCGTTGATCAGGCTGGACTTGCCGACATTCGAGCGCCCGGCAAAGCACACTTCGGCCCGGTCAGAGGGCGGCAGGCCCGACAGGCTGGCCACGCCCAGGACGAACTCCGCCTTGCCTGCAAACAGCAGACGGCCAGCCTCCAGCGCTTCCTCTGAGAATTCCGGGGCTGCGTCCAAGATCTATTCCGCCTGCGCCTTTTTGAGGCCAAGCCGCGTGGCAACAAACTTGCCGAGCTCGGTCTCCACCCCATTCATCCGCATAATGATGTATTGCTGGATGAAGGTCAGCACGTTCGACCACACCCAGTACATCACGAGGCCCGCCGCGAAGCCGCCGAAAACGAACATGAACACGATCGGCATGGCCATGATGATGCGCGCCTGCATCTTGTCCGGCGGCGGCGGGGACAGCGACTGCAGCGCCGCCATGGTCGCGCCATAGAGGATCGGCAGGATGCCGATGCCAATGATGATGCCGATGACCGGGATGCTCTTGACGTCAGCGCCGGACCAGAACGGGATCAGGCCGAACAGGTTGCCGATGGCTGTCGGATCGGGCGCGGAGAGATCCTTCAGGAACCAGAAGGGCGCATGACGCATTTCCAGCGAGACATACAGCGTCTTGTAGAGCGCGTAGAAGATCGGGATGGTGAAGAGGATGGGCAGGCAGCCGCCGATGGGGTTGGCCCCCTCCTCCTTGTAGAGCTTCATAAGCTCCTGCTGCTTGCGCTGCGGATCGGCGGCAAAACGCTCATTCAGCTGCTTCATCGGCTCCTGCAGCTTCTTCAGCTTGGCCATGGATTTGAAGCTGGCATTGTAGAGCGGCACCAGCGGCAGCTTCACAAGCACGGTAAAGGCCAGGATCGACCAGCCGAACGAGCCGAGATGACCGTTCAGCCAGTGCAGCACATAGAAGAACGGCTTGGTCAGGAAGTAGGCCCAGCCCCAGTCGATGGCATCGACAAAGCGCGGCAGGCCGGATTTCTCATAGCCTTCGAGCACTTCGAACTGCTTGGCGCCGGCAAAGAGGCGGTTCTCAACCGTGACACTGGCGCCCGGCGCAATCTGCACCGGTTCTGCCTCGGTGCGCACTTCCAGCGGGCCACCGCGCGACAGGCTCGTGCGGTTAACGCTGGCCGTGAACGGACGAACTTGTTCGGGCACCAGCGCGCCCATCCAGTACATGTCGGTCAGGCCCCACCAGCCGCCTTCGTCAGAGAAGAAGGTGCCGTCTCTCGATTCGCCGCTGATTTTCTTGGATTCAAAAAGCGGTTTGTATTTCTGCAGGCGCAGATCGCCCTCCACCACGCCCATCAGGCCAAGATGCGCCGGGCCGCCACTGGTGGCCGAGGCCGGGTCTGTGATCTCGAGGAAGCGTTTCCAGTCGCCATGGCGCTCCAGCGAGCCGATGGCGCGGACATTGCGCGCCGCGCCGGACGTATTGGTCAGCGTGTCGCGGAAGGTGAACATGTAATTGGCGTCGATCGAAATTTCCCGGTCGATGGTCATGCCGTCGGCTTCAAGGCGCAGGGTGATCGGCGAAGCGGTGGTCAGCGTATCGCCGCCCACCTGCGTCCAGGCAGAGTTGCGCCCGGCCAACAGCGTATTGCCGTCCGCCCAGTAATAAGTGGCGAAATAGCCTCCTTCAGAGGCTTCCGGGCGCAGGAGGCGGATTTCCTCCACACGGTCGACCGTGGTGTAGAACTGTTTCAGGCTGAGATCGTCGATGCGCGCGCCGGCCAGACGGATCGAGCCGTCCACGGCGTCGGCATTGAACGCCACCCGCTCCCCTTCGGAAAGGGCAGCTTCCAGCGGCCTGGGCCCCAGAACCTCGGCTACCCCGGTATCAGCGCCGGGCGCCTGCGTGGCGGCGGCGAGCGCTGCCTGCTCGGCCTCATACCGCTTCTGGGCCGGCTCCATGACAAAATACTGGTACAGGAAAACGAACGCGATCATCGCCGCCATGGCGATCAGGAAGTTGCGTTGTTCTTGAGGTTCCATATCGGGTGTCCGCGGGGGCTGAGAGCGTGCCGGTCCGGCAGGCGCGGTGGCGTTTCGGGGATCAGGTGCGCGCGAGGCTTATCAGCGCGCTTTCCATATCGTCAAGCAAACGTGCCCAGCCGGTATCAAGTGTCGCTTCCCGGGCGATGAAGACATAATCCCATCCGGGGCGGCCATGCTGGGCCAGGAGGCGGCGGGCAGCTTCGCGCAGGCGGCGCTTGGCCCGGTTGCGTTCGACAGCGCCACCAACCTTTTTCGTTGCCGTGTAGCCCTCCCCGACATGCTCGCCGGTTTCATCACCGGGCCGGGCGCGCGCCTGAACCACCACCGTCTTGCGCCGCTCGGTAATCCCGTCGCGGACATAGGTGAACTCGCGGCGTCGGCGAAGCCGGCGCAGTTCTGGCATGGGGGTGAGATCGGGCGACATTACCGCAACGCCGGAAAAACCGGCGCAGGCAAGCTCCGTCAGGCCGTCAGCGTCTTGCGGCCCTTGGCGCGGCGGCGCGCCAGAACCTTACGGCCGTTCTTCGTGGCCATACGCTCGCGGAAACCATGCGTGCGCTTGCGGCGAAGGTTGCTCGGCTGGAATGTGCGTTTCATAGGTCTGCCCTGACGGCTTGAATTCTGGAAACCGCGGCCAATACAGGCCGCGCGGGGGAAGGTCAAGCGGGGCCTGCGGGATTTACCCCTCCCCGGCTGACAGATTGCAGCTCTACTGCCTGAGCCCGGTTTACACTTTCCTGCCACACACGGTGTTATCTGTAACGCAGCATCTGAAGGCAGAGGGGTATCGATGATCCGGTTTGGCGCGTTTCTGCTGGGATTTATGGGGTGTGTGGCGGGTATCGCTCAGGCGCAGAGCCCTCAGCCGGTTCCGGCTCAGCCCCCGGTTCAAGCCTCCGTTTTGGTCGCGCCGCAGCCTGTAAATTTTGACCGTCTGGACGAAAGACTGACCCGGCTCTCCCGGGAGACCGACATGGTCGGGCTGGCCGTGGCAGTGATCGAGCGGGGCGAGATTACCTTCGCGCGCGGCTATGGCGTCACCGCCTATGGGGAAGATCCTGTTACGCGCAATACCGTGTTCCGCTGGGCTTCGCTGTCGAAAGGCGTCGCCAGCAGCCTGACGGCAAAACTCGCCAATGAGGGCCGCTTTGCGCTGGACGATACCCTTGCCTCGTTCAAGACCACCCTGCGCCTGCCCGGCAAGGGCGAAGAGGCGGCCACTCTGGAAGACCTCCTGGCCCACCGGGTGGGCGTTGTGTCCAACGCCTATGACACGATGCTGGAGGATGGCCGCAACCCGGCTGATATCCGCCGCAGCCTCGCCGGACTGAAGGTTGTCTGCCCGATCCGCGATTGCCACTCCTATCAGAATGTCGCCTTTGATGCGGTGACCGAGATCGTCGAAGCGGCCACCGGCATGTCCTATGGCGCGGCCGTCGATGTCACCCTGTTCAAGCCGCTGCAGATGACCACCGCCAGCACCGGCCGCGCCGGGCTCGTCGGCTCTGCCTCCTGGGCCAAGCCCTATGAAATGAAGCGCGGCGCGCCCCAGCCCGTCCGCCAGACCGTCAAGGAGCCCTACTACCGCGTGCCCGCCGCCGGCGGCGTCAATGGCTCGATCCTCGACCTTGCCCAGTTTGCCCGCGCCCAGATGGGCCTGGCGCCCGATGTGCTGACGCCTGAAACGCTGGTCACCCTCCACACGCCGCGCGTCTACACCCCGCGCGAGCAGTCCCGCCTGGGCAACCAGTATGAAAACCGGATGCGCGACGCCCGCTACGGTCTTGGCTGGCGCACCTACAAATACGACATCACCGGCGCCCGCGTGGTGGGCCATCGCGGCGCGGTGGAAGGATATCGCTCGCTTATGCTGTTTGATCCCGAGCTCGATTCCGGCGTGGTGGTGCTCTGGAACTCCAATTCCCGCCGCCCGGTTGGCATCGAGCTGGAAGTGATGGACATGATCTATGGCCTCCCCCCGCATGACTGGATGCGGATCGACCCGCCCGCCGTCGGAGCCGCGAAATAGCCCCCGTTTCCCTCGCGGCGCTTTTGGCCTAAGTCTCCGGCCGTGAGCGAGCCTGAACTGTCCCCGGACCAAGCCCCGCAGCGCCGCGCGCGGCGTCTGACGGAGAGCCTTGCTGCGCGCCTCTTCGCCCTGACACTGGGCGCCATCCTGCTGACCGAAGCGCTGGTCTTCATCCCCACGGCCGGCAATGTGCGCACGCAATGGCTGAACGAGCGCGCCCAGGCCGCCCGGATCGCCGCCCTCGCCCTTGAGGCAGCGCCGATGCGCGAGGTCTCCGAAGAACTCTCCAGCAGCCTGCTGGAGAAGGCTGAAGTGCTCGCCGTCACCGAGGTGGAAGATGACATGCGCTTCCAGCTGCTCGCCCCAGCCATGGAAATCGAAGAAGCGCCCACCCGCATCGTGGACCTGCGCGCAGCCGGCATGATGGGCCGCAGCGCGGCGGCGCTGGGGGAATATTTCGCGCCCGAAGGCGAAATGCTGGTCATCCTGGCGGAAGGCTCCGAAAGCGGGCGGGTGATCGAGGTTGTGGTGCCCCAGGCACCGCTCAAGAAAACGATGGTGGAGCTTGCCTGGCGGGTCACCGGCTTCTCGCTGATCATTGCGCTGGTCGCAGCCGTGGTAATCTACCTTGTGCTGAATGCCCTCGTGGTCGGCCCGGTGCGGCGGGTGACCGTCAGCGTGGAACAGTTCAGCCGCGACCCCGGCAGCTGGACCCGGCGCCTCTCCCCCACCAAGCGCCGCGACGAGATCGGCCGCGCGCAGAACGCCCTTGCCGGCATGGAGGAAGTCGTCGCCGACTCCTTCCGCCAGCGCGCCCACCTGGCCGAACTTGGCAGCGCCGTGGCCAAGATCAACCATGATCTGCGCAATTCCCTCGCCTCTGCCCAGCTCGTGTCCGACGGCCTTGCCGCCTCTGAAGACCCCCGCGTGCAGCGCGCCGCTCCGCGCCTCAAACGCGCCCTCGAACGCGCCATTGAACTGGCCACCGCCACGCTCGACTATGGCAAAGCCGCCCCGCGCGCCCCGGTGATGCAGACCGTGCGCCTGCTGAGCGTTCTGCAAGGCGCCGCCGAAGAAGCGCTGGTGGAAAACGGTGTAAAGACGCGGATCGATGTGCCCGAAACCCTCGTCATCCGGTCCGACGCCGACCATCTGCACCGCATCGCCGCAAATCTCATCCGCAACGCTGCCGAGGCAATGCGCCAGGTGAACACACCTGACCCAGAAATCCGGATACGGATAGAAGGCGGCGCGCTGATGTTTGCTGACAATGGCCCCGGCGTTCCGGAAAAGACGCAGGAAAATCTCTTCCGCCCCTTCTCCGGCTCCGGCCGGGTGGGCGGCACGGGGCTCGGCCTGGTGATTGCCCATGAACTGGCGCAGGCCCTGGGCGGCAATCTCACGCTCGCCTCAACCGGCCCGGATGGCACCGTCTTCCGCCTCGCCCTGCCGGGCCTTGCGGCATGAACGCCTACGCCCCGGCGCCCGCACCGGTTTCCTACATATATTGCGACGATCACCTGATCCTGATCGACAAACCCTCCGGCCTCCTCTCCGTACCCGGACGGGGCTTTGAGAAAGCCGACTGCGCCATCGCCCGCGTGCAGTCAGAGTTTCCAGATGCCCTCACCGTCCACCGGCTGGACATGGCCACCAGCGGCCTCCTGCTGATGGCGCGCGGCAAGGACATGCAGCGCGCGCTCTCCGGCCTCTTCGAGCGCGGCGAGGTGGAGAAAGCCTACCTCGCCGATGTCTGGGGCGCGCCCTCCCCCACCCGTGGTGAGATTGACCTTCCCCTGATCACGGACTGGCCAAACCGGCCCCTGCAGAAGGTCGATCACGACATCGGTAAGCCGAGCCGGACACTCTATGAAACCCTCAGTGTTCAGAATGGTCATGCCCGCCTGAAGCTCACCCCGCTGACCGGCCGCTCCCATCAGCTGCGTGTCCACCTTGCCACCATCGGCCACCCGATCCTGGGCGATGAGTTCTACGCTACCGGCGAAGCCCTCGCCGCCCGACCGCGCCTGGCGCTGCACGCCGCGCTCCTTGCCTTCGTCCATCCGGCAACGGATGAACGCATGGAGCTTGAAGCGCCCTGCCCGTTCTGACGCTGTTATATCCTGGAAACCAACACACAGAACGAGGCATCTTCCACCACCCGATCTGCTCAGTCTGTGCCCCCAGAGTGAGGCGGCCGTCTCCGCCCGGTCCGCGCGATCAAAATCGCCCCCATCAGGATCAGGATTGCGCCCGACGCGAACACGATCAGGATAGTACGGGCCTCCAGAACAATAAGCGTATCCAGCCCGACCTTGCCCGTTTGCCAATACAGCCACTCCCCGCCAATCTTTCGGGCCAGTGTCGCGCTGCCGGTTTGAAGCACGACGATGCCGTTGCCTGTCGCAGGATCAATCCGCGCGGTGGTGTTGATGGCGGGGTAGTTGCCCCCATCATGGCCGATCACATAACCCCCGGACCCATTGGGCGCGTAGAGGGTTGGCCCAAGCCCCCAGACGGGCAGGCCATACAGAAACGCTTCCGGCGCGTGCATCTCTTCAAGCGTGGCGCGGCTGAGCACACCGCGCCCGGGCGGAGCCCCCTCCGGGCCGTCAAAGTGAGCCTGAAGGAAGCGCGCCATATCCGCAGCGGACGTATAAAGGGACGCAGCCCCCGTCGCAGTGAACCGGTAGTGCGCCGCCAGTGATCCGCCTGCTGAATAGAAATCAACCAGCCGGCCCGGGTCTGGCTCAACAAATGTGGAGCCTGTCATCCCAAGCGGCTGAAGCACCGCGCGCTGCATATAGTCGTTGAACGGTTCCTGCGTCACGTCCTCAATGAGCAATTGCAGGATCAGATAGCCGCCGCCGGAATAGCGCCAGGCGGATCCCGGCTCAGCGCCGACCTGCACACTCCCATTCGCTCCCGGCATCACGTCTCGCGGTTGTGCCAATTCCTCTTCGAGTGTGGGCAGAGGCTGCCCCTCTTCAAAGCCGAGGAATCCCAGGCCATCGGTGAGACCGGCCGTGTGGCTGAGCAGTCTGCGCACGGTAACCTCTTCATTGGTGAACGGCCCCGCCGGCAGCTGCCAGCGTGTAAGATATTGCGACACGGGCGCGTCAAGATCGACCCGGCCCTGCTCGGCGAGCGCCATCACGCCCCAGGCGGTGACCCATTTGCTTATGGAAGCGATCTGAAAGAGCGAGTCGCCGTCAACGGGCCGCCCATGAGACGCGAAGTAGGTTTGCGCTGCATGGCCGTTCTCGAGCAATATGATTGCAATATTGCCCTGCGATTCCGACGCATATTGGTCTTCGGCCCATTTCAGGAAAGCCGCCGTATCATCTTTGGCCGCCGGCATCGGCCGCAACCAGCCTTCGCGCGCCCCCAGCACCACGAGCGCCACCCAAAGGGCGAGAACAGCAAGGGCCGCGGCGGCAATCTTGAGCAACCTTTTCATCCTTCATCGGTGCACTTGCGGCTAGCGGCGGTCAAGCACGCGACAAGCAGCGACCGGCGTGGCCGGAAACCAAATACCGGTGTTGACGCCCCCGCTCTGCTCATATATTGAAAAACGATAAGAGCCTGAGGAGCCACCCCATGCATGCTGAACTCGTTCGCGTCGCGCTGCACGAAGTCGATATCAAGATCGTCTCAGGCGAGCGGATGCATGTGCTGCAATGGCGGCGCAACCTGCTCTGGGATGAAGTGTTGCTCGATGGCAAGCGCCAGGCGGCGAGCCACGGCCTTTGGGGGCGCGAGAAGGTCTATGGCCTCGTCTTCGGGCGCGATCTTGAGGGCAAGGGCGGCGAGCAGGTGATGTTGATCCTCGATCCGGCCCAGTCCTACGATTTCAGCCATGTCGGCGAGCGTATTCGCGGCGTGCGCCTGGAAGGCAAGAATGGCGCGCTCGTCTCCTATGGCTCGCTGGAGGCCAACGCCCTCAAGAAACCCGCCACCTTCTCTGACTGGATGAAGAAATCCATGGGCATGGACTGGGGCGAGGAAACAGGCCGCCGCCCCAACTGACCGGCGCAAACGCATCCTGCATTGACCGATTGACGCCACATTCCTGTGCAGGTTCCCTCTCCTAACCGGAGAAGGAGGCACCCCTGCATGTTTCATCGCGCCGCCCACACGCCTGGTCGCAAGACTGCCCGCAAACCGCTGAGGAGCGCGCTTTGCGCCGGGCTTTGCGCCGCAATCGCCGGGCCAGCGGCCGCTGACGATCTCACCCTGTTCCTGGAAGATTTCTCCGCCGTCATCAGCAAGGTGCAACTGGCGCGGACCATCACTCTCCTCTGCAATGAGCGCGATCCCGAATACGCTGCCGCGCGCAGCGCGAAGACAGAGGCCTGGGAATCGGAAAACGAAGTCGCCCTGTTCGACACACTGATCGAAGGTGTCGCAACCAAATACAGCCAGCTGCGTCCCGAGCTTGAAAGCATCGGCGCGCAGGCACGCACCCAGATCCTGCCTCAGCTTGAGGCCGAGCCTGAAGCCTGCGGAAAGATGGACGAGCTTCTGGCCAAGGAGGACATGACCCTCCGCCCCGAGATCCGCAGCCTGCTGCAGAAGGCAGACGACCTGGGCGTGCGGCTGGATTCTGCTGCCCCAGAGGCGCCGCCGGAAATCATCCCGCTTTCCCGGCTCTCGGCAAAGCTCTTGGATCTGATGGAAGAGGTGGCCCCCGCCGAAGAGGCCTCCGCCAACCGGAAAACGCGCGAGGCGCGCGGCGATTATGCTGAAACCTGGCTGCAGGCACGCGGCCCCCTCTCCACCTTTGGCCGCGTCATCAGCCAGCGCGATCTGCGCGAATGGCGCGGCGATCATCAATCCCGCTACACCCTCTCCTGCCGCAGCTTTGCCAACGATGCCGAGGAGACCGCCTTCGCCGCAGCCGCCGGTGAAAACCGGGTTGTCACCGGGCGCCTGCGGCATTTCGTGGAAACGCAGGATGGCGGCACGATCACCCTGGACGCCTGCACGCTGGCGCCGGCCAAGCTGCAACCTGCCCTGATGCTCCAGCCTGAGGATGTCGCAGGCCTTGTCGACCGTCCACTGGATGTCAGCGAAGCTTATGCCGGTCCGCGCGCCGGCCCCTCGATGCGCAGCATCGATCGGGTGATCTATGACGCAGACTTCTCCACCCGTATGGACGGGTTCGGTAATGGCTATGTCGACCGGAACGAAGCGATCTATGTGCTGCAGAAAGATGGCAGCGCCTTCCTGCATGAATGGCCCTTCCCGGTCACGGATGTAAACACCGATCTGCTGCGCAAGCGCGAGCCGGGAAAATGGTATAAATGGAGCGCGCGCGGCAAGGATATTGTCCTGCGCCCCGCCGATGGCGGAGAAATCCTTATACTGAAGGCACCCGCCCGCTTGCGCCCCATCGGCAATGGCGCGCGCCTGGACAAGGAATACTATTACCTCCAGATCGCCATGATGGGCGCGCGCAGCGATCGCAGCTACGCTTTCCGGCAGAATGGAGAGCTGGACTTTACCCGCAGCGGTTTTGTTGCCGGCAATATTGGCGCCTCCTACATCATCGTCAGCGGCGGCAAGGGCGATGATCGCCAGACAGGCCAGAAATACCGCTTTGAAGATTATGCCCTGATCATCGAAACGGCTGAAGGCGAAGAGCGCCAGTTCTTTGCCATCCGAGACGGCGACAAGCCTGCCGCCCCGGAAGAGATCTTCGTCAAGGGCGAGGTTTATTGGGAGAAGGGCAAGGAGGAATAATCCCGCCTAATTCTCCTGCGCGATCCGCACGAGGTTTGCGTCCATCTCTCCGATGATCGAAGGCGCATCGGCCGGGCGGTCATTGGCATAGACGGCAAAGATCAGCGTCTGCCCGCTGCGCGCCGTCATGAAGCCGGAGAGCGCATTGACGCCGTGCAGAGAGCCTGTCTTGGCATAGACTTTCCCCTCCAGCGGCGTGCCCCGGAACCGGCGCGCCAGCGTGCCGCTTTCCCCGCCCACCGGCATCAGGCCGCGCCATTCATCGCCCCAGGCCTGCCGGGCGGCCCATTGGAGAAACTGCGCCATGCCGCGCGGGGTCACGCGGTTATAGCTGGAAAGGCCCGAGCCATCGAACAGCTCCGCCTCCACAGGCGTCAGCCCGGCCTCGGCCACCAGCGCGGCCAGCACCTCCGGCCCGCCTTCGGGGGAAAGCTCCCCCCGCGCCAGCGCAATGCGGCGCAGCAGCAGCTCGGCATGAAGGTTCTGGCTGTTCACAAGAATACGCCGCAGACTGTCCATCAGGGGCGGCGGCGTCAGCTGCGCAATCAGCACCGGCGCGCCCTGCCCGGCTTCCCGTTCGGCGGGCTCATGACGTGCCCGCATCCTGCCTTCCACGGCCACGCCGCGTTCCGTCAGCAGGCGGAAGAGGCGAAAGGCTGCCGTCTCCGCCGGGTCGCGCATTCCCACGGCATAGGCGCGCGGGGCGGCGCCCGCCGGGATAGATCCGGTCAGCCGCAATATCTCAAGGCCCGGCACGCGCCCCATCCGCAGCGTCTGCTCGGTTCCCGGCAGGCCGGTGATCAGCTGGTTATCAACCGTCAGCAGGTCATCGCCCGCCGCCCAGTCCGCCGCTGCCGGACCGCCCGGCGCCGCCCCTGGCGCTACAATCAGGCTCAGTGCATTCTCGTTGACCGAAAGGGCAGAAACCGGCGCGGCATAATACCAGACGAAATTGTTCCAGCTCCACCCCTGCCCCCAGGGCTCGGCGGGCAGCAGCGTATCGTCGCCGATAATGTCGCCCACGCGCGTGATCCCGGCAGCGGCCACCGCGTCCGCCAGCTGATGCAGGCAATTGTCCAGGCAGTCCGGCCGGTCAGCCAGCATGGGGTCGCCCGCTCCCATCAGCACAAGATCGGGCGCCGCCCCTTCTCCGCGCGGCGCCAGCCACAGCGATG